>OODG01002325.1_pt1 | contig 11672 bp, 12 predicted proteins | sample 1671621 | NCBI WGS metagenome assembly OODG01 (sample SAMN06348175, study PRJEB24527) | human gut metagenome | biome: human gut; feature: ankylosing spondylitis patient; material: feces | host: Homo sapiens | place: China | collected 2015-10 | reverse complement strand
CACGGATTACAGTGTAGATACGAATACTCTAAATGTAACTTTCTTGAGACAAAAGAATCCGTGTAATCCGCGTAATCCGCGCCTAAAATTTTCTTATATACTAATATTCTTTCTTCTATGCTTTTTTCCGCTTCATGCCCAGGACCCTATTCCATCCTGCCCTCTAATTAGTAAAGTCACAGCAAATTGTGACACACTCCGTTCTTATTCCCAGCGTACGGATACTGTTGCTGTTCCTCAAATAGCTTTTCCTTTCGGCTTTCAGCAACTTGGTGAAAATGAGTTGACGGATAGCCTTGGCATCCTCAATCCTTTTTGGGAAAAGTTGCGTCTGTTACATGCCGGCTTTTCTACAGATACCATCCGTATCGTACATATCGGTGACAGCCATATCCGTGGACGTATCTTGCCCCGTACCACCGGAACGCTGCTGACAGAAACTTTTGGTGCTATCTCTTATACCGATATGGGTATCAATGGCGCTTTTTGTACCACCTTTACCCGTCCCGACCGTATTTCTGATATTGCCGCCCTGCATCCTGACCTGGTTATACTGTCTTTCGGAACGAACGAAAGCCATAACCGACGTTATAACACCCTGTTACACTACCGACAAATGGATGAACTGGTGCGTATGCTTCGCGACAGTCTGCCCAATGTACCCTTACTGATGACAACTCCTCCCGGTTCCTACGACAGCTTCCGGAAAAGTCGTCGCCGCCGCACCTATTCCATTAATCCCCGTACTGCTATTGCCGTAGAAAACATGCGTCGCTTTGCTGATGACAACGGTCTAGCCGTGTGGGATATGTACGAAGCGGTGGGAGGGAGACAGCGTGCTTGTCTGAACTGGCAGGAAGCAAAATTGATGCGTCCGGACCATGTACATTATCTTCCCGAAGGATATGTGCTGCAAGGTGAATTGTTTTATCAAGCTCTTTTAAAAGCCTATAATGATTATGTGGGATATTGACTTTAATCGTCTGCGAGACGTATTCGTTTATGACCCGCAAGCGCCGATGATATTCAGTAGCGGCATTTTCTTGTGGTTGTTTGCAGCATTTATACTGGTTTATCTGCTGTTGCAACGCCGTCTGACTGCACGCTTGTTGTTTGTTACCGCATTCTCCTATTATTTTTATTATAAAAGTAGCGGAACTTACTTTTTCCTGCTGGTACTTGTCACGGTAAGCGATTTCTTTATTGCTCGTTTTATGGCAGGTACTTCCGTAGGCTGGAAACGTAAGGCAAGTGTTGTGCTTAGCCTTGCTATTAATCTTGGTTTGCTTGCATACTTCAAATATACTAATTTTCTGGGAGATGTCTTCGCTTCGCTGCTAGGCGGCACGTTCCATCATTACGATATATTCCTCCCTGTGGGTATTTCTTTCTTTACTTTCCAGTCACTTAGCTATACCATCGATGTTTATCGCAAAGATATAACCCCTCTTACTAATTTGCTGGATTATGCTTTTTACGTATCCTTCTTCCCACAATTGGTGGCAGGTCCTATTGTACGTGCCCGTGACTTTATCCCACAGATACGCCGTCCTTTGTTCGTATCCCATGAGATGTTCGGAAGAGGTATATTCCTGATTGCAAGCGGTCTATTCAAGAAAGCGATTATTTCGGATTATATCAGTGTGAACTTTGTAGAACGTATTTTTGATAATCCTACGCTCTATTCCGGAGTAGAGAATCTGATGGGTGTTTATGGATATGCCTTGCAAATCTATTGCGACTTTTCCGGATACAGTGATATGGCTATCGGAATAGCCTTGTTGTTAGGTTTTCATTTTAATAAGAACTTTGACTCTCCTTATAAGTCCGCTTCTATTACGGAGTTTTGGCGGCGATGGCACATTTCGCTTTCCAGTTGGCTGAAAGATTATCTCTATATATCTTTGGGTGGAAACCGGAAAGGAAAGATTCGCCAATCTTGTCATTACCATGTTTTTGGGTGGTTTGTGGCATGGCGCTTCCTGGAATTTTGTCGTTTGGGGATTGTTCCATGGCATTGCTTTGGCGGCACATAAATTCTGGATGACGTTGACTGGAAGAAAGAAGGGAGAAGAAAGTCACGGCATCCGCCGTTTCTTCGGTATACTGATCACATTCCACTTTGTTTGTTTCTGCTGGATATTCTTCCGCAATGCGGACTTTTCCACTTCATTGGATATGATCAAACAGATCTGTACCACTTTCCGTCCGCAACTTTTCCCACAACTGATTGCAGGCTATTGGGAAGTGTTTGCACTGATGGCATTGGGTTTCTTTCTGCATTTCTGCCCTGATCGTTGGGAGAACGCTTGCTGTAAAACAGTAACCCGCCTTCCCCTTATGGGAAAGGCGGTTCTGATGCTTGCTTTAATTTACTTGGTAATCCAGATGAAGAGTACGGAGATTCAGCCTTTCATTTATTTCCAGTTCTAAAGTTTCTCCTCTCCCTTCATTGGGGAGAGGTTTCTAATCCACCTCTATTTCGTCAATGAACATATAAGCAGCTTTTCCTTCGCCTGCATGTCCTTTCGGCAGGGCAGGGCTGCGCTTGATGACAACTTTCACATACCGTGCTTTCACCGGATCGAAAGTTATCTCATAGTTTTCCACACCTTTCTTATCAATGTTTGTTTCTGCCGGAATATCCTTAACGGCTACTTCGCGAAACTCTTTGTTATCGTCAGATACAGAGACTACCAACCCTGTACTTCCCATAATCCAGGCACTCATATCGACAATGGCGTTCGTAGCTACCCGCTTGATTTCTGTTTCCTGTCCCAGGTCGATGATGGCTTCCACATCACCACCTACAAAGCCTAACCAGGCTCCGGTGGCATAGCTATCATTTCCCTTCATACCATCTACTAAGGTGATAGCACCTCCGAATTTATATTTTTCCGAAGGCTGGAAGGTCAGTTCGATAGGGCAATATGTAGCCTTATTGAAAGAAATCTTTTTATTCACCACTTTACTCTTTCCTTCCGGGCGGATAACCACTGCCTGGAAATCTGCTGTTTCAGTAATGGCAACAGGCTCTGTGTATTTCAATGAAGCTGTAGTCGGTTCGGTCCCATCTAATGTATAATAAATAGGAGCGTCATCAATAGTACTCAATGTGACTACTACCGCTTTCTTGGCAACATCCGGTGTGAAGTCGACCTTCAAATCGAATACATGCTTGGCATAGTTGAAGCCATCTCTTTGATAGAACTTCATCAGGCGAGCCAGGCGTTTAGTGAAATCTTTGAAATCTTTCTTTTCGGGTTGCGTCCATTGTACTTCGGCAAGGGCAGCCATACGGGTGGGCGTGCTGTTCACGCTGCTCCACGCGCTGATCCAGGCCTACGTGCTGACCACGCTGACCTCCATGTTCTACGGAGAGACTACGGAAAAGCACGCACCCAAGCCCAAGAAAAACAAAAAAATCAAAGCTGAAACTGTAAATAACTGACGGAGGAAAGAGAAACCATGAAAAAGCTGTTCAATAAGAAGGCCTTTGCCCTGCTGCTGTGCCTGGTGCTGGCACTGACCGCCCTGCTCACCGTGACCGCGTTCGCCGATACCGCACCTGCCGACGGCACCGCCGCCCAGACCGAGGAAGCGGCCGACAGCGGCGTGAGCGCCAAGGCCATCGCTTCCGGTGTTGCCATCGGTGTGGCTGCCGCCGGCGGCGCCATCGGTATGGGTATGGCTATCGCCAAGTCCGCCGAGGGTATCGCCCGTCAGCCGGAGGCCGAGGGTAAGATCCGCACCACCATGATGCTGGGTCTGGTGTTCCTGGAAACGGCTATCATCTATGCCCTGCTGGTGGTCATCCTGATCATCTTCGTGCTGTAAGAAACGGGGAGAGACGCTATGAATATCCCTCTGAATATTGATTGGCAGCAGATATTGCTGCACTTCTTCAACTTCTCCATCCTGGTGGGCGGTCTGTATCTGCTGCTGTTCAAGCCGGTGAAGAGCTTTATGGAAAAGCGGGAGAAGCACTATGCGGATATGGAAGCCGCCGCCGTGGCCCGGGAGAAGGACACCGAGGCGCTGAAGGCCGCCATGGCCCAGCGGGAGGCGGACTTTGACGCCGTGCTGGAGGAGAAGCGTGCCGCCGCCGCCAAGGAGGCGGAGGCCTTTGCCCAGCAGCAGCGCGACGCGGCCAAGGCGCAGGCGGACAAGATCCTGTCCGATGCCAAGGACGCCGCCGAGAGCGAGCGCCAGAAGATCGTGGCCGAGGCCAACCGCGAGGCGGTGGCTATTGCCGAGGACGCCATGGAGAAGCTGATGGCCGCCCAGACGGCCCAGGCCTATGACGCCTTCGTGAATGCCGCGAAGGAGGAACAGAATGAACACTGATGCACGCCTGACGGCGAAACTGCTCAGCGCTTGTCCGCCGGACAGCGCGCAGAAAGAGAAGCTGGAGGATGTGCTGTCGAAAAAGTACGGCAAGGCCGTCGAGCTGGTCTGGCAGGAGGACCGCACCGCACAGGGCGGATTCCGCATTGAGCTGGGCAGCGAGGTCATCGACTGGACGGCGGAGGGTCGGCTGGAGCAGCTGAAGGAACGGCTGACCGGACTGAAGAGTGAGGGCTCCGTCATCCCCCTGATCCGGGACGCGGTGAAGAGCTGGGTGCCGGAGGTATGCGCCCGCGAGGTGGGCAGCGTACTGACCGTGGCGGACGGGATCGCCTATGTGGAGGGCCTGGAGGGCGCTACCTACGGCGAGATCCTGCTGTTTGAAGGCGGCATCCGGGGTATGGTGCAGGAGCTGCGCTCCGGCCGTATCGGCTGCATCCTGTTCGGCCGCGTGGAGGAGGTCAGCGAGGGCACGGCGGTGTACCGCACCGGCAAGACCGCCGGTATCGGCGTGTCCGACGGCATGATCGGCCGCGTGGTGGACGCCCTGGGCGCGCCCATTGACGGCGGCGGAGACATCCCGGTGGATGAATACCGCATGATCGAGAGCCCGGCACCCGGCATTATTGACCGCCAGCCGGTGAATACCCCCATGCAGACGGGCATTCTGTCCATCGACTCCATGTTTCCCATTGGTCGGGGCCAGCGTGAGCTGATCATCGGCGACCGCCAGACCGGCAAGACCGCTATCGCCATCGACACCATCCTGAACCAGAAGGGGAAGAACATGATCTGCATCTACGTAGCCATCGGCCAGAAGGCCAGCTCCGTGGCGCAGATCGCCGAGCTGCTGCGGAAGCACGACGCCATGCGCTACACCATCGTCGTGTGCGCCGGCGCGGGCGAGTCCGCGTCCATGCAGTACATCGCGCCCTATGCCGGCGCGGCCATCGGTGAATACTTTATGAACCGGGGCAAGGACGTGCTGATCGTGTACGACGATCTGAGCAAGCACGCTATCGCCTACCGCGCCCTGAGCCTGCTGCTGGGGCGGTCCCCCGGACGCGAGGCGTATCCCGGCGACGTGTTCTATCTGCACTCCCGCCTGCTGGAGCGCGCGGCGCGGCTCAGCGACGAGCGCGGCGGCGGCAGCATGACCGCCCTGCCCATCGTGGAGACCCAGGCGGGCGACGTGTCGGCCTATATCCCCACCAACATCATCTCCATCACCGACGGCCAGATCTTTCTGGAGAGCAGCTTGTTCTTCTCCGGCCACCGGCCGGCGGTGAACGTGGGTCTGTCCGTGTCCCGTGTGGGCGGCGCGGCCCAGACCAAGGCTATGAAGAAGGCCGTGGGCACCCTGCGTCTGGACCTGGCCCAGTACCGCGAGATGGAGGTGTTCACCCAGTTCTCCAGCGATCTGGACGAGGAGACGAAGAGCCAGCTGGCCTACGGCCAGAGCCTGATGTATATCCTGCGGCAGGGGCGCAGCGCCCCGCTGAGCCAGGGACAGCAGATCGTCACGCTGGTGACGGCCATGGCGCACCTCTATCAGCAGGTGCCGGTGGCCCAGGTGTGCGCCCTGCGGGACTTCCTGCTGGGCGAGTTCGCCGCGCAGCGGCAGAGCCTGATGCTCCAGCTGGAGCAGGGCGCGGCGCTGGACGACGAGCTGCGGGGCCAGATCAACGACTTTGCCAGGACCGCGCTGGAGAAATTCAAGCGCACGGGCGGGCGGTGAGCGCATGGCCAGCACCAGTGAGATCCGCCGGCGCATCGGAGGCGTACGGCAGACCCAGAAGATCACCCACGCCATGTATCTGATCTCCCAGGCGAAGCTGCGGAAGGCCAAGCAGGATCTGGACAACACACGGCCCTATTTCCAGGCATTGCAGACGGAGATCGGCCGCGTGTTCAACGCGGACAGCACCATAGAGAGCCGGTATGTTGATCCGGTGGATCCCAACGCCAAGCCCCTGCCCGGCGTGCCGGCGTGCCTGCTGATCACGGCGGACAAGGGACTGGCCGGCGCGTACAACCAGAACGCCATCCGGCAGGCGCAGCAGCTGCTGACCGCCCACGGCGACGCGGCGCTGTATGTGGTGGGCGAGTACGGCCGGCGCTGGTTCAGCCAGCGAGGGATCACCATAGAAGAGAGCTTTCACTACACGGCGCAGAACCCTACGCTGGACCGGGCGCGGCACATCGCGGAGCTGCTGCTGGAACGGTTCGACGCGGGAGAGATCAGCGCGGTATGGGTCATCTATACCGACATGAAGAACGGCCTGGAGGCTGTGGTGCGGCAGGAGAGGATCCTGCCGATGCACCGGGAGCACTTTCACGCCGCCGCGGCGGCTGCCGCCGGGGATAAGGCGTATGAGTTCGTGCCGTCCGCAGGGGCGGTGCTGGACAACGCCGCCCGCAGCTGCCTGACCGGCTATATCTACAGCGCGCTGGTGGACAGCTTCTGCAGCGAGCAGAGCGCCCGCATGACCGCCATGAACGCGGCGGATCAGAACGCGGAGGAACTGCTGAAGGACCTGTCCGTCCAGTACAACCGGGCGCGCCAGGCGGCCATCACCCAGGAGATCACCGAGGTCTCCGCCGGTGAGCGCGCCCAGCGCAGCAAGAAAGAAAGGGAGGGCTGACCTCAATGAAACAAGGTACTATCACGGGCATTTCCGGCCCCGTTATCGACGTGCGCTTCCCGGAGGGGAGCCTGCCCGCCATCAATGAGGCCTTGACCGTGGAGGCGAACGGTCAGCGCTATACCATGGAGGTGGAGCAGCACCTGGAGAACAAGACCGTACGCTGCGTGATGATGGCAGGCAGCGACGGGCTTGCCCGCGGGCTGACCGTCACCGCCACAGGACACGGTATCCGGGTGCCGGTGGGTGAGAAGACGCTGGGACGTATGTTCAACGTGCTGGGCGATCCCATCGACGGCGAGCCGCCGGTGGACGAGAGCGCGCCCCGGTGGGAGATCCACCGCGCCGCGCCGACCTTCGCCGAGCAGATGCCCGCCGCGGATATTCTGGAGACGGGCATCAAGGTCATCGACCTGATCGAGCCGTATCCCAAGGGCGGTAAGATCGGTCTGTTCGGCGGCGCCGGCGTGGGCAAGACCGTGCTGATCCAGGAGCTGATCCACAACGTGGCCATGGAGCACGGCGGCTATTCTATCTTCACCGGCGTGGGCGAGCGCAGCCGCGAGGGCAACGATCTGTGGGGCGAGATGCGGGAGTCCGGCGTGTCCGACAAGACGGCGCTGGTTTTCGGGCAGATGAACGAGTCCCCCGGCGTGCGTATGCGCGTGGCGCTGTCGGGACTGACCATGGCGGAGTACTTCCGCGACCAGGAGCACAAGGACGTGCTGCTGTTTATCGACAATATTTTCCGTTTTGTCCAGGCGGGCAGCGAGGTTTCCACGCTGCTGGGACGCATGCCCTCCGCCGTGGGCTATCAGCCCACGCTGGCGGGGGAGATGGGCGCTTTGCAGGAGCGCATCACCTCCACCAAGAACGGGTCTGTTACCTCCGTGCAGGCGGTGTATGTGCCTGCCGACGACCTGACCGACCCGGCGCCGGCCACCACGTTCTCCCATCTGGACGCCACCACGGTGCTGAGCCGTAAGATCGCGGAGCAGGGCATCTATCCCGCCGTGGACCCGCTGGAGTCCACCTCCCGCATTCTGGAGCCGGACATCGTGGGCGAGGAGCACTACAACATCGCCCGGGCGGTGCAGTCCACGCTGCAGAAGTACCGGGAGCTGCAGGATATCATCGCCATTTTGGGTATGGAAGAGCTCAGCGACGAGGACAAGAAGACCGTGGCGCAGGCGCGCCGTATCCAGCGGTTCCTGTCCCAGCCCTTCTATGTGGCGGAGAAGTTCAGCGGCGCACCCGGTGTATTCGTGCCCCTGCACGAGACGCTGCGGGGCTTTAAGGAGATATTGTCCGGCGCAATGGACGAGTATCCCGAGGCGGCGTTTTTCAACGCGGGCACCATTGATGACGTGAAGCGCAAGGCCGAGGAGCTGAAGAAAGGCGGTATGTGATGGCGGCCGTGTTCCAACTGGACGTGCTGGCGGCCAGCGTGCCTTTCTTTCAGGGCAAGTGCGTGTCGGCGGTCATCCCCGTGACGGACGGCGAGTACGGTGTGCTGGCCGGCCACAGCAACGCTGTGGGCGCGGTGTGCGCCGGCGAGCTGCGGTTCGAGACGGAGGACGGCGAGCACCGCCGGGCGGCGGTGGCGCCGGGGCTGTTCAAGATCGACGGGGACCGGGTGCTTCTGCTGCTGGACGCGGCGGAGTGGCCGGAGGATATCGACGTGAACCGTGCGCTCCGGGCCCGCCGGGAGGCGGAGGAGGAGCTGCGGCAGAAGCGCAGCATGGCTGAGTACCAGCTGGCCCAGGGCAACCTGGCCCGCGCGCTGAACCGACTGCGGATCAGCGGAAGAATGTAATAAAAAAGAGACCGCAAGGCGGTCTCTTTTTTATGTTTTGTTGGGGGCGCCGCCACGGCGGCGGAAGATGCTGCGCCTGCGGGCGCGGGGGGGGGGAGTTTTACGCTCCCGAGCGCGAGTTACTTTTGTCCCCGGCGACAAAAGTAACCAAAAGCGCCACTTGAAACTACGTTTCAAGACTTCCTTGCGCGGGGAGGGTAAGTGCAAATTTGACGGTGCTGATTTCGCGGAATGGGCACGGTGGGTGTCGTTGTCGGTTCAGGGGATTGCTTGTACCTCTTGCGCCGCTGCCGCTGATGCGGTGTGGAGGTAGGGGCTGGTGTGTTGGACGCATGGGCGATTATCAAATCGCGCCAAAGCCGCCCCGAGGGCGGCTTTGGCAGGTGGCGGCTGACGCCGCCGGGTATGGGGGGGGTACCGCCTGCGGGTGGAACACCTCATCCGCCCCCTGCGGGGGCACCTTCAGCTGTGCACACCCCCAGTGTGTACCCCAAGGGCACTTGCTTCGCGGCGCGCACTGGGGTGCCCTCAAGGGGAAGGCTAACGAGGACGTGTCCTTTGATGATATAAGTTTGGTTAATGGTTGGTACGCGGATTTGTTATGCCGATATCTGGATATTCCCGTTGCCTTTCGCGACACTTTCTGGTAAGATGGTCGTACAACAGAGCCTGCGCGCCAAAAAACTTTCCCAACAAGAAATTTTGCGGCACACAGGCCCGGGAGAGAAATATGTGAGCCATAGAAGGAGGAACCGCCATGAAGAGACGACTGCTCCCCATGATGATGACCCTGGTATTGGTATGCGCGCTGCCCATATGGGCAGCTTTTGTTACATCGGGGGATGTAACAAATCCCCTGGTGTGTACCGCCGGCGCGACGTCGCCGCCTGAGCCGGTTGAGGTGCGCACCGCTGACGAGTTACAAAGCAACATAACCGCCGGAAATTCCGTCAAACTGATGGCTGATATCAGCATCACCTCAACACTGAAAATCTCAAGCTCTCTGACCCTCGACCTGAATGGCCATGTGCTCAAGATGACCGGCACCGGCAGTGTGCTCAAGGTGAGTGGCCGTGCGACCCTGACCATCACGGACAGCCGTCCCCAAAATCCGCATACAGAATCCTATGCGGGTTTGCCCGCCGGCGGTGTCATTACAGGGGGGAAGGCTGATAAAGGGGGAGGAATATTGCTTGACGGTGGGTGCACACTTAAGCTGACTGGCGGCTGCATTACAGACTGTCATGCAACTGATACTGGTGGCGGCGGTGTAGTGCTCAATGGTAATACTGCCATACTGTACATGAGTGGAACGGCAAGGATCGAAAACTGCACGGCAGGGGAAGGGTGGGGTGCAAACGCGATATTTAATTTTGGTACGATGTATGCCGATGGCGGCACAGTGGATGGCACGGTGAACAATCAGGGCACGATCAGGCTGAGCGAAGGCGCCGCAGCCGAGACGGTTTTTAACGGAACTGTGTATAATAGGTCGGCAGGTACGATTAAAGCCGGAAGATATAATGAGACAGTGGAGAACAAGGGAACGATCACCGGCGGCATCTTCTACGGCGGTGTGACCAACGACGGCGGCAAGATCGAAGACGGCGCCTATGAGACAGTCAAATTCAACTCAGACAACGGTGCGCAGGCCAAAGAGGAAAAGGTGCTCCGCGGCCAGAAGGTGGCCAAACCCACTGATGATCCCACCAAGTCGGGGTATACATTTATCGGCTGGGAGGATGCAAACGGCGCGTATGATTTCAATACCCCGGTCACCGCCCCGCTGACCCTCACGGCCAAGTGGGAGAAGAATCCCTCCTCCGGCGGCTATTACTACTACCCTACCACCGATACTAAGGCCGACGATGCCAAGGGTTCTCCCAAGACCGCCGACCCCGGCGTAGCCCTCTACGCCGCCCTGTCGATCCTGTCCCTGACGGGCATGGTGGCGCTCAACGGGAAAAAGAGATAAAGAACGACGGAAAGGGAGCACCCCGCAGGGGTGCTCCCTTTTTTGGGACTGGAGGGGTTACGCCGCTGCGCGGCTACACCTCATCCGCCCCCTGCGGGGGCACCTTCCCCTCAAGGGGAAGGCTTGAGGGGTGCGGCGGGGACGAGGGACTATTCCGCGTCCACATACACGACCTCGAGGCCGGAACGGAGGGCGTATTCCACCGTGCGGCGGGTGCCGCCGTCCTGACCGTCGAACACGGCGATGAGGCGGGCGGCGTGGTCCACCATGTAGCGGTTGCGGCGCTGCATACAGCCGGGGCCGTAGCGGTCCTGGACCACTGTTTCAAAGTCGCAGCGGTCTACGATGGCGTGCCAGCGTGCCTGCTGCTCCGGCGTCCAGCCGCCGCACTGGCTGGGGCAGGGGATGGCGGCCTCCAGCGTCAGGTCCGGGTACTGGGGACGCAGGGTCAGGACGATCTCTGCGCAGTAGGTGTCCACGCCGCGGGCCATGCCGCAGATGAAGTGGCGGAAGCCGTCGTCACAGGCGGCGCAGACCGCCCGGCGCAGGCGCTGCTTCAGCTGGGCGCAGCGGGGGTCGCATTCGTCATAGCCCCAGGGGAGCTTCTCCGGACGGTAGCCGGAAAAGCATACGGTCATCTGCCGTGCGGGCATGAATCTCACCGCCTTTCTTACAATATATTGTAAACGAAAACCGCGTCGCTGTAAAGCCGGAAATCGGTATTGACATCCGCGGGGCGGCGTGGTACTATACTTGTCGAAAACAACCGCATATTTGTCTTCGGGGCGGGGTGAAAGTCCCCACCGGCGGTATAGTCCGCGAGCTGCTGCGGCAGCAGGAACCGGCGCAATTCCGGTACCGACAGTATAGTCTGGATGAGAGAAGGCGT
>OODG01002312.1_pt1 | contig 11710 bp, 10 predicted proteins | sample 1671621 | NCBI WGS metagenome assembly OODG01 (sample SAMN06348175, study PRJEB24527) | human gut metagenome | biome: human gut; feature: ankylosing spondylitis patient; material: feces | host: Homo sapiens | place: China | collected 2015-10 | reverse complement strand
AGAAGTGTTAAATACTTTCCAATAGAAATTAATTATCAAAAGAAATGGGGACAAGGAATGGCAATACATGGACAATATGTTTTTCTGCTGACTAATACAGGGTTATGTAGAATTTATGATATGAGAAAGGGGGGCTTTGCAGGCTCCTTAGTATTAGCATCTGCTCATGCGAAAAATCATGCAAACAATGCTTGTTTTGGTGTTGAATATTCAAAGGATAATAATAAATTTCCTGCATTATATGTTTCTGAATGTGAAGCTCCATATAGATGCTATGTAGAGAATATTACGGAATATGAATCTCGTTTAATTCAGATAATACAATTTCGGATAGGTAATAAACCTCAAGCAGTACATGATTGGATTGTAGACAGAGAAACTAATCATATTTATGCTATTACTCAGTTATATCCATTTAATAAAGAACGGAATGGATTTGCTACTCAAATTGTAAAATTTGGCTTACCATCTATTGATACTCAAGAAGTGATATTGAGTGATGTTGATATAGAGGATTCTTTTGAAGTCTTTTTTCCTCATATTTTGCAAGGAGGAGTAATACATAATCATGCTCTTTATTTACCATCAGGTGCTTCTGCTGATAGTCAAGTCCAATATGGCAAAGAAAAGGCTATTGTTATAATAGACCTGAAAGAGAAAGGTATAAAAAGAATAATAGATGTACAGAATATTTTGAATAATGAGCCGGAAGGAGCTGCGTTTTGGGGTAAATTTCTAATGGTTTCTTGTGCTCCTAAAGGATTATACCAATTTTTCTTGAAAGATGAATGATATATTAGTATCCATAATTATAGTAAATTATAATACATGTCCTTTGACATGTGCGTGTATTGATTCAATTTTCCAAAATGTTCATTCTTGTAAGTTTGAGGTTATTTTGGTAGATAATGCTTCTTCGGATAATTCTATAATTGAAATAAAAAGAAGATATGCATCATCTGTTAAATTAATAGCAAGTGATTATAATTTAGGCTTTGGACGAGCCAATAATTTGGGAGTAAAGCATGCCTTTGGACAATATTTGTTTTTATTGAATTCGGATACGATATTAAGGAATGACCCTTTCGTATATTTTTTCGAGTTTTTTCATACAAGAGAAAATATAGGCGCATTAGGTGCTTATTTGAAAGATGGTAATGGAGTTTACACTAAAAGTGGTGGCAACTTCTATTCGATGAGCAAATATCTCATGATAGGGATAAAAAGATTTTTTTTTGTTCCTTCTAACGAAGAAATCCCATTATCGAATGATTCTTGCGAAGTAGAATACGTGATAGGAGCAGATTTATTTATCAGGAAAGAATTGTTTGAAGAAATAGGAATGTTTAATAAACACATCTTTATGTATTTTGAAGATGTAGAGTTTTGTAAACGTCTTCACGATGCTGGTTATCGTTCCTATCTTATTCCGGGACCTGAAATTATTCATTTTGTTAAATCTAGTTCTACATCACAATTTTCACGAGTGTACAATACCGCTTCTTTGATGTATTGCATACAAAAGGAACATAATTATTTAAATTTTCTCCTTTTTCAAGTAGCCTATTTTTTGTTGAAAACCCCTCTGTTACTGAATATTAGAAATATCAGAAAAGAATGGGAATATATCAGTAGTATATTTAAGTATAAACAATATTTGGTAAAATAGAAGACATGAAAAATATAGCCATAATTTTAGCAGGCGGCATAGGTAGCCGTTTGAACGCAGGAATCCCCAAACAGTTTTTGAAAGTAGCAGGGCTCACTGTAATTGAACATACGATATCGACATTTCAACGTCATAGCCTCATTGATGAGATAGCCATTGTTGCTAATGAGGCTTATCATCATAAAATTGGGGAATATGTTGTGAAAAACAAATTCTCTAAAGTGAAGAAGATTTTGATGAGTGGCGCGGAAAGACATTACTCTTCTTTATCTGCCATTAAAGCTTATGAAAATGAGGAGGAATGTAATTTGATATTTCATGATGCAGTTCGTCCTTTAATAAGCTCTCAAATAATAGATCGGGTGATAGTTGCCTTACAAAATTATGAAGCGATAGATGTTGCAATTCCCTCGACCGATACGATTATACAGGTTGATAGTAACAATACAATTATGGGGATTCCCCTCCGTCGAATGTTAAGGAGAGGGCAAACTCCTCAAGGATTCCGTTTGAACACAATAAAAACCGCTTATGAGAAAGCATTAAAAGATTCCGATTTCATCACCACGGACGATTGTGGTGTGGTGTTGAAGTATCTTCCTGAAACAAAAATATGTGTGGTAGAGGGGGAAGATAGCAATATGAAGTTGACTTATAAAGAGGATTTCTATTTGATAGAGAAGTTGTTCCAATTACGAATGACTAATTTTCAAGAGCATGTACTGACTGATGATGAAAAAGAAAAATTGCAGGGAAAAGTAATTGTTCTTTTCGGTGCATCATCTGGTATAGGTTTGGACTTGATGAATCTGTGTAGGGATTGTGGAGCTGTTGTATATGGTTTCAGCAGAAGTATGAACCATGTAGATATTAAAGATTTGGATAGTGTGCGTTCTGCTTTTTCTTTAGTTGCCAAAGAGATGAATAGGATAGATTATGTTGTTGATACGGCATCCGTTCTTTATAAAGAGCCGTTGGCGCACATTAGTTATGAGCGGATAGAGGAGGCTATAGATATCAATTATAAGGGAATGGTATATGTGGCTAAAGAGGCTTATAACTATCTTGAAAAGAGTCGTGGGCAATTAGTATTTTATACTTCCAGTTCTTATACACGTGGTCGCATGAATTATAGTATCTATTCGTCTACGAAATGCGCTACTGTAAATTTTGTGCAGGCTTTAGCGGAAGAATGGGGAGGTTTGGGAGTTCGTGTGAATTGTGTGAATCCGGAGCGGACAAAGACTCCTATGCGTACCAAAAACTTTGGAATAGAACCTGAAGACACTTTGTTGAAATCAATGGATGTAGCAGTAGTAACAGCTAAACTCTTAGTCTCTGATTTAACCGGGCAAGTAATAGATGTAAAGCTAAAATCAATATAAAATGAAGACATTAAAATTGTTGAAGACATTTCTGAAGATGCGTAGCAAACGATATCTCTTAAATCGATTGCTAGAAGTTGTACTGGGATACCCTTTATATGTTTTCTCCTTTTTGTGTGTTCGTGACAGAAATAAATGGCTATTTGGAACCAATGTCGGATTTGTAGATAACGCTAAATATTTATTTATATATACCAATGAACAGAAAGACAAAATTCGTCCCATTTGGATAACATCATCTAAAGATGATGTAGAAAGAATTCATAAAATGGGATTTGAGGCATATCCTAAGTATTCGATAAAAGGATTGTATCACTCATTAACAGCTCATGTTTATGTTTTTACATATCATTCTAAAGATATAAATTTTTTTACTTCTGGTAATGTGTGCAAGATTAACTTGTGGCATGGTGTTGGAATTAAAGAGGTAAAAAAGATAACAATTTTGCTTCGAAGAAGAATAGTAGTTATTTAACCAAAATACTTCTTCCGCATATGTATGAAAAGAATACTCTGTTTTTGTCTACCTCCGATATGATGGATAAGCATTTTAAGCAAATGTTTTCTTTGGATGATAAGGTTATTTTTGATGCAATCTATCCTCGTTGCTATTATATGTGTAAATCTAAGAAGGAAATTCTTTCATTTATTGATAAATATGAACCCAAATCAATGAGGGAAATGATTGCTAAATTGTATAATTATGATAAAGTATATCTTTACATGCCGACTTGGCGAGGTAACTTGAATGATGATTTTATACATGAAGCTAATTTTGATTTTGAGAAGCTAAATGACATTTTAGTAAAACAGAATAGATTATTTATATTGAAACTTCATCCTGCAGTAAGAATATTGCAGAATGTAAATGAAAAGGAGTATTCTAATATTTGTTTTTTGGATAAGAGATTAGATATTTATCCTCTTCTTCCTTTTGTTGACATCCTTATAACAGATTACTCATCTATATATTATGATTTCTTGTTATTAAACAAAGGTGTTTTATTGTATCCATTTGATAAACAACGTTTCATAGAAAATAGTAATGATTTGGCTTTTGATTACGACGAATATACACCGGGAAAAAGAGTTTATTCTATGACAGACTTTTTATCTGTTATTGCATCAGACGATATTCTAGAAATTGATGGTAAAGATAAAATGAGGATATTGTATGCTTTTTGGGGTAAAGCAGATAAAAACAGATTAGATCTCCATCGTTTACTGTTATTATATTCTTGGTTGGTTAAAACTGTGCTGTTTTTTTTACCTGACATTCCGTTGATTATGAGATTTCGGGGATTCTTATATAGTTTAGGAATGCCTTCATGTGGAAGTAATTTTCAAGTAGCTCATAACGTAATACTGAATTCTATTGAAGGACTTGCTGTTGGAAATAATGTCTATCTGGCAATGGGAAATATCATATATGCTCATGGAAAAGCTATTATTGGGAACAATGTAATGTTTGGTCCTGACTGTTTACTGACTACTGGAAATCATACTTTTGGGAATGGCTCATATCGTTACGGTGCATCTGTAGAGAAAGAAGTCAGAATTAAAGATGGCTGTTGGATTGCAGCTCATTGTATAATATTACCAGGTTCCGTATTACCAGCACGCTCTATATTGGCTGCAGGTGCTGTGTTAACAAAGCATTTGCAGGAAGCGTGTGAAGATGCTATTTATATAGGCATTCCTGCCAGGTTTGTAAAAAAAAGAATTTAATTTTTAGCAGAATATTTCATGGATCAGATTAAAATTGCCGTAATCGGCCTCGGTTACGTAGGGCTTCCTTTGGCCCGCCTTTTTTCGACGAAGTATAAAACAGTGGGTTTTGATATGAACCAATTGCGTGTGGATGTTTTGATGGCAGGACACGATGCTACATTGGAGGTCTCAGATGAGTTGCTTCAAGATGCTATTCAAAATCATGGTTTTGCCTGTACAACAAAGTTGGAAGATATTAAAGATTGCAATTTTTATGTTGTTGCAGTTCCCACTCCTGTAGATGTAAATAACCGTCCGGATTTGAAGCCGCTATGGGAAGCCAGTGAAACTGTTGGAAAAGTTATATCAAAGGGGGATATTGTAGTTTATGAATCTACAGTTTATCCGGGGGTCACTGAGGAAGAGTGTTTACCAGTTGTAGAAAAGGTCTCGGGTTTGAAATATAACGTCGATTTTTTTGCTGGTTATTCCCCAGAACGTATTAACCCGGGAGATAAGGAGCACACAGTAGAGAAAATTAAAAAAGTAACTTCTGGATCAACTCCTGAAATTACAGACATTGTGGATAGTGTATATAATTCAGTTTTGGTGAACGGTACTCACAAGGCTCCAAGCATTAAGGTGGCGGAAGCTTCTAAAATTATTGAAAACTCTCAGCGAGATGTGAATATTGCCTTTATGAATGAATTGGCGAAAATATTCAATGCAATGGGTATAGATACGAGCGATGTAATAGAGGCTGCTGCTTCCAAATGGAACTTTATCAAACTGAAACCAGGATTGGTAGGTGGACATTGCATTAGCGTAGATCCATATTATTTGATACAGAAAGCGCAAGTCTATGGCGTACTACCACGGGTGATGTCTGCTGCGCGTAGATTGAATGATGGTATGGGGGATTATGTAGCTAATCAAGTGATTAAATTGATGAATAAAAAAGGTGTCTTGGTGAAGGATGCTAAAATTTTGCTGTTAGGTATCACATTTAAAGAAAATTGTCCGGACATCCGTAATACAAAGATTGTGGATATTTATAGCACATTATCTGAATATACTAAGAACATTGCAGTATATGATCCGTGGGCGGACCCTGCTAAAGTTTACCATGAATATGGTATTTTTCTTACAGAAAACTCTTTGGAAGAGTTGCGTGGGGAATTTGACGTTGTTGTGTTAGGTGTAGCCCATGATACTTTTAAAAATGAAAATATTCGTTCTTTCTTGAAAAATATGGATGGGGTAGTATATGATGTAAAGGGCATTTTGGATAGGGAAATTATAGACGGAAGACTATAAGTTATGCTTTCTGTTATTTGTCCTATTTATAATGAAGCAAAATATATTGATGTGTGCATTCAATCTATTTTGCTTCAAGATTATCCTAAAGAACACTTGGAAGTGTTATTTGTGGATGGCATGAGCCAGGATGGTACTCGTGATATAGTGGGTAACTATTCTAAGCAATATCCTTTTATCCATTTGTTGGATAATGAAAAACGCATAGTGCCGATAGCTATGAATATTGGAATAAAAGCATCAAAGGGAGATGTTATCATGCGTTTAGATGCTCATGCACAATATCCAACAAACTATTTTTCGATATTAGTGAAAGCACTGAAATCTTTGGATGCTGATAATGTTGGAGCTGCTTGCCGAACGGATGTGCTTAATAAGACACCTAAATCTTTGGTTATTAGAGAGGTGTTGAGTAATAGATTCGGTGTGGGGAATTCTACATTTCGTTTAGGAGTTGACAAGGTGATGGAGGTAGATACAGTTCCTTTTGGCTGTTGGAAAAGGGATGTCTTTGATAAATATGGAGTCTACGATGAACGTTTGATTCGAAACCAGGATATAGAACTGAATAAGCGCATAGTACGTGGAGGAGGGCATATTTATATTGTGCCTGATACGTATTGTGTTTATTTAGCTCGTGAGACATTCAAAGGGGTGGCGAAGAACAATTTTGGAAATGGGAAATGGAATATATTGACAGTGTACTATACGAAACAAATGAAATCCCTTTCAATAAGACATTTTGTACCGTTATTGTTTTTGTTGTCTTTGATTGTTCCATTGGTTATGATGTTGTTCTATTTTCCGGCTGTAATTATTTCGTTAACCTCCTTATTATTGTACCTCATTTCGATTTCTGTAATCAGTTTATCATTGTCTCTGAAAAAAAAACTGTGTTTCAGTTATTTGATGATGACTTTTGTGGTTTTGCATTTATCGTATGGATGGGGATCTTTGAATGGGATAATTAGTGTATTGAAGTATGGAAAATAGTTTTACTTTATATAAGGGGTGTTGGCTGCGTAAATGTCCTCCACATAGTAGTCGTTATTTGAAAACACATGAATGTGATAAATTGTTAAACAGGGGGGGTATCTGTTAAGGAATGTTTATGGCTGGGATTGCGAGCATGAAACTTCATTTTGGTTTGTCATAAAGGATTCTTTTGGAGGAATGGAAGAGCTGTCTTCAAAAATGAGAAATCAAGTGAAGAAATCGTTGAAGACATACGATGTGTGTCGTGTATCGGCAAATGAGATGCTTCGGGTAGGTTTTCCTATTTTTCAAGTAGCGGTAGAAAACTATAAAGTGAAGGCTACTCGGATAACTATGGATGCTTTTGAAACTAGAATACAGCAAAGTGAAAAAGCAGGCAATGTTGATTTTTGGTGTGTATATACAAAGGAAACCCATAAGGCGGTAGCGTTAGCCATTAATACGCTTCATAAGGATTGTTGTGAGTATAATACCATGAAGGCTGATCCTTCTTATTTGAGAAATTCCACTTATCCTTATTATGGGCTTATCTATGAAATGAATTGCTATTATTTACAAGAACTGGGTTTTAAGTATGTAAGTGATGGCGCTCGAAGTATTACGGAACACTCTAATATTCAGTCTTTTTTGATAGATAAATTCCATTTTAGAAAAGCTTATTGTCAACTGCAGATAGTTTACCAATGGTGGATGAAAATTGCTATGAATATATTATTCCCCTTTCGTAAGCTGATTTCTGTTCAATCTGTAAAAGCTATTTTGAATATGGAAGCAATGCGAAGAAATAAGTATTGATGATTTTTTTATTATGTTATTAAAATCTCTTTTCGATCGTGGAGGTTCCTTCTTCGGTCTTATCTTTTTGTCTCCTGTTCTATTGGTTGTAGCTCTCTTGATTCGTATCAAGATGCCAGGTGTTCCTGTTATCTTCAAGCAGAAAAGGGTTGGACAACATGGTAAGCTGTTTACCATGTACAAATTCCGTTCTATGATCGTCAGCCATTCCGGTAGTTCTGTTTCTGTGAAAGGAGAGAGCCGCATCACTCCTTTGGGGGCGAAATTGCGGAAATATAAATTAGATGAATTACCCGAATTATGGAATGTGCTGATGGGTGACATGAGTTTTGTCGGTCCCCGTCCGGATATTCCGGGATATGCGGATAAGCTGAAGGGCAACGATAGAAGAATGCTGCTGCTGAAACCGGGAATTACCGGGCTAGCAAGTCTGAAATATAGGAATGAAGAAGAATTATTAGCACAACAGGAAGATCCTCAAAAATACAATGATGAGGTACTGTTTCCCGACAAAGTGAGAATTAATATAGAATATTTGGATCACTGGTCTTTCTGGAATGACATTAAAATCATTATTTATACAATATTTGGAAAAGATTTGTAGTATCATAAAATGGTTATTTGTGCCTTATTATCTATGGCGTAAATAGCCTTTCTTTTTATACTCTTACTTTTCTATATTATCGTTTTTTAATCAAATACTTCAATGGACAAGAGAATTTATCTTTGCCTTGCTCACATGAGCGGCAAGGAGCAGGCTTTTATAAAGGAAGCTTTCGATACTAACTGGGTTGTTCCTTTGGGTCCCAACGTGAATGCTTTCGAAGATGAACTGAAACATTTTGTAGGACAGGATAAGGAAGTTGTTGCTTTGTCTGCTGGTACGGCAGCTATCCATCTGGGATTAATCCAACTTGGTGTAGGAGCCGGTGATGAGGTTATCTGCCAGTCGTTTACGTTCTGCGCGTCAGCCAATCCTGTAGCTTACCAGGGAGCTAAACCTGTGTTTGTCGACAGTGAGGAGGATACCTGGAATATGGACCCTGTTTTGCTGGAAGAAGCCATTAAGGACAGAATCGCAAAGACAGGTAAGAAACCGAAAGCTATTCTTCCTGTTCATCTTTACGGTATGCCTGCCAGGATTGATGAGATTTGCGCGATAGCCGCTAAATATGAAATCCCAGTGCTGGAGGATGCTGCGGAAGCTTTGGGTTCTGAGTTTAAGGGCCAGAAGTGCGGTACTTTCGGTACCTTTGGCGTGTTGTCTTTTAACGGTAATAAGATGATCACTACTTCGGGTGGCGGGGCTTTGATCGTTCCTGATGAAAGCACCAAGAAGCAGACGATGTTTTATGCTACGCAGGCTCGTGAACCTTTCCCTCATTACCAGCATGAAAAGATCGGTTACAATTATCGTATGAGCAATATTTGTGCGGGTATCGGTCGTGGTCAGATGACCGTATTGGATGAGCATATTGCGCATCACCGCCATGTACATGCTCTTTACGAGAATGCTTTTGAAGGTGTGGATGGTATAACGTTGAAATCTAATCCTGATGGTCGTTTCAACGCTAATTATTGGCTGTCTACTATTCTGATAGATCCAGTGAAGACCGGTACTAATTATGATGAGGTCCGGCGTAAACTGGATGAACGAGGGATTGAGACTCGTCCCTTGTGGAAACCTATGCATTTGCAGCCTGTCTATGCAACTAATCCTTGTTATGTGAATGGTGTTTCTGAACGTTTGTTTAATATGGGTTTATGTATTCCTGCCGGTCCTTGGGTGACGGATGAAGATGTGGCTTATATTGTAGAGCAAATAAAAGGCTGTTGCAAGAAATAATAGGTGCGAAATATTACAGTTTTATTAAAAAAGCCAGAATGATTCATTGAGTTCATTCCGGCTTTTTTCTTTTATCTTCTTGTTGATTAAATAATTAGTGCTATATTGGTATTTAGTATTAATAATGGTAGTAAATTAGATTATGAATACATCAGATGCCATTGATATATTGCGGAAATTTAAAGTCAATTTTGCTGATAAATATGGCATAAAGACTTTAGGCTTTTTGGGTTGATTTGCTCGAAAGCAGCAAAAGGAAACGAGTGATTTGGACGTAGTGGTAATTTAAGCTATCGTCTTTAGACATATAATACATTACAAATAGTTAATTTTTAAATTTTTCAAAAAGTTTATCCTCTTGATTTTTAAGGAGGTGAATGTTGTTGAGTGCTTACTTATTGATACCTTTTCAGAATTCTTTTTGCCAATGTTTTGTTGTATTACAAAATTGCTTACCTTTGTTTTTGATACGTAAGTTTTGAATAAATAATATTGTTATATATGATAACTCAGATTACTGTAGAGAATTTTAAGTCCATTGAAAACTTGTCTGTTGATTTAGGGCGTATTAATGTTTTTATTGGAGCAAATGGTGTCGGTAAATCTAATATTTTGGAGGCCATAGCAATGTTGGCTTCGGAATGTTCGGGACTTATCGAAACCAAAGATATGATTTCAAAAGGAATAAGGATTGCAAAGCCGGATTTAATGATTGGTTCTTTTTTTGGAAAAAAGGTAATTGAAGAGATAGGCTCCTGTATTTATTTCAATAATTTGCGTAATCCGGAATGTCCGCTGAGATATCGTATTTATAATCTGAACTATTTGGATGTTTTCTCAAGGTGGAGCTGCAATGTAAGTTTGCCTCCTAGAGGTGGGATGCCTACTGAGAAGCGTGTTGAAGAATATGATAAGGAAAAAGATGAGAAGAAAAACTATATTTCTCAGTATTTGATTTATTCATTGTCGACAAGTGCGTTGAGAGGAATAACACGGGAGAATTATGAACTTCCTTTAGGTATCAATGGAGAGGGATTGGATGTTTTGTTGAATAATTTGCCGCAGGAGGAAATTGAAAGAATCAAAGAAATAGCAGAGGACTGTATTTCATGGATTGATGATATTTTGTTGGATAAGGAGGAAACTTATAAAATGCAAGGATATAAGTTAGGACGGAGTATTTCTAATTTATACTTCAGAGATAAGTATATGCAGAAGAAAAATAATCTTTTCTCTGCGGAAAATGCAAACGAAGGGGCATTGCATCTGTTATTTTATCTGACTCTTTTTATAAGTAAACGTACTCCTGATTTCTTTGGCATAGATAATATTGAAACGGGGCTAAATCCCAGGTTGTGCCGTTATCTGATGAAGAATCTGGCAAGCCTTGTAGAGGAAAATGATAAACAGGTTCTGATTACGACACAAAACCCAGCAGTTCTGGATGGGATGAATTTGCATGATGATAATCAGCGTTTATTTGTTGTCACTAGAAAAGATAATGGTGCAACCAAAATAGAACGGATAAAACTGAAACCTATGCGTGATGGCAAAGATGTGCAGAATAAACTATCAGATTTGTGGATGAAGGGATTTCTTGGTGGAATTCCTGATAACTTTTAAGTGAAAATGAAAGTAGGAATAATTGCTGAGGGATTTGCTGACATAGCTATAATCAGGGCTATATTGAAGAAATTAAAAGGGATTGATGGCTCTGATATCCTGAATGTCAGACCGGAAGATCAAACCGACGAGACAGAACTTAATGAGAAAAACTTTAGCAACTGGACATTGGTGTTGAAGGAATGTGCTAATTCTGGAAGTTTAAGTGATTTTTTTGATATGTTTGAAGAAGATCGGTATCTTGTCGTTCAAATAGATACAGCAGAACGTGGTGAAAGCGGATATGATGTGCTCTGTCCACAAAGAAGTGGAGTGTCTGACTGGAAGGTGTATAGTGAAGAGTTGCGGAAAAATGTGGTGGCTAAGATA
>OODG01002311.1_pt1 | contig 11711 bp, 3 predicted proteins | sample 1671621 | NCBI WGS metagenome assembly OODG01 (sample SAMN06348175, study PRJEB24527) | human gut metagenome | biome: human gut; feature: ankylosing spondylitis patient; material: feces | host: Homo sapiens | place: China | collected 2015-10 | reverse complement strand
TGGGTGCGCCTGCCCCAGGAGTATGACCGGCAGGAGTTCGACCGCATCCAGGCGGCGGCCCGGCGCATTCAGAGCGATTCCCGGGCCCTGGTGGTCATCGGCATCGGCGGCTCCTATCTGGGGGCAAGGGGCGTCATCGAGTGCCTGTGCTCCCCCAACTATAACCTCAGGCGCAAGGACACCCCCAACATCTATTTTGTGGGCAACGGCCTGTCCGACCGGCAGCTGCGGGAGACCATGGAGCTGCTGGAGGGGGTGGACTTCTCCGTGAACGTCATCTCCAAGTCCGGCACCACCACGGAGCCTGCCGTGGCCTTCCGGTTCTTCCGGGAGCTGCTGGAGAAGAAATACGGCCCCGACGGCGCAGCCCGGCGCATTTACGCCACCACCGACCGGCACAAGGGCGCGCTGAAAGCCCTGGCCGTCCAGGCCGGGTATGAGACCTTCGTGGTGCCTGACGACATCGGCGGGCGCTACAGCGTCCTCACCGCCGTGGGCCTGCTGCCCATCGCCGTGGCGGGCATCGACATCCGGGCCCTGATGCAGGGAGCCGCCCGGATGCAGGAGGTCTGCACCGCCGGAGATATGGAGCAGAACCCCGCCTGGCAGTATGCCGGGGCCCGGTACCAGCTCTACCGCGCCGGGAAGAAGATCGAGATCCTGGCCTCCTATGAGCCGTCCTTCCGGTTCATGTCCGAGTGGTGGAAGCAGCTGTACGGCGAGTCCGAGGGCAAGGAGAACAAGGGCCTGTTCCCGGCCAGCGTGGAGTTCACGGCGGATCTGCATTCCATGGGCCAGTATATCCAGCAGGGGGAGCGCCATCTGCTGGAGACGGTGGTGCGCTTCGATCCGGAGGAGCAGGAGAGCACGGTGCCCTTTGACGCCGCCGACGGCGACGGGCTGAACTTCCTGGCGGGCAGGACCATGGACTTTATCCGCACCCAGGCCATGGACGGCACCCTGCTGGCCCACGAGGAGGGCGGCGTGCCCAACATCATCCTGCGGGCCGGGGCCCTGAACGCGGATACCCTGGGCCAGCTGATCTATTTCTTTGAATATGCCTGCGGCCTGTCGGGCTATCTGCTGGACGTGAACCCCTTCGACCAGCCGGGGGTGGAGGCGTATAAGAAGAACATGTTCGCCCTGCTGGGCAAGCCCGGCTATGAGGACATGGGCCAGGCCCTGCGGGAAAAGCTGGGCCGGTAAAAAAACCGTATATTTTCCCATTGCCATTTCCGTCAAGTTATGGTATGGTATACATATATGCAAAAGGAGTGATCTCTTATGGTTAGATTGATTATGGGCGACAACGGCGCCGGCAAGACCAAGCAGCTCATCGAGCTGGTTCATGCCTCCGTGGCCGAGGAGGGCGGCTGTGTCGTCTGCATCGAGCCCGGCGCGGACATGACCTACGACATCAAGTCCTCTGTGCGCCTGGTCAACGCCGGTGAATACCACTTGGATTCTTTTGAGTGCCTGCGGGGCTTCATCAGCGGTCTGTATGCGGGCAATTACGATATTTCCCACGTCTATGTGGACAACCTGTGCAAGATCGTACATAGTGAGGACTTCGCCGCCGTGGAAAAGTTCCTGCACTGGCTGGACAGGTTCAGCGACGCCAACACCGTGAAGTTCACCGTGACCCTCACCGCCGACGCTTCCGTGGCCACCGAGGGCATGCGCAAGTATCTGTAACCGAATCAAGTAAAAAAATCCGCAGGGCTGTGCCTTGCGGATTTTTTATGGAGCGCAGAGAATCAAAGGTTCTATGCAATAGCCCCGGGACGCTATCGCGTCCCGGGGCTATTGCTATTACCTGACTTTTTAGGGTCAGCTCAGGTGCTTTTTCTTGCCCAGCAGCAGGGCGGCGGCAGCCAGCAGGGATACGGAGGCCGCAGCCAGCCACAGAGCGGTGTGAGCCTCGTCGCCGGTCTTGACGCCGGGATTCTCGGGCTCAGCGGGCTTGTAGTTGGGGTCGGTCTCGCCGCAGTTGGTGCACTTGCCGTCCTTGTAATCGTGGCCGGTAGCGGGGATGACTTCGCCCTTCTTCACGACCTCTTGGCACACGGTGCACACCTCGTCGCCGGTGTAGCCATCCTCGGTGCAGGTGGCCGCCTTGGCGCCTACCAGCTGGGTCTTGTGGCCCGGCGCGGGAATAACCTCGCCCTTCTTCACGGTCTCGCCGCAGACGGTGCAGACTTCGTCGCCGGTGTAGCCATCTTCCGTGCAGGTGGCGGCCTTGGCGCCTACCAGCTGGGTCTTGTGGCCCAGAGCGGGGATAACCTCACCCTTCTTCACGACCTCCTGGCACACGGTGCACACCTCGTCGCCGGTGTAGCCGTCTTCCGTGCAGGTGGCGGCCTTAGCGCCCACCAGCTGGGTCTTGTGACCCAGGGAGGGCAGGGTCTCGGTGCGGGTGTCGGTATAGTTCTTGCCTTCCAGGGTCACGGTGGCGGTATAGGTCCGGACGCCCTCGGTGGAGCAGCCGGGCTGGGTGGTGACCTCGCTGGTGATGCTGGCGGGCAGGACCTTCACATGGCCGGCATCCCGGGCGCAGGCGAAGGAGGCCTCGGCGGCGCCGCAGCCGGTCCAGGTCCACACAGGCTCGCCCCAGGCGTGGCCCAGGGAGGGCAGGGTCTCGGTGCGGGTGTCGGTGTAGTTCTTGCCCTGGAAGGTCACCGTGGCGGTATAGGTCCGGACGCCGGTGCTCTCGCAGGAAGCGGGGGTGGTGATCTCGCTGGTAACAGCGGCGGTGACCTCCTCCACATGGCTGGCGTCACGGCTGCAGGTGAAGGTAGCTTTGGCGGACTCGTAGCCGGTCCAGGTCCAGGCGGCCTCGCCATAGTCGTGGCCCAGAGTGCTGATGGTCAGGGCCTCCAGGGTGGTCTCGTTCTTGCCTTCGGCGTCACTGAACAGCTTGCCGCAGACGGAGCACACCCAGTGGGCCTTGACGCCGGTCTCCTCGCAGGTGGCGGGGACCTCAGGTACCGCGGTGAGAGTATGGCCGTCGGCGCAGGGATCGGTGGCGCCGTAGGTCATGGTCACGTTGTCGATGGCGAACATGGCGTCGGTATCGTCATAGCCCCGGTTGGCCTTCTTATAGAAGTGGAAGGCGAACTGGGCATTGTCCGTGCAGAAGGCGGCGGGAACGGCAACGTTGGCCGTGCCCATGAACCAATAACCGCTTACCGGCTCCAGATCGGCTGCGGTCCAGATGGTGGTCCAGGTCTGGCCGCCGTCGGTGGTGGCCTCCACGGTCACGGAGCAGTAGTTGCCGATGACGGACTTGAACAGCAGGTAATCGAAGCTCAGCGTGGGCGTCTTGCCGGTGAGGTTCACCACCGGGGAGATGAGATACTCATCCTGCAGCTTGTCGCTGCCGCCTGCCATAGGCAGCAGGGGCTTGCGGATGCCGCCCACGCTCCAGCCGCCGCCCCAGGGATCTTCATAGTAATCCATGTCGATGCGGGCCTGCTTGGTGGAATTGAGCTTGGTATTGGTGCCCTGGTACCAGGTATAGGGGCTGTCGGTACGGGTGCCCTTCACGGTCCAGCCGTGGCCGGGGAAGGTCTCGGACTCGAAGTCGTTGTCGAACTGCACGTCGGAGGCCGTCTTGGTGAACAGGGCGGCGATGGTGTGGTTGGCGGTGACATTCTCAAAGGTGTAGCTGTCCACCGCGCCCACGCTCTGGCTGTCCACCAGCACATCGGCGATGGCGTAGCCCTCCTGGGCGGCGATGGCGAAGGTCTGGGACGCGCCCTCCTTCACGGACACCGCACCGGCGGGGGTGATGGAGCCGCCCTCACCGGCGCTGGCGGTGATGGTGTACTTCTGGGCTACGGGGCCGTCCTCCACCGCCATCAGCTTCACATTGTCGATGGCCAGCTGGCCGGTAGTGTCCTCATTGGGATGGACATAGCGGAAGGCAAACTGGACGCCGTCCACATTGTACTCGGCGGGCACGGGAACCTCTGCGCTGCCGGAAATGATGTAGTTGCTGGCCTGCTGGCCGGTATAGCTGTCTTGGAAGTTCCAGATAGCGTTCCACGTATTTCCGCCGTCGGTAGAAGCTTCCACCGTAGCGGTGAAGGTCTTGTTCTTGATGCCGTACTCGCCGTAGGCGAAGTCGAAGGTCAGAACGCCGTCACGGGTACCGGACAGGTCCACAGCCGGGGAGATCAGGTACTCATCCTGTGCACCCTTCCAGTCGTTGCTGATGTAAGCGTGCTTGGAATCATTGCCCTCGTTCTTCCAGTTGTAATAGGTATACTGCTTCCATGTGCTGCTGGTATCCTGCACCTTCACGGTCCAGCCGTGGAAGGGGAAGCTGTCGCCGGCCACGTCCTCGAAGTCGTTCTGGAACATCACCACGGGGACGTCGGGAATCTTCTCGAAGGCGGCGGACACGGCATAGCTCTGGTCCATGACCAGGGTGTAGGCGCCGTCCGTCACGTCCACGGTGCGGCCGTTGACCTTCACGGAGGCCAGCTGATAGCCGGGGTCCGGGGTGAAGGTGATCTCGGCGCTTGCGCCGGGGGCGTATCTGGTCTGACCGGCGGGGGCCACGGTGCCGCCCTCATTGGCGGTGGTGGTCAGGGTGACGGTGTCGCCGGACGGCTGGGCCTTCTGGAAGGTGGCGGAGATGGTGTGGTCCACGCCCACCCGCTGGAAGGTGTAGTAGCTGATGGGGCCGAGATCGGCGCCGTCCACGTTGACGTTGACGATCTCATAGCCCTGGGCGGGAGCGATGTCGAAGGTCTTGCTGGTACCCTTCTTCACCAGGGTCTGACCGGCGGGGGTGATGGTGCCGCCCTCACCGGCGGCGGCGGTGACGGACACATAGTTGTCCCGCTCCTCGGCGTACAGCTGGACGTTGTCCATAGACAGGGTGGAGCCGCCCTTACCGGTGTAGACAAAGGCGAAGCGCAGGTCCTTGCTGCTTTGCAGGCTCTCGGGGATGGTCACCTTGGCCTGGGTCTTGGTCCAGGCGGTGAACAGGCCGGAATCCCGCTGCAGGTTCCAGATCTCCTGCCAGTTCTCGCCGCCGTCGCCGGAGGCCATGACCTGCAGGTTGCAGTGCTTATACTCCACGGTGTACCAATAGGTGGTGTAGAAATCGAAGACCATGTGGACCTCGGTATCCACGCCGCTGATATCGGTGGTGCGGGAGATCAGCCACTCGTCCTGCTGGTTGTCGTCGTCATGATCCACGGCGGCCATGTAGTCCTCGTCGCGGTACCAGGTGTTCAGAGAGCCGCCCTTGCTCTGGACGCTCCAGTCGTCGGGGAGCCACTTCTCGTTGAAGTTCTCGGTCCAGAGGATGTTGGTGGGGGTGATGGTGCCGTGATCGTCGGGGTTGCCGGGAGCACGGACGGTATACACCTTGGAGTTGCCGGCGTAGTCGTGGACGATCATGCCGAAGGTCTCGCCGAAGCCGGTGATGTCATACTCCTTGATGTGGCTGGTGACGCCGGGCTTGTCCTCGCCGAAGCCCTGCATACCATAGAGCATCTCGCTGTTCTTGATGTTGTAGAACACCACGGCCGCCACATACTGGTTGTCGGACACGTCCAGGCTCAGATAGTACCGGCCCTCGGACTCGGTGACCTTCAGGTTGTCGGCATGAGGCTCCTCGGTGTCGATGGTGATGGGGAAGGACCAGGAGTGCTTCTGGTTGGTCCCCACGCCATCGCCATAGGGCAGGGTGGCCTCGATGGTCACGGTGGCCTTGGTGTTGTTGGGCAGCTTGGCGTTGTGGGCGTCGGTGCCGTACCAGGGCTCAATGCCGTCATATTCGGCGTCCACACCGGCGGGCACAATGCGGTAATAGTCGTAGCTGTAGATGGACTTGCCCACATACTCGCAGTCCTTGCTGTAGTACACCTGGCCGTTGGCGCCGGTGATGGTATACTTCAGGCTCTTGGTGTTGCGCAGCAGGCCGGTGTAGATACCGGTGAGGCTGTCCATGAAGTCATCGTTGTTGGGGGAAATGGCGTTGCGGTCCGCCAGATACGGAACGGTGGTGTAGTTGTTGTCGCCCAGGTAGGTGTCCACCGTGTTCTCGCTGGAGGAGGAGAAGGCGGTGTTCATGTACGCCTGGGCCTGGCTGGCGGAGCCGTCCAGCGTCTCCCAGTAATCGGTGGAATCCATGATGGGAGCCTTGGTCCAGTCTCCGTAGAGGGCCAGGAACGGCAGGCCCAGGTCAATGGGATCGGTCAGGGCGCTGCCGTCGGCGGCCACCTGGGTCAGGGTCACGAAGCCCTCCACATAGCTGCCGTTGGGGAACTGGGCCAGCATCTTCCGGCCCTCGCCGGTAACGGTGACGGTGACGGTGACATCGGCGGTCTTGCCGGGAGCCACGGCCACCCGGTTATTCTCGCAGTTGGTGGTGAAGGTGTGGGGCAGCAGCCGGGAGCTTCCGCTGATGGTGGAGAACTCCTGCCCGCTGCCGTTGACATAGGCCTCGGTGGTATCAGTCAGCACCAGGGGGGTCACGTCGTAATACAGGGTGTCGCTGCCGGTGTTGTGGACGGTGAAGTTCATGGTGTACACGCCCTTCATGGCGGGATCGTCCTTCAGCTCCAGCTTGGGACGCTCCATGCCCTCCACGGACAGATAACCCCGGGTATTCACGGCGTCGTTGATGCTCATCAGGCCAGCGCCCTGCTTCCGGGGGGAATAGGGCACGCCGTTGTCGTCATAGATCACATGGGCGGTGCTCATGAGCAGGGTGTCGGTCATGTGCTTGCGCTGGGCGCCGGTCATGCTGTTGTCCCGGGCCTTCAGGGCCTGCTGGACGATGGCCATGCCGCCGGCCGCGTGGGGGGATGCCATGGAGGTGCCGTCCATGCTTTCATAACCGCCGGGCACGGCGGCATAGATGCCCGCGCCGGGGGCGGTGATCTCCGGCTTCAGGGTCAGCTCGGGGGTAGCGCCCCAGCTGGAGAAGTCGGCCATGCCATAGGTGGGGGATTCCACCAGGGCGTCGGCGGAGGCCACGGACAGAGTCTTGGTCTCCTGCTGCTTCATGTATTCACCGGCGGCCTGGGAGATAAACGCGCAGGGGATCTTCCAGTCGGTGATGGACATGTACAGCATGCCGGGCACGTTGTTGTACACCAGCATGCCGATGGCGCCGGCGTTGGCGGCATTGCGCTCCTTCTGCTCATAGTACATGCCGCCGCCCCGCTGCACCAGGGCGATCTTGCCGGTCAGGTCCAGGCCCGCATAGTCCTCCTCCGCGCCGTAGTTGGGAACCACCACATACTCGATGGAGCCCCGGGCGGACAGGCTGCGGAAGGGCTTGGCGTTCTCGTCCTCGCTGATGGTGGCGCTGTCCTGATAGGCCAGGTCCTTGCCGCCCACGGTGACATAGGGGCCCTTGACCATGCCGTTGGACACGGCGGCCACGGACAGGGACTCGCCATAGGTGGAGGGCTCGCTGACCAGGCCGTAATCGGGGTTGGAGGCCAGGGCCTTGCCGCCGAAGGCGTCGCCATAGGCGGCGTTATAGGCGTTGCCTGCGGCCACAGCCAGGGACACGCCGCTCTCGCCGGTGCGCTCGAACACGTCCAGCAGGCTCTTGGTGAAGGCGTCCTCGCTGTCATAGTCGATGTAGCCGCAGTCGGAGCCCAGGCTCAGGTTGGCCACGTCCACGCCCAGCAGGATGCAGTCCTCCAGGGCGGCCAGAATGTCCGCATAGGACGCGCCGCCGGTGGACTTGAACACGTTCATGTTGATGATCTGGGCCTGGGGAGCCACGCCCATGACGGCATCGTTGACGCCCACATTACCGGCGGCGGTGGAGGCAACGTGGGTGCCGTGGCTGCCCTTATCGCCGGGCATGCCGTCCTTGTCCCTGTCGCCGTAGTCAAACTGGAAGGGGAGCTTGGCGCTGTAATACAGGTCGGACACGCTGATGCCGGAGATGATCTGCTCCACCTGGAAGTCGTACTGCTCCAGCATGGACTGGAGCTTCTCCCGGGTCAGGGAGGGGCTCTTGGGGGCGGTCCTGAAGATTTCGTGGCTCATGTCCACGCCGGTATCCAGAATGGCCACCAGCATCCCCTCGCCGGTGAAGCCCGTGGTATTATAGATACCGCCGCCGATCATCCGGTTGCTGTTGGCGGTGTCGGGCAGCAGCTCAAACGTGGGGGAAATGAAGGCGGACTGGACGCAGTCCAGCTTCCGGATGGCCTTGTACTGGCCATAGGTCACTGTGGCGGAAAAGCCGTTGAGCAGGGTGGTATACTGCCGCTGGGGCTCCACCCGCGCGTCAATGGCCCGATTGATCTGGGCCAGGGCGCTCTTCTGCGTGCGCAGCAGGGCGTTGACCTGGGCCCGGGAATCCGGGTCGGCCACGGAGTCGTTGACCACCACGATGATCTCGACCTCGTCGTTGTCGTCGAGCTTGGCGGTGTTCTCCATCTGGATTTTTTCGCCGTTTTTCTGGCCGCTGCGCAGGACCTGGCGGGCGATATCGTTGGCGATACCGCTGACCGTGGTTTCCTGCAGGGAGGCGTTGACCTCCTGCTCAGCTGCCTGGGCGAATGCCGTCACCGGCAGGGCGGTCAGGATCATCAGAACCGCCAGAGCCAGTGCGCAGCACCGTTTGATAGCTGTCATCTCGTTCCTCCTATAAAATATATTGTCCGCCGCTGCATAAAAGTTCAGCGCGACTTACATATTATACCAGCTTTTGGACTTTAATGCAATGACGTAACGGCATAAAATGCCAAAATATTTCCCAAATTTTCCGGCATTCTCCGGTCAAAAAAACGGCCCCGGGCCAGACACCCGGGGATGGAGCTTTCCGGCGCGCTGCAAGGCTACGCATTTGCGGACCGTCCGCGGCTCCGTCCGGCGGATCGCGCGGGAAATGCCCGCAATTTCGAAAAATCCCTTGCGCAGCATAAAAATACGGCTCCTGCGAAAAATCCCGCCGGGAATCCGAAAAAATCGGGCTCCCGGCGGGGTTTTATGTTGACAAAGGGGCCGCGCCTGTGGTACAATAAGACGCTATATTGAGAAAATGGGGCCTGATACCCCATTTCAAATCTACTGTTATGATACCAGCTTTCCCCCGAAATTACAAGTGGGCCCGGGCGAAAACAAACAACCGGGCCGAGCGTGTCAAAATCCCGGGAGAGCGGTTCCCAAGGAAAAGCACGGAGAAAATGCGAAAAGAAAGGCGTGAGTATTGAAGATGGCCAAGGACAAGTATTATGGCAAGACCCTGCGCAAGAACTTTGCCAGACACGAAGAGGTCATGGCGATGCCCAACCTGCTGGAGATCCAGAAGAAATCCTATCAGTGGTTCCTGGACACCGGCCTGCGGGAGGTTTTTGCCGACGTGGCCTCCATCGGCGACTATGCCGGCAACCTGGAGCTGAGCTTCATCGACTACAGCATGGACGAGAAGCCCAAGTACGACGTGGAGGAGTGCAAGGCCCGGGACGCCACCTATGCCGCCCCCATGAAGGTCAGCGTGCGCCTGCACAATAAGGAGACCGGCGAAATCAAGGAGCAGGAGATCTTCATGGGCGATTTCCCCCTGATGACCCACTCCGGCACCTTCGTCATCAACGGCGCCGAGCGCGTGGTGGTCAGCCAGATCGTCCGCTCCCCCGGCATCTACTACGGCAAGGAGATCGACCTGAAAACGGACCTGCCCCTGCTGACGTCCACCGTGATCCCCTACCGGGGCGCGTGGCTGGAGTATGAGACCGACAGCAGCGAGGTGTTCTGGGTCCGCATCGACAAGAACCGCAAGCTCCCCATCACCTGCCTGATCCGGGCCCTGGGCCTGAAGACCGACGGCGAGATCCTGGACCGCTTCGGCGACGATCCCCGCATTGTGACCACCATGGAAAAGGACACCTGCAAGTCCTATGAGGAGGCCATGCTGGAGATCTATCGCAAGCAGCGCCCCGGCGAGCCCCCCACGCTGGACTCCGCCGAGAACCTGATGCAGGGCCTGTTCTTCGACCCCCGGCGGTATGACCTGAGCACCGTGGGCCGGTATAAGTTCAACAAGAAGCTGACCCTGTGGGCCCAGGCCAAGGGTCAGAAGCTGGCCGAGCCTGTGGCCGACCCCGCCACCGGCGAGCTTCTGCTGGAGGAGGGCCACGTCCTCTCCGGCGACGACTGCCGCACCCTGGACGCCATCGGCGTGGGTATGGTGAAGGTCCGGCTGGAAAACGGCGAGGTCATCCGCATTTTCACCAACCGCATGTGCGACATGAGCCGCTATGTGGACTTTGACCCCAAGACGGCGTGCGGCATCAAGGAGCGGGTGCGCTTCGACGTGCTGCAGGAGCTGCTGAGTCAGTATCAGGGCGAGGAGCTTATCGAGCAGTGCCGCCTGCAGGCGGACCGCCTGGTGCCCAAGCACATCATCATCGACGATATCCTCACCTCCATCAACTATATGAACGTCCTGGCCCACGGCCTGGTGCAGAAGGACGATATCGACCATCTGGGCAACCGCCGCCTGCGCTGCGTGGGCGAGCTGCTGCAAAACCAGTTCCGCATCGGCTTTAGCCGCATGGAGCGGGTCATCCGGGAGCGGATGACCATCCAGGACCTGGACATCGTCACCCCCCAGAGCCTCATCAACATCCGGCCCGTCACCGCCGCCATCAAGGAGTTCTTCGGCTCCAGCCCCCTGAGCCAGTTCATGGACCAGACCAACCCCCTGGCCGAGCTGACCCACAAGCGGCGTCTGTCCGCCCTGGGCCCCGGCGGCCTCAGCCGGGAGCGGGCCAACATGGAGGTCCGCGACGTGCACTACAGCCACTATGGCCGCATGTGCCCCATCGAGACCCCTGAAGGCCCCAACATCGGCCTGATCTCCTATCTGGCCACCTATGCCCGGGTCAATGAATACGGCTTCATCGAGGCCCCCTTCCGCCGGGTGGAGCGCCCCTCCGGCCGCGTCACCGACGAGATCACCTATATGACCGCCGACGTGGAGGATCAGTACGTTGTGTGTCAGGCCGCCGAGCCTGTGGACGAGAACGGCTGCCTGATCGGCCCCCGTATCACCTGCCGCCATCAGGACGAGACCATCCAGGTGGAGCCGGAATACGTGGACTACATGGACATCTCCCCCCGTATGATGGTGTCCATCGCCACGGCCATGATCCCCTTCCTGCCCAACGACGACGCCAACCGCGCCCTGATGGGCGCCAACATGCAGCGGCAGGCCGTGCCTCTGCTGCGGCCGGAGGCCCCCATTGTGGGCACCGGTATGGAGCACAAGATCTGCCTGGATTCCGAGGTGGTGGTGCTGGCCGAGGGCGACGGCGTGGTCACCAAGGTGGACGCCACCAACGTGTCCGTCCGCTATGACAGCGGCGAGACCAAGGACTATAAGCTCATCAAGTTCCTGCGCTCCAACCACGGCACCTGCATCAACCAGAAGCCCATCGTTTCCGTGGGCGAGCGGGTCCACGGCGGCGACGACCCCACGGTGCTGGCCGACGGTCCTGCCACCGATCAGGGCGAGATCGCCCTGGGCCGCAATATCCTGGTGGGATTCATGACCTGGGAGGGCTACAACTACGAGGACGCCGTGCTGCTCAACGAGCGGCTGGTGAAGGAGGACGTTTACACCTCCATCCATATCGAGGAATATGAGATCGACGCCCGGGATACCAAGCTGGGGCCCGAGGAGATCACCCGGGATATCCCCAACGTGGGCGAGGACG
>OODG01002302.1_pt1 | contig 11760 bp, 9 predicted proteins | sample 1671621 | NCBI WGS metagenome assembly OODG01 (sample SAMN06348175, study PRJEB24527) | human gut metagenome | biome: human gut; feature: ankylosing spondylitis patient; material: feces | host: Homo sapiens | place: China | collected 2015-10 | reverse complement strand
TCCGGAATGTCTACGGGCATTCCGGAAGCCTCTTTTATTTGGCGGGAGGTACAGCAAAATTATTAAAACTTTTTACAGAAAACAGACACAAAAGGGTAGAAGGTCGGCAAACTTTCTGCTATACTGGAAACGATAGAATTTTTGGTCAGTGCAGCCGGAACAGGGCGGCGGGCGCTGGCACTGCAAGAAGGAGGAATGAGAGATGCCCTCTACCTACGCACACCGCCGCTTTGGCGCAAATGTGCTGGACCATCTGCCCGCGCCGCTGCGGGAAAAGCTGGAGGCGCACCGGGAGCTGTACGATATCGGTCTGCACGGGCCGGACCTGCTGTTCTATTACCATGCGGAAAAGTCCACCCCGGTCGCTGCGCTGGGCAACGCCATGCACGACGAGCCGGGCAGAACGTTCTTTGACCGGGCACGGCGGGTGGTGCACGAGGAAGCCGACCGCGAGGCTGCGCTGGCCTACGCGCTGGGCTTTGTGTGCCATTTTGCGCTGGACAGCACCTGCCACCCCTTTGTGGAGCAGTTTACCCGGGAAAGCGGTGTGACCCACTGCGAGATCGAGACCGAGTTCGACAATATGCTGCTGCGCCGGGACGGCTATGACCCGCTGACCTTCTTTACCGCCAGCCATATCCACCCCAGCGCGGCAAACGCCCGGGTCATTGCGCCGTTTTACAAGGATATTTCGGAGCAGACAGCGCTGGAATCCCTGAAGGGGATGATCACGGTGCATAAGGTGCTGCAGGCTTCGAACCCGGTCAAGCGCTGGGTGGTGCTGACCGGCATGAAGGTGCTGGGCAAGTACGATGGGATGCACGGCCTTGTGGCAAACCCGCAGCCGAACCCGCAGTGCACCGAGAGCAACCGCAAGCTGGATGCGCTGTACGCCAAGGCTCTGCCGCTGGCAAAGCGGCTGATCTTAGAGTATGTGGCAAAGCTGGACACGGACGAGCCGCTGGACGCTGCCTACGACCAACTTCAAGAAGAACCCGCATTGGGGAATCAACCTGGGGAATTTTAAAAACTGCACCGCCCGGCGGTGCAAGGGGAAAAGGGAAATACGATGAAAACTGAAAAATTCAAGGTGACACCGCTGGAGCGGGCATGGATCTTATACGATGTGGGCAACTCGGCCTTTGTGCTGATGATCGCCACGCTGGTGCCCATCTTCTTCAATGCACTGGCCGAGGCCGGTGGCGTGAGCAAGGTGGACTATCTGGCCTACTGGGGTTACGCAAGCTCCATCGTCACGGTGGTCACCGCCATTCTGGGTCCCATTCTGGGCACGCTGGCGGACACCAAGGGCTTTAAAAAACCCATCTTCATGCTCTGCCTTTTCGTGGGCGTCATCGGCTGCTGCGCCATGGGCTTGGCGGGCACATGGCTGGCCTTTCTGGTCATTTTTATCATTGCCAAGATCGGCTACTCCGGCAGTCTGGTGTTCTACGACTCCATGCTGGGCGATGTGACCACCCCGGAACGGATGGACATGGTGTCCTCCCGCGGGTACGCGTGGGGCTATATCGGCAGCTGCGTGCCCTTTGTGGTCTGTCTGGCGCTGGTGCTGGGCAGCAGTGCGGTGGGGCTTAGTCAGATGACCGCGCTGTCCATCGCGCTGGTCATTACCGCCGTATGGTGGCTGGTGGTCACCCTGCCGCTGCTGAAAAAATACCGCCAGATCAACTATGTGGAGGTGGAGCAGCACGCCATCCGCCAGAGCTTTGTGCGCATTGGGCAGACCTTGAAGCATCTGCCGCAGGACAAGCAGGTGTTCTGGTTCCTGCTGGCGTTCTTCTGCTACATTGACGGCGTGTATACCATCATTGATATGGCCACCGCCTACGGCACGGCACTGGGGCTGGACACCACCGGTCTGCTGCTGGCGCTGCTGGTCACCCAGATCGTGGCCTTCCCTTCGGCGCTGATCTTTGGCCGCCTGAGCCAGAAATATGAATCCAAGACCCTGATCCCGGTGTGCATCGCGGCCTATACCGGTATTGCCGTCTTTGCCTTCTTCCTGAAGAGCCAGTGGCAGTTCTGGGTGCTGGCCGTGGTGGTGGGTATGTTCCAGGGCGGTGTGCAGGCACTGAGCCGCAGCCACTTTGCCAAAATCATCCCGCAGGAAAAATCTGGCGAATACTTTGGCCTGTTCGACATCTGCGGCAAGGGTGCATCCTTCCTTGGCACCATGATTGTCAGTGTGGGCAGCCAGCTGACCGGCAGCGCCAACGTGGGTGTGGGCTCCATTGCCATCCTGTTTGTCATCGGCTTTGTGCTGTTCGGCATTTCCACCCGGACGGAAGAGACAAAGCAGGCCTGACCATTTTATGAGAAAACGAAGCCCGGAGCGTCCGCAGACGTTCCGGGCTTCGTTTTTTGTTCAGAGGGGTCGCTGTACAAAATGCTGTCGGGCGGTGGCAGTACGGGCAAAATTATCATGCAAAAAATACATCCTTGAAAAAAATGGGATTAACCTATTGACAAACTAGGTAGAACGGGATATAATGCAAACATCCAATCCACCAGTCTTGTAGGGAAATGAAACAGAGGTTCTCCGGCGGGTGGTACATAGAGGGATGGAAAAGTTTTACCGGAAGGAGGGCACAAAGATGAAGCTGATCTGGAAAGAACTGCTGCACGCGAATTATCGCTGTGGGCGAATGCATACCAACCGGGCACCGGCATCGGATGTGTACTGTATGTTGCCCTCGGCTGCGCGAATGTGCACCCGAATGTGACAGCAGCAGCTCCGGTAGACCACACTGCCCGGTGCGCCTTTGAAAACGCATCGGGATTTTTTGTACACAACAATAATACTTTTAGTATATTAATAGAGGAAAATAACAATGTCTGAATATAAATTTGAGACCCTGCAGCTTCATGTCGGTCAGGAGCAGGCCGACCCCGCCACCGATGCCCGTGCGGTGCCCATCTACCAGACCACGTCCTATGTGTTCCGCAACAGCCAGCACGCCGCCGACCGTTTCGGTCTGGCCGATGCAGGCAACATCTACGGCCGTCTGACCAACTCCACGCAGGATGTGTTCGAAAAGCGCATCGCAGCGCTGGAGGGCGGCGTGGCAGCACTGGCTACCGCTTCCGGTGCAGCCGCCATCACCTACACCATTCAGGCACTGGCACAGGCCGGTGACCACATCGTGGCACAAAACACCATCTACGGCGGCAGCTACAACCTGCTGGCGCACACTCTGACCCAGTTTGGCGTCAACACCACCTTCGTGGATGCCCACGACCTTGCACAGGTGGAAGCTGCTATCCAGCCCAACACCAAGGCTGTGTATCTGGAGACGCTGGGCAACCCCAATAGTGATATCCCGGATATCGATGCCATTGCCGCCATCGCCCACAAGCACGGCCTGCCGCTGGTCATTGATAACACCTTCGGCACCCCGTACCTCATCCGTCCCATCGAGCACGGCGCAGACATCGTGGTGCACTCTGCTACCAAGTTCATCGGCGGCCACGGCACCACGCTGGGCGGCATCATCGTGGACAGCGGCAACTTCGACTGGAAGGCCAGCGGCCATTACCCCAACATTGCCGCCCCGAACCCCAGCTACCATGGCGTCTCCTTTGCGGATGCCGCAGGCCCTGCCGCTTTTGTCACCTACATCCGCGCTATCCTGCTGCGTGATACCGGCGCTACCATCTCCCCCTTCAACGCCTTCCTGCTGCTGCAGGGCACCGAGACCCTGAGCCTGCGCATTGAGCGTCATGTGGAGAACACCAAAAAGGTGGTGGAGTTCCTTGCCAACCACCCGCAGGTGGAAAAGGTGAACCATCCCTCGCTGCCGGATCACCCGGATCACGCTTTGTACCAGAAGTATTTCCCCAACGGCGGCGCATCTATCTTTACCTTTAACATCAAGGGCGGCCGCGAGGAGGCCTTTACCTTCATTGATAACCTGAAGATCTTCTCTCTGCTGGCCAACGTGGCGGACGTGAAGAGCCTTGTCATCCACCCGGCCTCCACCACCCACAGCCAGCTGACCGATGCCGAACTGGCCGAGCAGCAGATCTACCAGAACACCATCCGCCTGTCCATCGGCACCGAGCACATTGATGATATCCTTGCCGATCTGGAAGCCGGCTTCGCAGCCGTCCGCGGCAAGTAAGCAGCGATTCTCTTTCCCGCAAAGGGAATGTGATCTCCCTTTTATTCCTGTCCAAGCCTCCATAAGTGTGCGACAAGACCCCCGGCTGCCCGCTGGGGGTCTTGTCATCATTAAAAAAGTGGTTCAGAAACGCCTGTGGGCGTTTCTGAACCACAAATTATACTGCCGTTTTTCCGATTAGCGGCCGATCAGCAGGTCGCGGCGGCAGCGCAGACCCACAGAGAGGGTAGCATTGCTGCCCAGATGCCGCAGGGTGACGCGGGTGCCGGACTTCTGTCCCTCGCACAGCAGCGAGAGGTTCAGGGTGGTGGTGTTCTTCTCGGTCACCAGCACCAGCGTTTTCACGCCGTTGGCCTGCAAAGTCTGCATATCCTCGATGGTGGTGCGGAAGGTAGCCACCTCGGCGGGGACGTCCAGCGTCAGCACGCCGTCCTTCTGGCGGGCGGTGTACAGCAGCTGCTTGCCCAGCAGACCTTTGACAGTGTAGCGCGCCTCGGTCTTGGCGGTGTCGGCCAGCTCATCGCCGGAGATCAGCATGATGTTGCCCTGAATGGGGTTGCCCTCCGGGGCACCGTAGCCGCCGTAGCTGGGGTCCTTTTCGCCCACGGCAACGTCACCGCTGTGCAGTGCGATGTCGCCCTGCACCATCTGCTCCTGCGGGGGCAGATAGCCCTCCACGCAGGTGGAATCCACCTCAGCGGCAAAGGCGCCCACGCTCAGCATGGCAGCGGCGCACACCGCCACAGCGGCACAGCTCAGGGTACGGACAAACTTTTTGTTCAGCATCTTCATAGGAAATACCTCCTGAAAACGGCAGCCGCAGGGACTGCCTTGTTTTTTTGCATCATAATCTTTTTTAAACCATGGTTCAGCTGCGGCGCATTCACAATGGAAAACCGCCGTATCTGCTTTGTAAACGGATACGGCGGCCGGATTATTGCAAAAGATTCAAAAATTTTTATTTTCAGGGATTTTCTGGTTTATTTTCGGTGTCGTCGCGGTTAAGGATATCCATGAACTCCTCGCCGGTGATGGTCTCTTTCTGGTACAGGTACTGTGCCAGTTCGTCCAGCTTTGCGCGGTTCTCGGTCAGGATGCGGATGGCCTTTTCGTGCTGGGTCTTGACCAGCTCTACCACCTTCCGGTCGATCTCGCACTGGGTCTGGGCACTGCAGGCCAGCGAGGTATCGCCGCCCAGATACTGGTTATTCACGGTTTCCAACGCCACCATGTCAAATTCATCGCTCATGCCGTAGCGGGTCAGCATGGCGCGGGCAAGTTTGGTGGCCTGCTCGATATCATTGGATGCGCCGGTGGTGATGGAGTTAAAGGCCACCTCCTCGGCGGCGCGGCCGCCGGTCAGGGTGGCAATCTTATTTTCCAGCTCGGCCTTGTTCATCAGGTAGTGGTTGCCCTCGTCCACCTGCATGGTGTAGCCCAGTGCGCCGGAGGTGCGGGGGATAATAGTGATCTTCTGCACCGGAGCAGAGTTGGACTGCTTGGCCGCCACAAGGGCGTGGCCGATCTCGTGGTAGGCTACGATGCACTTTTCGTGGTCGGTCAGGATGGAATTCTTCTTCTGGTAGCCGGCAATGACCACCTCGATGCTTTCCTCAAGGTCGGCCTGCGTCACGCTCTTGCGGCCTGCCCGCACGGCACGCAGGGCGGCTTCGTTCACAATGTTGGCCAGCTCTGCGCCGGAGGCACCGGAGGCCATGCGCGCCACGGTGTTGAAGTCCACACCCGGGGCGATCTTCACCTTTTTGGCGTGTACCTTCAAGATCTCTTCGCGGCCCTTCAAATCGGGCAGCTCCACGGGCACACGGCGGTCAAACCGGCCGGGACGGGTCAAGGCAGGGTCGAGGGAATCCGGGCGATTGGTGGCTGCCAGAATAATGACGCCGGTGTTGCCCTCAAAGCCGTCCATCTCGGTAAGCAGCTGGTTCAGGGTCTGCTCGCGCTCATCGTTGCCGCCAAACTGGCCGCTGTTGCGCTTCTGGCCAATGGCGTCGATTTCATCAATGAATACGATGCAGGGTGCTTTTTCTTTGGCCTGCTTGAACAGGTCACGCACCTTGGAGGCACCCATGCCCACGAACATCTCCACGAACTCCGAGCCGGAGATGGAGAAGAAGGGCACGTTGGATTCACCTGCCACGGCCTTGGCCAGCATGGTCTTACCGGTGCCCGGAGGGCCTACCAGCAGAATGCCCTTGGGCATGGAGGCACCGATCTCCTCATACTGCTTGGGGTCGTGCAGATAATTGACGATCTCCTGCAGGTTCTCCTTGGCTTCGTCCTCACCGGCCACATCCGCAAAGCGGATGCCGTGGGTGGACTGCACATACACCTTTGCATTGGATTTGCCCGCGCCGCCAAACATCATGGAGCCCGGGCCGCCGCCTGCCTTTTCCATCAGCTTTTTGTTCATCTGGTTGCCGATGAAGCTGAACAGCAGGATGGGCAGCACGAACCACAGCAAAAAGCTGAGCACCGGCGAACCCTGCTCCACGATCTCGCTGGAGAACTGTGCACCTGCGTCGTACAGGCGCTCGGTCAGACTGGGGTCGTTCATCAGGCCGGTCTTGTAGATCTGCTTGTTGTCCTTATCCGTAAAAATGATCTGGTTGGACTGGATATCCACCTTGCCGATGTTTTCCTGCTCGGTCATGCTCATAAAGGTGCCGTAGTCTACCTCCTGCACCTGACGCTCGGCCAGCCACGGCATGACCACAAGGTTGATGACCAGCAGCACCAGCAACACGATGGCATAGTAGATAGCCAGCGGCTTTTTGGATGGCTTGACTTCTTTCATGGGATGTTCCTCCTTCTATATAAAGTGGGCTTCCACCCGTTTGCTGCGTCCAGTATACCACACCTTACCGCCTAGCAACAGCGCAGCGAGGGCAACTTTGCAAAAACTTAGCAGTTTCTTAACAAAGAGGGCTAAAGCCGCTCAGTTACCATATTATAGGTGCGCAAAGGGCTTGCCGGATGAGGGGGCAGGGGAGCAACGACCTCAATTTTGCATGATTTACCCCATGGTATTGTGAAATGCTTTCATCTTTATCCTGAACGAAACTTCTTGACACTTTCTGGCAGGCGTGCTAAAATTATCTCACTTTCAACAAAGTGCAAATGCGTTGACGGGGATAAAACGATCTTTCTTCTGCGTGCAGAGAGCCGCCGGGTGGTGCAAGGCGGGTGCAGAGGGCTTCGGATACTGGCCCCTGAGCGGCAGAACTGAACGGACAAGTAGGTTCTGACGGACGCCCACCGTTACAAGGGCAGCGATTCGCTGTTTTGGCCGATCGTGCAAAGTGGCTGTACCTGACCGTGCAGCAAGGAGAGTGGTACCACGGGTGCCCTGTAAAAGCAATTTACAGGCTCTCGTCTCTCAAGGTTTTCGCCTTGAAAGACGGGAGCCTTTTTTCGTACAACGGTTGCAGTAGGGCAAAAGGCTTCCCCCGGTCGGGGGAAGCTGTCACCGCAGGTGACTGATGAGGGCGCAGGCAAGCAGCTGCTGCCGGGAAATCACCCCTCATCCGGCGCTACGCGCCACCCGTTCCCCCTTTTGTCGCTGTGCGACATTTTCCCCCGACCGGGGGAAATCTATCCCCAAGGGGTGAAGGCTTTATGCTATTTCAGGAGGACAACAGGATGATGGACGCTACCAAGTACGCACCGGGGTACTACCCGGTCCCCGCCGGTTATGACAGCTGGGTCAAGAAGGACCACATCGAGAAAGCTCCCACCTGGTGCAGCGTGGACCTGCGGGACGGCAATCAGGCGCTGATCGTGCCTATGAGCCTTGCAGAAAAGCTGGAGTTCTTCCAGATGCTGGTAAAGATCGGCTTCAAGGAGATCGAGGTGGGCTTCCCCGCCGCCAGTGAGACCGAGTACGAGTTCCTGCGCACCCTGATCGAAAAGAACATGATCCCCGCCGATGTCACCGTGCAGGTGCTGACCCAGTGCCGCGACCACATCATCCGCCGCACCTTCGAGGCCGTCAAGGGCGCACCCCGCGCGGTGATCCACTTCTACAATTCCACCTCTGTGGCCCAGCGCGAGCAGGTGTTCCACAAGTCCAAGGAGGAGATCAAGCAGATCGCCGTGGACGGCGCAAAGCTGGTCAAGCAGCTCAGCGAGGAGTACGAGGGCAACTTCCTGTTCGAGTACAGCCCCGAAAGCTTTACCGGCACCGAGGTGGACTACGCCGTAGAGGTGTGCAACGCCGTGCTGGATATCATGCAGCCCACCCCGGAGCGCCCCATGATCATCAACCTGCCGGTGACCGTGGAGATGAGCATGCCCCATGTGTATGCCAACCAGATCGAGTACTGCGACAAGCACCTGAAATACCGCGACAGCGTGATCATCTCCACCCATCCCCACAACGACCGTGGCACCGGCGTGGCCTGCGCAGAGCTGGCAGTGCTGGCGGGCGCACAGCGCGTGGAGTGCTGCCTGTTTGGCAACGGCGAGCGCACCGGCAATGTGGACGCCGTAACGCTGGCCATGAATATGTACAGCCACGGCGTAGACCCCAAGCTGGACTTCTCGGATATGCCCGCCATCTGCGCCACCTACGAGCGGGTGACCCGGATGCACATCTACGAGCGTACCCCCTACGCCGGGCAGCTGGTGTTTGCCGCCTTCTCCGGCAGTCATCAGGACGCCATTGCCAAGGGCATGGCGTACCGCAAGCAGACCGGCGAACACCGCTGGACCTGTCCCTACATCCCGGTGGACCCCCACGACATTGGCCGCACCTACGACGCCGATGTCATCCGCATCAACAGCCAGAGCGGCAAGGGCGGCATCGGTTTTGTGCTGGAACAGAACTACGGCTACAATCTGCCCCCCAAGATGCGGGAGGCACTGGGCTACAAGGTCAAGAGCGTGTCCGACCACAGCCACAAGGAGCTGAGCGCCGCCGAGGTGCTGCACATCTTCGAGGATACCTACCTCAACCGTGCAAAGCCGCTGAACGTGGTGGAAGCCCACTTTGCACAGGTAAACGGCATTACCGCCACGGTCACGCTGGAACTGAACGGCCAGCGCAAGGTGGTCACCTCGGTGGGCAACGGCCGTCTGGATGCTGTAGCCAACGCCATCCAGAGCGCCACCGGCATGGACTTCCATCTGGAAAACTACTCTGAGCACAGTCTGGATGAAGGCTCTACCTCCCGCGCGGCCTCCTATGTGGGGCTTGTCTGGGGCGACAACACGGTCACATGGGGTGCCGGTACCGACACCGACATCATTGTGGCCGGTATCCGTGCCCTCGTCAGTGCGATCAATAATCGATAAAAAGGAGAAAATTACCATGGGAATGACCCTGACGCAGAAGATCCTTGCCGCACACGCCGGACTGCCGGAGGTCAAGGCAGGCCAGCTCATCAACGCAAAGTTGGACATTGTGCTGGGCAACGATATCACCACCCCGGTGGCCATCAACGAGTTTGAGCGCGCCGGTTTTGACCGCGTGTTCGATAAAGAGCATATCGCCATCGTGCTGGATCACTTTGTACCCAATAAGGATATCAAGAGCGCTACCCAGTCCAAGCAGTGCCGGGAATTTGCCAATAAATACGATATCCTCAACTTCTACGATGTAGGCCAGATGGGCATCGAGCACGCCCTGCTGCCGGAAAAAGGCATCGTCACCGCCGGCGACTGCGTGATCGGCGCGGACAGCCACACCTGCACCTATGGTGCACTGGGCGCCTTCTCCACCGGTGTAGGCTCCACCGATATGGCCGCAGGCATGGCCACCGGCATGGCATGGTTCAAGGTGCCCTCTGCCATCAAGTTCGTGCTCACCGGCAAATTCAATCCCCGGGTATCCGGCAAGGACCTGATTTTGCACATCATCGGCATGATCGGTGTGGACGGCGCACTGTATAAATCCATGGAGTTCACCGGCCCGGGCGTGGAAAGCCTTACCATGGACGACCGCCTGTGCATCTGCAATATGGCCATTGAAGCCGGTGCCAAGAACGGCATCTTCCCGGTGGATGAGGTGACCAAGGCTTATCTTGCAGGCCGCAGCCAGCGCCCGCCGGTGTTCTACGAGGCAGACCCCGATGCCGTGTACGAAAAGACCATCGAAATCGACCTTGGCGCACTGGAGCCCACTGTCAGCTACCCCCACCTGCCCGAGAATACCCACAAGGCCAGCGAGGGCAAGGACATCAAGATCGATCAGGTGGTCATCGGCAGCTGCACCAACGGCCGCTTGGAGGACATGGAAGCCGCCTACAACATCCTCAAGGGCAAGCACATTGCCAAGGGCGTGCGCGGCATCATCATCCCCGCCACCATGGCTGTTTATAAGGAGTGCATCCTGCGGGGCTGGACCACCGCCTTTATCGATGCGGGCTGCATCGTATCCACCCCCACCTGCGGCCCCTGTCTGGGTGGCTACATGGGCATTCTGGCAGCGGGCGAGCGCTGCGTTTCCACCACCAACCGCAACTTTGTGGGACGCATGGGTCATGTGGACAGTGAGGTCTATCTGGCCTCTCCCGCCACCGCCGCCGCCAGCGCCCTGACCGGCTACATCACCGACCCGCGCACGGTCTGACCCGAAAGGAGCATGAGCATGAACGCAAGAGGTTCTGTTTTCAAATACCCGGATAACGTGGATACTGACGTCATCATTCCGGCACGCCACCTGAACACGCAGGATGCCAAGGAACTTGCCAGCCACTGCATGGAGGATATCGACAAGGACTTTGTGAACCGGGTGCAGCCCGGTGATATCATGGTGGGCGGCTGGAACTTTGGCTGCGGCTCTTCCCGTGAGCACGCACCCCTGTGCATCAAGACCGCCGGCATCGCGGTGGTCATTGCCAAAAGCTTTGCCCGCATCTTTTACCGCAACAGCATCAACATCGGCCTGCCCATCATGGAGTGCCCGGAGGCTGTGGACGCCATCGAGGCAGGGGACACCGTTCAGGTAGACTTTGATACCGGCGTCATCACCGACGAGACCAACGGCAAGGTGTTCCACGCCGAGCCCTTCCCGCCCTTTATCCAGAACATCATCTCCGCCGGCGGCCTGATGAAGGCCATCCAGAAATAAGCCCCATCCGCTCCCACGCAAACGGTGCGGAACCCTCTCCGTCATCGCTGCGCGATGCCACACCCCCCTTTTTGTCGCTGCGCGACATTTTCCCCCGGCGCGGGGGAAATCAGCCCTCTCAGGGGGAGGTCTTGCGCATCTATCGGTCAGAAGCATAAAAGCTCCCCCTTTGGGGGAGCGCTGAGCGCAGCGAAGCTGAGAGGGTTCATCCGGTGAGAAATTAACCAATAAGGAGAACAGACCCATGGAAAAAAATATTGCTGTCATCTGGGGCGATTGCTCCAGCCCGGAGATCGTAAAGCAGACCCTCCGGGTGCTGGATAAGGTGGCTGAAAAGTACGGTCATACCTTCCACTACACCGCTGCCGCCATGGGCGGCGAGGCCATTGACAAGTACGGCGACCCTCTGCCCCAGCACGAGCTGGACAAGTGCCTTGCTGCCGACAGCGTGCTGCTGGGCGCGGTAGGCGGCCCCATTCAACGTAACCCGCTGAAGTGAACAGCTTCCGGCTGGCCACATTCCTCACC
>OODG01002298.1_pt1 | contig 11778 bp, 5 predicted proteins | sample 1671621 | NCBI WGS metagenome assembly OODG01 (sample SAMN06348175, study PRJEB24527) | human gut metagenome | biome: human gut; feature: ankylosing spondylitis patient; material: feces | host: Homo sapiens | place: China | collected 2015-10 | reverse complement strand
CTCAAGACTCCTGTTATCTCCATAATACTCGGAGAGGGCGGCTCGGGAGGAGCGCTGGCTCTTGCAGTGTGCGATGAGCTTGCGATGCTTGAAAACGCTATCTATTCGGTAATATCACCGAGAGGCTTTGCAAGTATCCTGTGGAAGGATTCCACAAGAGAGCGTGAAGCCTGCGATATAATGAAGATAACCGCCGAGGATCTTACAAGACTTGGCGTGTGCGACCATATAATTTCCGAAGCCGACGGCGGCGCACATAACGACCCGCAGCTCACTGCGGAGAATATCTCTGACTATATCGAGGGAGCTTTGGAAAGAAAATTGCAAAAAGGTCTTGACGAATTGCTTGAGGGGCGTTATAATAAGTTTAGAACTGTGGGCGAGTTTGAGGAAAGTTCGCAGGAATGAGTTTTTTTGATGATCATGCCGAATGATTTGCCGACTTATGAGCGGCGGCGGCTGACATAAATGCTGCGCTGAGCGGCAGACCCAGTAAAGTACAGAATGGAGGTAAAGTAATGGTATTTGATAAGATCAAGGACATTATCGTAGAGCAGCTCGACGTTGAAGAGGACGCAGTAACTATGGAGGCTTCTATCACAGATGATCTCGGCGCTGACTCACTGGACGTAGTTGACCTTGTAATGAGCATCGAGGAGAGCTTTGATGTAGAGATCCCTGATGAAGAGGTCGAGAACATCAAGACTGTTGGCGATATCGTTAAGTATATCGAGAACAAGGTCGAGGAATAATCTTTGACTGTTTCAAAAAGCTGTGCTTTTGCACGGCTTTTTTTATTTTACCTGATTTGTGGAATATGCACAAAATGGGAGTATATTTATTAAAGGGTATAGACAAATGAGGGCTATTGTGATATAATTAAATCAATGAGTAAATATTGGGGCTAAGCTCCGGAAAGGAAAAATGATGCTGCATGAAAAATCCTGCGGTGCTATCGTTTACAGAAAGTATCACGGCAACACCGAGATACTGCTGATAAAGCATATCAACAGCGGTCATTGGTCATTCCCAAAGGGTCACGTTGAGGGCAATGAAACAGAGGAAGAAACTGCCAAGCGTGAGATCATGGAGGAAACGGGGATAGACGTAAATCTTGATACCACGTTTCGGGAAATAGTGTCCTATTCACCAAGGAAGGACACGCAGAAGATCGTTGTCTACTTTATCGGCAAAGCAAAGAACACCGACTATACTCCTCAGGAAGAGGAGATCGCAGACATACGCTGGGTCGAGATCGGCAGGGCAGGACAGGTCCTGTCTTACGAAAACGACCGCAGTATTGTAAACAAGGCGAAGAAATTTATAATCTGAAAAGAGTTCCATAAAATGCGTTCAGGTGTTGAACGGTGTTTTATGGAACTTTTTGCTGTCTGTATACACATTAATAATGTGGACCCCCAAAAGTTAGTTCGGGTAGGAAAACGGGCGAACACTGTTCGCCCCTACAGTGGATATTATACAAAATTCATGTGGTCAATTTGTGCAAACAAATGATTTATGATTTAATTTGGCAATAATCCATTAATTGTTGCATTTTTTTATGCAACAAAAAGAGCATTTTTCAGGGATAAGTAGAAGGCGTCTTAGATACTTGCGGGCACGTACAAGCCATGTGACTTAGTGAATACGATGAGAGATTCTGGAACAGGCTGTAGAGTACTTGTATCAGGACGTGGGCGTGCATTGTGATATTTTGTGTATACAAAACCTAGGGCATAATACCCAGTGTCACGCCCCGAACGTAACTTGAAAATTGAATAAAAAAGGCTAAAACCCACGGCAACAAAACAGGAACGAACAAAGTCCGTCCCTGTCTGCGTTTCAATTATGTAAGCGATGTGAGATCATATCTCGCTGTCATTATAACACTCGAACACCTTTTCAGCATGAGCCTTGTCAGCGTCGCTCTGCCTTGTGATAAGGCTAACGATAGGTACAAGAACAAGTCCGAAAAGCATTGCAAATGCGCCTGCGTTGATAGGCGAGGCAAGGTTTATGCCCCAAAGTGTTCCTGTGTGTCCTGCAAGGGTGTAGTATGCCATGTGTATCACTGTTATGCCTACTCCTGCGATAAAGCTTGCCATGCAGGCCGCCTTTGTTACGCCCTTCCAGAAAAGTCCGTACATAAACGGTGCAAGGAATGCTCCTGCAAGTGCACCCCATGAGATAGACATGAGAGTGGAAATAACAGTCTGCGGATTTTCAAGAGTGATTACCGCAAGCACAACCGAGATGATAAGAAATACTGCAATGAATATCCTCATTGTGATAAGCTGTTTCTTGTCATCCATTTTTTCTTTCATTATAGGCTTGATAAGGTCGATAGTCAAAGTGGAGCTTGATGTAAGCACCAGTGATGAAAGTGTTGACATTGAAGCAGAAAGCACAAGAACGATAACAAGTCCGAAAAGCAGTGAAGGAAGCTTTTCCATCATGGTCGGAACTATTCCGTCAAAACCGCCCTCCGGAAGTCCGTCAACGCTCTTGACAAAAAGTCTGCCGAAGCCACCAAGGAAGTAACAGCCGCCTGCTACCACTACTGCAAAGAATGTGGATACGATGGTGCCTGTTTTGATAGCCTTGTCGTCTTTTATTGCATAGAATTTCTGCACCATTTGCGGAAGTCCCCATGTGCCGAGAGATGTAAGAATAACAACGCCTGCAAGGTTTATAGGATCAGGGCCGAATAGTGACGAATATGCACCCTTGTCGCCATTTGCGTCAGAAATATCACCAAGCAGGTCAAGAGAATTTCCAAGACCACCGTTTTCGCCAAGCACTGCAAGCACTACCGCCGCAATGCCTACAAGCATTACTATTCCCTGAATAAAATCGTTCAGTGCTGTAGCTTTGTAGCCACCCATGATGACATACACCGCAGTGAAAACTGCCATGCCAATTATACAATATTTGTAAGGAATGCCAAAGCCCTTCTCAAAAAGTCTTGACAAGCCGTTGTAGACCGAAGCCGTATAAGGGATAAGGAATACGAACACGATAAGTGCCGAAACTATCTTCAAAGGCTTGCTGTTGTATCTCTTTTCAAAATACTCTGGCATGGTCTTTGCCTCAAGGTGCTTTGACATTATCCTTGTACGTCTGCCCAAAACTTTCCATGCAAGCCATGAGCCTATGACAGCGTTTCCGATTCCTACCCATGTGGAAGCCACGCCGTAATTCCAGCCGAATTTTCCTGCGTAGCCTACAAAAATTACTGCCGAGAAGTATGAGGTTCCATATGCAAAGGCTGTGAACCATGCTCCAAGACCTCTTCCTCCCAGTACAAAATCATTGACGCTTGCCGATTTTCTGCGGTAATAAACACCTATGCCTATCATAAGTGCAAGGTATAATACCAATACTATCCACCTTGCTGTCAATCCAATACACTCCTTTTACTTCATGTGTCGCTTTAAAGCTTTTATGCTTTTGCGTTTTTACTTGCTAAAGTACAATGATACTATTATAGTACAAAGCGGAGTATTTGTCAATACGAAACGGCATAAAAAAGCCACCGCAAAGGGAAATTTTGCGGCAGCTTTTTTGGTGAAAATCACGAAGTTTACCTGAGTAAAACATCATCGTTCATCGTGACGGTCGCTTTCGCCTGCGGTAATACAAAGGCACATTGTCACAACACCCACAAAACCGCCTACCAGCGTTCCTGCAAAAAATTCAAGCATAAAAACACCTCCTGTGGATAGTGTGGGCATTTAGCGAAAATGTTATGCAGATAAAGTGGGCAGGGTATAGAAAACTTATTTCAGTATGCGATTTTTACAGTCAGAGCCATTACAGCGAGAAAAGCGATATTTGCGGCTGTGAAATATGCGAAATATCTGCCTTTGATATGGGGGTGGCTGCGGCATATCTGCTTGTAGGATATAAGGCTTGCCATGGAGGCGATAAGAGTGCCAAGGCCGCCTATGTTCGTTCCTATTATAAGTGCGTTCAGCTTGTTGGTGAAGCCTGAAAGGAGTATAGCGCATGGAACGTTGCTTATTATCTGACTTGCGGCAACGGCAATAAAAAGCTCGTGACCGTTTATTATGCTGCTGAGGACACTGTGGAAAATCTCTACTCTGCCCATATTTCCGATAAAGATGAAAAATCCGCAGAATGTAAGAAGCAGTGAGTAATCAACTGTTTTAAGCACGTTTCTGTCAGCAATGGCAGAGAAAGCAAGTGCGCAGAGGGTTGTTATCTGCCATGGGATAAGCCTTGCAACTGTAAGCAGGCAAAGGACAAAAAGCAGGACGTATCCTGAAAGCTTTATCTTGTCTTTAGTCGAATATGTATCGAAGTTTTCAGCAGTTGTATCTGTCTTGACAGACAGCTTTCCTGACTTTTTACACACTGCAAGCGTCCACAGAAAAAGCATCGCTCCTGCCACAATAGTAAAGGGAAGCATAAGTACAAGAAAATCTTCCAGCTTCATATCTGATACACCAAAAAGGTATAGATTCTGAGGATTGCCTATAGGCGTGAGCATACTGCCAAGATTTGCGGCAATGGTCTGCAGAACGACAATGGGTATGAGAAGCTTGTTGCCTGCTTCACCGAGAGTTGAGAGGGCGGTGAGAGTGAGGGGAACAAAGGTCAGAAGTGAAACGTCATTTGTTATGAACATACTTGAAAAGAAGCAAAGCCCCACAAGCACTATGGAAAGCTGAAATGCGGTATTGACTTTGCTTATGATGAATTTTGCACTGCGTTCAAAAATGCCAAGACCTTTGCAGCCCTCGGTCACTGTCATAAGAGAGAACAGAAGTCCAAGTGTTCGGAAGTCGATATAACTTGCATATGCTTTGTCAGGTGTGACGAAAAATGCAGATATAACGGATAAGAGCATTGCCACTATCAGGACGGTTTCTTTTTTAGCAAAGGCGATCGCTTTGTTTATGTTTTTCATTTTATCATTTCCTGTCGTTTATTCATATGATAAAATTATATCATGAAAATGATATTATTACAAGATTTTGAGCTGTTTTAAGAAAAAACTTGACAAGTTTAAATAACCATGTTATGAAAGAGAAAAAAGAAAAGTTCCTTTGCAGTTCTTGAAATGGTGTTTTATATCGCTGCGCTAATGTGTTCTCACAAGGCAGCGTTCAGGGTGCAGGCTAACATGAGAGTGAGCCTGAGGCGCTTAAAAAGACCAACGGTATCTACAAACACATGGTTGAGATGCAGATTTGTTCGGAGAAATGGAAATACTGATATGAACAGAAACCACCACTGGGAGGAAAGCTCTCGGCGGTGGTTTTGGTTTGTTTGGCGCATTATTTTGCGGAGATGTTTCCGCTTTCTGATTTTTTGATAAGACCTGCGGTGAGAGCTTTTTTCAGGGTGTAGCTTATTTCGCTCTCCGTTGTGCCTACGGCTCTTGTGTAGCCGAATTTCTTGGCTGTTTCTCTTACGAGGTCGGCTTCTGAAAGGCTTATCTGCTGGCAAAGCACTTCTTTCACGGCGTTTATTATCTCCTCGGAGGGGATATCCTCCATGCTTCGCTTGTTGGTATCGTCGCTTGTGCGATAGATAGAATAGCTTTCAGGGGATTGCCCTTCTTTCCAAAGGAAAACTCTGTTTTCATCGGCTGTGGCGAATGGTGAAACGCCTTGTGCGGCATCGGCAAAAATGCTTTCCACTCTTGAGCCGCTTCGTGTTATGCCCCATGCGGTGAAAACTTTTCTCATGAAAAGCTTCTCGCTTATTGGCGCTTCTGCGGCGATCACCTTTTCGGCTGTTTCCCTTATTTTCTGCTTGTTTTCGGGCTTATAAAAGTCATCAGATGTACCCATTATGCCAATATCTGCGGTCACATAGGGCTGTGCAAAGGCTGATGTGAGGGCGGAAGCTTCCTCTCTTTCAAACTGCGCTGTGGCATAGACGGCAGGCTTTGAGGCGGGAGCTGTTTCGGCTTCATGCTTTGGTGCGCTGTCTATGGCGGCTTTTATGTTTCCAAGAACTCGGTCCTTATCGTCAAACCAATCGAGCGTCCACACTCTCAGGATATTCCAGCCAAGACCGTTAAGCACGCTTGGCTGTAGGATAAATCTATCCTGTGCGGTTGAGCTGTGGAGGGTGTTTTCACCATCAAGGAGTATGCCCAAGAGATACTCCTTTTCGTTGTCAGGGTCGATTATGCCGATATCAACTTTGAACTCGGAGCTTCCGATGTTGCATTTCACCCCATAGCCAAGCTCTTTTATGGCTTTTGCGATACACTCTGTTACAGTGCTGTCGCTTGTGCTTTTTGTGGTGCTGTGGGCTGTTACGGCAAGCTTTCCACGCTCGGCAAACTCCAGGAAGCCTTTAAGTCCTGCAACGCCCTCGGAACGTGTTCTTGAAAGGTCTATTTGCTCAGGACGGAGGACAGAGCAGACTATCATGGCTTTTCTTGCACGGGATATTGCTACATTAAGTCTTCGCCAGCCGCCGTCACGGTTGAGAGGGCCGAAGTTCATTGAAACTTGTCCCTTTTCGTCAGGACCATAGCCGACGGAGAAGAGTATAACGTCACGTTCGTCACCTTGAACGTTTTCAAGGTTTTTGATGAAGACCGGCTCCGGTGACTTTCTGTCAAGCTCTTCAAGCTCAGGGTGGTTTGCCCACTCTTCGCAGAGCATATCGTCAATGAGATTTTGCTGAACGGAGCTGAATGTTACAACACCTATGCTGTCATTGCGGAGCTTTTCATCGCTCATTCGTCTTATTATCTCGTCAACAACGGCTCTTGCTTCCGCTTTGTTCTGCTTTGTTCTGCCCTTGTCATAGTGACCCTCGGGGTGGATAATGCTCACCTTTGAAATGAGGTCGTTATGGGACGGGAATGTGAGAAGCTTATTGTCATAGTATTTCATGTTGCTGTAGGCAATAAGGCTCTCGTGGCGTGAACGATAATGCCATTTGAGATACTGCTGCGGCATGGAGATAGCAAGGCAATCGTCAAGGAGGCTTTCAAGGTCTTCTTTTTCGCTGTTTTCTTCGTCTACCCTGTTTGAAGAGAAGAAGTTTGTTGGTGGAAGCTGTTTAGGGTCGCCCACAATAACAACGTTCTCGCCCCTTGCGATAGTGCCTGCGGCTTCGGCTGTGGGAAGCTGTGAAGCTTCGTCAAAGATAACAAGGTCGAATTTCGGGAATGACGGGTCTATATACTGTGCAACTGATATGGGGCTCATGAGCATACAAGGGCAGAGCTTGCGGAGAAGATTTGGTATCTTATCGAAAAGGCTTCTAAGTGACATCATTCTGCCGTTGCTCTTTATGGCACGTTTGAGTATGCCCATTTCAGAGGTGGAAGCGCAGGCTGAGCCTTGGGCAGGTATTTTTGCGGAAAGACGAGCCAAAAGCTCCTGTATAGTCAGGCGTGAGAATTTATCGAGAGTGTCTTTGAACTGTGTGATAAGGTCGTTTGCACTGTTACTGCTGAACTGGCTAAGACGTTTATCGCTGTTTATTATCATAAGTGCAAGCTGATAGTTTAGCGTGCAGGAGAATGCTTTTTCTACGTTTTCGCTGTCAACATTGCCTGTGCGGTAGCTATCGCTGACACCTGAAAGTCCGTTGTCGGAAAGCTCTTTGTCAACGCTGTTGAACTGGGCGGCGTATCTAAGCTTATCGGCGTTTTCGGCATAGGTATTAAGCTTTTCTGCAGATAAGTCAAGCCAATTTGCACTTGCTTCTATGGCGGTCATGTTGGCTGAGAAGCTGTCCTCAAAGGCTGAAAGCTTTTCAAGGAACGAGGAGAGAGCCTGTCCTTCAGAAGTGCAGTTTGTTTTTCCGATAGTCTGAGCCATTTGTGCAGGGTCAGCACCCGCTTTCTGCTTAATGGCATTCATAATGCTGTCGGTTTTTGAAACGGCTTTTTCAAGGACATTCCAATCGGTCTGCTCGTTCATGTAAATACCTGTGAGAAGCGCTGTTACATCTGACGGCAGGCTTCGCAGGACGTCCTTCTTTTCGCTTATGGTGCAAAGCTTATCGAGAATTTCACCAAGGTTTGCTTTTGTAACGGAAGCAGGGTCTTTGGCGTGGAGTTTTATTCCCTTTGTGAGCTTTCCAAGCTTCATGGCTTTTGGCAAAAACCAGCTTTGCTCTGCCTGCTTATAGAGCATTTTCGATTCTGACGCAGGAAGGTCAAAAATGCTTTTTTCAAAATGGCTGAGGATATCGGTGCAGAGAGCGGTATACTCTTTTCCTACGGCAAGGGTATCTTTGATCTTTTGCAGGGTGATATCATAGTGAGGTGCGCAGAGCAGTCCGCCAAGAAGTTCACCGTCAGCGGTGGAAGCTTTGTATATGTGGGAAAGCATTTTTACTGCTGTCTTGTCAAGGTCACCGCTGTAGCTATAAGCCTGTGCGAGAGTGTGCGCATACTGAGAGGAAACAGCGGCTTTTTGGGCAAGGTCGGCGGCTTCAGTGTGGAATTTGTCACGCTGTTCCATAGAATATGATGTAATGCCGATATCTTTAAGTGGGAAGTTGGCAAAGTCACCTGTTTCGGCTATGGCTATTGAATATCTATGCACAAGGTCGCTGAAACGGTCGAGAGTTTCCTTTGTTATGTTTGTGAGAATATCTTTTGAAACTGATATTTTGCCTTTTTCGGATATACTGCGCTCATAGACTGATATAGCTTCATAAAGGGTCACACCACAGTTACGCTTTTCGTGAAGTGCGGTTATGGTATCGTTGAGCTGGGCTTTCTGAGCTTTGAGCCTTGCGGCTTCGGCTGAATACTCCTCGGGAGATTTTATTTTGCCCACTTCAAGGGCTTTGTCAAGCTCTGCAAGGACAGTGGTCTTGTTTGTTTTATTGGAGTGGAGTTCAAGGCAGAACGGGTCAAGCCCTAGGTTTGCAAGACGTTTCTGCACCACGTTGAGGGCTGCCATTTTTTCGGCAACGAACAGCACAGACTTGTCATTGTAGAGGGCGTTTGCTATCATATTTGTGATAGTCTGAGATTTTCCTGTTCCCGGAGGACCGTGAAGGACAAAGCTTTGTCCGCTTCCTGCTGCGGCAATGGCGGCAAGCTGTGAGGAGTCTGCACTCATTGGCACTGCCATGTTTTCAAGGTCAAGGTCGGAATCTATATTCTCAGGGGTTATGCTTATATCCTCGGGGGCATAGGTGAGAGAGCCTGCCATAAGGCTGGACACCACCTTGTTTTGGCTTATCTCCTCTGAGCGGTTGCGCAGGTCGTTCCACATTACGAACTGGCTGAATGAGAACAGACCGATAAAGGCATATTCCTCGATGTTCCAACGCTTTTTGCCCATGACAGCCTGACGGATAGTATTGAAAACAAGGGGCAGGTCAATGCCGTGTTCGTCAAGTGGTAGAGGGTCAAGACCTGTGATACTGATGCCGTGATCTTGTCGGAGATATTCAAGAAGCGTGACGTTTATCTGAGTTTCTTCCTGTCTGCTCCTTATTATATAGCCCTTATTGCGTGTGTTGCGGACGATATCTATAGGGATAAGCACCAAAGGGGCATAGCGTGGCTTTTCGGAAAGGTCGCTTTCATACCAGCGGAGAAGTCCCAGGGCGAGGAAAAGGGTGTTGCTGCCGTTTTCCTCCATGCTCACCTTTGCGGAGCGGTAGAGGCTTTTAAGGGCGGCGTCAAGGTCAGTTTCGCTGAGGAAAGTTCTTATGCGGTTGTTTTTGAACTCGTTCTCGGCGATATTTGTCACAAGGTCCTTTTCGTTCTCAATAGCGAATATTTTTGCGTCACGAGTGGAAACTGTCCACTCGGTAGGTATTTCCATGATACGGAAGTCACTTCCGCTTGCAAGCTCGTCCTCAAGCTTTCCAAGGTCTGCAGTCATAAGCTGCATGGTGTTCTTTGTGACACGGAAGTTCAAAAGGGAATTTCGCAGGCTGAAATCAAGGAGCTTTCTTTCCCATATGCGCATTTTTGTGACGGGCTTATCGTTGCCCTCTGCCACTTTGCCAAGAAGCGAGCTGTTAAGCTCGGAGGGGGCGAGAATCTCTTTTGGCTTGTCGGATTCTTCGGCAAGCTGCATACCTGAATAGGTTTGCTCGGGACGCAGTGGGATAGGTCTTATGCCACTTCCACGGGTGCGGATAATGTCTATGACGCATTGAAATTCCATGTTGCTTATATGGTCTTTGCCGTGTTTCATGGCATGGTCGAAACGCCCGACATCGTGAACGTTGCTGTCAACAAAGTCTGTACACTCCACAAGGAGCATTTCTTCGGCATTTTCTGCAATGCGCTTTTCAATGGCGGAAACATCGTCAACGCAACAATCTGCGAAAGTTTCGTTTTCAAGCCAACAGCCGCAGAATGCGTGACCTGTCATGAAAAACAGCAGAGGGTGAAGTCCCACCGCTTCAAGGCAGGCGGCATAAAGCACCGCAAGGTCAAGACAAGTGCCCATTTTTTGCTCCAAGACCTTATGCGGCAGGCGTATCCTCTGACCTATGACTTCATAGCTTGCAGGGGGATCGTTGTAGACTATTTTCTGCTGAACAAGGGCGGCAAAAATTGCTGCCATTTGAAGCTTCACGTTGTTTGGGTTGTTGGTCTGATAGCCTGTGAAAGAGGGGTCGCCTTTCCACTTTTTCAGGAACGTGGAAGCGTCATGAATGACTGGGGAGAGCGCAGGGTGATTTGGCGTAACAAATGCGGCTATCATCTCAGGCATTATGTTCAAACCGCTCCACTGATCGCAGGCGAGAAGCTCTATAGTGTTCTGATAGGTGAAGATATTTTCACCATTTTGAAGCACCTCAATGGTGATATTGCCCACTATTTTTTCTGTAAGAGAGAAAAGAAGATCTGTGTTGGTAGATATCCTCACGGGGGATATCTCGGCAGAACTTTTTGCGGGGATAGAGCCGATATGATATGTAAATTCCTTTGCGAACTCAGGCTCAAAGGTTATTTTAAGGTCGATATTCTCAAGGGCTTCCTCTGAGTTGTTATTTACTACAAGGCTTCTTATGACAGGGACATAGTTTTGCTGCATGGCAAAGTTTATAGATGCGTTTATGTGTCCGCCGACAGTGACGATATTATCCACTTTTACCCCTCCGACAATAATTTTTTTAATAAGGAACACCGAACAAGGAGCGTGCGGTGCGGTCATATATACTCATTATAGCACAAATAAACACATTGTGCAATATTTTTCCTGAGGACAGGATATGCTATATAAAAAGTAAACCCATTGTTCATAGTATCTTTATTGAATAGGTGGGAGGGTTGTGCTATAATACACTTTGAAATTCAATAGAAAATTTGGAAAGGTGAAAGCTATGGAAAGAATACTTGATTGGGACAAATATCTTGATACTGCGGCGAAAATGGTTTCTGAGGGAATCGTTATGCTCAATAATAATAACAATGCTCTGCCACTTGATACAGACAAAGAGGTGGCTGTTTTCGGACGCATACAGTTTCATTATTATAAAAGCGGAACAGGCTCGGGAGGAATGGTGAACGTTACTAAGGTAGTGAACATTCTGGACGGGCTTATTGATAACGGCGTAAAGGTCAATGAGAAGCTTCTTGACACATACAGAAAATGGGACAAGGAAAACCCATTCGACTTAGGCGAGGGCTGGGGCGGAGAGCCGTGGTCGCAGAAAGAGATGCCACTTGACGAGGGGCTTGTTAAAGAAACTGCAAAAAGCTGTGAAACTGCCATTGTGATAATAGGCAGGACGGCAGGTGAGGAGCAGGACAACAGGCTGGAGGCAGGCTCTTATTTGCTAAGCGATGACGAG
>OODG01002297.1_pt1 | contig 11778 bp, 8 predicted proteins | sample 1671621 | NCBI WGS metagenome assembly OODG01 (sample SAMN06348175, study PRJEB24527) | human gut metagenome | biome: human gut; feature: ankylosing spondylitis patient; material: feces | host: Homo sapiens | place: China | collected 2015-10 | reverse complement strand
CCGACTTTATTTTTACCCGTGAAAAAGTAGTTCCGAAACGCCCGCAGGCGTTTCGGAACTACAAATAAAATATTCTTTCCGCTGATTATGGCCAGCGCAAAGCGGAGACCATTCCAAATCGTCCCGCCTTGCCCTTACAGCACCGCGTCCGAGATCAGCTTGCCCAGCAGCAGCACCAGCACCACCAGCATCATAGGGCGGATGAAGCGGGCACCCTTTTTCAGGGCAAAATGGGAGCCCAGCAGGTTGCCCAGAATGTTGCTGATGGCGCAGGGGATGCCGATGTGGAACACCACCAGACCGTTCATCAGGTAGGTGAACAAGCTGGCGTAGTTACTGGCCAGATTGAGCACCTTGCCGTTGCCGTTGGCGGTGCGCAGGTCAAAGCCCATCAGGGTGGTAAAGGCAATGATGGCAAAGGTGCCGGTGCCCGGGCCCATGATGCCGTCGTACAGGCCAATGCCCAAACCGATGGCCAGCGCCAGTAAAATCTTTTTCAGGTCCAGCGTGCCGTCGTCCCGGTTCTCATCCGGCAGGTTGCGCTGCCATAGGATGATGACCGCCGCCACCGGCAGGATGATGAACATCATGGTGCGCAGCATCTCATCGCTGAGCAGCAGCACGATGTGTGCGCCCAGCGCACTGCCCGCAAAGCTGCCGATGGCTGCAAGAACGCCCACCTTCACGTTCATGGCACCGCTTTTGAAAAAGCTTGCCGTGGCAAAGGTAGTGCCGCAGGCGGCGCTGAACTTGTTGGTGGCATAGGTGTAGTGGGGCGGCAGCCCGGCGAACAGATAGGCAGGCAGACTGATCAGCCCGCCGCCGCCGGCTGCCGAGTCCACAAAGCCTGCAAAGCCGGTCATCAGCATGAGAAATGCCATCATCCACGGCGAGATCGTGATACCCATTGTTATAATTCCTCTTATCTTTCCAAGTCGTTTGTTCTTTTTCAGGGGACGCGCGCCTCAGACCATATAAAACCTCCCCTCGCAGGGCAATACACAGCCCGGGACACCCGCACACAGCAGGGCATCTCCGGGCATTTTTTTTGCAATTTTAAGCCGTTTTATTACAGATTGTTTTTAAAGAAGCGGTATGCGTTGCGCCAGTAGATGGCCTCTACCTCGTCCTCGGTAAAGCCCTCGCGGCGCAGTGCCTCGGCCAGCAGCGGCATATCTGCCGCCGTTTCCAGCTCGTGCTGACCGCCAATGCCGTCAAAATCGCTGCCAAGGCTGATGACCTCAATGCCGCCCACCTGCTTGAAGTGTGCGGCGTGCTTTGCCAGCCGTTCCACCGTGCTGCGGCAGAGTTTCGGGTGTGCCGAGTCTGCGTCCACAAAGGAGGCGCAGTAGTTCAGACCCGCAATGCCGCCCTTTTCTGCCAGTGCGCGGATCATCTCATCGGTCAGGTTGCGGTTGTGGGGCGACAGGGCACGGCAGTTGGAATGGCTTGCCGCAAAGGGGCGGGTGCTGTGGTTTACGATATCCCAGAAGCCCTTATCGGAAAGGTGGCTCACATCTGCGGTGATGTGCAGCTTTTCCATCTCCTCCAAAAAAGCAAAGCCCCGCTCGGTCAGACCGGTCTCAGTGTTGGCCACCAGCGGCCCACCGGGGTTTGCGTTGGGGGCTGCCAGCTCGTTGGGGTAGTTCCATGTCAGGGTCATCATGCGCACGCCCAGCTCCTGCAGCCGCCGCAGCACGCCCAGACTGCCCTTGCAGCAGCCGCCCTCTTCCACCGTCAGCATGGCGCTGAGTTTGCCCTCGGCGCGGTTGCGCTCAAGGTCGGCGGCGGTGTACACCGGGGCGATTTTTTCCGGGTACGCTGCCATGAGCCGCTTGAAGATGTCGATCTCCTCCAACACGCTCACCAGCGGGTCGGCCCCGGGTGCGGGGTCGGCCAGATCCACATAGGCCGCAAAGCATTGCAGCAGATAATCCCCCTGCTGCAATTTTTCAAGGTCGATATGCAGGTCGTTGTGCAAAAAGCTTTTGGGTGCGCCCGCCTTTTCGGCGCGGCGCAGTTCGTACAGGGTATCGCAATGCAGATCCCAAACCTTCATGATGGATACACTCCTTTATGCTTCTTCTCCCAGCAGCTGCAGCAGCTGTTCGGGGTTCATGGACAAAATCGCGCCGTCTGCCCCGCCGGTAACGGTGTCGGCCAGCGACTGCTTGGCCTGTTGCAGCTCCACGATCTTTTCCTCAATGGTGTCCTGCGCGATCAGCCGGTACACCTGCACCGGGTTGCGCTGACCGATGCGGTAGGCGCGGTCGGTGGCCTGATTCTGAGCTGCCACGTTCCACCACGGGTCGTAGTGGATGACGATATCGGCGGCGGTCAGGTTGAGGCCCGTGCCGCCCGCCCGCAGCGAGATGAGAAAGACGTCTGCCTCGCCCTGATTGAACCGGCGCACCTGCTCGGCACGCACCGGCTTCGGGGTAGAGCCTTGCAGGGTGAAGTGGCTCACCCCGGCTTCGTCCAGCCGCTTTGCCAGCAGCTCCAGCATGGAGGTGAACTGGCTGAACAGCAGAATGCGGTGCCCGCCCGCCACCGCCTCGGTGACAAGCTCCAGACAGGCTTCCAGCTTGGCGCTGCTACCGGTCCAGTTGTCCGCCACAAGGCGCGGGTCGCAGCAGATCTCCCGCAGCCGCATCAGCACGGCAAACACGGTCATCTTGTCCTCCGGCTTTGCCGCCCGCAGCTTTTCCCGGGCGTCCACCACCGCTGCCAGATACAGCTTGCGCTGCTCGGTCTCCAGCTCAACGCGGCGCACATTCTCCGTTTTGGGCGGCAGCTCCCGCAGCACCTCGGACTTCATGCGCCGCAGGATGAAGGGGCCGGTGAACTGGTTCAGCCGCCGCACGGCGTTGGCATCCTCGTCCTGCACGATGGGCTTTTCAAACCGGGCGCAGAAGGTCTTGTAGGGGGGCAGATACCCCGGCATCAAAAAGGAGAAGATGCTCCACAATTCGCCCAAGCGGTTCTCCACCGGGGTGCCGGTCAGCGCAAAGCGCACCCGGCTGTTCACCCGGCACACCGCCTTGTATTTCTGGGTGGTGTGGTTCTTGATGGCCTGCGCTTCGTCCAGAATGCAGGCGTAAAAGCTTTGTCCGGCATACAGTTTTTCGTCCCGGCGCAGCAAATCGTAGCTGGTGATGACGAGATCCGCCTGTGCCCACCCATCGACCAGCGCGGCGCGGTGGGCGGCATCGCCGTCCATGGCAACACTTTGCAGCTGCGGGGTGAACTTCTGGCATTCCTCCTGCCAGTTCAGCACCAGCGACGCCGGGCAGACGATGAGGCTGGGCAGGCACTGCCCGCCCTCCTTCATGGCCAGCAGGTAGCTGAGCACCTGCACAGTCTTGCCCAGACCCATATCATCGGCCAGAATGCCGCCCATGCCGTAGCCGTCCAGTGTACGCAGCCAGCGGTAGCCGTCCCGCTGGTATTTGCGCAGGGTCTTTTGCAGCGAGAGCGGCGGGGTATACTCGCTGTCCCGCACGGCGTGGAAGCTGCGGCTGATGCGCCGGAAAGCATCGTCCCGGTCGAACCGCAGACCGTTCTGCCCCGAAAGCGCCCAGTCCAGCGTGGGGGCGCGGTAGAGCGGCAGAGCGGCGTGGCCGTCCTTCAGCTTTGCGCCGGAAAGCTCCAGCGTGTCGTTAAGCTCGTCCAGCCCTTCCAGACTGTCATCCAGCCGCAGCAGACTGCCGTCCCGCAGACGGTGGTAGCGTTTTTTCTGGTGCAGGGACTGCAACAGTTCCCGCAGTTCCTCCACCGGGAAGGCACCGGTGTCCACTTCCAAGTCCAGCACACTGCCGTGCACCGATACCCCTACCGAAATTTTAGGCGGGGCGGCTTGTAAGTTGCGGAAAGCATCGGTCTGGTACACCTCGCCCATGGCCAGCAGGGCGGGAATGCCCTCTTCCAGCAGCTGGAAAAGCGCCTCCTCCCCGGAAATGCTGTAATGCCCCGGCTTGCCGGGCTGGGGTTCCAGATAGGTTTCCAGCAGCCGCTTTGCCCGGTTCTCGGTGCGGGCATCCCGCAAAAGATCCGGGGGCACCGGCTCGCCGGGGGCTACCCTGTCCTCTCCGTACAGAAAGACCGGGTACGCCGTGACGGTAAGCCCCCGATCGGCGTCCAGATAAAACTGCACCACCGGTTCCAGCGGGATCTGGTTCAGCAGCAGCCGGTCGGGGTCCACGATGTTGACCCGGTTGCCCAGTTCCGGCAGCACATAGCTGCAAAAAGCGGCGGCGTCTGCGCTGGTAAAGAACAAACTGCGCCCGCCAAAGGTGTCCAGTACCGGCAAAACCCGGCGGCATTCCTCCCGCTGCATCCGCCAGAGGGTGCTTTCGCCCAGCAGATAGGCATAGTCCAGCCCCTGCACCCCGCGGAGCACCGGGGTACAGCTCAGCTGCACGCCGCCCTTGCGGCGCTCCACCTTCAGGCTGATGACCGGCAGCCCCTCTTTAAGGGTATAGCCGCCCACAACGCCCTCGGCAGCGTAAAGCTCCACAAGAGCATCCAGCCCCTCGCCGGTCAACGGCAGGCCGCCCGCCGGGCCTTTCTCCCAGCCGGAGCGCATGGTGCCCTCGGCTTCAAACGCCTGCCGGGCGCTCACCTGACGGCGCAGCAGCCGCAGCAGCTGCTGTGCATCCGGGGCAAAGGCGTCCCACCGGTGCACAAAGGCCAGCGATTTCCCGTAGCTGACGCTTTCGCCCCGCTCGATCGCATCCAGAAACTGCGGGATGCTTTTTACCAGATACTGCCGCCCGCCGATGCCGTCAGAGACCCGCAGTCGCAGCCAGATACGGCCATTGTGCGGCGTAAGCTCCGGTTCCAGCAGAGCAAAGCCGGTGCGCTGGGCGGCGTTCTGGGGCTGGGGCTGCGCATCCTCCCGCTGGTAGCGCTTCAGCAGCAGCTGGGCCTCATAGTCGGTCTCCGGCTCCTCGCCCCGCCACTTGCGGCCAAACAGCATATCCAGCCCGGCGCTGTAACTGTCCTTGCGGGGCTCGGTGCTCAAGCCTGCCACGCCCCGCTGCACCCCGGGGATGCTCTCCGGCTTTTTTTCCGGGGCAGGCGGGTTCTTTTCCGCGTCCTGTAATAGCAGCGCGCCGATATGCTTGCAGTAGGTGCCGTCGCCGTTCTGGTTATAGGGGCAGTCGCAGGAGGCACTGACAAAGCTGCCGTTTTCCCGCAGCCAGACCTGCGTATAATAGCAGTCCGGCCCGCTGCCCTGCACCAGCGCTGTCAGGTGCCGCACCCCGTCCTCGTTGGTGGTGCAGCTGCTTTGCAGGATACGCTTGCGGTACTTCTGTGCCCGCTCAAAGATGCTTTTGCCCAGCAATGCGCGGATCTCCTGTGCGTCCATGTAGTCTCCCTCCCCTGTGCTGTCGCGGTTCCGGTCTATTCTATAAGAATACCGCGTTCCACCCCGGGATGCAAGGGCAGAAGGGTAAAAAACGTTTAGAAAGCGCGGGCGGGACGATTTTGAATGGCCTCCGCTTTGCTTTGGCCATCTTCAGCGGAAAAATTATTTTTATATAGAGCAATACCGGAGCGTCTGCGGACGCTCCGGTATTGCATTTTTCACGGGAAAGGCCGTAAAGGCAAACGGCATTTATCGTGTTATAGTAAGTTCACAACTGTTCAGCCCTGTTTTTCTGCGGGGGCTGTGCCGTGCTTGCGGGTCTTGAGGTGGTACATCTCCTGATCGGCCTTATCGATCAGGTCGTGCACGGTGGCAATGTCCGGCTCAAGGCGGGCGCAGCCGATGCTGATCTCGATCTGGTAGGGCTTGCCGGAGGCGGCGTTGGCGGCGTCCAGCTCCCGCTGGATGGAGGCGATCAGGGTGCGCACCTCCACGCTGTTGCAGCCGCAGGCGATGCAGAATTCATCGCCGCCGTAGCGCGCCAGCACGCCGTTGTAGTTGGCGCACACCTTTTTCAGGATGCCCGCCAGCAGCACCAGCGCAGCGTCCCCCTCCAGGTGGCCGTATTCATCGTTGATGTGCTTGAAGTGATCCATGTCCATCATGAGGAAGTGCAGCGAGCGGTTGGGGTGACGGCGGTAGTAGGGCAGTTCGCTTTCCAGATACCGCAGCGCCACGATGCGGTTGCTGACGCCGGTCAGGGTGTCCACCGTGAACTTGGTCTGCAACACCAGCACATACACGCACACCAGCCCCAGCGTAATGCCGCAGCACAGCAGCCCGCGCCCGGGCAGCCAGCCTTGCAGCAAAAAGCCTGCCGCCGGCGCAAGCGCGAGCAGCAGCAGGGTTTTCAGTTCCTCTTTGGGTGTTTCCTGCTTCCAGTTGCTCAGCGTCCAGCTGCAACGGAGAAAGGCCGCTGCCAGATAGGCAAGCCCCACCAGCTTCGCCCCCCAGAACAGGGTGCTGCCCCGCAGCCCTTCTGCGTTCAGATAGCAGAAGCCGTTTTCGTCCCGCGCTGTCAGCAGCGCCAGCAAAAGCAACGCCACCGGTGCGGCGCTGAGCGCCAGCTTGCGACCGTCCTCCATCCATGTACGCCCCAGCTCTGCCTCTACATACAAAAACACCAGCAAGCAGCAACACGCCGCCAGCAGATAAAACAGAATACTGCCCCCGGCGTTCAGCCGGTAGGTCAGGGGGATGCCCAACTCCTGCCACGCGCCCAGCTGCGCCAGCGCACTGCCATGATCTACGATCGTCAGCGCCCCGGCAGACCACAGCAGCGCCGTGAACAGCCGCCCGGGCAGGCTTTTATCCCGCATTTTCTGCTGCGCCCGCAGCAAGACCGCCAGCGTGACCAGACAGAACCCACTGACCTGAGTATGGGCAATCGCATCCATGCCGCAACGCTCTCCTTTACCCTAGGGCGGCTTTGCGCCGTCCCGGCCCTTTTTCGCTCTTCCAACGTTCCTTTTCCGCACAGATTTATTGTACCAAATCCGTAACAGATATGCAACACAAACCGAAAATTTCATACAAAAAAAGACACCGGAACGTCTTTCGGCGTTCCGGTGTCTTTTGAACTCAAATCACTTTGCCTGCGGATGGGCGGCATCGTTGCGCAGGGCGCTTTCGCGGATCTTTTCCAGCGTCTGCTCGCTGAGGATGTGCTCTGCCTTGCAGGCGTCCTCGGCGGCGGTCTGCTCGTCCACGCCCAGCTGCACAAAGAAGTGGGTCAGCAGCTGGTGGCGGCTGTAAATGCGCTGAGCAATTTCCAGCCCGGGCTCCAGCAGGGTCAGGTTGCCTTCGCCGTCCACCGCGATATAGCCGTTCTCCCGCAGCTTTTTCATGGCGATGCTCACGCTGGCTTTGGTAAAGCCCAGCTCATTGACAACGTCAATGGAGCGCACTTTGCCCATACGCTGGCTCAGCATCAGGATCGTTTCAAGATAATCTTCTGCGGATTGGTGGATCTGCATGGTTTGTCCGGCCTCCTGCCTTATTCCCTCTGGGGGATTTTTCCGACAGGGGATGTGTACCCTCTGTCGTATGTTAAAGGATATCACATTTTTGCGGTTGATGCAAGTAATTCGCAGCAAGTTTTGTTAAACTAACCATATTTTTCTGCACAGAACTGCTGTTTTGCCGGTTTTGCACCACCCCTGTTTTGTGCAAAGGGTGCAATTCTCGGCGTTTTGGCCTTACCGTGTGGCCAGATAGGCCGCAGGGCCTGCCTCGTACAGATCGCCGCCGTGGGCGTCCAGCACAACGGTCAGGGGCATATCCTGCACGGTCAGGCGGCGCACCGCCTCACAGCCCAAGTCCGGCCATGCGATCACTTCCAGCGTCTGCACGCTTTTTGCCATCAGCGCACCGGCACCGCCCAGCGCGGCCAGATATACCGCGCCGTTGCGCACCACAGCTGCCTTGACGGCGGCATCCCGCTTGCCCTTGCCGATCATGATCTTGTTGCCAAGATCCAGCAGCCGAGGGCTCATGGCGTCCATGCGCCCGCTGGTGGTAGGCCCTGCCGAGCCGATGACTTCGCCCGGGCGCTCCGGGGTGGGACCTACATAATAGATGGCGCTGCCTTCCAGATCAAAAGGCAGGGTCTCGCCCTTGTCCAGTGCTTCCATCATCCGCTTGTGTGCCTGATCCCGGGCGGTGTACACCACGCCGGAAAGCAGCACGGTATCCCCCGCCTTCAGCGGGGCAAGATCCTGCGCGCTGCAGGGGGTAGTCAGTCTGTATTCCATCGTTCTCCCCTCCTTACAGCTCCGCGCTGGCGCGGCGTGTCACATGGCAGGAAACGTTCACAGCCACCGGCAGACCCGCCACATGGGTGGGCATCTGCTCAATGGCAAGGCCAAGGCAGGTGGTCTTGCCGCCAAAGCCCTGCGGGCCGATGCCCAGTGCATTGATGGCGGTAAGCAGCTCCTGCTCCAGCTGGGCGTAGTAGGGGTCGGGGTTGGGGACATCCAGCGGGCGCAGCAGCGCCTTTTTGGCAAGATACGCCACCTTGTCAAAGCTGCCGCCCACGCCGATACCCAGCACGATGGGCGGGCAGGGGTTGGAGCCAGCCAGCTTTACGGTATCCACCACGAACTTTTTAAAGCCCTCCACGCCGTCGGCGGGCTTGAGCATCTGGATGCGGCTCATGTTCTCACTGCCAAAGCCCTTGGGTGCTACCGTGATGCGGCAGCCCTCGCCATCCACCAGATGCACCGTGATAGCCGCCGGGGTGTTATCGCCGGTGTTGCCCCGGCGCAGCGGGTCGGCCACGATGCTCTTGCGCAGATAGCCGTCCGTATAGCCCCGGCGCACGCCCTCGTGGATGGCAGCCTCAAAGCTGCCGTCAATGTGCACATCGGTGCCCAGCTCCACGAACACGCAGGCCATGCCGGTATCCTGACAGATGGGCAGGTCTTTCTCCTTTGCGGCGCCAAGGTTCGACCACAGCAGGTCTAATGTGTTCTTTGCCAGCGGCCACGGCTCTTCTTCCCGCGCCTTTTCCAGCGCTGCCTGCACGTCCTGCGGCAGCTGGGTGTTGGCTTTAATGCAGAGCCGCGCCACCATATCCGTAATGCTCTGTGCGGAGATTGTTCTCATGCCTGTGTCCTCCGCTTACAGCCGTGCCACGCCGGTCTCACGGGCAGCCTTTGCCACGGCATTTGCCACAGCCTCGGCCACGCGGGGGTCGAACGCGCCGGGGATGATGTTCTCCTCGCTGCGGTCTGCATCGGTGATGAGGTCTGCAATGGCATAGGCAGCAGCCAGCTTCATCTCATTATTGATATCCCGGGCGCGGACGCTGAGCGCGCCCTTGAACAGGCCGGGGAAGCACAACACGTTGTTGACCTGATTGGGGAAGTCGCTGCGGCCGGTAGCCATCACGCGCACGCCGCCCGCCTTGGCTTCATCCGGCATGATCTCCGGGGTGGGATTGGCCATGGCAAAGACGATGGCGTCCTTGTTCATGGTCTTGCACAGCTCGGTGGTCAGGATGCCGGGGCGGGACACGCCGATGAACACGTCAGCGCCCTCCAGCGCCTCCTTCAGGCCGCCCTTGATCTGGCGGGGGTTGGTCACCTCGCCCAGCCAGTTCTTGTGTGCTTCGGCGCTGTTGCAGCCCTTGTACAGGGTGCCAAACTGATCCACCGCCACGATGTCCTTGGCACCGGCGGTCATGAGCATCTTGATGATGGCGGTACCGGCAGCGCCGGGGCCATTCAGGACGATGTGCACGTCCTCCATCTTTTTATTCACCACGCGCAGGGCGTTGATGAGGGCAGCGGTGACCACGATGGCGGTGCCGTGCTGGTCATCGTGGAACACGGGAATGTCCAGCTCCCGCTCCAAGGTCTCCTCGATCTCGAAGCACTCGGGGCTCTTGATATCCTCCAGATTGATGCCGCCAAAGGTGGGCGCGATGGCCTTGCAGGCTGCAATAACGCTGGCAGCGTCGTGGGCGTCGATGCAGATGGGGAAGGCGTCCACGCCGCCAAACTCCTTGAACAGCACGGCCTTGCCCTCCATGACCGGCAGACCGGCCTCCGGGCCGATATCGCCCAGACCCAGCACGGCGGTACCGTTGGAGACAACGGCTACCATGTTGCCCTTGAAGGTGTACTTATACACATCCTCGGGGTTTTCCTTGATCTTGCGGCAGGGCTCGGCCACACCGGGGGTGTAGGCGGTGGACAGGTCATCGCGGGTGGCGACCTCCACCTTGCTCACGATGCCCACCTTTCCCTTGTGGGTCTCGTGCATTTCCAGAGCTGCTTTATTGTAATCCATGGTTTTATCCTCCAATTTCAGCAAAAGGCTTTCCCCCGCAGGGAAAGGCTCATACAGTTTTATTGTAACAGAACCGTCCGGGTATTTCCACCGGTTTTGCGGCATTTCCCGCCTCAAAGCGGGCAAAAGTGATACCTGTGCCGGGCGATATTTGTGGAATTTTCGCAAAAATCTTTTCTTTTCGCATTTTTCCGTTATAATAGGATGGTATGATATTTGCATTCTCCGTGAAAACGGTCTGCTATTTTTAGGAGGTATCTCTTTTGAAACGCATTACCAAGATCCTGTTGTGTGTGCTGTGCGCGGTGGCTGCTGTGCTGTGCGTAGCTGCGGCCTGCTTTATGCTGCTCAAAAAGCAGAGCGGCACCACGGCAAACTCTGCCGCATCCGGCGCAAGCGTGTCCACCTACGGCAAGGTGTCGGATTTCGACTACGCCAGCTTCGATTATTCTGAGGGGCTGGACGATAACGGCCACTGGACCGGCATCCGCGCACTGGACTATGTGACCCTGCCGGAGGATGTATCCGCGCTGCCGCTTTCCAAGGCCGATATCGAGCCCACCGAGGCCGAGATCCAGACCCAGATCGACACTTTGCTGAACCAGTACGCCACCACCCAGAACATCACCGACCGGGCAGCCCAGAGCGGCGACACCGTAAACATCGACTATTCCGGCGCGGTGGATGGCGTAGCCTTTACCGGCGGCACCGCCACCGGCTACGACCTGACGCTGGGCAGCCACACCTTCATTGACGGCTTCGAGGATCAGATCATCGGCCACAACATCGGCGACACCTTTGATGTGACCGTTACCTTCCCGGAGGGCTACGGCGACTCCACCGACGCCGAGGGCAACACCATCCCCCTCAGCGGCAAGGAGGCCGTGTTCAGCGTGACCCTGAACGCCATCACCCAGAGCGTTGTCCCCACCCTGACCGATGAGTGGGTGGAGGCCAATTTTGCCGCCAGCGACGACCTGAACACCGCAGACGCCCTGCGCCAGTACTTTGACAGCGCCCTGTACGCCAACAATCTGGACAACGCCGCGATGGACTATCTGCTCACGAACTCCACCTTCAAGGAGATTCCCACCCAGATCACCAGCTACTACATCCGCATGTTCCTGAACTACCACTCTCAGCTGGCTACCCAGTACGGCATGGAGCTGGACGCCTACGCACAGGCCAAGGGCTACGCCGATGCCGACGCGATGCTGGCGGATTCCGACGATTACTTTGAGCATCTGGCCAAGCAGGATCTGGTCTTTCAGGCCATTGCGGAGCAGCTGGACATCACCCCCACACAGGAGCAGATCGACAGCGCCAACAGCTCCTACGCCGACACCTACGGCGCACAGCGCAGCATGCTGAACGCCTTGCAGTTGGCGGTGCTGGACAAGGTGGAGGAAAGCGCAGTGCTTTCCTGACAGTGCGTCGAAAAACAATTTTAAATGGCTTCCGCTACGCTCTAGCCATATTCAGCGGAAAAATTATTTTTAATAGAGCAATGCCGGAGCGTCTGCGGACGCTCCGGCATTGCATTTTCACGGGAG
>OODG01002293.1_pt1 | contig 11788 bp, 9 predicted proteins | sample 1671621 | NCBI WGS metagenome assembly OODG01 (sample SAMN06348175, study PRJEB24527) | human gut metagenome | biome: human gut; feature: ankylosing spondylitis patient; material: feces | host: Homo sapiens | place: China | collected 2015-10 | reverse complement strand
TCCATGATGTGCCCGATAGCGTTTCAGGATCGGATGGAAGCGGGCGTTCGTGAAACGCGATGTGATGCGGAAGAAATCCAACGGAGCCTTCAGGAAAGCTTTCCTGAGGCTATTCCCTTCAAGATCGAAATATTCGAAAACGCTATCCTGGGTGAATGGTATGGCTGTAAAATCTTTTCCTTGATGCGTGAAGACGGCTCCCTCGATGGAGGTGATATTCAGGGCTGTCGTGTCGTCTATATAGGCAACGTCGTACAACACCCGGAATGAGTCTCCTTCTTTTACATCGAAAAAGTCGATCTGCCAGGCATATACATCCGAAATCTTGATCGCCAGTAACGGGTCCGCTCCACTTGCCTTGATCACGTTCCAAAGGGAAGAATTGATTGTCCCTTCTGTGTAATGGCGTTTGATGGTAATAGGCTTGTTGAATTCGTATGCCAGGATCGAATCGCCTGTCAGGTCGATGACGGCATAATCGACAAGTGATTTGGCAAAGGCGATATAACGTATATCGGCAACGCTGTCCTGAGTTGTAAATGTATAATAGTTCATACCCGCACGGAGTTTGGTCGGGTCCAGAACATGGATGGAGGCTTTCGTAATGCTGTCCGCTTTCAAGGCGGAGAAACCGAGGGCTGAAAAGATTGCGGCGGGATTATCGCCGTTTCTCATCTTGTACTCCGTCACGTCCAACGAGTCGATGCAGACGCCATATTGATATACGTGTTGCAGGCTGTCCAGCCATTCGCTGTCGACTCCTTCTTCTTCGGGTTGTTGTTTCGTATGTGTGCAGGAAAAGCAGGTAAGCAGTCCTGCGAGTAACAAATATAGGACGATGCTCTTATTCATTCTCCGGCTTCTTTTTTCATCTCCATTAGTTCTTCTACCTGTTTTTGTGACAATTGAAGTGCCTTTTCCAGGTCTTCCACTTTAAATCCTTTTCTATTCATAAGGCAAACGAGGTTGCGTCCGTGATGTATGCTGCTGTCGTTCAATAAAGCTTTTGTGTCCATATCATACTATTTTATACGTTGCAACAAATATACAAAATTAATCTGTAAGCCTTATTAATTGACCAACTCCTTTGTCGGTGGTCCGGATATTGACGGAGCATAGATGTTGATACCGGTAAATCATCATTCGGACTATTATTCTGCAAACTTATTATTGATTGTGAAAACAACTGTCATACTATCATGCTTTGCTTTTTGTAGTATGAATATCAATACTTATGTGGAATGATAGTAGGCATGATGGATGTTTTTTCAACTATCATACCATCATGAATACAATAACTTTTTCACATGTAACATATAGCATATTTTCAGCAATATAGTTATATTTTTTTGTCGAGACCCGGGTGTCAGACGTCTGCAGACCCGGATCTCAAGACCGCTCAGATGGAGGTGTAAATGGCCCTGATACGGGCATTTTGAGGAAAAAATCTAACGTCTTTCTTATAAAAAAGTAACGTGTTCCGGCAAAAAAGGCTTATGCTTTCCTGAAAACATTCCGTTTTTAACACTTTTGGAGTGTATCTGTTTCGGGTAAAACGGCTAAAATGATGGTTAAACTGCTGATTTATGATAGTTGCATGATAGTTAAAAAGGAAACTGTCATGCCTATATGTTATGATGTTCAAGTTATATATAAGAAACATGATAGTATGATAGTTGTTTTTTTAAATTCATTATAGTATTGATAAGTTTGAACTGTAAATGCAGATTTATCGGTGAACTAACGGGTAAGGCTGAACCTCGTGCCGCAAGCTCTCTTTTGCCGTCTGCTTTAGCAGATGAATAGATGATTGTTCCCGGATTTGCCGGTTCCTCTGTGGTTTTTTAACCCCTTTAAATATAATACAAGCTGTGAATGGGGTATAAGAATGGTTAATGAGTATTAAATAATGAGCCTGTCGGGAACTTTTTGCAATGATTCGGCGTCTTATCTTTACGAGTGATTATTATAAATGAAAAAGTAAAAAATGAAAAAAGCTATTTTGACACTTTTGATGATTCCTGCTTTTGTCGGGATGTTGTTTTCTTGCTCTGAAGTCAAAACAGATGCAAAGAAGTTGGAAGGTAAATGGAATATTGTGGAAGTAAAAGGAGAAAAAATACTGAAAGAAGGTTTGCCCAATATGGAGTTTGATATGAAAGATAATAAAGTTCACGGTAATGCCGGATGTAATATCTTTAATTCGACTGTCGTGCTGGACGACCAGGATATTTCTTCCATCACGATCAACCCCGCGGCCACTACCATGATGGCTTGTCCGGATATGGAGACCGAAGATGCGATCTTGAAAGCTATGGGAGACGTGAAAGGTGTGAAAGCCGGCCAGTCCGAAAATGAAATGTTGCTGGTCGATGCCGACGGTAACGTGTTGATGGTTTTGTCAAAAAACTAATTGGACAGAAATGAAGAAGTACATGTATCTTTGTCTTGCAGCGTTGAGTATCGGTATCTTTGCTTCTTGTAAGGCGAAAAAAGGTGTGGAAGCGACTTTCTCCGACCTGGATGGTAGTTGGAATATTGTCGAGTTGAACGGCAAGGTGTTGAATCCTGCCGAGACGAATCAAGTCATCGAGTTCGACGTGGCTCGCCATTCCCTTTCCGGAAGAGCTGGATGCAATCGGATGATGGGGCAGATCGAATACAGCGATTCCCGCAAGAATATCATTAAATTCCCGCAGGTTGCGACAACGCGTATGGCTTGTCCGGATATGAGTGGTGAGCGTGAATTGTTGCAGGCTTTGGATAAAGTCGTTCGCTTTGATGCAGAAGGTGAGGTGAAACCGGTCAATAAAATCGCTTTATATGGCACGGACAATACCAAATTGATGGTAATTGAAAAGAAGTGACTTTCATTGTGAAATGTTTGGAAGGCGGTTCCGGTTGTGACGGGCCGCCTTTTTTATTTCGGCCTGCAAGGGATGATCAGGGTGAAGCGGCTGCCTTTTCCTTCCTGGGAAGAAAGGGTGATTCGCCCGTCCAGGCGCTCGGCGATGGTTTGACAGATCGATAGGCCCAGTCCGGTACCTTGTGCAAATTCGTCCACCTTGAAGAAACGTTCGAACACTTTCTTCTGGGCCTCTTCCGACATGCCTTTTCCGGTATCTTCGACAAAGACATGAACTTCTTTCTCCTCCTTCTTATAGACAGCTCCTAACAGGATGTGCCCTTTAGTGGTGAACTTGACGGCATTGTTGATGAAATTCGTAATCACTTGCGTGAACCGGAAACGGTCTACATGAATGATAAGTTCCGTTTCTTGGAATTCTTTCAGGAAACGGATATTCGAAGGCATAAGCAGGTGATGTGTCTGGTAGATCTCTTCTAACAGCTCGTTTAGAGAGCAATCGTCGAAAGCGAAAGACATCCGTCCCGACTCGATGCGCGAGAGTTCCAGGATATCATTAATCAGTTTCAGCAGCAAATTACTGTTTTTGTTGATCGTATTGCGGAAAAGGTCTTTTTCTTCATCGGTCAATTCCTTTTCGTCTTGTAATAGGTTGGTGAAACCGACTATCGCATTTAACGGTGTGCGTATCTCATGGCTCATGTTGGCGAGGAATGCCGATTTCATCTTATTGGCTTCTTCGGCTCGCTCTTTCTCTTCGATCAACCGGAGTTGCACCTGCCTTTTCCGTTCGCTTTCGCGGTAGTACATGTAAATGAGGTGAAGGATGATATAGACGATTGCTATGACGAGCAGGATTCCGCCTGCAATAATATAGTTTAGGTAACGGACTTCCAGTGGCATGTTATAGATGATGCTTCCCTGTGGCAGATCGCTCAACCGTATGTTGAAACGTTGCATCTCTTTCCAGTCGAAAGCAAATGTTTTGGGGCTTTCTACAATAGGAATGTCATTTGGAGAAGTGCCTTTCAGGATGCGGGCAGCTGTTTGGGCAACACAATCAGCCTGGATTTGCAAGGTCGTGAAATAGCCTCCGGTGATCCCTCTGTTGTCGTTGAACCCGTTGTTAATGACTGTGAAGTTCGGCACATTGGCCAGGCGTCCGACGGTCAGGACATTGAAGTCGAGAATGATTTGTATGCAGGCGGTGTAAGGCTTGTCTTCAAATACCCAAAGAAGCTGGCGGGCGGTCAGGTTGGCTGTCGAGGTCGTATATAAGGCAGAAGCGCCTTCTTTGCCGGGCTGGATTTCCGTGGAAGTCGTTTGGGGCCTTGTTTGATACAATCCTTCGTAAACAGCTATTCCATGTCCCTGGATATTGTCCATCAACGTTTCGAACGCTTTTCTGCCGATGAATTCTTTCGTTTTGAAGATCAGTATTTTTGATCTTCCGTATAGTTTTTCGATCAGTTGTATGTTTTTCAGATATTCAGGCTTGTCCCAATAACCCGTGAAGTTGGGATGCTGTTCCAATAGTTCCCAGTTGGTAAAGTTGACACCTGAAAAGACAACCGGAATCGTCTTGCCGAGCGGATGGTTGCAGGCCATTAAAGTATAGGTAGCCTGATCGTCATTGGAAATGATGATGTCCGGTTTGAAACTTAAAGTGTCGAGAAAGGAGTACATCCGGGCTTCTTCGTCTGTGGCATTATAGCGTTCGCAGTCCAGGTAGAATGTGTGGATGGAAGAGTATATTTGCTCTTCCTCCAGTTCCTCGTGCAGCAGCTTGTCGAACTTAGAGTAGGCACTCAGGCTTTGATTGTATGACTGTATGACAAGGACATTAAACAGTTCCTTCCCTTTTTTATCGGAGGAACCCTTTGCTTCACGCGGAAAACAAAGGGCCAATATCAACATCGCTATGTATATATGTATTTTCAAGGAAGAAGCACTTATCAATTGTACCCGTACTGTTTTAAAAAACCGTTCAAAGTTAACGATAATCGGGATATAATAAGTATTTCTTTCTGATTTTCTTATATTTATTTAATGCCGGTTGCCAACTTGCGCGTATTTCGTCCTCCTTTAAACCGCGGACAATCTGGAAACGTAATTCTTTTGTCCCGGCAAGCAGGTCGAACCATTGTGGGCGGGTGAAGAAAAAAGCTTGGTCGTTGCCTGCTTTATTATAGAAATCAAGGAGGAATTTCAGCGTCAATCCCCCGGTAAAGGGATATTCTCTCAAGTCTGTGCCGTAGCATTCCTTGTCCTTATGCAACGGTTTCGTGTCGAAACCTGGCAAGGAGGTGGGCGTAAAGGTGAAATCTCCGTATCTGGCATCGGGTGCTCCCAATATCTGGAATGGATAATAGGTCCCGCGACCGACACTGATATTGGTCCCTTCGAAGAAACAGAGTGAAGGGTAGAGACGGATTGACTGGTCGTTCGGCAGGTTGGGAGAGGGCTTTACCGGCAACCAGTACGGATCTCCGTGACGCCAGTTTTCCATCTTGACGATATGTAGTTTACAGGTGTCGGGTGTACTTTTCAGCCAACCTTCCTTGTTGATCATCCAAGCCAGTTCGCCAACCGTCAGACCGTGCAGTATGGGTAATGGGTCAACGCCGACAAAGGATTCGAATCCTTTCTGGCGGACAGGACCGTCGACGAAGTCGTTCGGGTTAGGGCGATCCAGGACGATAAATTCGACATCGTTTTCGGCACAGGCTTCCATCACATAATGCATAGTGCTGATGTAACTATAAGCGCGAGGGCGATTATATTCCGCGCGTCGCTGCCGTGCACGATCTGTGCGGCTACGGTAAAAGCGGACTCCGACATCCTGAATGTCGAACACGACCACGTCCAAGCCGGCCAACTGCTCGGCTGTCGGCTTCTTGTTCTTTCCGTATAGGGATATGATGGGGACTCCTGTTTTTACGTCACGGCTGTCTTTGATCTCGGCTCCCGCATCGGCCGTCCCGCGGAAACCGTGTTCAGGGGCGAACACTTTCTTTATGTTGATACCCTCTTCCAACAAGGCGTCCAGCAAATGCTTCTGCTGCTTTTCGAGGATGGAGGTTTGGTTCACTACTAATCCGACCTGTTTGTCTTTCAACAGACGGGTAACGACGTCCATACGTTCGGCTCCCAATTTTAGAGGGGCTTTCTGTGGAGTGACGGCCTGGATTTCAGACATTAAGAACAGGCTTAACAGCCAGAAGGCATACCTGATAACTGTTCTCATAGACTCATTCCTTACTATTTGTTTCTGCAAAAGTAACGATTCTTTTTGTTTATTGCGTATCTTTGTCTCTCAATAAAGCGATTGATTGTTATGAACCCTTTAGATATTATTGCCAAATATTATCCGGTAGGTTCGGAGGCGTACCGGATTTTGGTTATTCATAGTAGAAGTGTGGCAGATAAAGCTTTGGCTATAGCCCGGATGCATCCGGAGATGAATCTTGACCTTACCTTTGTAGAAGAGGCAGCTATGCTGCACGATATCGGTATTTTCCGTTGTAATGCTCCCGATATCGATTGCCATGGAGATGCGGAATATATTTGCCACGGTTATCTGGGGGCCGAATTGATGCGGGCGGAAGGTTATCCCCGCCATGCCCGCGTGTGCGAACGGCATACGGGAACAGGTATTACGCTGGCAATGATTGAAGAACGAGGTTTGCCTCTTCCGCACCGGGACTTTATGCCGGAAACCTTGGAAGAACAACTGATTTGCTACGCCGACAAGTTTTACAGCAAAACGAAACTGGACAAAGAAAAATCTGTCGAAAAGGTAAAACAGGGCCTTTCGAAGTATGGAAACGAAACTGTCGAACGGTTTGATAACTGGTGTAAACTCTTTTTAGGGGAATAAAAAGGGATTGGCTCGCTAAATTGTTATACATTTGCCCGCTGTAACACACTGCAAATAACGACGGAATGTTTTTGAAATACAAATGCCTGATTATTTTGTTGCTTTTCCTCACTGGAAACATGATGACTGAGGCGCAGGAACTTATAGCCCCGACCGATACCGTGATGGCCGTTGTGGGCGATACGGTCGTATCTGCCGGACAAGATAGTGTGCTTGCGTTAGACAGTGTACCGAAGAAGCAGACAGGGCTGGACGCTCCGGTTTCTTACCAGGCGAAAGACTCCATCATCATGACGGGAGCGAACTGGGCTTATCTATTTGGGGAAAGCGATGTGAAATATCAACAAATCGAACTTCAGTCCGAGAAAATCGAGATGAATATGGACAGTAGCCTGGTGTATGCCACTTTCGGCCTCGACTCGATCGGGGAGGAATTCGGCTATCCTCTTTTCAAAGATGGCGACCAACAGTATGAATCCAAGACGATGCGCTATAATTTCGGTACGAAAAAAGGATATATCACAGATGTGATCACGCAACAAGGCGAAGGTTATGTGACGGCCGGACGTACCAAAAAGATGGACAACGATGTCCTGAATATGAAGGGGGGACGGTATACGACTTGCGACGAGCATGATCACCCCCATTTCTATATCCAGATGACGAAGGCGAAAGTCCGCCCGAAGAAAAATATCGTGACGGGTCCCGTCTATATGGTGTTTGAGGACGTCCCGCTTTATCCGATCGGTCTGCCTTTCTGTTTCTTCCCGTTTTCGAGTTCTTATTCTTCGGGCATTATCATGCCCACTTTCGGGGATGAAAGTTCGCGTGGTTTCTATCTGCGCGACGGCGGGTATTATTTTGCGTTGAGCGATTATATGGACCTGGCCTTGACCGGTGAAATCTATACGAAAGGTTCCTGGGGACTGTCGGCTCGTTCTTCTTATCGGAAACGGTATAAGTTTTCGGGCAGTTTCAATGCCTCCTATCTGGTTACCCGTTTGGGCGACAAGGGACTTCCCGATTATAGCTTGTCTAAGGACTTCAAGCTGAACTGGACACACTCGCAGGACCCGAAGGCAAATCCGTACCGGACTTTCTCGGCGAGTGTGAACTTTGCGACCAGCAGTTATGACCGTAATAACCTGAACAGCTTCTATCCTGGCTCGCAAGGGTTTGCAGATGCGAACCAGAATACCAAAGGGTCCAGTATCAGTATAACACAGCGTTTCCCGAATAATCCGTTCAGTATTTCGGCTACCATGAATGTGAACCAGCGTTCGAAAGACTCGACGATCTCGCTGACATTGCCTGATATTACAATTACGATGAGTCGTATCTTCCCGTTCAAGCGGAAGAATGCGGTCGGAAAAGAACGTTGGTATGAGAAGATTTCCATGAGTTACAACGGTTACCTGCGTAATAGTATCGATACGAAAGAAGACAAATTGTTCAAGTCGAGCTTGGTGAAGGATTGGCGGAATGCCATGCAGCACCAGATTCCGGTGAGTGCTACTTTCTCTTTGTTCAAGTATTTGAATATCTCGCCGTCGTTCAATTATACCGAACGTTGGTACACCAATAAGGTGGAAAAAGCATACGACATGCAGAAGAAGCAGGTGGTTGCGCGTGATACGACTTATGGTTTCTACCGCGTATTCGATTACAGCACATCCGTTTCAGCTTCCACCACGCTATATGGTTTCTATAAACCGTTGCCGTTTTTGGGTGACAAGATCAAGATGATTCGTCATCGTTTCGAACCTTCGGTAACGTTGAGTTATACGCCTGATTTTGGAGCTTCCAAATATGGTTTCTGGAAAGATCTTATGTATGAAGATCAATATGGACAGACGCAGCAGATCTCTTATTCGCCGTTTGAAGGCGGTATGTTTGGGACGGCCCCTAACGGGAAGTCGGGGAGCGTGAGTTTTCAGTTAGATAACAATCTCGAAATGAAGATCAAGTCGGATCGCGATTCGACAGGTGAGCGTAAGATCAGTCTGATCGATAAGTTGTCGTTGGGGATGAGTTATAATATGGCGGCCGATTCGTTCAAGTGGAGTGACTTGAGTGTAGGCTTGCGTCTCAAGTTTTCGAAGAGCTATACATTGAACCTGAACGGTACGTTCGATACCTATACCTATGGCTACGATGAAGCGACGAAGACCGTTCGCCGGTTGGATATTCCGCGTTGGCAGGCCGGTAAAGGATTAGGCCGTTTGCGCCAGACCGGTACGAGTTTCTCTTATACCTTTAATAATGATACGTTCGGCAAATTGTTCGGCAAGAAAGATAATAACGACGATTCCAACAACCCTCCGACAGACCCCAATGCATCGAACGATCCGGAATTTGAACAAATCTCTTCGGGAGAGGAAGGGGACCAGCAGGGTAAAATGGAAGGAGGCCGATTGCGTGGTGCCAAGAAAGATACGGGTGAGTTCGATTCGTATGGCTATATGGTCAATAAAGTGCCCTGGAGCCTTTCGTTCAGCTATAGCATGCAATTGCGTTATGGAGACTTTGACCCGAGCAAGCTCGAATATAAGTACAAGCTTACACATGCATTGAGCTTTAACGGTAATATCCAGCCGACGAAGAACTGGCGTTTTAACTTTAATGCCACCTATGACTTCGATACGCATAAGATATCCTATATGACTTGCAATATCACTCGCGACCTGCATTGCTGGCAGATGACTGCCAGTTTTGTGCCGGTGGGACCTTATAAGTCCTATACCTTCAATATTGCAGTAAGTTCGTCTTTGCTGAAAGACCTGAAATGGCGCCAGAGCAGCAACTATCGTGACGGGCAGAAATGGGAGTAATTCCAATTGTCAATTGATAATTACCAATCTATTGGTGTCTGTCCGGTTGCGATCAGATAATCATTTGCTTTGCTGAAATGCTTGTTCCCGAAGAATCCGCGGTAAGCGGAGAGGGGAGACGGATGAGCCGATTTCAATATCAGGTTGCGGGAGGCGTCGATGAAAGCGCCTTTCCGTTGTGCATACGACCCCCACAGGATGTAAACGATATGGCTTCGCTCTTCTGTCAGGCGGTGGATTACGGCATCCGTGAATTCTTCCCAACCTTTATTCTGGTGTGAGCCGGCTTGGTGTGCACGAACCGTCAGGGTTGCATTGAGAAGCAGGACGCCCTGGTCCGCCCAACGGAGCAGATTGCCGGTTTGCGGCATGGGTTTGCCTAAATCGCTTTCGATTTCTTTGAAGATGTTGACGAGCGACGGGGGAAAGGGTGTCCCGTCTTGGACGGAGAAACAAAGTCCGTGTGCCTGTCCGGGTTCATGATAGGGGTCTTGTCCGAGAATGACTACTTTGACTTTGTCGAACGGACAGTGTTCGAACGCACTGAAGATACAGGGACCAGGAGGATAGACGGTTCTTTGGCGGTATTCTTCTTTAACAAAGGTGATCAACTGGCTGAAATAATCCTTTTCAAACTCAGAACTTAATCGTTCTTTCCAGCTCTGTTCTATCTTGACGTCCATAATGGTAATTGAAAATTGAAAATTAGAAATTGGAAATTCTCTTTATTACGCGAATATCAGAAATAATTATCAATAATCCATCCTTAATTTTCAATTTTCAATTTTTAATTATCAATTAGATCAAGTACATACCGGCAGCACGGGCTTCACGACGCATTTCTTCCGGCCATATACTTGCTTGAATTTCACCGATATGGGCTTTGCGGAGGTAAAACATACACAAGCGACTTTGTCCGATACCTCCCCCGATACTTAGAGGCAGTTCGTTGTTTAGCAAGCGTTTGTGGAAATATAGTTCTTTTTTTTCTTCCGCGTTGCAAATCTCCAACTGGCGGAGCAAGGCTTCCTTATCCACACGAATACCCATGGAGGACAGTTCGAGCGAACGGTTCAGTACTTCGTCCCAGACGAGCAGGTCGCCGTTTAATCCGACTTGTCCGTTTTCTGCAATTGTCGACCAGTCGTCATAGTCCGGAGCGCGTCCGTCATGTTTCTCTCCGTTGCTTAACTTACAACCGATACCGATAATGAAAACGGCTCCGTATTCTTTCGTAATCGCATCTTCCCGTTCTTTCGGCGTGAAGGTCGGATATTTTTGCAATAAATCTTCGGAGTGTATGAAATGGATTTGCTGGGGCAATGTAGGACGGATTTCAGGGAACATCTCATAGACCAGATATTCGGTACGTACCATGGCTGCGTAGATGCGACGTACGATTTCTTTCAGAAAATCTACATTCCGTTCTTCGGCTCCCATGACGCGTTCCCAGTCCCATTGGTCGACATATAAAGAATGTAGGTTTCCCAACTCTTCGTCAGAGCGGATAGCGTTCATGTCGGTATAGATACCGTAGCCTTTTTCGATTTGATAATCAGCAAGAGTAAGGCGTTTCCATTTGGCAAGCGAATGGACGATTTCAGCTTTGGCATCGTCCAAATCCTTGATCGGAAACGTGACCGCACGTTCCGTTCCGTTCAGGTCGTCATTGATACCCATCCCTTTTAAAACGAACAACGGAGCAGTGACGCGCCGCAACCGCAATTCGGAAGACAGGTTTTGCTGGAAAAAGTCTTTGATCTTTTTGATACCCATCTCGGTCTGCGATAAGTTCAATAAAGCCTTATATCCTGCTGGTTTAATTAAGTAACTCATATACTTGTTGTGCTTTATGTTTGTGAATAATGCGTGGCAAAGATACTAATTAATGGCAAAATAGCAATTATGTGCCTTTTTTTATTTGCAAAATGGAAGTGATTGTCGTTAGGATGCTTGCAAAATATCAAAAGTAATCTTTTTTTGCCCGTTCATTTGTTTTCCTGCAAGATTATATATACTTTTGCGCTGTCTTTGGCTGGGTAGCTTAGCTGAATAGAGCGTCAGATTCCGGTTCTGAAGGTCGTGGGTTTGAATCCCACCCTGGTCACAAAAGGATTTCCAAGTGTTGGAAGTCCTTTTTTTTATGGGGTTACGCGTAAACTTTTCTTTTTTATTTATGTTTTATAAATGAATAACTAATTTAAGAAAGAA
>OODG01002292.1_pt1 | contig 11788 bp, 6 predicted proteins | sample 1671621 | NCBI WGS metagenome assembly OODG01 (sample SAMN06348175, study PRJEB24527) | human gut metagenome | biome: human gut; feature: ankylosing spondylitis patient; material: feces | host: Homo sapiens | place: China | collected 2015-10 | reverse complement strand
GTAATACTAACAATTGTGGGGTATTGCTGTTATGCAGATGGATGGTCCGGGCTTGTTCGGGTTGTTGGCTCCAGGTTAATTCATAGAGCGCATTATCCCATGAAGAGTAATACAGTGTATTGTCTTCTCCGGTGTCGTGTAGTTGTGTGATGGTCTGGTTCTTGGGGGTAATGTCTGTCCATGTTTGTTTTCGGGAGTTGTACATCACAAGTCCTGTATAGGTGCTGATCCATATATGTCCTTTAGGCTTTTCCACAAAACTGGAGACAATGGCTCCTGAATGGCTGCGTTCGGCTGTGAAACTGGTACGTGCTGTATTCTTGGGAGTTAATTTGCATATACCTTCTTCCCAGCTTCCCAACCAGATGTTATGATCAGAGTCTTCGAATATGGAAACAATCCGGTTAGGGATGGGGGCGGAAACCTGCTCATTGAGATGGATGAACTGGTCGGTCCGCGGATTGTATATGTCTACTCCTCCGGTCTTAAAGCCAATCCATAACAAGCCTTTGGAATCAAGGAACAAGGTTTCTATATTATTATTCTTAAGACTGTTGTTTGTTGCTTTCCCCGATTTATAGACTTTAAACCGATGTCCGTCAAAACGGTTGAGCCCATCTTCTGTGGCAATCCACATATAATAGTCATTTTCGCAGATAGAAGTGATTTCAGAACTTGATAATCCATCTGCTAAATCATAATGCAATAGCTTCTGTGCTCTGGCAGTGAAGGTGGCACAGAATATGAATACAAATAACAAACACTTTCTTATATTACTCATAGCATACTGATTAAAATTCAATATTCAAAAGTAGGAAAAAATAAGCGATCCCCTTCTTTTTGAAGACGCTTAAAAATAAAAGAATCGTGCCGATTGATAACAAATTCCTGTTTTTGATAGCGGATACAGGAATTTGTTATTCTTTTGTGCTTTTCTGTTATCCTGTTTATAAAGAAACAGGGACTTTTGCATCAGTAACTTTTTAATTAAAAATATTATGAATAAACAACATGTTTTGCAAAGACGAATCATCTTCGGATTGCTATTCCTTGGTGGAGTAACTTTCTCCTATGCATCAACGGAAAAAGATCTCGGTTCTTCAACATCAGCCATTACACAACAGGCTGTAACTGTAAAAGGTTCTGTGAAGGATGCTGCCGGTGAAGCGATAATTGGAGCCTCTGTAGTAGTAGAAGGTACTACGAATGGTCTGATTACAGATGTAGACGGACATTTCTCTATTCAGGCATCAGTAGGACAAAATCTCGTGATTTCTTATATAGGTTATGAAACGCAAGTTGTGAAAATAGTCCGGGCAAACCAGCAAATCAATATTGTATTGAAAGAAAGCTCGGAGTTGATCGATGAAGTAGTGGTTGTAGCCTATGGTACGCAGAAAAAAGCCAATCTGACGGGAGCGGTATCTTCTGTAAAGGTCAATGATATTAAAGACATTCCGGTATCCAATACTTCCAGTTTGCTGCAAGGACGAATGAGTGGTGTTACCGTGAGCTCTTTCTCTGCGCAACCCGGTGCTGAGGGAGATGTGGAAATCCGTATCCGCGGTATAAACACTTTTGGTGACAGTAATCCTATGGTGCTGATTGACGGTGTGGAGGGAAGCCTCAACAGTGTTTCTCCGAATGATATTGAAAACATATCAGTATTGAAGGATGCGGCTTCCGCTTCTATATATGGTGTACGTGCTGCCAACGGTGTAGTTCTGGTTACAACGAAACGAGGAAATGCAGACAAGAAGACACTATCTTACAGCGGATCCTATGGTGTACAGAAAGCTACGGTTCTGCCTACATATATTAATTCGTGGGATTGGGCTACTCTTTATAATGAACAGAATGAAGCTATGGGAGATGTAACTTCGAATTATACCCCTGAAATGATTCAGCAAATGAAAGATGGATCGAGACCGGATTTGTTTGCCAATACCCGCTGGTCGGACAAAATATTCCGTTCTGCTCCTATTCAGACCCACCATTTGTCTATGTCGGGTGGTAATGCCACTTCTCATTATATGGGTTCGGTAGGATATGTGGGACAGGATGGTATCATGGAAGGTACAAGTACTGACCGTTTTAATTTCCGTCTGAATGCTGACAGCAAGTTCATTGATATAATCACTTTAGGACTGAATGTTTCTGGTAACCATGAAGAAGTAGAGGAACCTACCATTGGTACTTACTATGTATTCGAACAGATGAAATGGCATTCCCGTCCTTCGGTACCTTATAAATACAGCAATGGTGAATGGGGATTTGTGGATGGTAACGATAAAATGCAGGCTATTAAGAATCCGGCTTATGCCACTACCATAACCTCAAAGAAGAAATACAGCCGTTTCGACGGTAAGGCTTTCCTGGAAATTGAGCCGATTAAGAACCTGTCTATCAAGACCAGCTTTGCTTATCAATATAACCAATGGAACAGTATTGGTGCTGAACCTGCTTATATTCCTCAGGATTCGTATGGTAACCCTGTGGGAGGTAGTGGTAAGAATTACCTGACCGATGCTTATTATTCCGAAACTCAGTGGATCAACGAAAACATTATTACTTATCACTTTGATGTGAACGGCCATGCTTTCAACTTCTTGCTGGGGCAGTCTAACCAATATAATAATTTCCGTTCTACCACGGCAACAGGTGAAGATCTTCCGAGCGACAATATCACCGTATTGAACGGTGCTTTAAGTACTTCTGCTAAGGGAGATGCTGCCGAAGCTGCTTTGAGATCATTCTTTGGCCGTGTGAACTACAATTACAAGGATCGCTATTTGGCTGAATTCAACCTCCGTCGTGATGAGTCTTCCAGAATACCTAAAAAGAACCGTACCGGTTATTTCCCTTCTGTATCTGTGGGCTGGAACATTGCTCAAGAGGCTTTCATGGAGAAATATAGCTTTATCAGCCAGTTGAAACTAAGAGGTAGCTGGGGTGAACTGGGTAACCAGGAGATCGGTTACTATCCGTTTGCACAGTATATCGGTTTGGGTAATAACTATGTATGGGGTGACAACAAAGTTTCGGGTGTGGCTATTTCCTCATTGGCTAATCCTGACATTAAATGGGAAACAACCGCTACTACGGATATAGGTATAGACGCCGCTTTCCTGAATAACAAGATTACCCTTACTGCTGACTATTTCTACAAGAAGACTTCTGATATTTTGCTGCAATTGCCCATTCCCGGAATTGTGGGTATTTCTACTGAACCTTATGTGAATGCTGCATCAGTAAAGAATGAAGGTTGGGAATTCGCTTTAGGTTATAATGATCAATGGGGCGACTGGAAATTCGGTGCAAATGTCAATTTCAGTAAGGTGAAGAATGAAATTCTCGACCTGCACGGTAAAGATTCATGGATTACAGACTGGTCTATTAATCTGGAAGGACATCCTATCAATTCTTATTATGGTTATGTAGCCGATGGATTGTATCGCACACAGGCTGAAGTGGATGAAGCTAATGAAAAGAATTCTGTTGGCGGTGGTGCTTTGAAGTTGGGTGATATCCGTTATAAAGATCAGAATGGCGATAACAAGATTGATGCAAACGATCGTGTCGTTTTAGGAGATCCGAATCCTCATTTTCTGTATGGCTTGAACCTTTCGTTAGATTATAAGAACTTTGATTTGGGTATGTTTTTCCAGGGTGTCGGGCAACGAGACAGGATTGTGAATGATAATTTTGTAAGACCTTTGAATGATGCTTCTATTTTTGAGCATCAATTGGATTATTGGACGCCCCAGAATACGGATGCCAGATATCCGCGTATTTTGAATAAAAGTGATGCAAATCATAATTATGAGAACTCTGATTACTGGATGATCAACGCAGGCTACTTGCGTATGAAGAATTTGACATTAGGATATACTATTCCTCGTAAAGTTTTGTCCTCTACTGGTTTTAGTCGTGTACGTGTTTATTTTACAGCTAACAACCTGTTTACGATCTCTGATTTTGTGCCAGGAATGGATCCGGAAGCATCCAGCGCATGGGCCTATCCGTTTGCCCGCACCTATTCGTTTGGTTTGAATGTTCAATTTTAAAAGTAAGGAAAGATGAAAACAATAAATAAATATTTGTGTGCGATAGCCTTTTTATTAGGGTTATTTTCGTGTGACAGCTTTTTAACAACTCCGCCTTTGGATCAAATTTCGGAAGATCAGTGGTGGAATGATAAAAGCCAGACGGAGATGATGGTTAAAGGTGCTTATAATTATATTTATGGTACGGAAGAAGTAGCCTATCGGGATTGTTTCAGTGATAACGGAATGCGTAGAAGTTCTGCTCAGACGGAAATAGGCAATGGTACTTATACGACTCAGAATAGCGCAGTGAAAAGCGAGTGGAAATATGCTTCTATAGCCAAGTTAAATTATATAATAGAGGGTTTAGAAAAGGCCAAAGATAAAATTACCGAAGCGGAATATTTGAGGTTCAGTGCAGAGGTTCGTTTTATCCGGGCTTTTGTATATTATGATATGATATTTTATTTTGGTGATATACCACTGATTACCAAAACACTGACTGTGGCGGAGTCTCGTGAGACTTCTCGCCAACCTCGCCAGGAAGTTTTGGATTTTATATTAAGTGAGTTGGAAGATTTTGTTCTCCCTAATATAAATGCGCTTGAAATTAAAGAAAGCGGTCGGGTGAACGAGCAGACAGTCAATGCATATCTTTCTCGTATTTTTTTGTATGAAAAGAATTATGAAAAGGTTTTAGAGTACACAGATAAAGTTATAAAGTCAGGTGATTACGAATTGTATCCCGATTATGATGAATTGTTCCGTCCGCAATCGGATGGAAACAACAAAGAGGTAATATTTGAACGTCAATATAGTTCACCGTTAGTCGTTCATGATTTAAACAGGAATTTGTCGTATGTTTCTGGTGTTTATTCCGGTTGGTCTAATGTACTTGCTTTAAATGAGTTGGTTGATGACTATGAATGTTTAAACGGGCATCCTGTTTCAGAATGTGAATCTTTAGGTTGTGAGTATGTTCAGAAAAGGAAAGATGCTGAAACGGAAACCCACCGGGGGGAGTTTGATTTCCGTGATCCTCGCTTGAATACAACTATTACTTGGCCATATAAGGAATGGGTTGTAGATGGGAATGTACGTTGCCGTTATGGAGTGGATGATCCTAATAGTGGTGATTATGTGCAGAAAGAGACACATATGACAGGTTATATGTGTGAAAAATGGATTGATTTGCGGGGTGAGTATGCGGATCGTACATTGGCAGACAAGAACATGACAATTTTACGTTATGCTGATATTCTCCTAATGCGTGCCGAGGCATTAATTGAGTTGAACCAGAATTTGCCGGAAGCAGTTTCACTGATTAATCAGATCCGTACACGTGTCAATATGCCTGTTATCGGAATGGCTTCACAATCTGTGTTAAGAGAGAGACTTCGTCATGAGAGAAGAATTGAAACGGCTTTTGAAGGATTGCGTTATTTCGATATTATTCGTTGGCGTATTGCAGATAAAGTGAAAAAAGGGAAAGTTTATGGTGCTCGTTTGAAAGCTGTTAATGAAAATATGGATCATAAATATGTGGAAGAACGTTTTTGGAATGACAAGATGTATCTTTTCCCGATTCCACAAGAGGCAATGGATAATAATGGTAATTTAGTTCAGAACCCAGATTGGTAAAATAGATTGTAATTCACGTTTTGATCCCTGAACCTGAGTTCTTTGAACGAGGTTCGGGGATTCTTTTAATAAGTAATTAAAGGTATATTATATGATAAAGAATTTATTAATTATAATATTTTTAATTGGAACATCCTGTTTATTAGCAATGGATTTACCGAAGTTTTCTACTGCGGGATTTTATGAATTACCGAATACTGGCCGTAAAGTCTATTCTATGAATTTGGCTTGGAGATTCATAAAAGGGGATGTAGAAGGTACTCCGTATGTAGTGGATTTTGATGATTCCAGTTGGGAGGTAGTTTCTATACCACATGGTCTGGAATATTTGCCGGTAGAGGCAAGTGGTTGCGTCAATTATCAAGGTGTTGTTTGGTATCGTAAGCGTTTTATACCGGAATCTTGTTTGAAAGGGAAGCAATTGTTCATTCATTTTGAGGCTATAATGGGTAAAAGCGAAGTTTATGTGAATGGAAAACTTCTTAAAAAACAGTATGGAGGATACCTGCCTGTTATTTTAGATGTGACGGAGGAACTAGAATGGGGAAAAGAAAACGTTATTGCAGTAAAAGCCGACAATAGCGACGATCCGCTTTATCCGGTTGGGAAAGCACAGAATATGCTGGATTTTACATATTTCGGAGGCATATACCGAGACTGCTGGCTAGTGGCGCATAATGATGTGTTCATAACGAATGCGAATTATGAAAACGAAGTGGCAGGCGGAGGTCTGTTTGTCTCCTTTGCCGATGTGTCTGAAAAGAGTGCAGTGGTCAATCTGAAGGCTCATATCCGTAATAACTCGATGAAGGGGGAACGGGTTACGGTTTCTTTCGAACTGAAAGACAAGCAGGGAAAAGTGGTTAAGCAAACGAAGAAGAAGATTTCTGTGAAAAAAGGAACAGCCTCTTATGCGCTTAGCTCTATGCTGATTGAGTCGCCTTGCTTGTGGAGTCCAGAAGATCCGTACTTGTATGACTTGGATATCATGGTTCATAACGAACAAGGAAAGGTGATTGATGGATATCGTCAACGTGTTGGTATCAGGAGTATCGAGTTCAAGCAAAATGAAGGGCTTTGGATAAACGGGAAACCATACGATGGAAAATTAATGGGGACAAACCGTCATCAAGATTTCGCTGTTTTAGGAAATGCCTTACCTAATTCCATGCAATGGAGAGATGCCAAAAAACTGCGTGATGCCGGGTTGAAGGTGATCCGTACTCATTATGTGATTGATCCGGCTTTTATGGATGCTTGTGACGAGTTGGGGGTGTTCGCTCTGGTAGAAGTTCCCGGATGGCAGTTTTGGAACAATGAGTCGGTTTTTGGTGAACGTGTTTACTCGGATATTCGCAATATGATCCGCATACATAGAAATCATGCCTCTTTGTTTTTCTGGGAACCTATTTTGAACGAAACACATTATCCTGATGAATTTGCTAAAAAGGCGTTGGACATTTGTGAAGAAGAATATCCCTATCCTTATAGTATCGCAGCCTGTGATCATGGAGCGGCAGGCGATCATTATTATTCTTTGTTATTGCGTCCAATCGAATCGGACCTGCGCGATGATAAAACTTATTTCATTCGCGAATGGGGAGATAATGTTGACGATTGGAACGCGCAGAATTCCGATAGTCGTGTGGCGCGCGGTTGGGGAGAAGTCCCGATGTTGATTCAAGCTGAGCATTATGCGAATCCTTCGTATATAAAAAAATATCCTATTTTATGTTATGAAACGATCTGTAATAAACCGAAGCAAATAGTCGGTGCTTGTTTCTGGCACTCTTTTGACCATCAGCGTGGCTATCATGCTGATCCTTTCTATGGAGGAATCATGGATGCCTTCCGCCAGCCGAAAACATCTTATTATATGTTTATGGCGCAACGTTCTCCCGAGAAAAGTGATTTGATTGCTGACAATGGACCTATGATTTATATCGCCCATGAAATTACACCTTTCTCACCGACGGATGTGACAGTCTATTCGAATTGCGAAGAAATTCGTCTGACTGTGTTTAAAGGTGGAAAAGAATATGTCTATAAAAAAGATCCGAATCATAAAGGTATGCCTTCTCCGATCATCACTTTTAAGGATGTTTATCATTTTATGGAATGGAAAGCAATGGCGCGTGCCGGAAAGCAGGATGACGCCTATCTACTGGCTGAAGGTTTGATTGGTGGGGAAGTTGTTGTCAGTCATAAACGCTATCCTTCCGGACAAGCCGATCATCTGGTTGTTCGTCTGGATAACGAGAATGTCTCTCTGAAAGCCGATGGTTCCGATATAGTGACCGTCATAGCCGAAGTGGTAGACAAACGCGGAACGGTGAAACGGCTGAATAATTCACACGTCCGTTTTGACATCCAAGGAGAAGGTAGGCTGTTGGGGGATGCTTCCGTTGGTACGAATCCGGCTCCGGTAATTTGGGGATCGGCGCCTGTTTTGGTGCAATCAACGACAAAGCCTGGTAAGGTGAGAATTATTGCGTCTATGCAAAATTCGGGACAATCCCGTCCATTGGAAGGTATCTTGGAGTTTGAAACGGTAGCAAACGATCAAAAAGAAATCTTTTTACAAGAAGAATTGTTAGGTGGTGGCGAGTCACGATCCAATATGAAAAAAGTTGTAAGTAAGAGCGATTTAGAGAGAGAAAATGAACGTTTGCGTAAAGAATTGAATCAATTAAAAGTAAAAGAAGTTGAAAAGCAACAAACGCAGTTCGGGGTTGGCATTAATGACTGATTCTAAATGTAAAGAAGATAAAATTTAGCTCTTATATGCTTATCTATATTATTTTTGTACTTTTGCATCTTAAAATAGCGGACTTCTTTTGTCTGTGCCGAACATAGATATAATTATAACGAAACAATATGGAAATTGCAAGTAAGTACAACCCCGCAGAAGTAGAGGGTAAGTGGTATCAGTATTGGTTGGATAACGGCTTTTTCAAGTCGAAACCCGATGGTCGTGAGCCGTATACGATTGTTATTCCGCCCCCAAACGTCACAGGCGTGCTTCATATGGGACACATGCTTAACAATACCATTCAGGATATTCTGATCCGCCGTGCCCGTATGCAGGGGAAGAACGCTTGTTGGGTGCCGGGAACGGACCATGCTTCCATTGCAACCGAAGCGAAAGTCGTGAATCGCCTTGCACAGCAGGGAATTAAGAAGACAGACCTGGCACGTGAAGACTTCCTGAAACATGCTTGGGAATGGAAGGAAGAACACGGAGGCATCATCCTTAAGCAGTTGCGTAAGCTGGGGGCATCCTGTGATTGGGATCGTACTGCTTTCACGATGGACGAACTGCGTTCCGAAAGTGTGATCAAGGTTTTTGTCGATCTCTATAATAAAGGACTGATATATCGTGGTGTCCGTATGGTGAACTGGGATCCGAAAGCGCTGACTGCCCTGTCCGACGAAGAGGTTATATATAAGGAAGAGCACAGCAAACTGTATTACCTCCGCTACAAGGTGGAAGGTGATCCGGAAGGCCGTTATGCGATTGTCGCAACAACCCGTCCCGAAACAATCATGGGGGATACGGCCATGTGTATCAATCCGAACGACCCGAAGAACACTTGGTTGAAAGGGAAGAAAGTGATTGTTCCGTTGGTAAACCGTGTGATTCCTGTGATCGAGGACGATTATGTGGATATCGAGTTCGGTACAGGTTGTCTGAAGGTAACTCCGGCACACGATGTGAATGACTATATGTTGGGCGAAAAATATAATTTGCCTTCTATCGATATATTCAATGATAACGGTACGATCAGCGAGGCTGGCGGTTTGTATGTCGGTATGGACCGTTTCGATGTTCGTAAGCAGATTGAGAAAGATCTCGAAGCTGCCGGTTTGTTGGAAAAGACAGAGGCTTATACAAATAAGGTAGGATATTCGGAACGCACGAACGTGGTGATCGAACCGAAACTGTCTATGCAGTGGTTCCTCAAAATGCAGCATTTTGCAGATATGGCGTTGCCTCCTGTAATGAATGATGAATTGAAATTCTATCCGGCGAAATATAAGAATACCTACCGTCACTGGATGGAAAACATCAAGGACTGGTGTATCAGCCGTCAGTTGTGGTGGGGACACCGTATTCCGGCTTATTTCCTGCCCGAAGGGGGGTATGTTGTAGCCGAAACGGCAGAGAAAGCTTTAGAAATGGCAAAAGAAAAGACCGGTAACGCTTCTTTGACGATGGCTGACCTGCGTCAGGACGAGGATGTGCTGGATACCTGGTTCTCTTCCTGGTTATGGCCGATCTCTCTGTTTAATGGCATCAACGATCCGGACAACCAGGAGATTAACTACTACTATCCGACGAGCGACTTGGTGACAGGACCGGATATTATTTTCTTCTGGGTAGCCCGTATGATTATGGCCGGTTACGAATATCGGGGTAAGATGCCGTTCAAGAATGTTTATTTTACCGGTATCGTACGTGACAAACTGGGTCGTAAGATGTCCAAGTCATTGGGAAATTCTCCCGACCCGCTGCAGCTTATCGAGCAATACGGTGCTGACGGTGTGCGTATGGGATTGATGATGGCGGCGCCTGCCGGAAACGACATTCCTTTTGACGATGCGTTGTGCGAGCAGGGACGTAACTTTAACAATAAGATATGGAATGCTTTCCGTCTGATTAAAGGATGGACGGTTGATTCAACTATCGAACAGCCCGAAGCGGCAGCCACAGCTGTCAAATGGTTTAAGATGCAACTGGACAAGACGATCGCTGAAATGGACGATCTGTTCGGCAAATACCGTTTGAGTGAAGCAATGATGGCTGTTTACAAACTCTTTTGGGATGAGTTCTCTTCTTGGTACTTAGAAATGGTTAAGCCGGGTTATCAACAGCCTGTTGATAAGTCAACTTACTTATCGACACTTGGCTTCTTCGATGCTCTGCTTCGCCTGCTTCATCCGTTTATGCCCTTTATTACAGAGGAGTTGTGGCAAGCGTTGGAGCCGCGTAAGGAAGGCGAGAGCTTGATGGTCGCACTGATACCGGAGGTTGCTCCTGTTGATAACTTATATCTGGAAGATTTCGAAATTGCAAAAGAAATTGTGGGTGGAGTGCGTACGATACGTCTTCAGAAAAATATACCGAATAAGGAAGCATTGGAATTGCAGGTATTGGGTGAACACAACGATCACTTCAACTCCGTAATTGCCAAGATGTGTAATTTGTCGTCTATCATCCGTACGGAAGAAAAAGCGGCCGGTTCTGCTTCCTTCCTGGTGCGTACGACGGAATATGCTGTCCCATTGGGTAATATGATCAACGTAGAGGAGGAACTGGCTAAGCTTCAGGACGAACTGAAATACCAGCAAGGTTTCCTGGCTTCTGTCATGAAAAAGTTAAGCAACGAAAGTTTTGTAAGCAAGGCTCCGGCCAAAGTCATTGAAATGGAACGTAAGAAACAGGCCGATGCAGAAAGTAAAATCAAGTCTATAGAGGAAAGCATCGCAGCTTTGAAGAAGTAGGCTTCAAAAATATAATCAGATGAAGTATCTCTTCTGGTTAGTCTTATTATTGACGCAAACTACTGTCTCGTTGAATGCAAACAATGAGACAGATAGTTTGCGTTCTGCTTTAATGGCTCTTCCTGCCGGAGAAAGGATGGAACGGAGAAACTTCAATATTTACTTGCCCGAAATGATGGATGAGATTTATAGTTCGACGCAACTTTGTATGCCAGGAAAGGTTGTTTTGGAGTTAAAAGAATGTCCCGCGATAAATTTTTATACGGATCGTATGCCGTCTTACGTAAATAATTACTAACTTGCTGAATAATGCGATGAAGCATACGGAAAAAAGGTTTTATTCGTTTTGGGTATGAGGTATTGGAGACGGAGATTAAATTCTTTGTTAAGGATACGGGTGAAGGCATACCAAAAATGGGGGTACGATTGCCGTGACTTCCAAATTGAGAGCTGGCTATGTCTTTTACGTTACTCAAAACCCATTCAGAAGGCATAAGTGTGATTCTGGAAAATAACTAGTGGATGAAAAGGCTTGTATTGGGGAGGACGTCACCGCCCGCCGGGCGGAGACCCCGGGCCAGGCGGAGGCCCTGCTG
>OODG01002277.1_pt1 | contig 11844 bp, 10 predicted proteins | sample 1671621 | NCBI WGS metagenome assembly OODG01 (sample SAMN06348175, study PRJEB24527) | human gut metagenome | biome: human gut; feature: ankylosing spondylitis patient; material: feces | host: Homo sapiens | place: China | collected 2015-10 | reverse complement strand
GGGTGCCGCCACCTGCGCTCGCTGAGCGGGCACAAAAGACTGCGCTGTTTTGCACGCCCGCTCCGGGCGCTCGCGCCGCAGACTCCGCATTGCGAAAAGTACGGAGAGCTGCATCGTCCCGCTAATCTGGCTCCTCGTGCAATGCTCTGAACGTGACAGCGCCGCCGGAACTATTCCGGCGGCGCTGCTCTGTCGTTTCTGCGGATCGGCTTACATCATGCCGCCCATGCCCCCTGCGGGCATCGCAGGCATGGCGGGCTGCTCCGACTTCTTCTCCGCGAGTACGCACTCGGTGGTGAGGAACATCGAAGCGATCGACGCCGCATTTTCCAGTGCTACGCGCGACACCTTCGTCGGGTCGATGATACCGGCCTCGAACATGTCGACGTACTTGTCGTCGCGGGCGTTGTAGCCGAAGGCTCCCTTGCCCTCCTTGACCTTGTTCACGACGACCGAACCCTCGCCGCCGGCGTTCTCGACGATCTGGCGCAGCGGCTCCTCGATCGCGCGTTTCACGATCTGGATACCGGTGGTCTCGTCCTCGTTGGCGCCCTTCATGTTGGCGAGCACCTCCGTGGCACGCAGGTAGGCCACGCCGCCGCCCGGGACGATGCCCTCTTCGACGGCTGCACGCGTCGCGGCCAGCGCATCCTCCACGCGGTCCTTCTTCTCCTTCATCTCGACTTCGGTCGCGGCGCCGACATAGAGCACGGCCACGCCGCCGGCCAGTTTGGCTAGACGCTCCTGCAACTTCTCCTTGTCGTAGTCCGACGTCGCGGCGTCGATGCCGGCGCGGATCTGCGCTACGCGGGCTGCAATGGCATCCTTGGCACCTGCGCCGTCGACGATCGTCGTGTTCTCCTTGTTGAGCGTCACCTTCTCGGCCGTACCCAGCATCGAGAGGTCGGCGTCCTCGATCTTCATGCCCTTGTCGGTCGAGATCACCGTCGCGCCGGTCAGTACGGCGATGTCTTCGAGCATCTCCTTGCGACGGTCGCCGAAGCCCGGGGCCTTGCAGGCGGCGATCTTCAACGTGCCGCGCAGCTTATTGACCACGAGTGCCGACAGCGCCTCGCCGTCGACATCCTCGGCGACGATCAGCAGCGAGCGGCCGCTCTGGGCTACCGGTTCCAAGACGCCCATGAGCTCCTTCATCGTCGAGATCTTCTTGTCGGTAATCAGGATATAGGGCTTGTCCAGCTGGGCCTCCATCTTTTCGGGGTCGGTGATGAAATAGGCCGAAATATAGCCGCGGTCGAACTGCATACCCTCGACCACGTCCACATGGGTGTCGGTGCCTTTGGCCTCCTCGACCGTGATGACGCCCTCCTTGTTGACCTTCGACATCGCTTCGGCGATCAGTTTGCCGATGTTGGGGTCATTGTTGGCTGAAATGGACGCCACCTGCTCGATCTTGGCGATGTCGCTTCCTACCACCTGGCTCTGCTCGCGCAGCGATTCGACCACCTTGGCCACCGCCTTGTCGATACCGCGTTTGAGGTCCATCGGATTGGCGCCGGCCGTCACGTTTTTCAGTCCCACGCCGATGAGCGCCTGTGCCAGAACGGTCGCGGTGGTCGTGCCGTCGCCGGCGTTGTCGTTGGTCTTCGACGCCACCTCGCGCACCATCTGCGCACCCATGTTGGCGATCGCATCCTCCAACTCGACCTCCTTGGCGACGGTCACGCCGTCCTTGGTGATTTGCGGAGCACCGAACTTCTTGTCGATGATGACGTTGCGACCTTTGGGGCCAAGCGTGACCTTCACGGCGTTCGACAGCGCGTCGACACCCTCTTTGAGCATCTCGCGTGCCTCTACGTTATATTTGATCTCTTTTGCCATAGCTTTTACGGAATTTGATGTGTTTTACGAATCGGTGAAATTACAACGTTGCCAGAATATCCGACTGTTTCATGATGAGGTAGTCCGTGCCGTCGACATTGATCTCCGTCCCGGCATACTTGCCGTAGAGTACCTCGTCGCCGACCTTGACCTCCATCTTGACCTCCGACGTACCGGGGCCTACGGCCACGACTTTGCCTGCCAGCGGTTTTTCTTTCGCGGTGTCAGGAATGATAAGTCCGCCCGCGGTCTTCTCCTCGGCGGGATTCGGGAGAATGAGCACTCTGTCCGATAAAGGTTTTACGTTCATAGTTCAACTATTTTTGGTTTGACATTCGTTGAAAAATTCTCTCTGTTGCGGTTCGGGGCGGCAGCCGTACGGCCGCATGGCCGCACCGATCCGTTTTTCTGTTTTCGGTGGGGGATTCCAACAATTGATATGCCAAACGGATTTTGGCAGACGCGGTGCCCTTTTTGGCAGATCGGGGCTGTCATTTTGACACGCTTCCGGACGCGGCCGGTACGGGACGCGACATTTGGGAACCGAGGTCGGCGGCCGGCGTTTTCCCGTACGATGCGGCGCTGCGGGCCGCCTTGCGCAGACGTCGGGTTTCGCTTCGCTGCCTGTGCAGCTCGGGATCGTAGATGCGGATGCCGATCGAGATGCCGATCTTGTTGGGATACCACTCCGACGAACCGTTGAAGGGATCGGGGTGCAGCGGTTGTACGGGGCGGTGCGGCTCCATCTGCGTGCGGCCGTCGAGGTCGTAGCCGTTGTAGAAGCTCGTCATCCACGACCAGCCGAAAAACACGTCGAAGACCCACCGCTCGCGGAAAATCCGTTCGTAGCCCGCACAAGCGCCGAACATGAATCCGTAGCCTTTGCTGTAACGGTTTTCGAGATGGATGCCCCAGTTCTCGATGTAGGGTTTCGACATGCGGAAAGCCATCATGCCCGCGTTGCCGCCCACGTACCAGCCTCGGGCATAACCGCGGAAGTAGTAGCGGTATTCGTTCAGGAAGATGCCGAAGTGCATCGGTTTGCTCTGCCCGTCGACGTTGATCGATTTCCACGGCGAATAGACGAACTCCGTCTGGAAGGCGGAGTGGTCGGTCAACCGGAACTCCACGGCAGGGTTGACGACTCCTACGAGTGCGTAGAGGCCGTTGAGTTTCGCGTAGATCTGTGCGTCGGTCGCTGCGGGACGGAGCAGCGAGGCGAGCAGGAACAGCGACGAGATACCGAAACGTTTCATCTTCGATGAGGTGTGTGTTGCGTGCAAAGATACGAATAAGTGAGGGCAGAAGCAAGCGCCGGCTTGATTATGCCGAACGGGAGTATCTTCGGCGTCAGCCAAAGATACGAATAAGCGGGTGCAGAAGCAAACGTTAGTTTGATTATGCCGAGACGAAGTATCTGAGACGAAGTCAAAGATACGAATAAGCGGGGGCAATGTCGAATTTATTCGAACATTGCCGAGCGGCGGGCTTCGGCGCAGCCGAAGTCGGAAAAGCAGGGCACAGAAACAAACGACCGGTTCGGTTCTGCCGGAGCACGACGTCCGGGGTACAGTCGTAGAGGCGGAAAACGAGGAGCGAAGGGAAACTCGCTTGCTTCGTTTTGCGAGATGCGTCTCCGCGAAAGTTCCCCTGATCCATTCGATAGATGCGCCGAACGTGGGTGTGCTGTCCGCCGAACGGCCGAGGTACCGGCGAATGCCGGCGAGCGACCGTCCGCCGCATGGGGCGGAGCTTTCCTGCCGGCAGCGTTCGGCGACGCCGGACGGTCGACACGGAACATCGTCGGGATGTTTTGGCGAAAGAAGCCTGCTTCGCGAATCGTTCCGGCGGAAATCGATTCCGTCGGCTCCGCGGGTTCCTGTACGCGCCGGAACCCGACGCTCTTTTCCCGAAACGCCTGTCGCCGGTTCGAATAATTTTCGGGCGAAATCCTTGCACAGACCAAAAAAACGTATTACATTTGCACACCGATTCGCGAAGTTCCGGCTTTGCGGTCGAAACGGTGGATGTAGCTCAGTCGGTTAGAGTGACGGATTGTGGTTCCGAAGGTCGTGGGTTCGAGTCCCATCTTCCACCCTCGAAGCTCTTGAAATAAAGAGTAATGCGAAGCAAAAAACCTTATGTATCAACGATATGTAAGGTTTTTTTGTTTTTTTGGCAATGTATTCGAGCGCATAAAAAGCAGGTTGCCCGGACCGAAATCGTGACCTGTCCAATCACAGCGCGCTCGTCTCCGGACTGGGGGTATGCTGGATCCCGTTTAGAGTGGCATGCCGGCCGCAGCTTCCCGGCTGCCGTGTCGTTCGGCAATCCTGCGTCTTAGTTCGGGTATCATCCAGACGGGGCCGTTTCGACGGCTTTTTTCGGCTCCTGCGACCGCTTTTGCAGGGCGGATTCGCTGCTATCGGGCCGAAAGAGGTATCGGACGATACTTTTTCTTCGCGAAAAATCGTTATCTTTCGGGGTATGTTTTCCAGGTGTTGCATAGGGTTGCTGTTGTTGTCGCTGCTGCCGGCGTTCGTTCCGGCGCGGGAGACGGCGCCGCGTATCGACCTCCGCCACGGAGTGCGTCCCGATACGATCCGCCTGAAAGCGGAGGACCTGAAACTGGGCTTGCCCTGCGACAGCGTCTATCTCAAACGCAGGGATTCGTTGCGGCGCAACGACAGCCTGCGCCGTCAGGCCGAACAGCGCAACCAGCGTCTCTACGACAGTATCCGTTCGAAGACGACGCGCCGTGCCGTACCGCGTTTGCTCTACCGGATGCTCTTCGTCAACCCCGTACTCGATACGACAGCCAACGGACGGGTGCTGGACGAGAGCCGGCAGTTCGAACGTTACTCCGGCCGGCGGATCGGCGAGGTGGTCATCGCGCAGGATCCGGTGTTCACCCCCGACGGCAACTGGCTCGAACGCACGGGCAACAAACTGCACGTGATGACGCGCGAGCGGGTGCTGCGGCGCGACCTGCTCTTCGAACCCGGGGATACGATCGCTCCGGAGCTGCTGGTGCGCAACCTCCAGCTGCTCCGTTCGCGCGCCTATATCTCGGATGCGACGATGGAGCTGACACCGGATTCGCTCGACTCGACGCGCGTGGTGGTCACGCTGCGTTCGCGCGACAGCTGGACGATCAGCGCCGATGCGGCGCTGCACGGCGAGGGCCGGACGATGATCGGTCTCTCCGACGCCAACATCTTCGGCTCGGGCAACCGCCTGAGCGTTGCGACCAATTTCAGCCGCAACGATTTCGGCTACGGAGGCAACGTCGTCTCGTACGACATCCCCAACTTCCTGGGGTCGTTCTACAAGGCCAACTTTTCGGCGGGCCGCGATTTCTACAACAGCGAGCTGCGCATCGGCGTAGGCAAGGAGTTCATCCTGCCGACCGACTACGAACTGGGCATCGCCTACAACAACGTCAAGGCGAAGTATTATCTGGTCGACCGCGACACCTCCGACCTGGCCAAGTCGAAGCGCTTCGACGTCTGGGCTGGGCGTTCGCGCTACATTCGTTCGATCCGTTCGAGCGTCTTCCTCACGGCGCGTTACGGTTTCGCGCGCTACTCGCTCCGTCCCGACGTGACGAAGACTTACAACCCGGCTTTTCACGATACCGACGACGTGCTGGTCGGGCTGGGGCTTTACCGCGAGAAGTTCTACACCACCAATATGATCTACGGCTTCGGCACGAGGGAGTATCTGGCCACCGGCTACAAGGCCGAGCTGGTCGGGGGGTATTCGTGGCGGGAGTTCGGCGAGGACATGTATATGGGTCTGAGCTACAAGGCCGGCGGATTCACCCGCGCGGGTTATCTCATGGGCGGCTTTTCGCTGGGCAGCTTCATCGATCTGGCGACGGGTCAGTGGACGCAGAGTGCCGTGGACGTCAACCTGCGCTGGTTCTCGCCGCTGTTCGTGTGGAAACGCAGCCATATCCGTCAGTTCCTTTCGCTGAACTATACGCAGGGGTGGAACCGGCTCGAAGGATCGGACGAGGTGCTGCGGTTCACCGCACAGGACGGCCTGTCGCTGCTCAAAGAGGATCTGGTGGGGACCAACCGGATGGTGCTCAATACCGAAACGGTCTTTTTCACGCCCTACCAGCCGCTCGGTTTCCGTATCGCGCTGTTCGGCTTCGCCGATTTCGGTCTGCTGGGACGCGACGCCAATATTTTCAAGAATAATTTTTACACGACCTTCGGACTGGGCGTCCGCCTGCGTAACGAACGACTGGTGTTCAGCACGATCCAGCTGCGGCTGGGCGTTGCGCTCGGCAAGGGCGGCTGGGCCGACTGCCGCTATTTCCAGGCTTCCAACGGGACGCGCATGGAGCAGTACCGCTATCTGCCGAGCCGTCCCGAAATCGTCCGGTTTCGGTGATCCCGCCCGCTTGTACGGAAAAAGCCCGCATACCGAATGCGGGCTTTTCTGGTGCGTGTTCGGGCGGGTTTCCCAGCCTTGCCGTGCACGACCTGCGCATTAAAGCGCAGCGGAACGCAGGAACCGTCCGTAGAACTGGTTCCACTCCGTGTTTTCCTGATACTGTTTCAATGCATCGGCCTGGACGTTGATAACCATCTCCGGGGAGGTCGTCGGGAACGAATCGCTGTATACGCTCGGCGGCATCATCGGTTTGCAGTTCACGGTGCGGAGTTCCGTGCAGCCGTAGAATGCGTGTACGCCGATTCTCGTCACGCCTGCGGGGATGGTGATCTCGGTCAGCTTCGAGCAGTCACGGAAGACGTTGTCGGAGATTTCGGTGATACTGTTCGGGATGTCGATCACGGAGAGACCCGCACAGCCGTCGAAAGCCCCTACGCCGATCGAGGCGGTCTTATCGCTGAGCGTGACCATGACCAGTGCCGTACAGTTCTCGAATGCCGTGTCGCCGATCGTCGCGACGCCGGACAGGTCGACCGATGTCAGCGCCGTGCAGTTCTTGAACGTACCGTCTTCGATGGCGGCGAGGGTGGGCGACAGGGTGATATCCTTCAACTGCGAGCATCCTGAGAAGGCCAGCGTCCCGATCGCGGAGACTTTTTCCAGATTTCCGATCTCGGTGAGTTCCGCGCAGTTCTTGAATGCGCCAGCGGCGATCTCTTCGATCGTTTCGGGAAGGTCGATCGTCTGCAAAGCGGTCGACTCGAATGCGTTGGCTCCCACTTTGGTGACTTCCACTCCCTTCTCGAAATAGATGCGGCCGGTTTTCGTCGTCTCGTCGTAGTCGCTGTCCAGGGCTGCGGGGACGAAGGTGTTGTCGCTGATGAAGATCTCCTTGTCGGCGGTGTAGGTGATGCCGGGTTCCATTTCCACGGTCTCCTCCGTGATGTCGATGTCGAAGACCTTGGTGATATTCAGTATTTTCGAAGCGGTGATGGTCGCTTCGTTGTGAGTCGTGTGGGTGAACCGATAGTTTTTGCCCTCCTTCGATCCGATGAATGTCAGCGTGAAACCCGAGGCGAACGTGCGGGGCGCCACGACGAAATAGAATGTCTTCGGGGTGTCGGTCAGCGGAATGGACTTCGATGCGGTCAGCGTGACGGATGCCGATCCTTCCGATTCATCGATCGTCAGTTCGCCCGTCTTCGCATCGATCGTTCCGGTGCCGGCGATCAACTCGTTGTCGGAGTTGCTCATCAACGTGATGCGCCGCAGGTCGATTTTGCCCGTGACGCGGACTTTCACCAATCCCGCGATGTTTTTCATCGGCGCTACGGTTTCGGCTCCTTCGGTGTGGCCCACGGCGGGATTCTGTTTATGGTCGAACGTGTTTTCGACCAGCGGCTGGGTCGCAGGGACGATGTTTCGTGCATGGATTTTACCTTCGGCGATCATCGCATCCATGATGTAGGGATACAGGATGTAGTAGGTGTCGGCCGGAATGGTCATGCCTTCGAGTTTGGCTCCGTGTCCTTCGTCGAGCAGCTCCTTGATGGTGAATTCGCTGCTGAATGACATGGAGGAGAATACGCTGAACGAGTCGTTCGCGTCCCATTTCACCCAGTTGTCGTCGCCGAGCGTCGAGCGTGTGCTCTGTGCGATCACGCCCAGCTCCGTGATCTTCTGGTCGGAGGGGGTGTCTGCGGTTTCGTCGGTTCGGGAACATGCCGCGACGCCGAGCACGAGGACGATCGCCATCATGCGGAAAATGATTTTTTTCATCTCTGTGTCGTTTTGTCGGTTAGAATTCGAAGTCTTCTTCCTCGAACTTCCCTTCCTGCGGATCGTCGGTTACTTGGGATACTTGGAATCCTCCTTCCACGACGAAGGAGCACCACTCGATTCGTGGCGATTCGTAGGTCTGTTTTTTCATGGTGTTTTATGTTTTAAGTAAATAGGATAGTGCGAAATCCCGCACGGAGCGCATCGGGGGCGCCTCGCGACGGAGTCGGAAAACAGGGATTCGGAGGAGATGTCTACCGGATGGCGAGGGCAATTCCCCCCCCCTCACGAAGCGGATTACGCTTTCTGTGCGAAACGGGATATGTTGATCCGTGAGACAAAGTCGTAGACAATAATGATATTCGACGATGCAAAGATAGTGAATATATTTTCAACAACGGCCGTTTAAACGAAAATTTTTATGATTCAACCCCTTTGAATCATTTGATTTAACTGTTAATTGCGGGGGAGGCTGTTTCCGTGTCGTAATTCGGTTTCGCCGCGAGCGGGGCTGTCTTCGGCGGCCGGAAAGGGAATTTTCGAATACGTGCAGGATCATGTGTCTCCGGATTCTTCGATAGAAAGATACGATTTACGATTCGGACGAGGTAAATGCGATTCGGATTCTTCCGGAGCACGTTTGTCATGAATCGGGGGCTGATCCTCGGACTTGGCTGTCGGAACTCGCGGTTCAGGCGGGCGACGGAAATCCCCTTTATCACCCGCGACAACAGGCGAGTGCAGACAGGGATGGCTGTCTGCCGAGCCGCCCGAGCGGACGTGCCGCCGCAGGGGGCACAAAGGGGATTCAGGGGATTGTCGGTCGTGCGCTGCGGCGCATATCGCCTGCGGTAAAACAGTTCGGCCCCGAAAACCTTCGGGGCCGAACTTGTCGTACAGCAAAATCTTAGTCCTCGAACTTCGCTGACAGGAACTCGCGGTTCAGGCGGGCGATATGCGCGATGGAGATCGCCTTGGGGCATTCGGCCTGGCAGGCACCCGTATTGGTGCAGTTTCCGAAGCCCAGCTCGTCCATCTTGGCGACCATTGCTTTCGCGCGGCGTGCGCCTTCGACGCGGCCCTGCGGCAGTTTGGCCAGCGACGACACGCGGGCTGCGACGAACAACATCGCCGATCCGTTCTTGCAGGTGGCGGCGCAGGCTCCGCAACCCACGCAGGCGGCGGCGTCCATCGACTCGTCGGCGTCGGCCTTCGGAATCGGAATGGCGTTGCCGTCGGGCACCGAGTTGGTGCGTACCGAGATGAAGCCTCCCGCTTGCAGAATCTGGTCGTAGGCCGAGCGGTTCACCACCAGGTCTTTGATGACGGGGAATGCTGCCGAACGCCACGGTTCGATGGTGATCGTGCTTCCGTCCTTGAACTTGCGCATGTAGAGCTGGCAGGTCGTCACGGCCTGCTCCGGCCCGTGTGCGTGGCCGTTGATGTGGAGCGAGCACATGCCGCAGATACCTTCGCGGCAGTCGTGGTCGAATGCCACCGGCTCCTCGCCCGCATGGACGAGGTTGTTGTTCAGGATATCCAGCATTTCGAGGAACGAGGTGTCGGGCGAGATGTTCTCGACACGGTAGGTTTTGAAAGCGCCCTTCGATTTAGCGTCCTTTTGACGCCATATCTTTAATGAAAAATTCATAATGCAATCTTGATCTTAAAGTTTAACGTCAAATGGATTTAGTCCTTGTAGTTGCGCTTTGCGAGGTGTACGAACTCGAAATTGAGCGGCTCCTTCGTCAGTTCGGGAACCTCGTTCTCGCCTTTGTACTCCCATACGGCGGCGTATACGAAGTGTTCGTCGTCACGGTCGGCCTCGCCTTCGGGCGTCTGGTGCTCGACACGGAAGTGACCGCCGCACGACTCCTCGCGGTTCAGCGCGTCGCGCGCCATCAGTTCGCCCAGTTCGAGGAAATCGGCCAGACGCAGTGCCTTTTCCAATTCGACGTTGAAGTCGTCGGCCCTGCCCACGACCTTCACGTCCTTCCAGAACTCCTTGCGCAACGCCTGAATCTCGACGATCGCCTTTTCGAGCGACTCCTTGGTGCGGGCCATACCGACGTTCTCCCACATGATGTGGCCCAGCTTCTTGTGGATGTCGTCCACCGACTGCTTGCCGTTGATCGACAACAGCTTCTCGATTTTGGCGCGCACGCCCTTCTCGGCCTCGTCGAAGGCGGGCGTGTCGGTCTTCACCTTCGGGGCCTGGATCTTGTGCGACAGGTAGTCGCCGATGGTGTAGGGCAGCACGAAGTAACCGTCGGCAAGACCCTGCATCAGCGCCGAAGCACCCAGACGGTTGGCTCCGTGATCCGAGAAGTTGGCCTCGCCGATGGCGTAGAGGCCGGGAATGGTGGTCATCAGGTTGTAGTCGACCCAGATGCCGCCCATGGTGTAGTGTACGGCGGGGAAGATCTGCATCGGCTGCTCGTAGGGGCTCACGTCGGTGATCTCCTTGTACATGTCGAAGAGGTTGCCGTAACGCTGCTTGATGATCTCCTTGCCCAGACGCTCGATGGCGGTCTTGAAGTCGAGGAAGACGGCCAGACCGGTCTCGTTCACGCCGAAGCCTGCGTCGCAGCGCTCCTTGGCGGCACGCGACGCCACGTCGCGCGGCACGAGGTTGCCGAAGGCCGGATAGCGGCGCTCCAGATAGTAGTCGCGATCCTCCTCGGCGATGTCCGACGGCTGCTTGGCGCCGCTGCGGATCGCCTTCACGTCCTCGATCTTCTTCGGTACCCAGATGCGGCCGTCGTTACGCAGCGATTCGGACATCAGCGTCAGTTTCGACTGTTGCGTGCCGTGTACGGGGATGCAGGTGGGGTGGATCTGCGTGAAGCAGGGGTTGGCGAAGCCGGCGCCCTTGCGGTAGCACTGGAATGCGGCCGAGCCGTTCGACGCCATGGCGTTGGTCGACAGGAAGAAGACGTTGCCGTAGCCGCCCGTGGCGATCACGACGGCGTGGGCGCCGTGGCGCTCACCGCGGAGAAGAGCAAGCAAATCGCCGATCAGCTGGTCGCCAGGGGCGAGCTGACGGTGGAGCAGGGCAAGGTGCTCAACGAGGAACTCAAGCACAATATTAAGGATGCCATCCGCGAGAATGTGACGATTGTCACGCCGCCGGATGATGTGATTTCGGCGGTGGATTCGCTCTCCGATGAGCAGCTGGAGGCGCTGAAAGCCCACATTGCGGCGCGCGAGGCGACGAAAAAGACGGCGGCATCGGCAGCATCCGACGAACCGACCGAGAACTGAGGGCAGACAGCATATGACAGAGAAGGAACAGCAGCCGGTTACGCCGGAAATCCCCACGGAAGCGGCGGACAAGCCCGAAAGTGACAATCCGCCGAAAAACGAGAACCGCCGCGGCGCGAATCAGGCGGAGCGTGAGCGGACAATCGCCCAGAATCGCCAGCGCCTGCGCGAAATTGTGGACGTGGTGCGCAAGCATGACATCCTGCACGGCATCACGCCGGAAAAACTCTGTGCCATCATCGAGGATCTTGGCCCGACGCATTCTCTTCGAGGCAGAGGGTGTGCCCCTGGCGGTTGCGCAGGAAGCGCTGCGTCTGGGCGCCCAGAAACTGCCCATCACCACCAAGTTTATCGTAAGACGTGACTACGTCGAAACCACAATTTAAGGGACACAGAACATGAAAAGTGCAGAAATCAAGGATATTTCGACAAAGGACCTGCAGGAGCGCATCGAGACCGAAAAGGCCCAGCTCGCGAAGCTGAAGGTGCAGCACGCGGTGTCCCCCGTCGAGAACCCGTCGATCATTAAGAAGAACCGCAGAGATATAGCTC
>OODG01002276.1_pt1 | contig 11845 bp, 10 predicted proteins | sample 1671621 | NCBI WGS metagenome assembly OODG01 (sample SAMN06348175, study PRJEB24527) | human gut metagenome | biome: human gut; feature: ankylosing spondylitis patient; material: feces | host: Homo sapiens | place: China | collected 2015-10 | reverse complement strand
CGCAAGCGGCAACATCGTCAAGCAGACGCTCGTGAGCACGGAGACCACGCCCACCATGAGACAGAGGCCAAAGCCGGCTTTTCGGCTCAATTTCTCCTTGAATACAAAATAAGAAAAGGCGATGCTCAGGAGAACGCTCATTTTGTCAATGGGGACGACGATGCTGACAATTCCGTTCTGAATGGCATAATAGTAGCACAACCAGGATGCACCTGTGGCAATTCCAGAGAAAAACAGAAAAACAAGCTCTTTTCGATCCAGATTTCTCAGCTGGGACTGTTTGCCTTTCAGAAACACGATCAGCCACGCCATGATCAGGACGACAACAGTCCGTATTGCCGTGCCCAGATTGGAGTCCACGCCAGTGATGCCAATTTTCCCGAGAATGGACGTCAAAGCCGCAAAAACTGCCGATCCAACCGCATAGAAAATATAGGAGTTTCCCTGTACGTTTCCTGATTTCTGCTTTCGCTCCACCATCAGAATAATTCCAATGCCCAACAGAGCAGTGCCAAAAAGCTTTGCTGCCAGATGGTTTGTTTCACCAAAGCAGAGGATGGCAAGCAGCACAGACAGGATTGTGCTGGATTTGTCAATCGGAACCACCTTGTTGACATCACCGATAGACAGTGCCTTGAAATAACAGATCCATGATGCTCCGGTAGCTATGCCGGAAAGAATCAAAAACAGCCAGGATTTGGCTTCAATTCCCGTTATGGATGGGGCAGAACCTGACACAAAGACCATGAGCCAGGAAAACAGCAGCACAACAATCGTTCGCAATGCGGTTGCCACATCCGAGTCTGTTTTTTTGATGCCGCACTTTGCCAGAATCGCTGTCAACCCTGCAAAAACAGAGGAGAAAATCGCCGCTGTCAGCCACATGTGGTTTACCTCCCATGGAAAATCTGTTTTTAGATGGAAACAAGAACATGAACAGTCAGCAAACCGGCAGTCATTTATGTAACTGAAACTATACTGCTTTCAGTTATGGTTTGGCATAAAGTGGATCTCCAAAAAATATTCCATTTTCTTCAACGGCATTATACAATGTGCTGTGGTCATTTTCAAGAAAGATCAGATAAAAAGCCGGCGCATAAAATACTGTGGTATTTGTCCAGCGTGTCGCCCGTTCAACTCATAGGAAATAAAAAGGGAACCGGATCGCTCCGGCTCCCTCAAGTGTGCATCCACAAATGCAAGCCCCTGTTACTGTAAGTCAGACGCTTGCGTCATCAAAGCTGCAAGTCCTAAATATATTTGTTAGGATATCAAGTCTAGGGCATACATCAGGATGAATTCCCATCGATGCCACACTATTATTCGCGACATTTTTATATTCATCAGCAGTCTGTTAAAATTTTCTAATATAGACCTCGATTTCAACTATTGGCAAGACGGACTACCGTCCTCACACCTAGCTGATGAAACTGGTGTACAGCGCCACATGGTCATTCATGCACAGGCTGCTGCTGCCCGCCTTTCCTGTCACGCAGATATACAGGTTCCCGTCCGGGTCCTCTCCACAGCTGGCCGCGCAGCTGCCCGACTCATTTACATAGCCGGTCTTGCCGCCCAGCACCGTCACGCTGCCGCTGTCCTTATCCTCGATCCGGCGCATGAACCAGTTGGAGAGCACCATGCCCTCGGGGTGCTTGTTGGAGGGGTCCGTATAGTAGACCTTGGTGGAAATGACCTCCCGGCACAGGGGATCATCCATAGCCGCTTTAAGGATCATGGCCATATCGTAGACGGTACAGTAGTGGTTTTCATCGTAAAGGCCTACGCAGTTGGTGAAATGGGCGGTATCAGACAGGCCAAGCTCCTCCAGCTTTTCATTCATCAGCTCCACAAAAGCTTCCTGGGAACCGGCGATGTAGTTGGCAAGGCCCAGGGCCGCATCGGCACCGGAGGGCAGGATCGTTCCATAAAACAGATCCTTTACCGTGACCTCCTCATCCAGCAGGAATCCCACTACACTGCAATCATTGACGAAGCAGTAGTCGGTGATAGACAGGTCAATGGTCACCGTATCCTGGAGATCCGCCTGACTTTTCAGATGCTCGGAGGCCACCAGGACCGTCAGCACCTTGGTCATGGAAGCGGGGTTAATGGTAGCCCCCGACTCCTTTTCCGCCAGGATCTTCTGGTTTTCCACATCAATGAGGACCGCATATTCGCTGTTGATCTCTGTTCCCAGCTTGACAGTATCCGCGCCGCTCTCAGCGGTGTAGATCACAGGCTGGGGCTCGGGCAGCGGATCTATCTCCGGGTGAGGCAGCATGGCCTCCACCGTCATAGGCGTGTCAGCGGTATCCTCCTGGACGTCTCTGGCCTGGGCGTCACTGCCGCCGTCCCCCATGCGTCCCCAGATCAAAAGCCCTGAAACGACTACCAGCGCAAGACATGCCACCGGCAGGACCCGGCGCAGAAGTCTGCGCCGACGGGCCCGCTCTCTGGCCCTTCTGGCCGCTATGCGCTGGGCTCTCCGACGGGCCCGTTCCTCATCAGTCGTGGTAAAAGGATGCTGCTTGTCCATCTGTTCTCTCCTGTGGTATCTCTAATTGATCGTCTTCCTTTTTCTATCAGTCTGCCTGCCCGCAATCTAAAAATTTTCGACAAAAATTATGGAAATTCAGGTGCCGCTCCTCCGGGGGCACCCCTTCCGGCATAACAAAATTGAATTCCCGCAGCAGCGGAAATCCCTCGATATCCATCTCTGTCAGCACGCCCTCTGCCAGCTCATGTTCCACCGCCGGGCGATAGAGGAACGTGATCCCTTCGCCGCCGGCCACCAGGGACTTGATGGTGGTAAAGCTGCTGATCTGGCTCACATGGGAGAAGCTGCCCACTCCGTAGGAAAACTGCTGGAGCATCTTCTCCAGGATCTCCCGGGTACCGGAGCCCGGCTCCCGGATAATGAGCCGCTGGGCCAGCAGTTCCTCCAGCTCCAGGTGCCGCCCCGCCAGCGGGGAATCCGATGCGCAGACGCCCAGGAACTGCTCCTTCCGCAGCAGCCGGTGGGCATAGGCCCCCTTGTCAAAAAAGCCCTCCAGATAGGCAAAATCCAACAGCCCTGCATGGAGCCGTCCCAGCAGAGCCCGGGTGTTATCCACGTAGAGGTCGATATCCGTATCCTGGTCCTCCCGGAGATAGGCTTCCACCACCGGCGGCAAAACATACTCCCCGATGGTCTTGGTGGCCCCTACCCGCAAAATTTTCCGGCCCGGAGGCGCGGCCATCTGCCGCTCCGCCTGCCGGATCATGCTCCGGATACGGCGGACCTGACGGTACAGCTCCTCCCCCTTCTCTGTCAGATGCAACCGCTTACTGCGATAGACGAAGAGGTCTGTCCCATAGTGCCGCTCCAGGTGCTGGATATGCTGGGTGACGGTGGGCTGGGAGAGGTGCAGATTCTCCGCTGTCCGGGAGTAGTTGAGGGTCTCGCACAGATCCAGAAATGTGTCATAGCGAAAATCCAGCACCGTGCTTCCCCCTTTTGTCCCTCTCGCAGGCCATACCTAGGAGTAGTATAGTCTATTTTTGTCCTCCACGCAAGGAAAACTTCCTCGGTTGAGACAAACCCATCAGCAAAACCAATGGATGTATTGGTATTTATTTATTGAAAGGGCATCCAAGGAGCGATATAATGAATACAAGCCATAAGATCACTATTTGAGGAGGACGAACCATATGAATCTGCTGGTCATCGGCGGTGTTGCCGCCGGAACAAAGGCCGCGGCCAAGTATAAGCGACTGGACCGCGCCGCCCATGTCACCGTTCTGAGCAAATCCCAGGACATCTCCTACGCCGGCTGCGGCCTGCCCTACTATGTAGGCGGCATGATCGAGAGCCGGGAGGAGCTGATCGTCAACACCCCCGCCAAGTACAGCGCCCTCACCGGCGTAGAGGTCCTCACCGGCCGTGAGGTCACCTCTCTTGATCCCCAAGCCCGCACCGCTGTGGCCAAAAACCTTGCCACCGGTGAGGAGGAGACCTACTCCTACGACGCCTGCGTCATCGCTGTGGGCGCCTCCCCTGTGGCTCCGCCGGTGCCCGGCGTGAACCTGCCCGGCGTATTCACCGTTCGCACTCCCGACGATGCCCAGAACATCCGTGCCTTTGTGGACAGCCATCAGGCACACCGGGCCGTGGTAGTGGGCGGCGGCTTCATCGGCCTGGAGATGGCCGAAAACCTGAAGGACAAGGGTCTCTCTGTTACCGTGGTGGACCTGGCTCCCCAGCTGCTGCCCAACATCTTTGATCCCGAGATGGCCCTGTACCTCCGCCGCCACCTGCAGAAGCAGGGCGTCCAGGTGCTGACCTCCGTGATGGTGGAGGGCCTGGAGGGCGGCGCAGCCGTCACCGGCGTCAAGACCGGGGCAGGCCTCCTGCCCGCCGACGTGGTGATCCTCTCCGCCGGCATCCGTCCCAACACCGCCTTCCTCAATGATATCGGCCTCGACATGGTGAAGGGCACTATTCTCACCGACGACCAGGGCCGCACCAACCTGCCCGGTATCTACGCCGCCGGCGACTGCGCCATGGTCCATAACCGCATCACCGGAAAGCCGGCCTGGTCCCCCATGGGCTCCACCGCCAACTACATGGGCCGTACCCTGGCCCAGGCCCTGGCAGGCCGTGACGCCCACCATCCCGGCGTGCTGGGTACCGGTGTGGCCAAGCTGCCCGGCATCAACTGCGCCCGCACCGGCCTCACCGAGGCCCAGGCCGTGGCCGAGGGCTACGACGTCATTACCGCCGTGGCCGCTACTGACGACAAGGCCCACTACTACGAGGACGCCTCCTTCTTTATCACCAAGCTCATTGCCGACAAGGCTTCCCGCCGTCTGCTGGGCGCTCAGATCATCGGCCCCGGCGCTGTGGACAAGATGGCAGACGTAGCCGTCACCGCCATTGCCATGAAGGCCACTCTCTCCGACCTCGACAACCTGGATCTCAGCTATGCGCCCCCCTTCTCCACCGCTATCCATCCCTTTGTGCAGGCAGTCCATGTGCTGGAGAACAAGCTGGATGGCCTGCTCCAGTCCATGACCCCCGCCGAGTATCTGGCGGGCAAGGCCAAGGGCTTCCGGGTCATCGACGTGTCCCCCAAGCCCTCTGTCCCCGGTGCCATGTATGTGGAGCTGGGCAAGGTGGTGGATGCCATCCCCGGCGTGGAGAAGGACGAGGCCTGCCTCCTGGTATGCGCCAAGGGCAAGCGCAGCTATTTCCTCCAGAACCGGCTGCGCGCAGGCGGCTACACCAACGTGTGGGCGCTGGAGGGCGGCCTTACGGTCAACGACGTCCATGTGCCCCGGGCTACTGCCGCTCTGCCCGCCGAGGAGATCGCCCGGGTGAAGGCCCTGGGCTGCCTGTGGGACAAGCGCAGCCAGGACATCTTTAACGTCCGCGTCATCACCGTCAACGGCAAGATCACCTCCGACCAGCACATCGCCATTGCAGAGGCCGCCCGGAAGTTCGGCTCCGGCGAGGTCACCATGACCACCCGTCTGACCCTGGAGATCCAGGGTGTGCCCTTTGACAACATCGAGCCCCTGCGGGAGTACCTGGCCCAGTACGGCCTCCAGACCGGCGGCACCGGCTCCAAGGTCCGGCCTGTGGTGTCCTGCAAGGGTACCACCTGCCAGTACGGCCTCATCGACACCTTCGCCCTCTCCGAGAAGATCCATGAGCTCTACTATGTGGGCTACCACGAGGTGAAGCTGCCCCACAAGTTCAAGATCGCCGTGGGCGGCTGCCCCAACAACTGCGTCAAGCCCGACCTCAACGACCTGGGTATCGTGGGCCAGCGGGTTCCCGTGGTGGAAGGGGACAAGTGCAAGGGCTGCAAGGTCTGCCAGATCGAAAAAGTTTGTCCCATCCACGTGGCGCAGATGGTGGACGGCAAGATCCAGATCGACCCCTCCGCCTGCAACCACTGCGGCCGCTGCGCCGGCAAGTGCCCCTTCCATGTCACCGACCAGTACATGGACGGTTACCGCGTCTATCTGGGCGGCCGCTGGGGCAAGAACGTGGCCCACGGCAAGCCCCTCAGCCGCATCTTTACCTCTGAGGAGGAAGTCCTCAGCCTGGTGGAGAAAGCCATTCTCCTCTTCCGTGAGCAGGGCATCACCGGCGAGCGTTTCTCTGATACCATTGCCCGGCTGGGCTTTGAGAATGTGGAGCGTCAGCTCCTCAGCGATGACCTGCTCAGCCGCAAGAGCGAAAACCTCAGCGCCCAGAAGCACTTGAAGGGCGGTGCCACATGCTGATGCGCCGCACCCTCGCTTTCCTTCTCACTTTGCTGCTCTGTCTGGGAGCCGCCGGTTGTACCGGCGCTCCCCAGGACAGTAACGCCAATGCCCCGGCGGACAACAGCGCCGAAACCAATGACACCGGTGATACCGCCGGGACCTCTGACGACGCCCAGGCGGAGACCGCCTTTCCCTACACCTTCACCGACAGCACCGGCGCCGAGGTCACTCTGACCGCCCCGCCGGAGCGGGTAGCGGTACTGTTCTCCTCCTACGGAGAGATCTGGACCGACGCCGGCGGCGACATCGCCATCACCGTAGGCGAGTGCGTGGAGCGGGGCTTTGCCGCCGAAGGAACTTCCCTGGTAGACGACGGCGCGGGAAAATCCATCGATATGGAGCTTCTTCTCTCCTATGAGCCGGACTTTGTCATCGGCTCCGCCGACATCGAGGCCCAGGCTGAGGCCTGCCGTACCCTCCAGGAGGCGGGCGTACCTGCCGCCGCCTTCCAGGTGGAGACCATCGACCAGTATCTGGACATGCTGAAGATCTGCACCGACATCACCGGAAATACCCAGGCCTGGGAGACCTGCGGCGTTGCGGTGAAGGAGCAGGCCGACGCTGTGCTGGCGGCAGTAGAGGAGTATCTTGCCAGCGGCGCGGAGACCCAGAACATCCTCTTCATCCGGGCCGGCAGCCAGTACTCCTCCACCAAGGCCAAAACCGCAAAAGACAACTTTGTCTGCGTGATGCTCAATGAACTGGGTGCCTACAACATTGCCGACAATGCCCCGGTACTGTTGGACGGGCTCTCCCTGGAGGAGATCCTCATGGAGGACCCGGACTACATCTTCCTTACCGCCATGGGCAGCCAGGAGGCCTCTGAGGCCTACATCGACGACCTCTTTGCCCAGGACGGCTGGCGGCAGCTCACCGCAGTGGCGGAGGGGAACTACCAGTTCCTGCCCCGGGAGATGTTCCACTTCAAGCCCAACGCCCGTTGGGGAGAGGCCTACGCCTACCTGGCGCAGCTGCTCTACCCTGATCTGACGCTTTCATGACTGGTACCGTAAAAATTTCCCGCAGAGTCCTGATTTTTACTGTCCTTACGGCGGCGGCTCTGGCCGCCGCCGTACTGGGTCTATTGCTGGGCAGCGCCTGGCTGGACTTCGGGCAGGTCTGGAATGGACTCTGGGGCGACGACGCAAACGCCACCGAATCCCTGATCCTCCATACGGTCCGTCTGCCCCGGGTGGCGGCTGGCCTGCTGGCGGGAGCGGGACTGGCCCTGTCCGGAGCGCTCCTCCAGGCCGCCACCGGCAACGCCCTGGCTGGCCCCAGCATCATCGGCGTCAACGCCGGAGCGGGCTTTGCCATGATACTGTGTCTGTGCTTTTTCCCCATGTCCTACCAGACACTGCCTCTGGCTGCCTTTCTGGGGGCCTTCGCCTGCACTATGCTCATCGTCCTCATTGCCGGAAAAGTGGGCGGCTCCAAGGTGACCATCGTCCTGGCAGGCGTGGCCATCTCCTCCCTTCTCAATGCCGGCATCTCTTTCCTCAAGCTTCTTTTCCCGGACCACGCCGTCTCCTACAACTACTTTGCCATCGGCGGCGTGGACGGCGTCACCTTCCCGGCCCTGGCAGCCCCCGCCCTCATTACCCTGGCCGCTTTTCTGGCGGCGTGGGTCATGGCGGGACGGCTGAACCTCCTCTGCCTGGGAGACGCCATCGCCTCCAGTCTGGGCGTACGGGTAAAGCTGCTGCGGATGGCCGCCCTGATTCTGGCAAGTCTCCTGGCCGGGGCGGCAGTATCCTTTGCGGGACTGCTGGGTTTCGTGGGGCTGATGGTGCCCCATATGGCCCGGCGGCTGTTGGGCAGTGACCTGAGACTTCTGCTCCCCGCCTGCGCCCTGCTGGGCGGTACCCTGGTGACCCTGGCGGATCTGCTGGGGAGGGTGGTCTTTGCTCCCTCTCAGATCCCCGCCGGCATCATCACCGCCTTTATCGGCGTCCCCTTCTTCTTTATCCTGCTGATGCAGAGGAGGAACCGGCTATGACCGTCACTTTTACCCATGTATCCGCCCGCTACGGCCGCCGGACCATCCTGGAGGACGTATCCTTTACGGCCGAGAGCGGCGGCGTTACCGCTCTCATTGGCCGCAACGGCGCGGGAAAATCCACCCTCCTCAGCTGCCTCACCGGCGGCAAGAAGGACTACGGCGGCACCATCGCCCTGGATGGCACAGACATCCGCTCCCTCAGCACTGCCCGGAGAGCCCGGCTCTGCGCCTGTCTCCCCCAGATCCTGCCCCGGCCCCATGTGACGATACGGGAGCTGGCGGCCTTTGGTCGGGCGCCCTACGCCCCTCTGGGCCACCTGTCCCCGGCGGATCACGCCGCGGCGGAGGCGGCGGTGGAGGCGGTGGGCCTCTCTTCCATGTCCGATGCCTTCGTGGATCTCCTCTCCGGCGGCGAGCGGAAAAAGGCGTTTTTCGCCATGACCCTGGCCCAGGACGCCCCGCTGATTTTGCTGGACGAGCCCACCGCCCATCTGGACACGGTATCCCGGTTCGAGTTTCTGGACCTGGTGATGTCCCTGCGGGGCAAGCTGGGCAAGACCTTCCTGGTGGTCATGCATGAGCTGCCGGAGGTGCTGCGCTGCGCTGACCGGATCGTAGTGCTGGACGGCGGACATCTGGTGTATAACGGCGACGCCGCCGGATGTCTGGCGGAGAACATCCCCCAGCGCTACTTCCGGATCCATCTCTCCGGCTCAGCGGAAGACGGTTACGCTGTCCGTCCCCTGTCCCCCTCTGAAGAACAAATCTGATCTCCCTGTCAGAAAAACACACGCCCGCTGTGGGATCATCCACAGCGGGCGTGTATGTTTCTTTTTCTGGAAGGACGGGCTATACCGCCGGATCAGGGCGCCGCCTGCAGGACATAGGTCACAGCTCCCTGGTCATTGACAGCAGTATTCGAATCGCCGGTAACGGTCCCGGCAGTCGTCTCCTTAGAAGGCAGTTCCTCAGTAAAGCTCTCGCCGTTCTCTTCCAGCAGCGCTTTCACTTGGGCAAACTGTTCCTCAGTCAGGGTATAACTGGCACCGGACTGCCAGCTCTGGCCCAGCGTTTCCTCTACCCACGTCACAGCCACCTGGCTGTCAGTGGTCAGCATCACTGTCTGAGGAGTGGAGTACATGGAGGGGAAAATTTTTCCTCCCGCATCCCCATTGTCAGCAGGCGGCTCTACGGCCTGCCCCACGGAAGGCGTATCATCCGACCGGGGCATATCATCTGCCGGCGGAGCGATCTGCTGCTCAGACTCCAAGGGGGCATCATTGCTCTCCCCCTGGGGATCACTGTTCAGCGCGGTATCCGTTGTGTCGGTGGCATCGCTGCCGGTATCCGGCACGGTGTCGCCGCTTACCTCCCCGTTCACGGCAGGCGTATCCTCCGGGGTGTCTGCCGCCGTATCCTCGTCAGGAAGTCCCCGGACATCGGCAGTCGCCACATCCGCTGCCACATTTCCGGTATCCGGCTGTCCGCCGAAGGCCCAGAAACCAGCAAAGACCACCACCGCGCAGCAGGCTGCCATAGCAGCAAACCGCCGCCAGTAGGGGAAGGCCACTACTTTTTTCTCCGGCTGCTCCGGCACAGGCATCTGCCGGGGCTCCTGACGTACCTGCTCCATCACCTTGGCGGTAAAGTCCGCCGGGGCCTGGGCTTCCATGCCCTGCAGCACGTCGTGAATGGCGATCTGATCGTCAAAATAGGCCTGACAGTCCGGGCACTCCGCCATATGGGCCATCAGCTCCTCCCGGTCACCGTCCTCCAGGGCCCCATCGATAAAGGCACTGATCAGCGCCTCATACTCTTCACATGTTCTCACGAAAGGCCCTCCTTTCCCACTGTTACTTTTGTTACTTTAGGTTAGACGGCAAGTAGCCGGATAAGTTCCCATTTTCCAATAAAATTTTGCGTAAAGCTGTTCGGGCCCGGGATATCCTGGATTTTACCGTTCCCAGATCCACCTCCAGCACGTCGGCGATCTCTTCATAGCTCAGTCCCTGGATCTCACGCAGCACCAACACCTGCCGGTGTCCCTCGCTGAGCTGCTGCAGGCCTGCCGCCACGGCGGTACGCACCTCCGTCCGCTCCGCGGCATCCTGGGGCCCGGGACCGGTGTCCACCGCGTCCAGCCCCAGATCCTCATCGTCCAGGGACATGTCCCCCCGCTCCTTCTTCTGCCGCCGGAGGTAGTCGATGGCGGCATTGGAGGTGAGGCGGTAGAGCCAGGTGGCGAAATTGGCCTCTCCCCGGAAGGAAGGCAGCCCCCGCCAGGCGGCCAGAAACGCCTCCTGGGCAATATCGCTGGCCTCCTCGCTGCTGCCGCACATGCGAAGGGCCAGATGGTATATTTTGTTTTCGTACGTCCGCACCAGCCGCTCAAAGGCCTCCGTGTCCCCGCCTGCCGCGGCTCGGACCAGCTCCTGTTCAGTCATGCAGATCCCTCTTGATCCCTTCCGTCACACGATACACGTCCGCCAGGGTCTCCATGCGGACGATCTGTTCCCGATAGTAGGCGGCGTGGGGCACCCCCTTGAGGTACCAGGCGTAATGCCGCCGGGCGGTGAGCACCGCCACCTTTTCGCAGTTATACTGGGCCGCCAGCTCGATCTGCCTCACAGCAGTGTCGCACCGCTGGGCCAGAGGCGGCCGCGCCGGAATAGGCTCCCCCGCCAGGGCGGCGGCAGCCTGCTGGAACAGCCAAGGGTTCCCAAAGCATCCCCGGCCGATCATGGCCATATCCGCCCCGGTCTGCCGCAGGATCCGCACCGCATCCTCCGGAGCAAACACATCCCCGTTGGCGATCACCGGAATCGATACCGCTTCCTTCACTTCCCGGATGGTGGACCAGTCCGCCACCCCGCGGTACGCAAGCACATGAGCTGATTGAACTTGCTTGCGGTATATTGCCAATCTGTGTCGATTTTTGCCCTCTTGCAAAATGCAAGCAGGTCAATCTGACGCTCTTTCGTCGTCGGTTCCACAGAGATGACGCGGTTGTTGTCGTCTTTGTTGCGTTCTTCGCGATGCCCGATTGTTTCGTAACTGTATGCTTTGATGATTTCGATAATCGGGTTTTTCTTTTTGGCGTATTCGTCATACATTACGTTTGCCGCGATGGTGGTGTATTCCTTTTCCGCCTCGGTCAAACTGTTGATTGCGCTATTGTACCCTACGAGGTCAACAGGCTTTTTGGCAAGTGCGTCATTCGCCGCTTTCAATGCTGCGTCATACTTTCCCTTTGCGATTTCAAGCGGTGTTCTCTTTGCTCCTTGTGCCATGTTACTACACTCCTTGAATGTATTTTTCGGCAATCGGTTGGTTATCCACGCCCGCCGCGGGGAGGCTTGCCGTTGGGCGCAAAAGAGAACACCCCACGCAATAACTGCACGGAGTGTTCCCTATAAATCAGCGTATTGCTACGCTGGGGTTATTGAGTTCTGATAATTCACGCTATTCAAAATCCGTTTCGAGTGTATGCCGAATAGACGTTTCAACCCCTTGGGGCATAGTTCG
>OODG01002269.1_pt1 | contig 11883 bp, 12 predicted proteins | sample 1671621 | NCBI WGS metagenome assembly OODG01 (sample SAMN06348175, study PRJEB24527) | human gut metagenome | biome: human gut; feature: ankylosing spondylitis patient; material: feces | host: Homo sapiens | place: China | collected 2015-10 | reverse complement strand
CATGTCCGGCTTTTCCGTATGCGGTAACATCCAGCACCATCAATCCTCTTAAAAAATGCAAGTTTGCAACAGATTCCGGTGACGCATACAGAAAGGCTGCCGCATTTTCAATGATATCGGTTTATTATAAAATCATTGATGATATTCAGGACAGTGGATTTTTTAAAAAGCTTTTGTGCAGAACCATAAAGCCTTTCTTTTCTCATCAGAGGAAAAAGGCGGCTGATAAGTATCCCGATATGGACAAAGCGGTTTCTGATATGATGAAGATGCAGTATGATGCTGAACATTCGGAAAAGCCGTCTGTAGATATGTCGGCTCATCCAACGGCATTAATGCTCGCTGCTGTATTGTCGGCTGAGGCTCATGATGAAATTCAAAAAAGAGTTCTCTATGAATTCGGCTATCATATCGGCAGGTGGATTTATCTTGTCGATGCCGCAGATGATATAGAAAAAGATATCAAATCAAACGGATTTAATCCGTTTGTAAACAAGAAAACAGGTGAGGTAAAATCATCGGATTTTATAAAAGCGGTGCTGAATCAGTCACTTGCAAGGGCATATGATGCCTACAATCTTTTGAACTTTACCGATTTTAAGGGAATTTTAGATAATATGATGCTTTTGGGATTCCCTGCATCACAAAACAGAGTAACAAGCAAACTTGATACGGAGGTCAATAATGAATAATCCATATGAGGTTCTCGGTGTGTCTGAAACAGCTACCGATGAAGAAGTAAAAGCAGCGTACAGAAACCTTGCTAAAAAATATCATCCCGATAACTACACCGACAGTCCTCTTGCGGATGTTGCGGAGCAGAAAATGAAGGAAATTAATGAGGCATACGATATGATTAATCAGATGCGTCAGAAGGGTAAGGGTACAGGCTCAACAGGCAGTTCGTCATATAACGCAAATTCTTCAAGCTCACAGTTCTACAATGTAAGAATTTACATTCAGAAAGGACTTCTTGATCAGGCCGATCAGATTCTTGAAAACACAGCACAGTCAATGAGAACCGCTGAATGGCATTATCTCAAGGGCATGATTGCATACCGCAGAGGTTGGTCTGAACAGGCTTTTTCATATTTCACAACTGCGTGCAATATGGACCCCAACAACACGGAATACCGAGCCGCTCTTAACAATATGCAGAGCCAGAGAGTATACAACTACGGCGGTTATACTCAAACAAATCCTAACGCAACAGGTTCATCCTTCTGCGATGTTTGTGCAGGAATGATGTGTGCAAACTGCTTGTGTGATTGTTGCAGAATGGGATGTTAATATGAAGAAAAACGGTATCAAAAAGGGGACAATGCGTATTGCGGTTTGCGGAATTATTGCGGCGCTCTCACTCGTTTTTATGATGATGACATCTCTCGTTCCAATCGGAACATACGCTTTGCCCTGTCTTGCAGGAATTCTCATTTCCTGCATAGTTGTTGAATACGGCTATGGATGGGCAATCGGTGTGTTTTGTGTAACTGCCGTGCTTTCAACGCTCCTTGCGGGCGATAAAGAGGCTGTTATATATTTCGTTGCACTTTTTGGCTATTATCCCATTTTAAAGGGCGCTTTTGAATTTAAAATCAAAAACAGGGCAGTTCAATACATACTCAAGTTTGCGGTATTTAATGTTGCCGCCATCGGTTCGTTCTTTGTCGCAACATGGCTGTTGTCAATTCCGACAGATGAATTTACCGTTTTCGGTTTTTATGTTCCGTGGGCATTTTTGATTGCCGGAAATATTTTCTTTTTGCTCTATGATTATGCAATTACCGTATTTGTTATGCAGTATGTTCGCAGATTAAGAGGAAAAATATTCGGTAATTTTCACAAGTAATTATAATTTAAAGAAGTTTTGAGAAGGTGGACCTAAATGAAAAAGCAAAAATTGTTTGTCCGCATAGTCTGCATAGTTCTTGTGGTTCTTATGGCAGTATCGGTAGGTGCTGTTGCAATAACTGCATTTTCGGCTAATGCGGCTCAATCAACCGAGGAGGTTTCCGCAAGCGTATCAGCAGGCGCATCAGGCTATATAAATGCGTCGTATGTAAATCTGAGAAGCGGTGCAGGCACGAATTATTCGGTTATAACCTGTATGGCAAAGAACACAAAATTTACTTTTGTTGACGGAAAGCTCTATAACTCAAAGTGGTACAAAATCAAGCTTAAATCAAATTCAAAGACAGGCTATGTTACAAAGGAATATGTTGCCGTAAGTTCTTCGACAACGGCATCAAGCGTAACAGGTTATGTTTCTGACGATTATGTGAATCTCAGAAGCGGAGCAGGCACAAATTATTCTGTTGTTGGTTGCCTGAGGAAGAATACTAAGCTTACTTTTGTAAGCACTTCACTCTACAACTCCGCCTGGTATAAGGTTAAGGTTACTTCAACTGCTAAAACAGGTTACATAAAAAAAGACTATGTAAAAATTAACAGTTCAACCCAACCTACAACGAAGGCAACACAACCTACAACAAAGGCAACCAAGCCTGCAACTCAGCCGACTGCGTCAGCGTCAACCGTAAGCGGTTATATAACAGACGATTATGTAAATCTGAGAAGCGGTGCCGGTACAAGCTATTCTGTCGTTGAGTGTATGCGATTGAATACAAAGGTTACTTTTGTAAGCACAAAGCTTTATAACAATGATTGGTATAATATTAAGCTTACATCAAATTCAAAAACAGGCTATGTAAAAAAAGACTATGTTAAGATGAACGGTCAGACACAGCCTACGACGACTCAGCCTACAACCACAAAGCCGTCAACAGGTTCATCTGTTAAGCTTTCCGTATCAAGCAAATCAATTTTCACAGGCAACAGATTTGCAATTACAGCTACTGCATCGGGAACCGTTTCGTGGTCAAGTTCTAACACAGGCGTTGCAACCGTTGACTCTCGTGGTATTGTAACAGCCAAGAAAGCAGGCTCTGCAACAATTACTGCGAAAAGCGGTTCGCATTCTGCAACCTGCAAAATTACCGTAAAATCCGGCTCATCTGTAAATATATCCAACAGCAATGTAAATCTTCCGTGGCAGAAGTCAATGCTTTTGAAATCAAGAACAAGCGGTGTCACATGGTCAAGTTCAAATACGAAAATCGCAACAGTTAAGAACGGTGTAGTTGACACGGTAGGCAAGGGCTATGTAACAATCACAGCCTCAACATCATACGGTGCGGCAACCTGTCTTATACATGTTATGCCGAGGGAGAGTGTGCGTTTCTGCTATGCGTCACCAAACTCCGCTCCGCTTAATTCAAATGTAAGCTTTAAGGCTATTACCGACACAGGCAGGGTAGGCGTGTATTTTGTAGTTACAAACGGTTCAACTTCATATAAAGTTACTGCAACAAGCAAGGTTAAAGACGGTAACTCCTATATCTGGACAGGTACACAAAAGCTTTCAAAATCAGGCAAATGGTCTGTTAAGGCATATTCTAAATTTAAAACCGAATCAAAGTATTACACCACGGCAGGCGGCGGTGAGGGCGAGGTTTTTGTAACCTCAACAACCAATAAAACCACCACAGCCTGTGCTGAGCGCAGAGCGAGTGACGAGGTAATCAAGCTTATTGCAAACTATGAGGGATTTCTCTCAAAAGTCACAGCAGACAGCATTACAACCGATCCTACACTCGGTTACGGCAAGGTTGTAGTTTCAGGCGAACAGTTTTACAACAACATAACTTCAAATCAGGCATATGCTTATCTTTGTCAGACCGTTAACAAGGGCGGATATACCACAACAACAAATTCCTACCTTGTAAATAACGGCATAAAGTTCAATCAGCGACAGTTTGACGCACTTGTGTGCTTTGCATACAATGTAGGCAGCGGTGTGTTCTACAATGATTCCGAACTTCAGTCTGTTCTCTTGAACACAGGTTCAAGCGGTACTATCAAAGCAGGCGCTTCGGGTACGGTTACAGGTTCAGATGTAAACCTCAGAAGAGGTGCAGGAACTAACTACTCCGTTGTTACCCGTATGAACTACGGAACAAAACTTAAATTTGTTGACGGCAAGCGTTATAACACAAACTGGTATAAAGTTAAGCTTTCAAACGGCACGACAGGATATATCCACAAGGACTATGTTTCTGCTTCGGGCGGTTCAAGAGATTTGAATAATGTCAATAAGCAGAACCTCATTGATGCACTTTTGCAGTATCACCATGCGGCAGGTTCTTGCTATTGGGGACTTTTGTACAGAAGAGTTGACGAGGCTGAAACCTTCCTCTACGGCGATTATGACCGTGACGGTCAGCACAATTATCACCACTTCCATTTCTCATGTTACTCAAACCCGAGTTTCGGTATCTGATATTAATTTTTGCAAAGAAGGTCTTAAAATGAAAAAAATAGGTTTCATAGGTGCAGGCAATATGGCAACAGCCATTATAAAAGGTCTTATGGCACAAAACGACGGCAAGGCTGATTTTATCAATGTTTTTGATGTAAGCGAAGAAAAGTGTGCCGCTATGAAAAATATGGGTGCAAATGTAATGACATCTGCCGATGAAATTGCAAAGAACAGTTCAATTGTTGTTCTTGCAGTCAAGCCGCAGAATTATCCCGAAGTTCTTGAGTCCCTCAAAAACAGCATTACAACATCCAAAACCGTAGTATCAATTGCCGCAGGCATATCTATTGCATATGTAAGAAAAGGTCTTGAGTGTGACTGCCCTGTTGTAAGGGTTATGCCTAATACGCCTCTCTTGCTCAAAAAGGGTGCAACAGCCCTTTGTCCGTCTGAGAATATCAGCGATGATGACAAAACAATCGTTTACAATATGTTTGCAGGCAGCGGTGTTTGCGAATATATTGACGAAAGCCATATGAATGAAATAATTGCGGTAAACGGCAGCAGCCCTGCTTATATTTATCTTTTTGCAAAGGCTATGGCTGATTACGCAAAGAATTGCGGAATCGACTATGACAGAGCCATGAACCTTGTTTGTGCAACTCTTGAGGGTTCGGCAGCAATGCTCCGTGACAGCGGTGAGCCTGTTGAAACACTCATAGACAGGGTTTGCTCAAAGGGAGGCACAACAATTGCCGCTATGGATAAGCTTAAAGAACACGGCTTCTATGAGGCTGTTCTTGACGGCATGGACGCTTGTACAAAGAGGGCAGAGGAGCTTGGCAAATAATTTTGCCTTAACATAAAATGAATACATTCCTCATATATTTTAACGGACAACCAATGAGAGGAATGTATTTTATGAAAAGCATTGTATTTTCTTTTAAAAAGCGTTATCTTTTTCGCAGATCAAAGGGAATTTCACCGTCTGATGTCAGATTTTTTATAAGGCGATATTCCGTGGTGCTTATCTTTGTTTCGGCTTTTCTTACCGGACTTGTTTTCGGTTCAATTTATGCATCCAAAGCCGATAAGCAAATGCTTGATTCCCTTGATTTTCTGTTTACTACAAATCTTGATGCAAGGCTCGGTCAGAATGCCGTCAGCACATTTTGCGCCTGCTTTGCATCTGATTTTATATTTCTCACGGTTGTATTCCTCTTGGGACTTGCACCGTGGGGAATACCGTTTTTGCCGTTTGTTTCAGCATTTAAAGGCTTTGGAACAGGACTTACTGCGGCATATCTTATTATTACATATTCACTTAAAGGAGCAGGTTTTTATCTGCTTGTTGTGTTGCCGGGAACATTTTTGTTCTGTTTGGCACTCGTAAAGCTTTCGGCATATGCTTTTGAAATTTCAAAACAGATGTTTTTCAGCTTAATCGGTCATTCTCATCAAACAAATTCTTTGAAAAATGAGGTGATTGATTTTTGTTCCCGATCTGTTTCGGCACTCATAATGACCTTTTGTTCAACCTTGCTGGACACGGCTTTGTGGTGCTTGTTTTCGGGAGCGTTCAATTTTTAATTTTGGAGGGCGCTATGGCATCGGAAAAGAACGCTGTAGCATTGACAGGCTTTTTCTCGTCATTGTTTCACAATTTACCACGACTTTTGCTAACGAATGTGCTTTTTGCATTGCCGTTTGCCGTAATATTCGGAATTTTCTTTTTGATTAATACCCTTACGGGTCTTAATTCAATGTTTATATATTTTCTTACGATAATTCCGCTTTTTCCGTTTTATGCCGGCGTAACTCAGGTTACTTCCCATATGGTAAGGGGAGAGGAAAATGTTGATGTTTTCTCAAATTTCATCGGCGGAATAAAGGAAAATCTGCTCAGATTCCTCATACACGGCGTTGTGATGTATGCCGCTGTTTTTATCAGCTACTACTCAATTGTCCTTTATCTCGGACTCGGTTCAAAGAACGGAATGTTTTATGTTCCGCTTGTTATTTGTATTTTAATTGCAATTTTCTTTCTGTTTATGTTCTTCTATGTTCCGCCTATGACGGTTACTTTTGATATCAAGATGAAGGATATTTACAAAAACAGTGCACTTATGACATTCGGTGAGCTTAAACACAATCTGTTTGCAGTTTTCGGAATTCTTATTTTATTCCTCGTTTGTGCAACAGTGCTTATGTGCAGCTTTACTCCGGTACTGCTCATCGTTTTCACAATTGTTCTTGCATTGTTCATTGTTCCGTCAATTTTATCTTTTATAATCAATTCTGCAGTTTATAAGAATATGTATTCAATGATTGTTGACAGGGATTCAAAGAGCAAGACAATTGATAAGAAAATGGAGAACAGACGCAAAGGTCAGTTCCGTGATGATGAAGAGCCTGTTGCAGAAGATTATTCGGATCTTGAAATTGATGAATCGGCTGACGGTGATGAATTTATTTTCTATAACGGAAAAATGATGAAAAGAAGTTATCTTTTAAAGCTTAAAAAAGAGGCTGAAGAAAGGAAGAACGCAAAATGAGCGGTAAACACGCAGTTAAAAGTTCAAAAAAATCATTGATAATAATTATTCGTGTTGTTGTACTTGTTGCAGTAATTGCAGGTGCGGTTATCCTGTTTATGAATCTTTCGGGTAAAAATAATAATTCGGCAACAACAGTACCGACTGTGGCTGCTTCAACAACCGCCGATAATACAAACTCAACACAGAATGTTTCCGACTCTGTATCCGAAACCACACAGCCTGCAACCAAATCGGGTGAAGCTTCACAAGAGCCGACAGAACAGGGATACACAGCCGAAACATCTTCAAATGACAGTGAAATTGTTGTTCCGACAATCAGCGGAGAGAAGCAAAAGCCAAAATTCAGTGCAACTCTTATTCCGTACTATGCAAAAGATGAAAATTCTTCTGAAGAATATTCTTTGAGAGATCTTTTCGGCTCTGCTTATTCAGGCGGCGGATTTACTTTTAATGAGGACGGAACATTCATTGACGGAATCACAAGTGCCTCGGCAAATTCGGGTGCGTACATTGTTGAGGGCGACTCCGTTGTAATAACATATTCCAACGATAAAAATGTTATTGCTGCCGTAACCGAATGGAACGGTGATGTTCCTGCTGAAATTACTGTAAACTACGGCGGAATTATTGTATCCTTTAAGTAAAATATCGGTGATTAAATGAGTAAAAAATCTGTTAAAAAGCCTGATTATGCAAAATTTGAGGCTAACAGGGCTGTAAAAAAGAAGAATAAGAAAAAGAAAACAACAGCAATTATTTCATCGGTTATTGCCGCCTGCGTATTTATCATTGCGGCAATCGTTGCCGTTAATGTGCTTTCACCGTCAGTAACCGCCGAGCTTACCTCGTCTGCATGGATTCCCGAAGGTGCAAAGAATGCGAGCGGTGATGAGGTTGAAATGAGTGAGGTTTACAACACAAATTACAGCGCTTATCAGGGTTCTATGTCATTTTCCGATGACGGCACTTTTACTTTATGGCTTTCGCCGGGAAGTCCGGATGACGGAACTCACAGCGGAAAATATACCGTGTCAGCTTCGGACAAAGTCAATTTGTCATTTGATAACGGAACAAATACTTCCGCCATACTCACACAAAAGAACGGTAAAATTTCGGCTGTTGTGCTTAAATATAACGACTATGAAATCACATTTGTAAAACAGTGAATACTTAAAAAACAAAAGATATACGGTAAAATTTTCTGCCGTATATCTTTTTTTATTTTTCTATATTCCGTCAAACAGACTTAGCTGTTCGGTTTTGCTTTCAAATTTATGCAAATACGAAAACACATTTTCAACTCCGAACATAATTCCGTGATTTCTGCAAACTTCTGAAATCCTGTTCATTAAAAGGTTATTGTTACTGCTCGTAAGCTGATATGAATTTCCGTATGTATAAATGTATCGTTCTTTCATATTCGGAAAGTGTTTGTCAAGCCGGCTGTAAAAATATTCTCTGTCACCGTCACGCAGAGTAAGACCTATGCCAAAGCATATTATTCCACGAACCTTTGCGTCAATGCAATACTTTAAAAGTCCGTCGATATTTTCTTTTGTATCATTTATGAACGGTAAAAACGGAGAAAACCACACAACACACGGTATACCGTTTTCGTGAAATGCCTTGAGTGTTTCAAATCTTTCTTTAGTAACGGAAACATTCGGTTCAATTATTCTGCAAAGGTTTTCGTCTGCCGTTGTAAGCGTCATCTGTAACACAGCCTTGCTTTTATCGTTTATTTTCGTAAACAGGTCAATATCTCTCATAACAGATGCCGACTTTGTGTGTACGGTTACACCGAATCCGTAGCGGTCGATTATTTCAAGACATCTTCGTGTCAGTTTCAGTTCTTTTTCAAGGGGAATGTACGGATCGCTCATCGCACCCGTACCAATCATACATTTTCTGCGTTTCCTTTTTAAAGCGTTTTCAAGCAATTCCGGGGCATTTTCTTTCACCTCAATATCTTCAAATCGGTGATTCATCTGATAGCATTTACTGCGTGCGTCACAATAAATGCATCCGTGTTGACATCCTCTGTAAATGTTCATGCCGTTTGCGGCAGATAAAATTCCTTTTGCTTTAACCTTATGCATATAATCCTCCGCTTATTGTTTGGCATCGACAAACCACCTGTTTTCCTCCAAAAACAGGTATCGTTCTTTGCCGAGAATATGGCAGGTGTAGCGTATTCCCGCACCGCCTGCTTTGAGAGATGCCGCATACCGCACATCGGAAATTTTGTCAATGCGGTATCTCCTTCCGTCATCCCACACAATATATTCGGGGATAAGATCTCCGTCACAATCAAATGTGGCAGTAACTTTAACATACTTTTTCATAGCTTGTTACCTCCCTTAAAATCAGAGAAACATCTTTAATTTTTCGCCTAAGATGCATCGTTATCATAAATATCCGACAGGATGAATTGTATGATCCTCCTTTGGGTTAAAATCCGAAAGCTCCTTGTCATCAAGCAAAACGGCAGGGCGAACAGCATAATTGCCGAATCGCTTTTTTAATCTGTCAAGTGTTTTGTCAAGCTGTTCGTTCTGAATAAGTCGCTTTTCATCACGCAAAAGGCTCATCTGGTGCGGCTGATCATCGTGTATAAAATCCGTAACGCTTACCCCGATACTTCTCAGCGGCTTTTCCATTTTATAGCTTTTTTTGAAAAGCTCAATAGCCGTATTTGTTATATCCTTTGTAAGATTTGTGTGGATTTCCGTTGTGTGCTGTCGGTTGAATGACATCAGCTCGTTGTCACGAATCGTAATGCAAACCGTTTTTGCCATAAACCCCTGTTCACGCATTCTTCTGCAAACGCTGTCACACAAAACTAATATAACCTGTTTTACATCGTTAAAGGTTACCATATCTTTCGGAGTTGTGGTTGAGTTACCGATTGACTTTACCTCGCTGTTTTCGTTCATATGGGCAACAGGGGAAGAGTCATATCCGTTTGCAAAGCCGTAAATTAGGTCGCCCCATTTTCCGAGATATGACCGCAACAGTGTAACATCGGCAGTTGCAATATCTCCAATCGTATAAATGCCGATAGATTCAAGCTTTCTGCCCGTTGCTCTGCCAACATACAAAAGGTCTTTTGCAGGACAGTTCCACACAATATCTCTGTAATTTTCCCGTGTGATTTCCGTTATAGCGTCAGGCTTTTTATAGTCACTTCCGAATTTGGCAAAAATTTTATTAAAGCTGACTCCGATGCTTACGGTTATTCCGAGCTCCTGCTTTATACGGCGATTAATTTCGAGTGCAATCTCTTTGCCGCTCATATTCTTATTGTCGGTAACATCAAGCCATGCCTCGTCAAGTCCGAACGACTCGATTTTGTCGGTGTATTCGCTGTAAATTCTCCTTGCCATTTTTGAAAATCGCTTGTACAAATCAAAGTGGGGAGGAACGGTTATGAGGTCGGGACATTTCTGCTTTGCCTGCCAGATTGCCTCGCCTGTTTTTATATTATACTTCTTCGCAATTTCATTTTTAGCAAGAATAATTCCGTGCCGATTTTCCGCATCACCGCTCACGGCAACAGGTTTGTTTCTGATTTCGGGATGATGCAAACACTCAACGCTCGCATAAAATCCGTTGCAGTCGCTGTGAAGAATAACCCTGTCTTTTTTATATTTGCTTTTGTCAACGGCACAATTAATATTCACAACGCATCACCTCGAACATTTGTTTTTATTCAATTATAGAACACTTGTTCTATAAAGTCAAGCGTAAATAGTTAAAACGGTAGTCAAAAACGAAAAAGAAAAATGTAAAATTTTTTTGATTTACAAGGCTATGCACTGCATATTGATTACAGCTGTGTAACTGTCATTTACAAAAACGAGATATTGTGGTAGAATTTACAATGTTAAATTATGTAAAACTGTCGGATATTACAGATGTTTGTCCGAAAGCTATTTTGTATCGGAGGTTTTATTGATGGAAGCTTACAAAAAGGAATTCATTGAATTTATGGTTGATTGTCAGGTTCTCAAATTTGGCGATTTTGTTACAAAGAGCGGAAGAAAAACTCCTTTCTTCGTAAACACAGGTTTCTACAGAACAGGCGCTCAGCTCCGCCGTCTCGGTCAGTATTATGCAGAGGCTGTCAACAGCAAGTTCGGTCTTGATTTTGATGTTCTTTTCGGTCCTGCATACAAGGGCATTCCGCTTTCTGTTGCCGCAACTATCGCAATCAGCGAAAAATACGGCCAGGATATCCGTTATTGCTCAAACAGAAAAGAAGTTAAGGATCACGGCGACAAGGGTATTCTTCTCGGCAGTCCTATCAATGACGGTGACAGGGTTGTTATCATCGAAGATGTTACAACAGCAGGCACTTCAATTGAAGAAACTCTCCCGATTATCAAGGCTCAGGGCGATGTAAACCCAATCGGTCTTGTTGTTTCCGTTGACCGTATGGAGCGTGGCAAGGGTACAAAGAGCGCACTTTCCGAGATTGAAGAAAAGTACGGCCTTAAAACAACTGCAATCGTAACAATGGCAGAGGTTGTTGAACACCTTTACAACAAGGAATACAAGGGCAAGGTTATTATTGACGACAAGCTCAAAGCCGCTATTGACGCTTACTATGAGCAGTACGGCGTAAAGGAATAACAGCTTTTAATTATTAATATTAATCAGTCGGGGCGGTTTTATCCGCCCCCAAAGTTTGATAAAAACTTATTTTGCGGTGGGGATAATATGGCACGGACAACCGATAACGAACACAGCGGTCATCGTGAAAGAATGCGTAAAAAGTTCATAGAAAACGGCTTTGATGTGTTTGAAACGCACGAGGCTCTTGAAATGTTCCTTTACTATGCTATTCCGAGAAAGGACACAAATCCTCTTGCACATCGTCTGCTTGACCGTTATATCACTGTCGGCGGAGTGTGTGACACCCACAGCCAGCCCGACGCCCACGACGAGTACAGGCGCCAACGAGGATGACGAAAGCCACGAGGAAACCGCCGAAAGTAGCACAAC
>OODG01002260.1_pt1 | contig 11923 bp, 10 predicted proteins | sample 1671621 | NCBI WGS metagenome assembly OODG01 (sample SAMN06348175, study PRJEB24527) | human gut metagenome | biome: human gut; feature: ankylosing spondylitis patient; material: feces | host: Homo sapiens | place: China | collected 2015-10 | reverse complement strand
CCCCCTTCCGCGTGCCCATCGCCCGTCTGGCCGCCGCACAGGCTGCCATCAAGGAACAGCAGAACTGAGCTGCGCCTGAGGGCATAGAGGACAACGCATAAATGAAACGGACACACCGTCTCCACGAGGCGGTGTGTCCGTTTTTTTTACCTATTTTGGATCAGGGCACTCGTCAAAGCTCCTGTTTTCGCAAGAAAGCAGTGGGCATTCACAGAGTTCCGTGTATCACATCATGAGCCGGTTTCCGAAATATAATTTATGAATCGGCAGCTCGTGTTGGATCTTTTCGACGACGACATACTCACCGTTGACCAGGACGAGAATATCCCCCGCCCGGAGGTGCGCCGCATCCGTCCAGCCCTTATATATGAACCTCTTGATTGTTAGCGCATTGTTCTGTCCCCTGCACTACGGCTGCTTATTTTGTTCATGCCGCTGTTGGCTGTTTCGCTTTTTTCTTTTTTTGCGAATCCGATTTTTCCTATGCCTCCACTTTCTGCACATGTAAGGGATTAGCGGCACAGCAAGGAATAGAAGCGCTACACCAGGGGCATTCCAGCAACATAGGTTACAGTGATAGGCCGTCCGGTTATAAATTGCTGTTCCAATGCTTGCATTTGCTCAGGTACTTTGTCTGAGGGAAGCAATTGATCCGCTGTGTCCTTATAAACAGCAACTGTTGTCCCACATTTTAAGTGGAAGCTATAAATTGTAAAAAACGAATAACGTCTTGGTTCGTTTGTGCGGTCAACGGAAATGGATATGCACTCTGATGTCACAGTTTTTGTGCTGCCATTCTGATACTCAAAATAAATCCGAATATCGCGCCAAGCAGGCAGGCACAGGAGGCTGACAGCAGCCACAGCAAGTGCAGCTTTCACATTTAATCCTAATGGCTTCTTATTTTTCATACACGTGCCTTAATAATACTGCTCCACGGTGCGTTCTTCACCGGTGTCTACATCCCGGAAGCGCAGCTCTACCAGTTCTCCGTCTCGGCGCTGACCGAGATACTCCATGGGAGAATTCTTGCCCATAGGCCAATCAGCCTCCTGCGCCCAGCGAGGAAATTTCCTATCCTTGATGTGAAAGGCTTTCCATAAGGCTTCTTTACCGGCTGCCGCACGGTCGGCCTTTTTCATCGTCCTGGGGAATTTGTCCAAAACCTCTGCCGCATAGGACATTACTTCTGCACCACCAATAGACCTTCCAAGTGCCTTGAAGTAATAATCGTCATCATCCTTGTAGCGCTTTGTCCTTTTAGCATCGGGGTATCTCGTCAAAATCGCTGTAAGCATTAAATTATATATGCCGCATTGCCTGCGAACGATCGTTGTGTACGAGTCTTTGGGCGGATAGGGACTTTCCACCAGCATTCTCAGTACGTGTCCATCATATACTAAAGCTATTGTCCGGTATAAAGCATAGAGTAATCTATCCTTAGCAATAACCGGAGGTGGCTCATGGCTGAAATCAGCAATACTGTCCAGCCACTCTCCGATTTTGGGGTCCGCACAGTAGGCGTCCCAAAATTCATCAAAAGGGATATCTCCGGCGATAAAGTCAAATACGATCTGCATAGTACCTCCTAATAATCCGCTTATTTGCTGGCTATTGCTGGGACTTTCTTTTATGATGTCCGCAGCCCTTTGGGGCCGAAAAGCCAAACAATCAGCATCGCCGCCACAGCTCGACTCCGTGGTCATCCTGCACAGAGCAAAGCTGTTTTGGCAGCTCTGCGTCCCGCAGATTGAAATGGCGACGGTTTTTGCAGGTCACATAAGGGACGTTCATACATAGACTCAGGTCTCCATCGGAAACATCCATGCCCAAATTAAAAACCTTCAGATTTGGCATATTGCAAAGAAAAGATAGGTTTGGCAAGATGCTATTTCCTTGTAACTCCAGATATTCCAGCGCCGATAAAGCGGACAGAGCAGAAAAATCCGTGATATGAGAGCAGTGATCAAGGCACAGCTGGAATAAGGTACTCTTTACGTTTACCAGGGCGGAGATATCCGTCAGATTTCGCTGATAACACAAGGAAAGCGACTTCAAGGATTTTGCCTTATGCAAGCCATTTAGCGAGTGAATTTTGCCCTGCGTCAGCGATAGCCAGTCTAAGCTTTCTCCCCCGATAACATCCGCAAGGTCATTTCCTTGATATGCGCAGAGATTAAGGGATTGTAAGTCCAGCGCATTGGCGAAACCATACTCGTACTTCGTATGTGATACATACAGGCACCGCAGACCAGGGACCTTCCCGTAATCTATTTCACCGTGCAGTTTTCCTGCTATACCATAGGCCGTTTGACAGCGAAGCCATTTAACGCATGGCATATAATACAACGGCGAAAAATCGAATCCGTCTGCCGCAGAGTCTGATGGAATGACCCACAAGAACTGAAGCGACGGGCATTGAGACAGCCAACCGATCTCGTCCGAAATGACGATTGCCTTTTCAAGCCCCTCTGACTGTATTAGTGCCAGATGTTCCGCAAAACTTCTGGAAGAATGCGGAAGCTGCGGCGTTATACAGCCTGCGCTTTGCAGAACATGAACGACAATCGCGTCATGCACATTGGCCGGATCAGTCAGCGCCGTAAAGATGAAGCCATTCCGTTTTGTATATCCCTGCCGCAATTCAGCATAGGTTGCCTTTGCAAAAAACATGATTTACCTCTTAGAATAACAATGCAGCAATTTTCTTTCCGGGACTCCAAATCTTATTAACAGTAGGCGTCCCAAAATTCATCGAAGGGGATATCTCCGGCGATAAAGTCAAATACGATCTACATAACTCTTCCTGCATTTCAACAAAATCATACATAGGGAACTCCCTCTGAATAAGTATACAAGAGACTTCCCTTATTTGCAAAGACTTTTTTCGTCACCCGGCCTTTGGAGTCGTAAGTGGTTGTCGTTGTGTTCCCCTTGGCAGCGCTTACAGCCGCACCGCCTGCGACACAGGCTGCCATCCGCGAACAGCAGAACCGAGCTGCGCCTGAGGGCATAGAGGACAACGCATAAATGGAACGGACACACCATCTCCACGAGGCGGTGTGTCCGTTTTTTGCATCAGATGTTGCTGATTTTCGACAATATATTACGCCTTCACGCTTTCGGCCAGCTGCGCGGCCATGCGCTCCAGGTCCTCCTGCTGCCCCTGGCGCAGGGCGGAGCGGAGGGTCACGGTGTCCGCCGCCGTCTCCCAGTTCAGGGGCTCCAGCAGCTTCTGCATCCCCCGGGCGCTGGTGGGGGCCCAGGAGCCGTTTTCGATATACGCCGCCCGGCGGCCCTTGAGGCCGTGGGCCGTCAGGTCGTGCAGCAGGTTCTCCATGGTGACGAACACGCCGCCGTTATAGGTGGGAGCCGCCAGCACCACATGGCTGAAGCGGAAGGCCGCCGCCAGGATATAGGACGCCGGGGTGACGGAGGTGTCGAACATCTCCACCTGCACCCCCTGCTCCCGCAGGCGGCAGGCCAGGATGTTGGCGGCGTTCTCCGTGCCGCCGTAGACGGAGGCATAGGCGATGACCACGCCCCGTTGCTCCGGCTCATACCGGCTCCACAGGTCGTATTTGCCCAGGATGTACCCCAGGTCCTGCCGCCACACGAAGCCGTGGAGGGGCAGCAGCATCTGAATGTCCAGCCCGGCGGCCTTTTTCAGCACCGCCTGGACCTGGGTCCCGTATTTGCCCACGATGTTGGTGTAATACCGCCGGGCCTCGTCCAGATAGTCCCGGTGGAAGTTCACCTCGTCGGCGAACAGCGCGCCGTTCAGGGCCCCGAAGGTGCCGAAGGCGTCCGCCGTCAGCAGGAGCTTGTCCGTCTCGTCATAGGTCATCAGCACCTCCGGCCAGTGGACCATAGGCGCGGCCACAAAATGCAGGGTGTGCCGCCCGGTGCAGAGGGTGTCCCCCTCCTTCACCACGCTGACGCGGCCCTCGTACCCGGGGCCGAAGAACTGGGCCAGCATATTCCTGGCGGCGGCGGAGCACACCACGGTGGTCTCCGGGTGCCGGGCCAGCAGGTCCCGGATGTCGGCGGCGTGGTCCGGCTCCATATGCTGCACCACCAGATAGTCCAAAGCCCGGCCTCCCAGCCCGTGGGCCACGTTTTCCAGAAAGCTGCGGCACACGGAGACGTCGGCGGTGTCGAACAGCACCGTTTTCCCGTCCATCAGCAGATAGCTGTTGAAGGAGATGCCCCGGGGCACGTCATAGACGCCCTCGAACATAGCCAGGCGGCGGCCGTCGGCCCCCACCCAGGTGTAATCGTCATTGACCTTTCTTGTGCAGAACATCAGAAAACCCCTCTTTCCCTATTTTATCCGTTCTATTATAGCCTCTTTCCAGCAAAAATTCTGTGTTATATGCAACACTTTCGCAAAAAATGCGCCCCGCCGGGGCGCATTTTTCAGGCTTCGTTCAGGTCGATGATAACGTGGCACGCCGTCCGCAGCGCATCCTCCACATACGCCGCGTCCTCCTCCGGCAGGGTCACATTCTCCGGATAGTACAGTTGGATGATGTACTCGCTGCCGTCGATACACAGCTGCGCCATATAGAACCCCTGGTTCCGGAACAGGTACACCGGCACATAGCGGTACACGTCCCACGGGGACGGCAGATCCCCCACAACGCCGGTGACTCCCACGGAGACCTCTGCGTTGAAGGCAACGCCGCCGCGCTCCATGGTGCCGGATATGGCAAAGCCGCTGACCTTGGCCAGCCGGGAGGGGCCGTCCATCCGGAGCTGACGCTCCGTCACCGTCCACGGCAGCAGTTTTTCCCCGGGAACCCGGATATCCGTTTTCTTTTCCACCGTGTCCCGCAGCTGCTCATAGCTTTTCGCCGGTTTCATCCGGGTGGGATTCACCGGCCAGACCATAACGGCGTACACGATCACGCCCACCATGGCCAGCAGCACCACCAGCAGGACGATTTTTGCAGCTTTTTTCATGGCAGGACTCCTTTCCCGTTACGAATACAGGTCAATGATGTCGTGGCAGGCGGCCAGCAGCAGACCGTCGAAATAGTCGGTCACGTCCTGGGACGCATCCTCTGGGAGATACACCCGCGCGGAGTATTCATTGCCCCGGATATTGAATATGTACAGCATCGCCTGCTCTCCCGTGGACCGGCAAATGGGTACCGTCCGGTAATTTTCCAGCAGCGGTATTTCCCCGGAAACAGAGGAGTGGTCCTCCAGGCCCACCAGCTCCACAAAGCAGGACGCATCGCCCCGGGACACATGGCCGCTGATCAGGAAGCCTCGGGCCTTGCTGGTTCTGCCGCGTCCGTCCAGCTCCTCCCCATAGGTCACATCGTGCCAGGGCAGAATATCCTCCGGCGGCGCCAGCAGCTCGGTCTGCGCCAGGTCCTCCCGCAGCTGCGCGTAGCTATCCACGTTTTTCTTGGGTTGGGGATATATCGGCCAGGTCAGCACAGTATACACGATCCCGCCCACCATGGCCAGCAGCACCACCAGCAGGACGATTTTTGCAGCTTTTTTCATGGCAGGACTCCTTTCCCGTTACGAATACAGGTCGATAATTTCGCGGCAGGCGGCCAGCAGGAGGCCGTCGAAGTAGTCCACGGCATCCTGGGGAATCGTCTCCTCCGGCGGGGCCATCATCCCCATGCTGTAGGTATAGCTGTGGCCGTCGATCACAAAAAACAGCCGCAGCCCATCCTCACTGCACTCCCGGTAAATGGGCACATGCTTGTAATTCTCCCGCAGCGTCGGATATTCCTCGTGCTTCTCCGTATTTCGTAACGCCAGGATGTACACCGGGTATGTGGTCCCGTCATAGATAACTTTCCCGGCCATATCCCAGCCGGTGGGCCGGGCGAAGCGCCTGATGCTGGACAGATAGATGCTGTACTCCTCCTGCTTCCAGGGCAGGATATCCTCCGGCGGAGCCAGGACCCCCAGCTTTTTCGCCGTCTGGCTCAGCTGCTCATAGCTCTCCGCCGGCTTCTGCAAGGACGGGTGCACCGGCCAGCAAAACACCAGGTCGTATAGGACGACTCCTGCCACAACGGCCAGAATCACCAACAGGACGATTTTCCGGACCTTTTTCCCGTTTTTACGTTTCATTACAGCAATCTCTCTCATCACTGATACAAATCCACCACCGTGTGACACGCCTCCAGCAGGAGGCCGTCGAAGTAGTCCACGGCATCCTGGGACATCTTCCCGTCGGCGTACACCGTGACGGTGTATATATGGCCGTCAATGCTCAAGAAATACAGCACCGAATCGTCCCACGCGTCCCGGTAAATGGGCGTCATCCGATAGTTTTCCCGCAGCGAGATCTCCGCGCGCCACTCGAAGCTCCATTTCTGAGACTCGAAGATCTCCGCCCTGTATGACGCACCGCCGTATTCCACGGTCCCCGACATCAGAAAAGCCTTGGGCTTACTCAGCCGGTCCCGGCCATCCAGCTCCTGACTGTAGAACGTTTCCACCCATGGCAGGACGTTCTCCGGAGGGACCAGCACACCCGTCTTTTCCATATCCTGCCGCAGCTGCGCGTAGCTATCCACGTTTTTCCGGGGTTGGGGATATATCGGCCAGGTCAGCACGGCGTACACAATTCCGCCCACAATAGCCAACAGTGCCACCAGCAGGAGGATTTTTCCGATCTTCTTTCCGGTTCTTCGCTTCATGACAGTACCTCCTTTTCAGTATTTTACCACATCCCCGCTTATATTGCAAGTAGTATTCGCAATTCGCCGACACTGTGTCGGTTATCCGGTCATTCTGCCGTTTAGGCCCTGTCAGATTTGCCCAATCTGACGCTTGGTTTGACTTCCCCCGCGGACGATGATATAATAAAGTATTAAGTTTTTTGGCGGGAGGTGGACATATGCAGGAGGAACGGCAGCCCATGGGCTCGGAGTCCCTGGGGACGCTGCTGCGCAGCTGGCGGGACGGCACATTTTCCGAGATATGGGCCGACTGGAAGTGGATCTGGGGCTATACAAAGCGTTATCGCCGGGCGGTGTGGTTCTACACCATCCTGGGGGTAGCCAGCTCCACGCTGGGCCTGGTGTCCGCCGTGGCCAGCAAATACTCCATCGACATCATCACCGGCTATGACAGCGACCGGCTGTGGTTCGTCATCACGGTGATGGTGGCCTCGGCCCTGGTGGGGCTGCTGCTCAGCAGCGTCACCTCCCGCATTTCCACGAAAATCTCCCTGCGGGTGAACAACGACATCCAGGCGGAGGTGTTCGACCGGCTGCTGGGAGCCGACTGGAAGTCCCTGAACGATTTCGCCAGCGGCGACCTGCTCAGCCGCCTGTCCACCGACGCCGGAGCCGTGTCCTCCAGCGCCATCCGGTGGCTGCCGGACCTGGTGGTAAGCGTTTATACCTTCATCGCCACCCTGGCGGTGATCCTGCACTATGACTGGATCATGGCCCTGCTGGCCCTGGCCAGCGCTCCCTTCCTGCTGCTGACCTCCCGCCGCCTGATCCGGGGCATGCGCACCCATCAGCAGGAGGTGCGCCAGGTGGGCAGCCGCCTGATGTCCTATGAGACGGAGACGCTGCACAACCTGGACGCTATCAAGGGCTTCGGCATCACCGGCCGCTACGGCGCCGGGCTGCGGCAGCGGCAGGAGGAGTTCCGCCGGGCCAGCCTGGATTACAACCTGTTCAGCATCCGCACGGAAATTCTCATGTCCGTGCTGGGCTCCGCTGTGCAGATGGCGGCCTTCGGCTACTGCCTGTATCTGCTGTGGTCGGGGAAGATCCTGTACGGCACCATGACCCTGTTCCTGTCCCAGGGGACCAAGCTCAGCTCCGCCTTCAACGCCCTGGTGCGGACGGTGCCGTCCTTCCTCAGCGCGTCGGTGTCCGCCCGGCGCATCCGGGACCTGTTCGCCCTGGAGCCGGAGCCGGTGCTGCCGGACAACGGCCTGGACCGGCAGGCATCCCGGGGCTTCACCGTGGCGGCGGAGGGCGTCAGCTATGGCTATGTGCCCCGGCAGCCGGTGCTGACCCGGGCGGACTTCCGGGCCGCGCCCGGCGAGATCGTGGCCCTGGTGGGTCCCTCCGGCGGCGGCAAAACCACCACGATCCGCCTGCTGCTGGGCCTGGTCCGGCCCCAGGAGGGCCGGGCCTATCTACAGGCCGCCGACGGGCGGCAGGTGGAGATGAACGCCGGACTGCGGCGGTATTTCTCCTATGTGCCCCAGGGCAACACCCTCCTCTCCGGCACCATTGCCGACAATCTGCGGATGGTGAAGCCCGACGCCGACGACCGGCAGCTGCAGGAGGCCCTGGAGGCCGCCTGCGCCTGGGATTTCGTCTCCGCCATGGACGGGGGGCTGAACGCCTCCGTGGGGGAGCACGGCCACGGCCTGTCCGAGGGGCAGGCCCAGCGCATCGCCATTGCCCGGGCCCTGCTGCGGGACGCCCCGGTGCTGCTGCTGGACGAGGCCACCAGCGCCCTGGACGTGACCACCGAGCGGACCATCCTGCGGAACCTGGCCGCCCGCTACCCCCACAAGACCTGCATCGTCACCACCCACCGGCCCACGGTGATCTCCTTGTGCCGCCGGGTGTACCAGGTGTCCGGCGGCCGGATGGAGCTGCTGGACAATGACCGGGCCCAGCGCCTGGCCATGGACTTCTGAAAAAATATTCCGGAACCGATCAGGTTCCGGAATATTTTTTCAGACTATCCAAAAAGCAGCAGAGCCTTCGCTCTGCTGCTTCCGGAAAAACGCTTTACTGATTCAGGGCGGCCTGATCCACGTCGTACATATGCTGCAGCATACGCACCACCATGTTGCTGTAGCCGAACTCGTTGTCGTACCAGGCGATGAGCTTCACGAAGTCGTGGTCCAGCATGATGCCGGCCTTCTCATCGAACACGCAGGGGCAGGGATCGGCGATCAGATCCGTGGACACCACCTGGTCGGTGGTGTAGCCGATGATGTCCTTCATGTACGTCTCGGAGGCGTGGCGGACGGCGTAGCAGATCTCGGCATAGGTGGTGGTCCGGGACAGGCGGGCGGTCAGGTCCACCACGGACACGTCGGCGGTGGGGACCCGGAAGGCCATGCCGGTCATCTTGCCCTTCAGGCTGGGGATCACCCGGCCCACGGCCTTGGCCGCGCCGGTGGAGGTGGGGATGATGTTGTTGAGGATGGAGCGGCCGGTGCGCCAGTCGCTGCCGCCCCGGGAGTCCACGGCCTTCTGCTTGGCAGTGGAGGCGTGGATGGTGGACATCAGGCTCTGCTCGATGCCGAACTCCTGGTGGATGACCTTGGCCAGAGGGGCCAGGCAGTTGGTGGTGCAGCTGGCGTTGGAGACGACCATCATGTCCGGCTGATACAGCTCGCTGTTGACGCCGTATACAAAGGTGGGAGTGACCTCGTCCTTGGCGGGAGCGGTCAGCAGAACCTTCTTGGCGCCGCCCTTGAAGTGGCGGGAGGCCTTCTCCGTGGTGTTGTTGGCGCCGGTGGACTCGATGATGTACTCCGCGCCGCACTCACTCCAGGGGATCATGGCCGCGTCAGACTGGCTGAACACCCGGATCTTGTGGCCGTTGACCACCAGGTCGCCGCCCTCATGCTCCACGGTGCCGTTGAACCGGCGGAACACGGAGTCGTATTTCAGCAGATAGACCATATAATCCACGTCTGCTTTCCGCAGGTTGATGCCGCAGACCTCATACTTATCGGGCTGCTCCGCCAGAATGCGCAGGACCACGCGGCCGATGCGGCCGAAACCATTGATACCGATCTTGATAGCCATAATTTGTTCCCTTTCTATATCCGCCCCCTGGGGGCGGTCTTTTTGTTCCGTTTATATTATACCAAATGGGTCCGGTTCATGTCTCCCATTTTTGTGCAAAATGGTGCACAAGATTCCAGGGAACTTTTCGTGACTTTTGAACATCCGGAACAAAAAAATCAAAAATATCCGCCAAATATTCCATACATTTGAAACCTTTTTGACAAGTTTTGCAGCAAAAACCGAGGGCGCAGACGCACCCCCGGAGAACCGGCGAAAAGGGCCCGTTATGGCAAGCCGCCCGGCGGCTGCCGGGCGGCTTTTGGATCAATGTTACAGATTTTCCATGGCGGCGTTGACGGCGTCCTCACAGCTGCACATGGCCAGGATGGTTTTCTCCATCAGTTCCTCCAGGGTCCAGCCCAGGCGGTCGGCCCCCTGCTGGATCACGTCCCGGGAGCACCCGGCGGCGAACTTCTTGTCCTTGTACTTCTTTTTCAGGCTCTTGACCTCCATGTCCTGGCAGCTCCTGCTGGGACGCATCAGAGCCGTGGCCCCGATGAGGCCGGTCAGCTCGTCGGCGGCGAACAGGACCTTCTCCATCAGATGGGTGGGCTCCACATCGCAGCAGATGCCATAGCCATGGCTGCACACGGCGTGGATCAGGTCGTCACCGCAGCCCGCTTCCCGCAGAAGCTCCGGCGCCTTCTGGCAGTGCTGTTCCGGCCACTGCTCAAAGTCGATGTCGTGCAGCAGGCCCACCGTGGCCCAGAAGTCCGCCTCCTGGCCATAGCCCAGCTCCTGGGCATACCAGCGCATGACTCCCTCCACCGTCAGGGCATGCTGAAGGTGGAAAGGCTCTTGATTATACTTCCGCAGCGCCGCCAGCGCCGTCTCCCGGGTGATGCATTCTCTCATGCGCGCACATACTCCTTTGTATCGGGATGATTTGCCTGAATTGTAGCAGTGTTTCCCTTAAAATGCAAGAATATTCTGCTCCAGCAGGCCTAACAGCTGCCGGGCGTGGCAGTCCTCCTCCCGGCTCAGCTCCCGGAACAGCCCCGCCAGGCACGGGTCCCCCACGCTTCGGGCGGCCTGATCGATCCGGCAGACGTACAGCCGCTCGCCGTGCGAAATGCCGAGACCGCGGCGCTGGCCGACCGTGTAGTGAATGATCCCCTTATGCTCGCCGAGAACGCGCCCGTCCGTCGAGACGAATGCGCCGGGAACGTTCTTCTCCCCCGTCAGCCGCCCGATAGCGGCGGCATAGTCGCCGTCCGGGGCAAAGCAGATGTCCTGGCTATCCCTTTTGCGCGCGTTGCCGAAGCCCTGCGTCTCGGCGATGGCGCGCGTCTCGCTCTTGCGCATGGCCCCCAGCGGGAAGAGCGTGTGCGCAAGCTCCCGCTGCGTCATGGCATAGAGCACATAGCTCTGATCCTTCGTCTCGTCGAGCGCCTTTTGGAGAATGTATCTCTCCCCCGCACGGGCGATGCGCGCATAGTGGCCGGTGACGATCTTTTCGCAGCCGAGCTCCTCAGCGCGGCGGAAGAGCGCATCGAACTTCATGCGCCGGTTGCACTCGATGCAGGGGTTCGGCGTGCGGGCGCGGCGGTAAGCCTCGCAGAACGGCAGCATGACCTGCTCGCGGAAGCCCTCGGAAAAATTGAAAACGCAGTAGCGCATCCCGAGCCGGTAGGCAACGGCGCGGGCGTCCTCCACATCGTCGAGCGAGCAGCAGGTGTGTCTTTCGGATATCCCGGCATCGGTGTTCGTATAGAGCTTCATCGTACAGCCGATGCACTCGTACCCCTCCCGCTGCGCGAGATACGCCGCGACGGAGGAATCGACGCCGCCGCTCATGGCGACGAGCACGCGCTTGTTGTGCATGGGGAGGTTCTCCTTGGTGGCATGTGGCCAAAAAAGAAAAGCGGCGCGGGAGGCTGGTTCCGCGCCGCAGACATTGTAGCAAGTTCGGGCGTCCTGTGGGACACCCTGTTGGGATGAGCTCAGGCTGCCAGAAGAGAGGGGGGCCGGCGTGCCTTGGACTCGTTCTAGGAACGAGAGCTCTAGTCCTGGAAGAGTGCCGTGGACAGGTAGCGCTCGCCGGTGTCGGCGAGCAGCGCCACGATGGTCTTGCCCTCGTTCTCGGGGCGCGGAAATTGGGC
>OODG01002255.1_pt1 | contig 11943 bp, 7 predicted proteins | sample 1671621 | NCBI WGS metagenome assembly OODG01 (sample SAMN06348175, study PRJEB24527) | human gut metagenome | biome: human gut; feature: ankylosing spondylitis patient; material: feces | host: Homo sapiens | place: China | collected 2015-10 | reverse complement strand
TTTTCCGCCCATCATCGGGTCTCCGTCAAAATGGAACACTCCCTCCTGCGCACGGGGTGACCGCGCTGGCGCTGTCTTTTGCCGCTTATGCCGCGGCAACTCTCACTCAGGAAAATACGCTGCTGAACAATTTTGACCTGATGAGCGTCAACGCGATAAAAAACATGTATTGGGGCAATTTGCCGATTGTTGATCCGATCCGTTTCACGCCGTTATCCAATCTTGACCAGAATCTGGTTTACGCGGTTACCCGCAACTATGCCGTAATTGACTACTGGATCGTTTTCAAACAGTTTATATGCCTGTTTCTGCTTTATCGCTTTTTTTCCTTCATTCCGGTTGTCAGACGGTTGTTTCTGCTGGCCGTGATCAATTTTCTGCCGGCGGTGTTCGTCGTCAACAACATGATCCATACCGAGCAGCTGATCCTCATTTTCGTTTTGCTCAGTTTTATGTTTCTTGACAAGTATGCCGCCACACAAAGGGCGTCGTATCTGCTGTGGTTTACGGTTTTTGCCAACCTGGCCGTTTATACCAAGGAAACGGCGGTGCTGTTTTATGCGGGACTGCTCGGTTACATGATACTGCGGCGGGTGTTCTGCGGAGAAATCGGGTTGGAATCTTTTCTTTCGCCGTTTAAGACGGTGGCACGGATGCCGGCGGAATATATGCTTTTTTGGACGTTGTTCATTTTTCTTACCTGTTATCTGCTGTTGCAGGATCCCCGGGTGGACGACGCCTATCTGCAAACTCACCATGCCGCTTTGCCGGTGGTCGTTGCCATTAACAAGTTGGTGCTGGGACTAAACGTTCTGGCTTTGCTTTTGTGGTCGGTCAAGACCCTGCGGCGCAAAGAGGAGAAAAACAACCTATTGTGCGAGGGTGTGCTGCTGGGTTGTACTTTGGTGACGGCCGTCGTTGTTTTCAAACTGCAGGTGGTGGTCATTCCGGATTATTACAAGACCTATTACCTTTATCTGCCGGCCGTGTTTTGCAGCGGTTATATTTTTTCCTTTTTCCGCCGTCGTTTGTGGCTGTGGGCACTGTTTTCGCCGATTGTCCTGTATGCCGGCTATGTCAATTACAACACCTACATGCGCGAGGAAGGAGAGGAGAGGCGCGGGGTGGCGGAGTTTATCGTTTCCCGGGCTGAAAACGAAGCCGTCAGCATCTATGTCTATTCGCAGGAAATGACGGCGCACAGATGGTGGAAGGTAACCGGCTGGGCGGCGGCGCTGAAATATCTTTATCCGGCCGGCGACATCGTGTTCAAAACGGCTTTGCGCTTTTCCGATTTCCATGTCGAAAATGATATGGATTCTTACGAAGTCCGTGTAGCGCCGCCGGTTCCCGGCGATTATATACTGGTGCATAAGATTAATTCGCCGTCGTTTGAACCCGGAAAAAATTACGTTCCGGTTTATGAAAACGAAGTTTATACGATTTATCGGACGGGAACTCAGGATGATTAGACTGTACCGCATGTTGGAAAACGTCTGGTTCGGTTGGCCGCAGAAGCTACGGTTTCTGCTGACGGGCGGTTTTAACACCGTATTCTCCTACGGGTTGTTCGTTCTGATGGTGGCGGCGATCGGCATACCATACAAAATTGCGATTGCGGCCGGTTACGTCATTTCGACCAACGTATCGATTTTTACCATGCGCTACTACGTTTTCCGCTCGAAGGGAAGTTTGAAAAAGGAATACGCCAAGGCCTGGGGCGTTTATCTTACCACCATGTTGATCAACTATGCGGCCATGTATGCGATGGTTGATCTCGGTGCGGTAAACGAGCTCCTGGCGCAGGGCATTTACACGGTATTGATTACGGTTTTTACCTATCTGATGCACAAGTATTTCAGTTTTGCCAAATAAGTTTTATTCGTAAAACCTCTTGTTCAATTCAATTTCAAGCTTTTCGGCTCCGAAACGTTCTGTCAGGGTCGGGATTGTTGACAGCAGGGATGTTCCGAGTCCGAAACCGTGTTTATCGATTTTTGCCCCGGAAAGCTCAAGCACCGTCGGCGCAATGTCGAGAGCCGAGTGCGGCTTGTGAATGCTGCCGCTTTGACTGCCGTTGACAACGATAAAAACGTTGTCCCGGTTTCCCGTAATATTTTCGGTAAAAGGGCAGGACATCATGAGGTGATCCCCGACGATTACGAACAGCGTGTTTTTATAAAAGCTCTGTTGCTCAGCCCAGTCAAGAAATTCCCGCAGCATTTTGTCCGCGCAAAAGACGGCGGTTTCCATACTGTCGTTTTTCTGAGGGCAGTGCGGTGAAGGCAAGCCTTGCGGAAAATGGGTTTCGATCGTTTGCGCCAGAATAAAAAACGGTTGTCCGCGATGATGGCAGTTCAGTATTTTGTCTTTTAACGCGGCATACAAGTCATGGTCGGAGATGCCCCAGTCGTTGAGCGGATATTTCCGTTTGTAACGCGCAATAATTTTATCTCTGTCCAAATATTCTTTGAAACCGGCATTTTTGATAAAACTGTCAATATGTGCGAACTTTTTATCGCTTCCCAAGATAAAAACCGTTTGGTAACCGGCCTCGTTAAACGTGCCGACAATTGACGGATAAGGGGTCAGATAACGGTAATCATAGTCTTTGACCAGATTCAGTATGTCATGCATTTCGAGCGGCAGTCCGTATGTAAAAGCTACCGTTGCCGCCGCGGTATTTCCCAAGGGCTTCAACGTCGCCCGTCCGCTGAAGGACAAGTGTCGTTTTTGCAGTTTTTCAATGTTGGGAATCAGATTTTCTTCCTTATAGTTGTTAAAATCATATTCCATACTTTCAAGCATGATAAAAACAACGTTTTTTTCCGCTTTTTTCAGAACCGGTTTGCTTCTTGTGCAATTTTGCCGCAAAATATCGGATTGCGGGAGAGATAAATAGTTTTTTGTCAATCGGTTCAAAACGTGGTCAGCCTGTTTTTGTTCCCGCGTCCGAAAATTTTTGTCTTCATGCAGCGTTCCCGGTAAAAAGACCGTTACGAAATCGGTGTACAGAACAAAACAGAACAGGGAAGATAAGAAAAACAAAACAATGAGGACAAGATGTTTTCTGCCGGCAAAATATATTAATCCGGACAGACCGGCAAAAGGCGGTATGGCGGCCGCAACGACGGGAAGTATGTTTTTGATGTACAAGACGTCTCCGGCGCTGAATAAGATAAGCCTTAACGACAGGTCGGAACGCGCAATATAAAAAGTCAGCAGCAGAATGAAGGTTGTCAGAGCCGCCAGAAAGACAACGCAAAAGTTTCTGAACATTTTTCACCATAAAGGTTCGTTTACGGTGAAAATTATTTACGGCTTTGGCAAAAGCTTTCCTGTTGATATTCAGTTTTTTTCTTGTGTCCGAAGAAATAATGTCCTATAAGAAGGCTATCTAAAACAAACGAACTTTTACGGTGACGAGTGTTCGTTTAGCCCGCAAGATAGGTTTTGACCGCGCCGTCGCGCTCAAACAGATAAAGCAGGGTGCGCAGCGCCTGTCCGCGCGGGCTTGCAAGGTCGGGATCGGCGGCTATGATCATCCGCGCGTCTTTGTTGGCGGTAATCAGCAGATTTTGGTGTTCGGGCATTTCTGCCAGCCGGAACTGTTCGGCGCCGCTCTGGCGGGTGCCGAGAATTTCTCCGCCGCCGCGCAGTTTCAGGTCTTCTTCCGCAATCAAAAAGCCGTCTTCGGTATCGCGCATGACGTTCAGCCGCGCGCGCGAGGTTTCGCCCAGCGGATAACCGTAAAGCAGAATGCAGACGGCAGGTTTGACCCCGCGTTTGACCCGTCCGCGCAGCTGATGAAGCTGCGCCAGTCCGAAACGCTCGGCGTGTTCGACGATCATGACGGTGGCTTCCGGCACGTTGACGCCGACTTCGATTACGGTAGTGGCCACCAGCAGTTTGATTTCGCCGTTTTTGAAACGTTCCATCACGGCGTCTTTTTCCTTTTCTTTCATCTTGCCGTGTACCAGGCCGACTTTGTCGCCGAAAGTCTTTTGCAGAATTTCGAAACGGTTTTCGGCAGCCGCCAGATCGATTTTTTCCGACTCTTCGACCAGCGGGCAGACCCAGTAAACCCGTTCGTCGTTTTCCGTTTTGCGTTTGACGGCGGGAATGATTTCGTCGATTTTGGTAAGCGGCATTACTCTGGTGTCAACCGGTTTGCGTCCTTCGGGAAGCTGGTCGATTTTGGAATATTCCATGTCGCCGAAGGCGGTCAAAATCAGTGTCCGCGGGATAGGGGTGGCCGTCATCACCAGAACGTCGGCGCGGCTGCCTTTGTCCGAAAGGTTTAAACGCTGGTGGACGCCGAAGCGGTGCTGTTCGTCAATAATCACACAGGCCAGGTCGGCAAAAGTCACGTCTTCGACAAACAGGGCGTGGGTCCCGATCAGGATGTTGATTTTGCCCTCTTTCAATTCTTCCAGCAGCTGCGTTCTGGCTTTGCCTTTGATACGGCCGGTCAAAAGCGCGGCCTTGAGGCCGATTTCTTCCAAAAGCGGAGCAATGGTGTCAAAATGCTGTTTGGCGAGAATTTCCGTCGGTGCCATGATTGCCGCCTGGGTGCCGCATTCGACCGCGTTGAGCATGGTAAGCAGGGCAACGATCGTCTTGCCGCTGCCGACGTCGCCCTGAAGCAGTCGCAGCATACGGCTTTCGGCAGCCTGGTCGCGGTAGATTTCCGCCAGCACTTTTTCCTGTGCGGCGGTGAGCGAAAACGGCAGACGTTCGAGAATCCGGCGGCGGAGCATGCCGTTGCCGGCGATCTTGCGGCCGACCTGCTTTTTTACCTTTTCCCGCACCAATGCCAGTGCCAGCTGGTTGGCCAGCAATTCATCATAAGCCAGCCGCATGCGGGCGGGGCCGGACGGCAGCAGGTCGTTGCCGCCGCGGGGATGGTGCGCCCGCCGCAGGGCTTCGGCAAAAGACGGCAGGGTCAGGGACTTTTGGTGGGTTGTCTCCAGCCACTCGGGCAGCGGCGGTACCAAAGACAGCGCGTGCTGAACCAGCCGGCAGATAAATTTGTTGGTAATTCCCGCGGTCAAACCGTAAACGGGTTCGATTTCCGGAATCTGCCAGCCGTTTTCCGGGGCGACGATATAATCCGGATGGCTCATCTGCCAACGGCCGTTGAACAGTTCGGTTTTGCCGCTGACCAGACGTTCGCACCCTTCCGGCAGGTTTTTGCGGATAGAATCGGGATAGGCTTTGAAAAAAACGAGCGTCAGTTCGTTTCCCGCCTCGTCTTCGCACAAAACCTGATAGGGCTGCTTGCGGCTTTTGGGAGCAATATGTTCGATTACCCGGATCAGAACGGTGTTGATTTCGCCGTTTTTGAGAGCATGGACGGAAGCCGCCCGCCGGCGGTCGTTGACGGCATAGGGCAGATGCCAGAGCAGGTCAATGATTTTTCCGATGCCGAGGTTTTCGAGCAGCGCGGCGTATTTGTCGCCGACGCCGCGAACGGACGAAGGCGAAGCAAACAAGGGGTATAAAAAAGACGGCCGCATATCTTTCTGCCTTGAAAAAAAAGGTTGCTATCGCCGGTAATTGTATATATTTTTGTGAGAGAAGTAAACAAGAAGATAAAGCCATGGCGAAAAACCCCGATCAGGATCCGATTTCCGTTTCTTCCGTCAGCGAAGGTTTTGAACCCTTTGCGGTGGCAGACCTCTGGCGGCAGAGCGAAACGGACATTTTATATATAGCCAGCGACGGCGTGGTGCTGGAACAAAACGCCGACATTTTGCAGGCTCTGCTTCCGCAGACGGAAATTTTGCGTTTCCCGGCCTGGGATACGGTGCCGTATGACCGGGTTTCGCCCAACGTTAACATCATCGCCCGGCGTACCGATACGCTCGGCAAACTGGCTTTTGCACCGGAAGCAAAACGTCCGCGGATCATTGCCGCCAGTGTCGGCGCGATTTTGCAGAAACTGCCGCCGAAGCGGATATTCCTTAACTCAATGAAAGAAATTAAGGTCGGCGAAAGTCTGAATTTCAACGATTTTTTACACTATGCGTCGGTTAACGGCTACAGCCGGGTCGAACAGGTGATGGAACCGGGAGAATATGCCGTCAGAGGAGATATTCTCGATATTTTTCCGACCGGTACGACGGAACCGCTGCGTATTGACCTGTTCGGCGACGAGGTGGAAAAAATCCGCACTTTCGACGTTTTGAGCCAGCGCACCACGGGCGAAAAAAAGAGCTATCTGTTCCGGGCGGCGGGCGAAGTGGTTTTGGACGACAATACGGTCAAAACTTTCCGCAGCCGTTACCGGGAGGCTTTCGGCGCCGCTTTTAAGGACGACGAAATTTACGAAGCGGTGTCCAACGGGCGCAAGTATATGGGAATGGAAAACTGGCTGCCGTTTTTCTATGAGGAGCCGTTACCGACCCTGTTTGACTATCTGCCGCGGGCAAAGATCGTCGTCGGGCGCAACGCCGACGCGGCGCTTGCCGCCAAAAGCGAAAGCATTGCCGACCATTATGTTTCCCGTCTGGAAGCGCTCAAAGTCAAAAATCAGGGCGAGGCGGACGCCTATCGTCCGGTGGCGCCGGAACTGATGTTTCTTGCGGCAAAAGAGTTTTCCGCAATCGTCGAAAAACGGCGTGCGGTGACGCTGACCGGACTTAATCTGCCCGACGGCGGTGGCAACAAAGACAGCGGCGTGTTGCCCGGGCGTGACTTTTCCGCCGCCAAGAGTGTCAATGCGGCGCAGGTTTATCTTGATCTTTTGGCCTATTTCAGCGAATACGGCAAACTAAAAAGGATTGTCTGCTGCTATACGCCCGGTTCCCGGGAACGTCTGTTTTCGCTGATCTCCGACGCCAAGGCCGAAACTCCGTATGCCGGTCTTGACTTTACCTTTGCCGAGACCTGGCAGCAGGCGTTTGACAAAGCGGCGGCAAACCGGGTGGCGATGACGGTGCTGCCGCTGCCGCACGGTTTTCGCGGGGAAGGGCTTTGCCTGGTTTCCGAACAGGATGTTTTAGGGGCACGGCAAAACCGACGGACGGCCAAAAAAGTAACTTCAAAAGACTTTATCGCCGACATTTCCTCGCTCAACATCGGCGAGCTGGTGGTGCATATCGAACACGGTATCGGCCGTTTCATGGGGCTTGAGAACATCACGGCCGGCGGTGCGCCGCATGACTGTTTGAAAATCGTTTATGCCAACGACGACAAGCTGTTCGTGCCGGTGGAAAACATTGAAACCGTTTCCCGTTACGGGATAGACGACGACAATATTCAGCTGGATACGCTCGGCGGCGCGGCCTGGGAGGCAAAAAAGGCAAAAGTCAAAAAAAGGATTCACGAAATTGCCGAAAAACTGATTGCCATCGCCGCGCAGCGTCAGTTGAAAAAAGCGGAAGCCTATGTTGCGCCGGAAGGGCTTTATGACGAGTTTTGCGCCGGTTTTCCTTATAATGAAACCGAAGATCAGCTGAATGCGATCGGTGACGTGCTGGGCGATCTGGCAGCCGGTATTCCGATGGATCGGCTGGTCTGCGGCGACGTCGGCTTCGGCAAAACCGAAGTTGCGCTGCGGGCAGCGTTCGCCGTGGCGATGGCAGGCGCGCAGGTGGCGTTGATCGTGCCGACGACTTTGCTGGCGCGGCAGCACTATTATAATTTCAAACAGCGGATGGCCGGTTTTCCGCTCAACGTGCGCATGCTTTCGCGGCTGCAGACGCCGGCGGAGGCGCGAAAAGTTAAGGAAGGCCTGAAGGACGGCGCGGTCGACATTGTGATCGGCACTCATGCGCTTTTGGCCAACAACATCGAATTTGCCAACCTCGGGTTGCTGATTATTGATGAGGAACAGCATTTCGGCGTTGCGCACAAGGAAAAGTTGAAAAACCTCAAGGCTGACGTGCATGTGCTGACGCTGACCGCCACCCCGATCCCGCGGACGCTGCAAATGTCTCTGACCGGGGTCAAGCAGCTTTCGATCATTGCCACTCCGCCGGTTGACCGGCTGGCGGCGCGTACCTTCGTGATGCCGTTTGACGGGGTAATGATTAAGGAAGCCATTTACCGCGAGAAATTCCGCGGCGGCCAGACTTTTGTGGTCTGTCCGCGCGTTTCCGACATTGCCCGCGTGTTTGATGTCTTGCAGGAACTGGCGCCGGACGCAAAGATTCTGGTTGCCCACGGACAGATGCCGGTCAAACAGCTGGAAGAGGTGATGAACGACTTTGCCGACCGCAAGGGTGACATTCTGCTTTCGACCACGATCATTGAATCGGGGATCGACATGCCGTCGGTCAACACTATGATCGTTTACCGGGCGGACATGTTCGGTCTGGCTCAGCTTTACCAGCTGCGGGGGCGGATCGGACGCTCAAAAGTACGCGGGTACTGCTATTTTACGGTGCCGGCACAAAAGAATCTGAAACCGATCGCCGAACGGCGGCTGAGCATTCTGCAGGCGCTTGACAGTCTGGGCGCCGGTTTTTCGCTGGCCAGCCACGATATGGATATCCGCGGTTCCGGCAACATTCTGGGCGAAGAACAGTCCGGGCATATCAAAGAGGTGGGCATTGCCCTTTATCATCATATGCTGGAGGAAGAAATCGCCCGCATCAAAGCCGGCGCCGCGGCAGCGGAAACGGACGGCAAAGCGGCCGCTGACTGGAGCCCGCAGATCGTTACCGGCGTACCGATCATGATTCCCGAAAGCTATGTCCGCGACCTTGGCGTGCGGCTGGGACTTTACAAGCGGATCGGCGGGCTGGAAACGCCGGAAGCGTTGCTTGACATGCGGGAAGAGCTGGTTGATCGTTTCGGTCCCGTTCCGCCGGAGGTTGAAAATCTGCTGAAAACGGTGGAGATCAAACAGTTGTGCAGGGCTGCCAACATCGAAAAGGTAGACGCCGGCGCCAAAGGTTTTCTGGTCGCTTTTCACAACAACGTTTTCCGCTCGCCGGAAAAACTGGTCGAACTGGTTGCCCGTTCGTTCGGAAAGATCAAAGTCCGTCCCGATCAGAAGCTGTTGATAGAGGGAGATTTGAGCAGCTATGCCGTCCGGCTGGAAACCATAAAGAGCTGGATCGGCAAAATCAACCGGCTGTAAAACAAAACGCCGCGACGGCGGGATTTTGTCCGGTAGAAGGCCGCCGGACATCATAAACTTCCGCAAGCATAACCCGGCGGCGGTGCCGTTTTGGATCAGGCTTGCCTCAGTTCTCCTCACTGCGGCCGTGCGTTCGGTACATCAAGCGGCATGCCTGCGTCCGTCCGCCGGCGCGGATTAAAAAAATTCCCCGAAAACGAAGGTTCTCGGGGAAAATCTCTGAAAAACAGAATTGATTTTATTTTTCGGCCGGCGCTTTCTCTTCGGACGTTTGAGCGTCAACGGCTTCTTCAGCTTTCTCTTCGGTTGCTTCGACCTGTTTTTCCTCGCTCGGAGCGGCGTTTTCCGCGGCGGCCTTTTCGTCTTCGGCAACGGTTTCTTCAATTTCCGCCTTGTCTTCTTCTACGACCGTTTCGACCGGCGTGTCGTCCTCATCTTGTCCTTCGTCGGCAACTTCGTTCGCGTCTGCTGCTGCGGCTTTTTCGACCGGGAACAATTTGTATTCTACCATGTCGCCGATTTCAATCCCTTTGGCTTTGACGTCGCCGGCGTTGATTTCCAGCACCGCGGTTGCCGGGTAGGGGGCAACGATCATTTTGACGGAATCCGGCTCGGCATTTTCAAAGATCCAGTAGATCATGCCGTCCCGGTCGATGAACAGCATGTCGAGCGCGATTTTGGTGTCTTTCATCCACATGGCCGTAGGAACGTTGTTGAAATCGGACAAGTCAAAGACCATGCCGGAATCGGCGTCCAGTGCGGTTCGGTTCATCAGTCCGGTGGACAGTTCTTCTTTCGTCTGCGCCAGTTCCACTTTGTAAACGTTTTTGTTGCCGTCAGAATCGGTAATGGTCAGTTCTTCCCGGTTATCCTTTGGAGAGCAGGCGGCCGTGAGCAGAAGCATCATAAAAAGTTTTAATATTTTTGACATTGTTTGTTCCTCCGTTTTCAACTACTTTAAAAAGTGTATAACAATATTTTGAAAAAGACAAACTGATTTTTAAAAAGTTTGCATTTTCCGATTTTTCTCCTTGTGTTATCGGGATTCTTACGTTAAAAATCATTATGATTTGCAATTTTAAACTGGGGTTTGAAAAAAGAATGATGTCTGGGGTAAAATATACGAAATTTGCAACCGTTCTGCTTTTGTCGGCCGGGCTTTCGGCCTGTGCCGCCGAGCGGGAGACCGTCGTCCGTGCGTCTGCGGAAGCGGATCGGCCGGCCGTTTCGACCTACCGGCCGATCCACAAGCAGTTGACGGAAACGACGATCCTCGGCTCCGACAGCCTGAACGCCCGTTATGAAGAAGAAAAGGCGATACCGGCGCCGACCAGGCCGATTATCCGCGAAGACGCGCGCAAAGAAGCCAAAATCGACAAGGACAGGGAATTCAAAAAAATAATCACTTATGCCAAGGCGGAAAAAGCCAAACGGGCAAACACGGAAAAGAAAAAGGAAGCCGCTCCGGTTAAGAACGAACCTTCGGTCGCTTATCAGGCGGCCACCATCCTGTTTGCCGACGGCAGTTCAACGGTAGTGCCTGAATATCAAGGCGAAATCCGCAAAATTGCCCGGCTGGCAAAGGAGAAAAACGCCCATATCACCGTTTACGGCTTTGCTTCCAGCCGCACCCGCGACACCGACGTTGCCACCCATAAACGGATCAATTTCAACATTTCCCTGAAAAGGGCGGAAAGCGTTGCCGCGGCTCTGATCAGGGCCGGCGCGCCGAAAAAGTCGGTAGCGGTGGAAGCTTTGTCCGACAGCATGCCGCTTTATCAGGAAGTGATGCCGGAAGGCGAACGCCTTAACCGCCGGGCCGAAATTTATGTCAGCTATTAACGGCCGCAGGAGAAAAGAACGCGGTGGATATTGATTTTGAACACAGCCTGTCTTTGGGCGGTAACATCTGGAAATTTGCGTCTTACCGTGAGGATGCCGCGGAACGGATCGCCGCGCTTTACGGGCTGCCGGCGGCGGTGGCGGCGGTAGTTGCCGCCCGCGGGATCGGCGTCGGCGAAGTTGACGATTTTTTGTATCCGAAAATGCAAAATCTGATGCCGGATCCTTTTTGTCTGAAAGATATGGAAAAAGCGGCTTTAAGGATTGCCGGCGCGGTCGAAAGGGGAGAACGGGTCGCCGTTATCGGCGACTATGACGTTGACGGCGCCACTTCATCTTCGCTGTTAAAACTTTTTCTGCATTCGGTCGGCTGTGAAGCGCCGGTCCACATTCCCGAGCGGGAGGAAGGCTGCCCATGTGGGCGGGGCACTGACGTAACCCCGGGAGCCGGGAACCTTGAGCCCGGTGGAGGACGGGCCCTTCCCTGCACTCCGCGGGATTACGTCGGCAGCGGGCTTTCAGCTCCGTGCCGTGAAGAGAGCGTTCCATATATAGAGTATCAAGTCAAGATAAAATTCCATATATGAGATTAAAAACCGCCGTATGGATTCCAAACACAGCATTATGTATGGGAATCCATTTCCCAACCATGCGAAAAAAGAGCTGAAGAAGGCGATAAGAAGGAATCACAGCCCGGTTTGGTGGGAAAGCCCGGAAAGGGGCGGCCGTGGACGGGGGAGGCGTAGGGGCATGGCCGACCGGAACGGGCTCCGGGCCGGGCAGGGAGCGGTACGGTGGGGCGGCTGGGCATCTGGGGCTTGAGGAAAGAGGCGGTTGGGGGGAGGCGGTTCCGGGGGGAGCAGGGCAGCCAATCATGGTGAGGCTTGCGGACACCGATAAGAGGGCTGCACGGGCAGGGGAGCGGAAATGCCTGATGGTACGGTTTCCCTAAAGGAAAGGCGCGGATACGGCGGGGAATCCCCTGCCATGAAGGTAGGAACGTGGAGGGG
>OODG01002230.1_pt1 | contig 12028 bp, 9 predicted proteins | sample 1671621 | NCBI WGS metagenome assembly OODG01 (sample SAMN06348175, study PRJEB24527) | human gut metagenome | biome: human gut; feature: ankylosing spondylitis patient; material: feces | host: Homo sapiens | place: China | collected 2015-10 | reverse complement strand
TCCACCCTTCAGACTCCATGTAAAGGTGGAAACAGGTTCGCCAAGGGTCCATCCATCGTCATCTGCTACGCGCCCTGCATCAACCACGGCATCAAGAAGGGCATGAACAACGTCCAGCAGGAGATGAAGGACGCCGTCAACTCCGGCTACTGGAACCTGTACCGCTACAGCCCGGAGACCAAGACCTTTACCCTGGACAGCAAGGAGCCCACCATGCCCCTGTACGACTTCATGAAGGGTGAGGTTCGTTACGCCTCTCTGGAGCTGAGCTTCCCGGAGAACGCCAAGGTGCTGTTTGCCGAGGCGGAGGAAGCCGCCAAGGAGAAGTACGAATCCTATAAGCGCCGCGCGGAGAAGTAAGCCTTCGCAGAAAACGCCCCGGCCATTAGGTCGGGGCGTTTTTTCCTGTATCTGCGGCTTCCGGATGCGGAAAAGGGAGGGGATAGCCGTGCGCCGGACAGACGGGGGATCCAGGGAGGAAATAACTTATTCCGATAAGAAAAAATTGTTAAACTGTTGACAGACAGATGGGCAAGTGATAAAATTAACAAAGTAAAAAATGCAGCAGCACAGGATGCGGAAAGGGAGAACACTATGGCGAGACCGTTTGACTACACAGCGGAATACAAGCGCAAGCTATGCACCGCCGATGAAGCGGCACGGGTGGTAAAAAGCGGCGACTGGATCGACATCTCCATGGGCACGGGCTTTCCGTCTCTGATGGACGCCGCCATTGCCAAGAGAAAGGATGAGCTTCGCGAGGTCAAGATCCGCGGCTATCTGATCTTCGACCCGATCCAGATGGTGGAGTGCGACCCCGAGCGCAGGCACTTTGTCTACAACAGCTGGCATATGTCCGGCTATGAGCGCAAGCTCTGCGATCGCGGACTGTGTAATTTCAATCCCATGGTGTTCCGCAACCTCAGCTGGTATTACAGCCAGTTCCTCACCGTCAACGTGGCCATGATGGCTGTGACCCCCATGAACGAGCACGGCTACTTCAACTTTGCCGGTGCCACGGCCTCCGCCCGTTCTACGTTGGACAAGGCAGACGTGGTCATTCTGGAGATCAACGAAAATCTGCCCTGGGTCTACGGCGGTCTGGACGAGTGCATCCACATCAGCGATGTGGACATGATCGTAGAGGGGCCCCATGGCCCGCTGCCCAGCGTCAAGTCCCCCGCCGCCAACGAGGCGGAGATGAAGATCGCCGAGTACGTGGTGCAGAACATGGTGGACGGCTCCACGCTGCAGCTGGGCATTGGTTCTCTGCCTAACGCGGTGGGCCAGATGATCGCCAAGAGCGACTTGCGGGACCTGGGCATCCATACCGAGATGCTGTGCGACAGCTATCTGGATATGTACAAGGCTGGCAAGATCACCAACAACCAGAAGAAGCTGGACCGCTACAAGAGTATCTTCGGCCTGGCCATCGGCTCGCCGGATCTGTATGATTGGATACGGGAAAACCCCGGCGTGGTCACCTATCCCATCAGCTACTGCAACGACCCGGCCAATGTGGGCAAGCAGGATAATTTTGTTTCCATCAACAACTGTATCTCCGTAGACCTGTATGGCCAGATCTGCGCCGAAAGCTCCGGCACCCGCCAGATCAGTGGCACCGGCGGTCAGTTGGACTTCCTTGAGGGTGCGGCGCTGTCCCACGGCGGCAAGGCCTTTATCTGTCTGACGTCCTCGTTTACGGATAAGCAGGGAAATGTGAAGTCCCGTATCAACCCGCTGCTGGCCCCCGGCGACATTGTCACCGACCCCCGCAGCCAGGCGTACTACATCGTCACCGAGTACGGCGGCGTGAACCTGGTGGGCTGCTCTACCTGGGAACGGGCGGAGAAGCTGATCTCCATTGCCCACCCCATGTTCCGCGATGAGCTTATCGCCAACGCGGAGAAGCAGGGCATCTGGATCAAGTCCAACAAGCGCTGAAAGGTACATAGCAAGAGGGAGACGGCGCAGGGCTGTCTCCCTCTTGACATTTTCCTGCGGATATAGTATACTTCCTGCATATGAAATCGGCGATGACGGGAAGCAGTAGGCGGTCAGCGGATGCCAAGAGAGGGCGCGGCAGGTGTAAGCGCCCGTGATGCCCCGCCCAAGTCGTCCCTGAGCTTCGCGCTGAACTGACAGTAGGCCGCGGCGGTTTGCCCTCCGTTACCGGGGCGGGGTGTTGCTGCACCCGTGAGCGCGGGAGCGATCCCGAATACAGGTGGTACCACGGACGTTATGTTCGCCCTGTTTTGCACTGGCAAAACAGAGCGGACTTTTTGTTTTGCCAAATACCGAAAAAGGAGTACAGATATGAAAGAACTGCCCAAGGTCTATGACCCGCGGGATGTGGAATCCCGCATCTACAAGCTTTGGATGGACGGCGACTGCTTCAAGGCGGAGCCGAACCCGGACAAGAAGCCTTTTTCCATCGTCATGCCGCCCCCCAACGTCACCGGCCAGCTGCACATGGGCCACGCCCTGGACTGCACCCTGCAGGACATCCTGACCCGCTTTAAGCGGATGCAGGGCTACGAGGCACTGTGGCTGCCCGGCAGCGACCACGCCGGTATCGCCACCCAGATCAAGGTGGAGGAGGAGCTGCGGAAGAACGAGGGCTTGACCCGCTACGATCTGGGCCGCGAGAAGTTCCTGGAGCGTGTGTGGGCCTGGAAGGAAAAATACGGCAGCCGTATCGTGGAGCAGCAGAAGAAGATGGGTGCCTCCTGTGACTGGAGCCGCGACCGCTTCACCATGGACGAGGGCTGCTCCCGCGCCGTGCGCGAGACCTTCTGCGAGCTGTACGAAAAGGGCCTGATCTACAAGGGCAGCCGCATCATCAACTGGTGCCCCCACTGCCTGACGGCCCTGTCCGACGCCGAGGTGGAGTACACCGATAAGCCCGGCAATCTGTGGTATATCCGTTACCCCCTGGCGGACGGCAGCGGTGACATCGTGATCGCCACCACCCGGCCTGAGACCATGTTCGGCGATACCGGCGTGGCGGTGAACCCGGAGGACGAGAAATTCAAGCACCTGATCGGCAAGACCTGCATCCTGCCCATTATGAACCGCGAGATCCCCATCGTGGGCGACGATTACTGCGAGATCGGCTTCGGTACCGGCGCCGTGAAGATGACCCCCGCCCATGACCCCAACGACTTCGAGGTGGGCCTGCGGCACAATCTGGAGGTCATCCGCTGCATCAGCGACGACGGCACCATGAACGAGAACGCCGGCAAATATGAGGGAATGGACCGCTACGCCTGCCGCAAGGCGGTGGTGGCAGATCTGGAGACGCAGGGCTACCTGGTCAAGACCGAACCGTACAGCCACAACGTGGGCACCTGCTACCGCTGCCACAACGATGTGGAGCCCCTGATCTCCGCCCAGTGGTTCGTGAAGATGGCGCCCCTGGCCAAGGAGGCCATCCGTGTGGTGGAGGATGGGACCATCAAGTTCGTGCCTGAGCGCTTCACCAAGACCTATATCAACTGGATGGAGAACGTCCATGACTGGTGTATCTCCCGCCAGCTGTGGTGGGGCCACCAGATTCCCGCATGGTACTGCGACGAGTGCGGCCACATCAATGTCAGCCGTGAGGATCCCACCAAGTGTGAAAAGTGCGGCTGCACGCACCTGACCCGCGAGGAGGACGTGCTGGACACCTGGTTCAGCTCCGCTCTGTGGCCCTTCTCCACCCTGGGCTGGCCTGACACGGATGCCGCCGACCTGAAGTACTGGTATCCCACCTCCGTCATGGTCACCGGCTACGACATTATCTTCTTCTGGGTGGCCCGCATGATCTTCTCCGGCATGGAGCAGATGAAGAAGGAGCCCTTCAAGACCGTGTTCATCCACGGCCTTGTCCGCGATGACAAGGGCCGCAAGATGTCCAAGTCCCTGGGCAACGGAATTGACCCCCTTGAGATGGCCGAGAAGTACGGCGCGGATGCTCTGCGCTTCAACCTGATCACCGGCAACAGCCCCGGCAATGATATGCGTTTCTTCGTGGAGAAGTGCGAAGCCATGCGTAACTTTGCCAATAAAATCTGGAATGCCAGCCGCTTCGTCATGATGAACTTGTCCATCGGCAAGGTCGAGCTGCCCGAGAAGCTGGAGCTGGAGGACAAATGGATCCTCAGCAAGCTGAATACCCTGATCCGCGAGGTCACCGACAATCTGGAGGCCTACGAGCTGGGCGTGGCATCCGCCAAGATCTACGACTTCATCTGGGACACCTACTGCGACTGGTATATCGAGCTGACCAAGACCCGCCTGAACGGCGAGGATGCGCAGGCAAAGCAGGCCGCCGAGAATGTGCTGTGCTATGTGCTGCTGCGTATCTTGGAGCTGCTGCACCCGTTCATGCCCTTTATCACCGAGGAGATCTGGCAGGCGCTGCCCCACGAGGGCCGGTACCTCATCTCCGCCGAGTGGCCGGAGTATCAGGATGCGCTGCACTTCCCGGAGGCCGAGGCCGCTATGGAGGCCGTCAAGGACGCCATCTCCGCCATCCGCGCCCGCCGTGCTGAGATGAACGTGCCGCCCAGCCGCAAGGCCCAGGTCATCCTTGTCACGGCACAGCCGGAGAACTATCAGCTGGGCGCACACTTCATCACCCGCATGGCCTACGCCAGCGAGCTGACGGTGCTGACCGCCGCGCCTGCCGACCTGACCGGCATGGTGACCGTCGCCACTCACGACGCCACGGTGTATATGCCCATGGCGGAGCTGGTGGACATCGCCAAGGAGCTGGAGCGCATCGCCGCCGAGCGCAAAAAGGCGGAGGAGAACCTCCAGCGCATCGAGGCCAAGCTGGCCAACGAGTCCTTCACCTCTCGTGCCCCGGAGAACGTAGTCAACGCAGAGCGCGAAAAGGCCGAAAAGGCCCGGGCGCTTATTGCTAAGCTGGACGCCTCCGCTGCAGCAATGAAACTGTAAAGCCATAGTGCTTCACAGTTATTCTGATGTAAAAACGAAAGCAAAGCCCAACCCGCCGTGTGCAGGACCGGACAAACAAAAAAGACGCCGAAAGGCGTCTTTTTTGTTTGTCCGCAAACGGAAATATGCGCTATATACACGGCTCGCTCGCTGTGCTGGATCGACCGCCGTTCCGGCGCCGAAAAACATGGTGCTTTCCAAAATTTTTCGCCCTTCTGACGGGTTTCGACAAATTCCGCGCGTCGGATAGTCTATAATCAACGCAGAACATCGAACCGCGGAGTTTTTTCTGGCAGGCACGGCCTGCGGCACACACCAAAGAAAAAGGAGCGTTCAAATGGAAGTATCGGCAAAACACGAGGGCCAAACGTTGACATTCTTTCTGGTCGGCGAGTTGGACCACCATGGGGCAAAAGGACTGCTGGAAAATCTGGAGCGCGAGATCGAGCGGACGCTGCCGCTGTCGCTGGTGCTGGATTTTTCCGGCGTCACATTTATGGACAGCTCCGGCATCGCCGTGGCGCTGCGGGGTTGGCAGCGGATGCGGGAGCTGGGCGGCGCCGTAACGCTGTATCATGTGGCGCAGCAGCCAAGAAAGGTGTTCGAAGCGTCAGGCGTCGGACGCATGGTGACGATCGTTTGAGGAGGGAGTACATAATATGACGCGAGCTGAAAACTACGTGACACTGGAGTTCCTGAGCCGCAGCAGCAACGAGGGGTTTGCGCGGGTGGCGGCGGCAGGCTTTGCCGCCCAACTGGACCCCACACTGGATGAGCTGGGGGACATCAAGACCGCCGTCAGCGAGGCGGTGACCAACGCCATCGTCCACGCCTATCCGGAGCAGTTGGGTAAGGTGGTGATGAAGCTGAAGATATTGAAAGGGGGGATGCTGGAGATCACGATCCGCGACTGGGGGCGTGGTATCGAAAATGTGGAGCAGGCCCGCCGTCCCATGTATACCACCGGCGGCAGCGAGCGCAGCGGCATGGGCTTTACGATTATGGAGAGCTTCACGGATCGGTTGGTAGTGCGGTCTGTTCCGGGAAAGGGGACCACGGTGCAGATGCGTAAACGGATCGCGCCGCGGCTGGCGGTACGATGAGCGACCGGCTGGCCCTGCTGGAACGGGCCCAGCAGGGCGATGACCGGGCGGAGGCGCAGCTGCTGACGGAGAACGCGGGATTGATCTGGTCCATCGTACGTCGTTACAATGGCTGCGGTGTGGAGACGGATGACCTGTATCAGTTGGGGTGCATCGGCTTTGTAAAGGCTGTAAAGGGGTTTGACCTCACATACGGGACGCAGTTCTCCACCTATGCCGTGCCGAAAATCGCCGGCGAGATACGTCGGTTCCTCCGGGATGACGGTCCGGTAAAAGTGGGCCGCACCATGCGGGAAAAGGGGCAGACACTTTGGGCGGCACGGGAACGGCTGCAAGGGCGTCTGGGCTGTGAGCCAAAGCTGTCACAGCTGGCAGCGGAGACCGGCATGACACCGGAGGAGATTGCCGCCGTGGATCTGGCGCTGATCGCACCGGACTCTCTGCAGCAGGAGACCGCGGAGGGCCTGACGCTGGAGTCCACACTATGTGCCGAGGAGCCCAGCGTCTCTCTGGTGGAGCGTATCGCCCTGCGGGACGCCATCGATGCACTGCCGGAGAAAGAACGGAAGACCATTCTCCTGCGTTTTTTCAAGGGGTTGACGCAGGAGCAGACCGCCCGCATCTTACAGGTATCGCAGGTCCAGGTCTCGCGGCTGGAGCGCCGCAGCCTGCAAAAGCTGCGGGACCTGCTGGCAGAGGAGTGACTTCGGGCAGAGACGGCGTAAAAAGGGAGGCGTCTCGACAGCAGCGCGATTTCGAATGTAAAATGGATCAGGACAGAGGGGGCTCTATTGCGGAACGCTCATCCCGTTATCGGCGGGATGGGCGTTCCCTCGTAACGGAAAGGTGAAACGCGTTTCCGGCAGATGTCTCTTAGCCGTCCGTTCCGGAGGCACCCGGCAGCTTCGGCGAGGCGCCATGCTCTTTTTCGTATTCCAAAGGCAAAAACTCCGTCATGGTCCCCCGATACCGTTTCGGCATAAACGTGTTCTGGCACCGGGGATTTTCACGCTCCCGAATGGCGACGCTTTGGAAAAACTGCTTCCACAGCGAGCGAAAGTACAACTCGTCCTCTCCGGGCAGCGCGGGCTGAAAGTGCTCCATCCGCATAATACGGGAACGGCCTCCGGCATACAGCAGCAGCTCTCGATGGGTGCGGTCGTAGATAAAAAACTGCTCGTTGGCGTAACGCTGGCAAAAATGGCCGCGCAGCAGCGGCAGCACACGGTTTTTGGGCTTGATCTCTGCGCCCAGTGTACCGCCGTAGTCCGAAAACCGCACAAAACCGCGCAGCTTTTCCAACTCACCATTCATGTGGCGAATAGCGCGGTACAGCGGATAGCAGGCCGGGTCGGATAGATCGCGCATAAAGCCGGGCCCCCCCGCCAGCAGCTTCCTGATGAAGGCATACAGATGCAGCTCCTTGTCCGGCAGACACGTTAAAAAGCCGCGGCGCACCACGGCCAGCGCTTTGCCGGACCGGGCGGCGATACCGCGGCTGACCCGCTGACTGTACGCCGGCTGGGTGATCACGGTGCGAACTTCATAGAGGGAGAGGGGGTCTTCGTCGCAGCAGAAGGCGGCGGGGGTCTCCTTGTACACATAGCTCTCATATACGCAGCACAGAAAACCATCCAGGCTGCCATCATATTGATAAATCACGTCATTCATACGGCTTCTCCTACCGGATCAAAGAGAGACAACTGTGCAGCCTGGTCCGAAGGCAGCGTACCGCGCTCCAGTCGTTCCAGCTGCAAGGGCAGCGTAGCAGGGGAGAAGTGCAGTCCCTCCGGTATCCGCCCGCCGCAGGTAATAAAGTACTGCGCCCGTTTCAGCACCACGCCCAGCTTTTTCAGGTCCTCAAAGCGTAGGGTACCGCCGCAGCGCCGTGCCGATACGATGCGCCGCGCGCTGGTGGAGCCGATTCCGGGAACGCGCAGCAGCGTCTCCAGATCCGCCCGCATGACCTCGACAGGGAACCGGTCCAGATGCCGCAGCGCCCAGTTGCACTTGGGATCCAGCCGTGGGTCAAAGTCCGGGTGGGCGTCATCCAGCAGCTCGGTAGCCCGAAAGCCGTAAAACCGCAGGAGCCAGTCCGCCTGGTACAGGCGATGCTCCCGCAGCAGAGGCGGTTTGGTGTCCAGGGATGGCAGCAGGCTATTTTCCACCACCGGTACATACGCGGAGTAGAACACGCGCTTCAGCCTGTACTTGCGATATAGTGACTCCGTCAGGTGCAGAATGTGCCGGTCACTGTCATCAGTGGCGCCCACGATCAGCTGTGTGCTCTGTCCCGCCGGGGCAAACACCGGTGCGTGCCGGTACTTCGCCAGCTCTGCCTTACTCTGTGCCGCGCCGTCGCGGATCAGTCCCATCGGGCGCAGGATCGCCTCCCGGGTCTTATCCGGGGCCAGCGCCTGCAAACCCTGCTGACTGGGCAGCTCGATGTTCACACTGAGCCGGTCGGCCAGCAGTCCCAGCTGATGCACCAGCTCCGGCGCCGCACCGGGGATAGCTTTGGCGTGGATGTAACCGTTGAAACGATACTCCTCCCGCAGGATACGCAGGGCCCGGATCATCTGTTCCATGGTGTAGTCCGGATCGCGCAGTACGCCGCTGGAGAGGAACAGACCTTCTATGTAATTCCGCCGAAAGAAGCCGATGGTCAGTTCCGCCAGTTCACGGGGCGTGAAGGCGGCGCGGCGCGTATCATTGCTGCGCCGGTTGACGCAGTACTTGCAGTCGTACACGCAGGCGTTGCTCATCAGGACCTTCAGCAGCGTGATGCACCGCCCATCGGCCGAAAAGCTGTGACAGCAGCCGGCGATGGAAGAGGAGGTGTTGCCGATCATACCCGGCCGGAATCCGCGGCGCACGCCGCTGGACGTACACGCTGCGTCGTATTTGGCCGCATCCGACAATATCGCCAGCTTGTCCAGCAGCTCCATGCTTTTATGCCATGCGGCGGCGCCGGGGCGCCGGCCTGTCAATACAGTCGATGAGCCGCAGTATATTGGCGGCGATGGAACCCGCGCCCAGCAGCGTGATAATGAGACCAAAAGTTGTCATAGTTGTGTCCTCCTTGCTCGAACTGTTGTTCTGGTAATAGTATAAATCGAACAAGCGTTCTTGTCAAGCGAAATCGAACAAAAATTCTATAAATTTCATTTGCGGTTGACCGGGCGCGGAAGTTGTATTAAAATGAGAGCAACGAACGAGAAAGACGAGGCCCCTCTATGACGGATCTGGAAAAACGCTTTATCAAGGCCCGGCGCGATGCGATCGCGGTGGATTATCAGAATTTGAACGACTGCCAGCGCCAGGGCGTGCTGGCCACGGAGGGGCCGCTGCTTCTGTTGGCGGGCGCAGGCTCCGGTAAGACGACCGTGCTGATTCACCGGGTGGCCAATCTGCTGCGGTATGGTCGTGGCAGTGATACCGAGGAGATACCGATTCCCATCAGCGAGGACGAGGTATCGTTTCTGGAGCAGTATGCCAAGGTGCCGGACTCGGCGCAGCACGCTCTCGTGGAGTATCTCTGCGCGGTGGAACCGGCCCGTCCCTGGGAGGTGCTGGCTATCACCTTCACCAACAAGGCTGCTAACGAGCTGAAGGATCGCTTGGGGCGGATGCTGGGGGAGGAGGCTGCCGCCGATGTCTGGGCGTCCACGTTCCACTCTGCCTGTGTGCGTATCCTGCGGCGTGATATCGACCGCATCGGTTTCGACCGCAGCTTTACCATCTATGACACGGATGACAGCAAGCGTGTGGTCAAGGACATTCTCAAGGAGCTGGGGCTGGAGGAGAAGTCGTTTCCGCCCCGCGAGGTGCAGTCGGTCATCTCCCGCGCCAAGAACGATATGCAGTCGCCGGAGGAATTTCTGGAGCAGTGGCAATTGATCAACGATTGGCGGAAAATAAGGATGGGTAAAGTATATACGCTTTACAACAAAAAACTCTGTGAGGCCAATGCGCTGGACTTTGATGATCTGCTGTGGCACACCGTGCGCCTGCTGCAGACGGCACCGGACGTGCGGGAGTACTACCAGCGGAAGTTCCGCTATGTCCTCATAGACGAGTATCAGGACACCAACGCGCTGCAATACGAGCTGGCCAAGCTGCTGACAGGACCTGCCCGGAACATCTGCGTGGTGGGTGACGATGACCAGAGCATTTACCGCTTCCGGGGTGCGGATATCACCAATATCCTCAGCTTTGAGCGGCAGTTCAATGGCGCGCGGGTCATCCGTCTGGAGCAGAACTACCGCTCCACGCAGAATATCCTGGACGCGGCAAACGCGGTCATTCGCAACAATCAGGGCCGCAAGGGCAAGACCCTGTGGACGGAGAACGGCTGCGGCGAGCTGGTGACGGTAAAGACCACCTTCAACGAGAGCGACGAGGCCAACTTTGTCCTGGGGCAGATCATGATGTACTACCGCCGGGGCGGCAGCTGGGGTGACTGTGCGGTGCTGTACCGTACCAACGCCCAGTCCAACGCGCTGGAATACGCCTGCAAGCGCAGCGGCATCCCCTATAAGATCTACGGTGGTCTGAAGTTTTTTGACCGGGCCGAGGTCAAGGATATGCTTGCCTATCTGTGCGTCATCAACAACCCCACGGACGATCTGCGCCTGCGGCGCATCGTCAACGTTCCCGCCCGCAAGATCGGCCAGGCCACCGTGGACAAGGCCCAGATTATTGCCACGCAGCACGGCCTGACGCTCTACGACGTATTCCGCCGTGCGGAGGAATTCCCCGAGCTGAAAAATGCGGCTGGCAAGCTGAAAGCCTTTACAGATATGATCGAGGAAATGCGCCGCCGCCTGCCGGAGAGTGAGCTGCCGGAGTTCTACGATTACGTCTGCGAGCGAAGCGGCTACGCGCCCGCCCTGCGGGAGAAGGACGATATGGAGAGCCGCGGCCGGCTGGAGAACGTGCAGGAGCTGCGCTCCAGCATCCTGGCCTACCTGGAAAACGCCGAGGGCGCGGAGACGAGTCTCTCCGGCTACCACATGTTCAACGAGTACGGCAACATTTTCCTCGAAAACCGTTACACCGACTGGCAGAACTACTACCCCTACTGGACGCTGCGCAACCTGTGGATGCTCTCCAAATACGTTCCCGCGGAGAAGCTCCAGATCGAGTTCCTCAACAAATGGCGCAACACGGAAAAATATGCCGGCGACCCGTTCGCCCCGGCCAATTACAGTTTCGAATACCTCTTCGCAACGACCATGGCCGGACAGCCGCTGGCCTGGATGGAGGCGAGCGGACTGCCCGAAGAGGCGCTGGGCATCGGCGCGCTGATCGAACGCTACAAAGAGGTGCAGCACGATTTCCACCGCGGAGTGATCCTCCCCGTGGGCGACGAACCGTCGGGCCGTTCGTGGACCGGATTCCAGTCGGTCGACGGCGAGCGGGGCTACCTAATCTTCTTCCGCGAGCAGAACCCCGACCGGAAGGCCCGGATCGAAACATGGCTCCCCGAGAACTCGAAAGTGCGCCTCACGCCGGTGCTGGGGAGCGGGAAGGCCGCCGTGCAGAAGACCGGACGCCGCGGAACGCTGGAGGTGGAACTTCCCGCGCCCAACGATTACACGATGTACCGCTACGAACTGATCCGCTGACGAACCACAAATCCTGATAACAATGAAAACACCGATAAAATTCATCCTGTCATTTGCTCTGCTGCTGCTCGCGGCGGCCGACATCGCAGCCCAGGAGCTGATCACCAACGTTTACGGACGCGACGTGCAGTCGCTCAACGGAAAGTGGGACGCCATCGTCGATCTCTACGATCAGGGCCGCAAAAACAAGATCTACCTCAACCGCTATTTCCAGGAAAACAACCGCAAATTCGTTCCCGAGGGCGTGGAGGGCCGCGTCCCCTACAAGGGAACCACCAGCGACACCATCTATCAGCTCATGGGCGGCCTGCGTTCGGGCATGGGCTATGTGGGCGCACACAACCTGCA
>OODG01002229.1_pt1 | contig 12029 bp, 14 predicted proteins | sample 1671621 | NCBI WGS metagenome assembly OODG01 (sample SAMN06348175, study PRJEB24527) | human gut metagenome | biome: human gut; feature: ankylosing spondylitis patient; material: feces | host: Homo sapiens | place: China | collected 2015-10 | reverse complement strand
GATAAAATTAGGCATACAGATAATAATCCTCTTCATCTTGATTTATAATAAATGTTCATTTAATCATATAAAATAACGAATTTCATCACGATCTCATACAACAAGACTAAATAGCTAATGTTCAATCAGCTACGAACTACAAAAAAGATAGAGAAAAAGATTGTGTTAGCCGAAAATGATGTATATTTGCATATCAATAAACGAACATTTATTGATAGCATATAGACATTCATTAAGTGCTATGTATCAGCTAATTATTTTTCAATTAACCTGTTTCTAAAAATCACACATGAAAAATTATACGATCGGTTTTTATCTCGAAAAATTATACTATTCTCCTCAATTTGAACCCGTTATTAAAGAAATCATCAAACGCAACATATCGTATGTGGTAATTATTCCCAAAAACCGGGAACGAGACGAGTTAAATCAACGTGGAGAATCCATCAAACACTGCCAAGAAGAAGGTTTCGTATATTGTTTCGAAGAAGACGACTGTGAATGTAATATCATGATTTTTGGAAACACGCCACGCCCTATTCATACCCCTTTCAAGAAATCAGCTCTTATCATGCATGGAGTATGGGGAGGGAAAATGGTTAATTATGCATCGGGCCTGAATGATGTAGATCTACGCTTTTTAGATGGAGAATTCCTGGAAAACAGTTTAACTAAACTCTTTCCTGAAAAGAAATCCATTTATTATGTATCCGGATATTCAAAACTGGATAGTTATTTCGAATTCACAGAAGAAGACCGGGTGAAATTCCTTCAACATTGTAATTTAGATATAAACAAGAAAACGATATTGTATGCACCAACTTTCTATCCGTCATCAATTCTGAAAATGAGTAAGAAATTCCCGGAAGATCTTGCCGATTACAATATTATCCTAAAGCCACACTCGCACCTGTTCTTACGGAAAAAATACACGAAAGACCTGCACAGACTGGAATCGTGGACGAAATACCCGAACGTTTATCTAGCTAAATTCGACGAAACCAACATTCTCCCTTTCCTTCATGCCTCCGATCTGATGATCTCGGATATGTCAAGTGCCGTATTTGAATTTTCGGGAGTCGGTAAGCCGGCAATTGTCAATATGTTTCTAAGATACCGTTTACTTCATCGTATATTCCCTCATAAAATAACCAAACGATTAGACACGACCAACTTTTTTCTCTGGGAAGTAGGAGACACCCCGAGAAACTATGCCGAAATGTTACAAAATGCCAAGGAGAACCTTACGAATCCAGATAAGAACAAGGAAAAACGAGAAAAATTCAGCCGACATGTAGTGGGTATTGTTGACGGCAAAGTGTCCGAAAGAATTGTAGATAAACTACTGGAGCTTAACAATAATATCCAAGCATAATACTCGTCAAGCTTTCGTCAGTATCGTATACCTATTACGAATCGTTTTGGCCCGGTTTATAATCTGATCGATCTCCCCATTCGAGAAAGTTATATTCCGTTCTATCTCGTCCAATATTTTCATGCGTTCGAAAAAGATCATCAACTTCTCGTAATCATTTTCCGGCTTACGGAAATCCCGTTCCACTAACAAATGTCCCCAAGCCACTTGCAAACCGTGCAAAGTTGAACGATTGGGAAACAAATCATCAATGGCATGACTAATCATATGTTCCGCACCACTGGCCGGTCGTGAACTATTGGCAAGCACCATGGCCAATCCCGAAATCACTAAACCGTTTGCGAGATCGCCAATGAAACGAGAAGACCGAATATCATTAAAAGTGTACGGAATCACGGAATTACCACTCAATGAAGCCAAAGCCATGGCAAAATTATTAATACTTTCTCCTTTGTCAATATGTGCCAGATACCAATCTTTCACCGCACTAGCATTGGACACGAGATCCCCTACTCCTGCCAAGAGTAACTTCTCGGGAGAACCTTTTATAATATTTACATCCGCAATAATACCCAAAGGAGCCTTTACTCCAAAGCTCTGTTTTTTACCATCTTTCAATAGACGGGCAATAGGGGAATAAATTGCATCATTAGATAACGTCGAGGGAACGGTTATATAAGTTAAGTCCAAGGTATTTGCCATTAACTTAACAGCATCAATAATACTACCTCCTCCAAAAGCAACTAAAAGGACTTCCTTATTCGTGATCGTATTCATAACCTCCAGAGCCTCATCGTAAGAACCTCCTTTGATAAAAAGTATATCCTCGAAAGACAATTTATCCAATCTGGATTTGTACAAATCCCTCAATTCCATGGAAGTAACCAATATTTTCTCCTTGAAATAAAGATGATTTTCCTTCAATATATCATCCAGATGAACAAAAATATCTTCCCCGACTTCTAAAACGATAGGAACATTGATCGTCTTGTAATACATTATTTTGATGCTTTTATTTTTTCGACTAGCTCTGACGTACTGATTCCCTTCGTGTAAGGCAAATAAACCATAGAAACATGGTGTTCTTCCAAAAATTCCGGAGTGACACGAATCTGTTTCAAGTACCCTTCTCCATCCCAATCATCACCATGCACGATGATGTCAATATCGTATTTTTTAATGTATTCCTTATTATCATACCCGTGAATAATAAAGGCATCATCCACATAACGACAAGCTTTCACGACTTCTAGACGATCTTGTTCAGACAAAAACGGTCGGCGTTTATACGAGGCCACCATTTCATCCCCGTTAATTGCCACGATTAAACGATCACCTAATTCTTTGGCACGTCTCAATAATTCGACATGTCCAAAATGGAAAAGGTCAAAAACCCCTATAACATATACATTTTTCATACTACCTAATTTGCTTGATCACATCCGGCCTCCCTGTATTCTCTTACCACAACCGGAATCACGATGCCAAAGGTAGTAAATATAGTTTAAAGTTCAGAGTTTAAATATCAAAGTTTAGCTTTTCGAATAAAAGCCTCATCCATCATTGGTTGCAGGCGTTCCCACACGTATCCCACGGAAAGTAGATCAAATAACTCTTTTTCCGTTCTTCCCTCGATTACCTGCCCGGGGAACATATCAAAAGGACTAACGCTCTGATAACGCGAGTCATTGGAAGGCAGCCATCTAGGCAGTTCAACCCAAGGCGGGTAAATAGCTAATCCCGGTAAGTGACACGCCTGCGCGATATGCCGGGGTCCACCTTCATTTCCAAAAAAGAAATCGGCTATTTCCAGCATGGAGACCAATTTCCGTAACGAATCGGCCTCGATATCAATAAAAATATGCTCGTCTTTCCCCATATCCTCGTACAATGCCAAGGCTGCCTCCTTCTCTATCCGGGAATAATTAAAAATCAACTGGGCACCATAACGCTGAATGATACGAGACAATATCTCCTTCATTTTCGCCATATCCCAAGCTTTCCCCGCCACTCCCTTTTGTTCCATGTAGCTCTTGAATTCTGCCGTTTCCTGTTCGGTCACGTACAACCGGAAATCAGTGGTCATTATCAACTTCCTTTCTCGCTCCAAAGGCCGTAACAATAACAAATTTCGCACAACCTCATCCAAATCGTCATTCACGTGGTTACGTACCCGATAATTATGAAAAAAATGATTATAAAATTTAGATGTTCCGATACGATATTTCGTTCTTAAAGAAAAGGCACTGAACCATAAAGTTTTTATCGTGGCACGAGTATCGATGATCACGTCATAGCGTTCCGTTTTCATCAACTGCCGAACTTTTCGCAAGTATTTAAAGAAGTGATTATTTTCTTCATCCGAAAAGGTGATAATCTTATCTATATCCGGATGATTTTCAAACAAAGGAGCAATATGATCATTCAACACGTAATGAATCTCCGCCTCCGGAAAACTTTTTCGAATAGAGCTACAGATCACGACCGACAGTACCGCATCTCCTATTCTCCTAAAGCGAATCACCAATACTTTTTTTACACTCATAATCCTTGCCCTTTTCTATATAATACGGGATTCAATTCCGGATCGTTATACATTTTCATCTGTTTGTAGACTTTCATGTATTTACGTCCCGTTTCTATATCTTCCAAAAGTTGATTGATCGCAAGTATTAAATCTCTTTTCTGTTCCAGCAACACGCTTAGCTTATCATCACACTCCTTTACATGTACTTGAGCAACCTCTCTACGCTGCACCTCCTGTTCCATGTGATAAATTTTCAAACACAAAATAGATAACCGATCTATTGCCCATGCCGGACTCTCCGTGTTCACGGTAGCGCAAGATAAGATTCTCACGTTTTTATATTTATCCCAGAAATATCCATCCAGCAATTCGACCAAATCCGTCCGACGTTGATTCAACCGATCTATACGTCGTTTGATTTCCAACGCTTTCACGGGTTCTATATCCGGATCCCGAATGACATCCTCCAAATGCCACTGGACTGCATCTACCCAATTTTTGAGAAACAAATAATATTCGATTGATTTATACTCGTATGGATTTTCCATGTCAGCATCAACACAATCTTGTACATGATAACATAAAGTACTCTCCTCAAAAATACGATAGCATAATTCTGCAAATAACATAATACCCTTTTTCAATCCAATTATTATTACAAAAATAGCAAAAAGTATTCCAATTATTACATTTCCCGATGCAAATCCCCTTTAAGATTTTATAACAACTTTATTTCGGCCATAAAGCTTTATTTCGGGATATTCCTATTCGAAAAAGTTATATTTTTTATCTTTGTTCCAAAATAAATCGGCAGTTTATGAAAAGGTATTTATTCTTTGTTTCGTTATCATACGCTTATCCTATTTTAAGACCCATTCAATCAGAAATTTGGCAACGAGGAGATGAGGTCGCATGGTTCTTCACCTCTCCTTGTGATCAATATTTACATGAAGGGGAAAAACAATTGAAAACAATCAAAGAAGTCATGGAATACAATCCGATTGCCGTCTTTACCCCGGGGAATAAGGTATATGATTTCTTTCCCGGTGTTAAAGTCCAAGTTTTTCATGGGTTCTCGATAGACAAGCATCCCGGAAGAGGCGATCATTTCCGCATCCGGGGATTATTCGATATATTCTGCACGCAAGGAAGTACTTCCACCCCTCATTTCCTGGAACTTGAAAAACAATATCGACATTTCAAGGTATATGAAACTGGTTGGAGTAAAACCGATCGTTTGTTGACATTTTTTCTGCATGTAATTTTCTCCAAGAAGGAATAAGCGCAACTAGCTGATTAACAGTTGTGATTAATAAATGAGTGTTTGTTTGTATTTGTTGAGTTTATTGGTTAAATTTGCGTATTATTAAACGATCAATTTATGATGGGAAAGAAAATTGCATACCTTGACCGCAATGAATACAACTACGGTCCCGCCCCGGAAATTGAAAAAGTCTTAAGAAACTTTGATCCGGACAAATTATGTTTTTACACAAGAATTTACGATGAAGGCAAAAAGAGTATTCTATCCGATTACATCGCCGAACTATATGATATTCCGGAAAAACAAGTCATTTTGGGATATGGTGGAGAAGATATATTAAAACAAGTCGTTCACTACTTCCTATCCGGTGGCCAAAAACAAAAAACACTATTAATCCCTAAATTTTCATGGTGGTACTACAAATCCATTGCGGACGAGGTAAACGGACGAACCGTCTTCTACCCGCTATTCGAGGACGGAAATACGTTCAAATATGATATTCAGAGCATCCGGGAAACGGTAGAACGGGAAAACCCGGAAATCGTGTTAATCGCCTCCCCGAACAATCCGACCGGAAATTCCTTGTCAAAAGAAGAGTTACACGAAATTCTCTCCTTTATTCCCCGGGAAACAGCCATTGTCATTGACGAGGCTTACGCGTCTTTTAGCAATAAAGACACGTCATACATAAAACCACTCATTGAAGAGTTTCCGAATTTACTGATCATCCGGACTCTCTCCAAGTTCTACGGACTTCCCGGATTACGTCTCGGCTTTGCCTTTATCGGGAAGAATTTGTCCTCATTCTTGAATTACAGCACGAAATATTTAGGTTATAACCGACTTTCCGAAGAAATCGGTATTGCCGTATTGAAAGCAAACGATTATTACCAGAACGTGGCAGACCTCATGGCAGAAGACCGGGAAACCTATATGCGGGAAATCGGTGCCTTGGAAGGATTCAAAGTGTATCACTCGGAAGCAAACTTTATTCTGGTGAAATACCCGATTTCATTAAAATCCCAATTACAGAACGCATTCAAAGCGAAAGACCTAATCATCAAATTCATGAACGAGGAAGATATTAACACGCACATGCGGATCACGTTGGGAACCCAAAAACAAAACCGTTTGGTGATAGACACCATCAAAGAAGTCGTGTCAACCCTATCCTAACCCGGTAACGTGTATGAAAGCTATAATCCTTGCCGCAGGCATTGCCTCCCGGTTACGACCGCTCACAAACGATCGGCCGAAATGCCTGCTAAAAATAGGCGATCGTTCTTTGTTGGAAAGAACGATTGATGCCTTATTGGAAAATAATATCCGTGAAATTATTATCGTTACCGGATACTTGCATGAAATGTTGGAATCCTTCGTGCAAACTCGCTATCCTTCTTTAAGCGTCAAATTCATCCACAATGAACTTTACGCCACCACCAATAACATATATTCCTTGTGGCTGGCATTACCCGAAGTTCAACAGGAAAAAGAAATTATTCTACTTGACAGCGACATTTTATTTGATCCGCTCATGATAAAAATATTACGGGATGCCCCTCATGCTAACTGCCTAGCACTGGACAGTCATAAACTCGGGGAGGAAGAGATCAAAGTCATCGTAAACGGGAAAAATCAAATCACGGAACTCAGCAAAACGTGTTCCATAGAAAAGGCCATTGGTGAATCCATTGGCATTGAAAAAATATCTCATACCTATCTCCTTGCCCTACACGAAGAACTGGAACACATGATCCTACACGAAAAACTGGATAATGTTTTTTATGAATTAGCCTTCGAACGCTTGATTGCACGAGGACAATATTTCTATCCGGTGGACACGAGCGCCTATTTCTCCATGGAGCTTGACACTCCCGAAGATTTTCACGATGCCATCAATCGAATCCCCAAACACCTACAAGCATGAAAATTGTACTTTTTTGCGAACAAAAATACGCGATAAATATTTTACAACCTCTCGAAGTCGAGGCCAATAAAGAAGGGGAACATTCCGTGATATGGTATGTTCAACCTAAAAATATCCCGGACTTTCCGTTAAAAGACGAGGTGAAATGGACAAACAGCATACAGGAAATCTACGATTTTTCCCCGGATGTCCTATTCGTTCCCTGCAACATTGTTCCCTACTATTTACCGGGAGTGAAAATACAAATCTTTCACGGCTACGCTGCCGAGAAAAAGGATCATTGGGTAATCCGCCGTTATTTTGACACCTATTTTACCCAAGGCCCATTCTTCACGGAAGGCTTTAAAGCACTTGCCAAAAAATACAAGGATTTTGAAGTTGTAGAAACAGGATGGCCTCGCCAAGACTGGATTTATGAAAATCTCCACACTTTTGACGCTGAAAAAAACGCACTACTCCGAAAGCACCAGAAAAGCAAATTGGCCTTGTATGCCCCAACCTTTTCTCCATCGTTAACTTCCCTGCCATTCATAAAAGAGGGACTGGAAAAATTAGCCCGGGAAAAAGATGTCTTACTCATCCTGAAATTTCACCCGTTAACCCGGAGTGAATGGATGGAAGAATACAGGCAATTGGCCGAGGAACATGAAAATATGCTTTGGGAAGAGGATCACAATATCACGAAATACCAGATCATGGCTGATGTCATGATTAGCGACACCTCTTCGACCGTGTACGAATTCCTGCTACTCGACAAACCAGTCATCACGTACAAGACCATTGCCAAAGATATTTACTGGCTGGATATTCAACATCCGGAAGATCTTCCCGACGCCTTCGATCTCGTACTTCAAGATACCGTACTCGCCTCAAAACGCAAATGGATCATCGACAACTACGACCCCTATCTGGACGGGAAAGTTTGCCACCGTATGCTTGACGCCGCCAGAGACTATATCTCCCGCCACGGAGTACCCAAGAAACGAAAATTAAATCTTTGGCGTAAATACACCAGTATCAAGAAATTCGGCAAAGTCAAAAGAAGATAAACTAACTCATCTTCTTGGCTTTCCGTTTGAGCACCTGCTCGTCATGGGCATGAGTCCACTCTTTCAACAAACGGGTCATTTCCATCGCGTCCGAATGTGTCAATCGGGCATATTCGTCCGCGATAATATCAATCATATCATCTGTTGCATTCAAGCGGTAAAAGTTCTTCAATCCCACCAACGGGGAAATCGTCATGAACTTGATCCGGTTCAAGTCAACCAACATAAAATGAACCCGTTCACCCTCTCTCCGGATCAACGTGTTCCCCGGTGAATGATCGATAAAATAGATGGATTGCGTGTGAAAATGATACGTGAACCGGGTGAACTCCCGTAAAATAAATTCCAGATCAGCCGGACGTTTCACCCGCAAATCCCGAAAAGTATAATCATACTCTTCCTGCCGGGAAATATAAAAACTACGGGTTACCCCGAAGATATTCCGATAAACGATATAAGCAATCGGTTCCGGGGTATCCACACCCCTCTCCAACAACGTATTCGCATACTCGAACGAGCGTTGAGCCTTTCCTTTCCGCACGTAAGCATACGCGAATTGATTAATGACATTGGGTTTTTTAAAGGATTTCACGTTAAAACGTTCTCCTTCCACGTCCAATATCTTAATCACGTTCCGCTTGTTATCAATGACCTCTCCTTCCAGATCAAAACGACGAGGAATATCCAGAATGGCCTTTTCCAATGACTTATATTTCGGATTAATTTGGTAATCAATCATTTTACCCGCTCGTAATTTATAAACGTGTAATCACATTCATTTTTCTCATCCGCCTTCCCTACTTCTCTCTCCACTTCTTTCCAAACTTCTAGGTCAACAGACGGGATCACGGTATCTCCCTCGCATTCTTGATGAACGACAGTAAGATACAACCGATCTGCTTTATCCCACAACTTCTTGTAAATTGTTCCTCCCCCAGTCACAAATACTTCATCTTCATTTTTCGTCAACTCCAAAGCCTCCTCAACACTATGCACAACCTCGCATCCCGCAGCCTCGAATTCCGGATTTCGGGATATAACGATATTTCTTCGGTTAGGCAAAGCCCGACCGATCGACTCAAACGTCTTCCGTCCCATTAATATCGTATGCCCCGTGGTCAAAGCCTTAAAGCGTTTCAAATCAGCTGAAAGTCTCCATATCAACCCGTTATCCCTTCCGATAACATTGTTCTCTGCCGCTGCTACTATTATTGATAAAACCATCGAATTTATTTTAGATTTACGATTTTAGATTTACGATTGGCCCCTCTGACCTTTGGTCATCTCCACTATAAACAGGGAAGAACCAAATTAGTCTCCGTCTTCGGGAATCTTTTCATTCTAAATTTTAAACTCTAAATTTTACATTATACCGATATCGCCCCCTTTATATGTGGATGCGGGTTATAATCGCACAATGTAAAATCTTCGTATTTAAAATCGAATATACTTTTCACGTCCGGGTTGATTTCCATCCGGGGTAAAGGACGGGGTTCGCGTGTCAACTGCAATTTCACCTGTTCGATATGATTCAAGTAAATATGCGTGTCACCCAACGTATGCACAAATTCTCCTGGTTTCAAACCGCACACTTGCGCCATCATCATTGTCAACAAAGCATACGAGGCAATATTAAACGGCACGCCCAAAAAAGTATCGGCACTACGCTGATACAATTGGCAGGATAATTTCCCGTTAGCCACGTAAAACTGAAATAATGCGTGACAAGGGGGCAATGCCATATTTTCAATATCCCCGGCATTCCATGCACTCACGATCAACCGACGGGAATTCGGACTATGTTTAATGTCATGCACCACTTGGGAAATCTGATCCAGAGAAGTCCCGTCCGGCTTAGGCCATGAACGCCATTGGTAACCATAGATATGTCCTAATCTACCATCTTCATCAGCCCATTCATCCCAGATACTCACCCCATGATCGTGCAAATACTTCACGTTCGTATCGCCGTTCAGGAACCACAACAACTCGTATATAATTGACTTCAAATGCAATTTCTTCGTAGTCAACAAAGGGAAACCTTCTTCCAGGTTAAACCGCATCTGGTGACCGAACACGCTAATCGTTCCCGTCCCCGTCCGGTCCTCTTTCACCGTCCCCTCCGACAAAATCCTATCCAGTAAATCTAAATATTGCCTCATAATAATTGAAAATTGAAAATTGAAAATTGAAAATGTACGATTCAACTTTCAATAGATGATAGAACAAAGATAGCCTTTAAATTTTAAATTCTAAACTTTTCTCACGATCATTAACCCGTGACGAACAGGCAACAGGATATTCTCCACCCGGCTATCAGCCTGTACCATTTCATTAAAATTCAAAATACCTTTGGTTTGGGCATCCAATTTCACTTGCGGGTCTGCCACCTTACCATCCCACAACACGTCATCCGCAATAATCATTCCTCCACTCCGCACCTTATCAAACACGAGCCGATAATATTCCGAATATTCTCGCTTATCGGCATCGATAAACACCAGATCAAACATTTCATCCAGCGTGGGAATAATCTTGCAAGCATCCCCCACGTGAAAAACGATACGCTCCTGCAAGCCGCTTTTTTCAATATATTGGCGAGTGAAATCTTCCAACTCATCATTCACGTCGATCGTGTGCAGCACACCCCCTTTCTCCAACCCGGCAGCCATCGAAATAGCAGCATACCCCGTGTATGTCCCGATCTCCAGCACCCGACGGGCGCCAATCATCCGGCATATCATTTTCAGGAACTGCCCTTGCAAATTTCCGGATAACATTCTCGGACGCAATACATTCAGATGGGTCGCCCTTGACAACTCGGCCAACACCTCCCCCTCCGGCTCGCTATGCGCCAGTATATATTGTTCCAGTTCAGCATCCATTTCCAACATGACAGATTCTATTTATATAGTAATACAGATTGCTTTTCCACATCGAAGACCTCCTTCGCCACCCGGATCAGCAACTCCGGTGTAATTTCCTCGATCTGGGTATAAATATCTTCAAGACTATCCACCTTATCGTAAATCAAGAAACTCTTCCCGATCGACAGCATCAAGTTCTCGTAATTCTCCGACGAGATCGCCAGTTGCCCCACCATCTGAGCCTTTGCCCGTTTCAACTGCAAGGGCCCCAACTTTTCTTCATACAAGGCCCGCATCTCCTTCTTGCACAAATTCAGACACCATTCGGCATTTTCCGGGTCACAACCGAAATAAATCATGGATACCCCCGTGTCCGAATAAGGCGTGTACGACGCCTCGATATTATAAGCCAAACCGTACTTTTCACGGATATTCAAATTCAAACGGGAATTCATCCCCGTCCCTCCCAACAAGTTCATCAACAGCGATAAGGCCAATCGGTTATCCTCCGTGTAATCGTAAGCGATATTCCCGATAATACAATGACTTTGGTGCGTGTCCCGATCCATCTCCACGAAACGGGGAGTGTAAATCTCCGGCTTAATCCGAGCCTTCAACGGAGTTCCGGCCTCGTAAGGCGAAAAATACTTTTCCACCAGACGCACCAACTTCTCGAACGGGATATCCCCGACCGAGCTAATCACCATCCGGTTCGGGAAATAATTACGTTTCACAAAATCCAGCACCATACCCCGGGAAATCCGTTCCACGGAAGCCTCGTCACCCAGAATATTCCGTCCGATCGGGTAACCGGTATAAATCAGCTCCTCGAAATCGTCGAAAATCAACTCTCCCGGGTTATCCTTGTACGAGTTTATCTCATCCAGTACCACGTCTTTCTCCTTCTCTATCTCCTTCTCCGGGAACACCGAATGAAACACGATGTCGGCAAACAATTCCAACGTACGCTCGTAATCCAACACGGCGGGAATCTTTTCGAGCACGACGGCGAAGCAGCCG
>OODG01002225.1_pt1 | contig 12055 bp, 7 predicted proteins | sample 1671621 | NCBI WGS metagenome assembly OODG01 (sample SAMN06348175, study PRJEB24527) | human gut metagenome | biome: human gut; feature: ankylosing spondylitis patient; material: feces | host: Homo sapiens | place: China | collected 2015-10 | reverse complement strand
CCCACGCTTCGTAACGGACGTAACGGTACTGGATGTCGGCGAAGAGCCGCAGCCCGTGCGCCGCCTGCCAGTTGGCGCGTGCGAAGAGGTTGGCGTCCTGCTTGTCGACGTCGTTGTCGTACCAGCGGCCGCCGATCGCCTCGGCGTCCATGCCGTCCACCCAGTCCAGCTCGCCCCAGTGCGGGCAGGTGTAGTAGCTCCACGAACCGCCGAAGTTGAGGTCGAGCGCACGCGAGGTGTAGGAGGCCGAGGCGTTGAGCCCGCCCAGGTGGTTGCGCATGATCTTCTCGCGGATCAGGTCGGCCTCCTGGATTTCGGTGTCGAGATTGACGTATTCCGCCAGTTCCGCGTCGTCCTTGTACTGCTTGTAGTAGCCGTAGCCGTAGGTGTAGAAGGCCGTGGCGTTGAGCGCCCAACGGTCGTTGAAGCGGTGGTTCAGGATGAGCTGGTTGTTGATTTGCAGATAGTTGTCCGTTTGGTCGTCGTAATAGCCGACGTGCGATCCGTCGGCCAGTACGTGCGGGCCGGCCGAGGTCTGGTACTGGCCGCTGTCGTGGTAGCGGCGGCCGTAGCGCTCCATGTCCTCCATCGTGACGCCGTTGTAGGTGAGGTAGGTTTTGGCCTTGCCGCCGAACGAGAGGAGTTTGACCATCGTCCGTCCGTTGTAGTAGCCGCCCTGGAACAGATAGGATTTCAGATCCGTGGCGCCGCGGTCGATGTAACCGTCCGAGCCGATGTGCGTCAGCCGTGCGTCGACGGCCCAGTGGCCGCCCAGCAGCCCCGACGAAATGCCGACGGCCTGCTTGTTGGTGTTGTACGATCCGTAGCTGAGCGAGGCTTCGCCCGAAAATTCGGTCGAGAGCGCTCCGGTGGTCATGTTGACCGCGCCGCCGAAAGCGCCCGTGCCGTTGGTCGAGAGGCCTGCGCCGCGCTGCACCTGCATCGTTCCTACGGCCGAGATCAGGTCGGGCGTGTCGTACCAGTACATCGAGTGCGAGTCGGGATTGTTCATCGCCACGCCGTTGATCGTGACGTTGAGGCGCGTGGCGTCCGTGCCGCGCAGGCGGATCGACGTGCCGCCGATGCCGATACCCGTTTCGTTGGTGGCGATCATCGAGGGGGTGAGCGCCAGCACGGTCGGAATATCCGTGCCGTAGCTGTTGCGGGCGATCGCGTCGTGCGAAAGATCGGTGTAGGCCACCGGCGTGCGGGGCGTGGCGCGCGTGGCGGTGACTTCGATCTGTTGGAGGCGGTACATGCGTACCGAATCGCTCTCCTGCGCGTGGGCGGCCACTGCGGCGACGCCCGTCAGAATGGGTAGTAAAAACCTTTTCATCGAACCTTTAATTTGAGGTTAAAGAACTGAAAAGGGGTATGCGGTGTTGATTATGCGTCCCGGTCTCGGCATTACCCGTATCCGGTTCAATGGGTATAATCTCAGCCTGGAAAGTAAGGCACCCCTTTGTGAATATCGGGGGCGAAGATAGTGTTTTTCGGCGAGAACGGAAAGGAAAAATGCGGATCTTTTCGCCTGACCACGGTAAAAACGCTCGTGCGAGGCCCTTCCTCCCTGCGTTTGCCGGCGGCGGTCGGCCCGACGCGGTTCGCGCCGGACGATGCCGGATCGGGGGGGGAAGATTGCGGATAAGCATAAAAAAAACACGCGGCAGGGAATACGATTTCCTGCCGCGCGTGCCTGCGGTCGCCGCCGTCAGTTCTCGAACCACATCTTGGTCCAGACGCCGTCGACGTGCGGAACGTTGTCGTTGACGCTGCCCTCACGTTCGGGGTAGGGCCAGCGGTGCATGATGCCGGGGTAGAAGTTGCGGATCGACGCCGGAACTTCCAGGGCGGGATACCCCGTGCGGCGCTGGTTCGACCACGCTTCGAGCGGACGCATCATCATCTCGATGCGCTGCTGCGAAGCGATCGCTTCGAGCGCCTTGTCGTCGCCGCCGAGCGTCGAGAGCGACGGCACGCCGGCTGCGAACGAAGCGGCCGTGGCGGCGGCTACGCCGTTGTAGACGCACGACGCCTCGATACCCTTGCGGTAGGCCGCGTCGGCCTGCGCCAGATCCTTCGCTACGCCCAGACCGCGGACGTAGGCCTCGGCCACGTAGAACATGGTTTCGGCATAGGAGCAGATCACGTCGGGGTAGTCGGCGCGCAGCAGGTTATTCTTCTGGAAGACCGCCTCCGTACACAGCGACGGTTTCTCGCTGATCTCCTTGTCGGTGACGACCGAACCCTTCTCCGACGCTTCCAGCGAGATGTACTCGCCGTCGGCGTTGGCGCGGAAGTAGATCGGGATACGCGGGTCGTCGAGCGCCTTCATCGGATCGAGTACCGTCGGGTTGGCGAAGAAGCAGTATTCGTAGTAGTCGGGATACTGCACGGTGAGCTGGTAGTTGGGGTTCTGGTTGCCCGGCGTCGTGTAGAAGGGGAAGACGAAGTCGTCGGCCGAGGAGTTCATCAGTTCGCCTCCGTCGATAATGGCCTTGATTTCGTCGCCTACGTCCTCCTTGTTGGCCAGGTACATGTAGAACTTCAATTTGAGCGAGTTGCCCAGCCGGCGCCATTTGGCCATGTCGCCGGTGTAGTAGATGTCGTACTTGTCGATCCGTTTGCTGTTCGATTCGTCTATCCCGTCCAGCGCCTCGTCCAGCAGGCCGATGACCGAATAGAAGACGTCCTTCTGCGTGTCGAATTTCGGCGTCTGCGTCCCTTCGATGTTCCATGCCTCGGAATAGGGGATGTCTCCGTAGAGCATCGACGACTCCCAGACGGTGTTGGCCAGCAGAATCTTGCATTGGGCTACGGAGTTGCTGTCGTTTTCGCCCGTGGCGAATTCGATGGCTTTGAGCAGGTTGTACCCGCAGCTCGAATAGGAGGTCACCCAGCCGTTTCCGGTGGCGTAGGTGCTGATGTTGTACATGTCGTCGCCGACGAACCAGTTGTCGGCGTCGGAGGCCACCTGTGCGGCGTAGATGATCGGGAGCCACTGGTCGCCGCCGACGCGCTTGCTGCTGTAATTGATCGCGGCGTAGTTGAACAGGTAACCCGCTTCGGTCTTGGTCGCCGCCAGTTCGTTCGAGTTGATGTCGAGCCAGTCGCCGCAGGAGTGTAATCCCAGCGAACCGCCCGTCAGCGTGAGACCGAACAGAATCTTGTTTATCAATCTTTTCATACGTCCTGCTTGTTTAGAAGGTTAATTTGATGTTGAAGCCCCAGCTTCGGGTCGTGGGAATCGCCGAGTATTCGACGCCCGAACCTACGGCCGACGGGCCGAAGATGTTGGTTTCGGGATCGATGTGCGGCACGTTCGACTTCATGAGCCACAGGTTGCGGCCCTCGACGCCCAGTGCCAGCGAACCGATGAAGCAGTTCTTGAACCAGCGCTGCGGCATCTGGTAGCTGAGCACCATTTCGCGCAGTTTGACGAAGGTGGCGTCGAAGACGTTGGCCTCGGACACTTTCGAGCTGTAATTGTTCGACCAGAACTGGTAGGGCGTGATGGCCGTCGTATTCTCGGTGCCGTCCTGTTTGACGCCCTTGTCCACGATGTCCGTGCGGTTCTTTCCGATCGTCTCCTCGGCCATGCCGTTCACGCGCAGGTCGGAGACGGTACCCGAGTACATGACGCCGCCGTAACGGACGTCGATCAGGAAGCTCAGCGACAGATTCCGGTAGCGCAGCGTGTTGCTGATGCCCATCGTCCAGTCGGGCGCCACCTTGCCGAGGTTTTTCGTCGTCTCGCTGACGGCGCGCGTACCGTCGTCCTTGATGATGTAGTTGCCCTCGTCGTCGGTCATCCAATAGGTTCCGTAGAGGCTGAACGGTTCTCCCTCCGCGGCCTTGATTTGGAGCGAGTTGAAACCGGCCGAGAGGGTGTAGCTCGTGATCGAAGGATCGAGTTTCTTGACCAGCTGGCGGTTCGACGCGAAGTTCACGTCCAGATCCCAGCTGAAATTTTTGGTCTCGACCGGTGTGAAGCCCGCCATGATCTCGACGCCCTCGTTGGTGATCGTGCCGGCGTTCTTGCGCATGTAGAAGAAGCCGGTCGAGTTGGCTACGTCCAGACGCACGATGTTCTTCGTCGTCTTGTTGTAGTAATAGGTCGCATCCAGTCGGATTCGCCCGTTGAAGAACCGCAGGTCGGTTCCTATCTCGAACGACGACTGGTTCTGCGGTTCGAGATTGGGATCGGGATAGGTGGCCGGAGCCATGTAGGCCAGCAGGCCGCCGTGCGGGATCGAGTTGTTGCCGACGTATTGCAGGAAGATCGAGCTTTCGGGTGTATAGAGGAAGTCGAGCGCGTAGGGCACCGTGTCGCTGCCGACGTTGGCGTAGCTCAGGCGCAGTTTACCGAAGCTCAGCACGTCGTTCTGCGGGATGAGTTGCGAGAAGACGAAGCCTGCGCTTACCGAGGGGTAGAAGTACGAACGGTGCGACTTGGGCATGGTCGACGACCAGTCGTTGCGGCCCGTCACGCTCAGGTAGACGATGTCCTTGTAGCCCAGGTCGATCTCGCCGTAGACACCGATCAGACGCGACTTGGCCTGGTCGTTGGTCGTGATGACGCTCTCGGCGTTGGCATACGAATAGATGTCCGCCACCAGCAGGTTCTTGGCCGTCACGTCCAGATACTTCGTGAAGTTCTGGTTGATGTTGTGGCCCAGCATCGCCTTGAACGACCAGTCTTTCCCGAAGGTGGTGTCGTAGGAGATCATCAGGTCGTTGTTGATCTGACGGTAGGTGATGTTGTTGGTGTTGAACTGTCCGTCGGGCAGGCCGACCGTTCCCCATGCGTAGATCTGCCGGCGCTGCTCCTCGAAGAAGTCGGTACCGAGGTTGTTGGTGATCGTCAGACCCTTGACAGGCTTGTAGCTGATGACGGCCGAACCGAACATGCGGTCTACCGTGCCGGTATTCTTGTTCTTGTTCACCGTCCAGTAGAGGTTGCCCGTTTTGCCCGCCTCGTCCACGCTGGCCTGCGTTACGGTCGTACCGTCCTGCGCGTACCAGTTGTTCTTCAACCAGTTGATGTCGGTCGTGCGCGGGATCGCGTTGATCTGGTTGACCAGCACGTTCACGTCGTTCGAACCCTGTGCCGGACGGCCTTGCGAGGTCGTGTGGGCGTAGGAGAACGAGATGCGGGCTTCGAGTTTGTCGTTGAACTTGCGTCCGCCGTTGAACGATACGTTGTATTTGTCGTACTCGTTGTTGGGGATGACGCCGGTCTGGTTGTGCGCCGTCAGACCCAGACGGAAGTCGTTCTTGTCGTCGCCGCCCGATACCGCTACGCTGTTGATATAGGTATGGCCGGTCTGGTAGAAATCCTTTACGTTATTTTTGTACGCCCGCAGCTGTACGTCCTGCCCGAGGAAGTTCTTTACGGTCTGGCCCTCGATCTTGGGGCCCCAGCCGTTCTGATAACCGTAGGAGTAAGCGCCCGTCGTGGGGACGCCCTGCGCATACGAATTCTGGAAGTCGGGCAGGCGCAGCACGCTTTCGAAGCGCATCGTCGAGTTGATCGAGACGCTCGTCTGCTGGTTTTTCGAGCCTTTTTTCGTCGTGATGATTACGGCGCCGTCTTTGGCGCGTGCACCGTAAAGGGCCGTCGCGGCGGCTCCTTTGAGGACGTTGATCGATTCGATGTCGTCGCTGGCGATGTCGCCCATGCGGTTGCCCGGATCGACGGCGGCGCCGCTCAGTGCCGAACCGGCGTTGCCCGGGTCGTAGGACTGGTTGCTCACGGGCATACCGTCGATGACGAAGAGCGGCTGGCCCGACGAACCGAGCGACGACTGCCCGCGGATGATGATACGCGACGAACCGCCGGCCGTACCCGAGCTCGACGAGATATTGACGCCGGCTACCTTACCCGACAGGGCGTTGAGGATGTTTCCGTCGCGCGCCTTGGTCAGTTCGTCCGACTTGACGGTCGACACGGAGTATCCGAGCGTCTTCTCCGAACGGGTGATGCCCATGGCGGTCACCACCACGTCGTCTATCGTGTGCGAATCCTCCTTCAACGAGACGGGGATATGGGTTCGTCCGGCGACGTCGACCTGTTGCGGTTCGTAGCCGATGAAGGAGATGTTCAGTTTGGCATCTTCGGGAGCGTTGAGCGAGAAGTGTCCCGAGGCATCGGTCGTCGAACCGATCGTCGTGCCTTCGACCAGAACCGTTGCGCCTACGACTGGCGCCCCGGCCGGATCGGTCACCGTGCCCGACACCTGCTTGTTCTGTGCCGTGACGGTCGCGTCGAGACAGAGAACAGCGATTAACGAAAGTAGAATTTTGTTAATCATACGCATGATTTTTTAAGTGGGTTTTTAATCTATATACCTCTTGTGTTCGGGGCAAAGTTACGGATTATAATATTTATCGCCAAGATATTTTTAAATAAATTTAATAACTGCTTTCTGTCTACCGGAAAACCCCGTGTGACGCTTATAATTCATAATTCAGAGGGGGGGGTAATATTACGGATTGTAACGTGCTTCTTCGGCCGCTGCGTTCCGTTCGGCCGGATCGGGGAGTATATCCTCCTTTTAAAGCGGTTTCGGGAGGGATCGGAGTCGGTGGAGAAAACGGAAACCGGTCGCCTTTCGGCGATTCGTGAAAAATCGTAATCGAATTCCGGAAGATTCGGCCTTCATCCGCTGTCAATACATTGATAATCTATTGTATTCCGATCTTCTCGAATCCGTTTTCCGACTTTCGGGTCCGAACGGAATGAAAAAACCGCATCCTGCGGGGATGCGGTTTTCGGGGGAGGGATCGTGCGTTCAGAACCGGTAGACGTCTTTTTGGCAGTAGAGGGTTTCGTCGTCGAGCGGTGCGGGACGGCTGTCGCCGCACAGCAGGGCGAGCTGTCCGTCGTGCCGGACGATGCGGATTTCGGGCTGCGACGTGAGGATCTCGATCGTGCGGCCTGCTGCGGGATCGTCGAGGCGTGCCGCTTCGCCCAGAATGTTCCGCCGCCACCCCTCGACGGGATAGAAACGTCCGTCGTCCGTTGCGGGCCCCTCCTGCGTGCGGAGCGTCGGCCGCCAGTCTCCCTGCCAGAAGAGTTGCGTGGTCATCGTGAAGGGTGCCGCCGTCGCCCCGCGTGCCAGATGCGTCACGGCGAACTGTCCGCCGTCGTCCAGGTCGAACAAGACGGCCAGCGCCGGCAGTCCGTCGTCGCCGGCGGGAAGCTCCATGACGATGCGGTCGGTCTCCACGCGGCTCTGCCAGATGCGTTGCCCGAAGCCGTAGCGGTTTGCGCAGAGCGTCTTGCCGCGGTCGGCGTAGTCGGCCAGCAGCGCTTCGGGCGTTTCGAAGACGGGCGTCAACGCTTCGGACCTCCCGTCCGCCCCTGCGGCGAAGATTCCCGTCACGGCGGCGCCGGCGTTGGAGAGGCGTACCTCCCGTCCGCCGGCGCAGCGCAGCGTATAGAGCAGGATACCTTCGCCTTCGGCCGAAGCGCCCCACAGATATTGTTCGATCTCCACTATTCGACCGGTTTGAGGTTCGCCAGCAGGGCGTCGATGCGTCGCAGCGTCTCTTCCTTGCCGATGAACGACGTGACGTCGTACATGCCCGGCCCCTTGCCTGCGCCCACGAGCGCCAGCCGCAGCGTGTTCATGATCTGTCCCATGGGGTAGCCCTTCTGCTCGATCCATGCGTGGACGATCCGCTCGGTATTCTCCAACGAGAAGTCGTCGATCGAGGCCAGCACCTCGCGCACCTCGCGCAGGCGGTCGGGGTTTTCTCCCTTCCAGTATTTGCGCACCTGCTTCTCCTCGTACTGGGTCGGAGCGACGAAGAAGAACGAGGTCAGCTCCCACAGATCGGTGATGAAGGTCGCGCGCTCCTTCATGATCCCTGCCGCGCGGCCCGCCACCTCGTCCGTCACCTCGATGCCGTGCGCGCGCAGGATCGGCTGGTAGAGTGCGGCCAGTTCGGCGTCGCTCTTGCGGTGCATGTACTGGGCGTTGAACCATTTGGCCTTGTCGGGCTGGAAGCGCGCGCCCGATTTCGACACACGCTCCAACGAGAAGGCGTCGATGAGCTCCTGCATCGAGAAGAGCTCCTGCTCCGTGCCCGGGTTCCAGCCCAGCAGCGCCAGCATGTTGATGAACGCCTCGGGGAAGTAACCGTCTTCGCGGTAGCCGTGCGCCGTCTCGCCCGTGGGCGACTGCCAGAAGAGCGGGAAGACGGGGAAGCCCATCTTGTCGCCGTCGCGCTTCGAGAGCTTGCCGCCGCCCGTGGGTTTGAGCAGCAGCGGCAGGTGGGCGAATTCGGGCTGCGTGGCCTCCCAGCCGAAAGCGCGGTAGAGCAGGTAGTGCAGCGGCAGCGAGGGGAGCCACTCCTCGCCGCGGATGACGTGGGTGATCTCCATCAGGTGATCGTCCACGATGTTGGCCAGATGGTAGGTCGGCAGTGCGTCGGCCGACTTGTAGAGCACCTTGTCGTCGAGCGTCGAGGTGTTGACCTCCACGTCGCCGCGGATCAGGTCGTGCATCCGCACCGTCTCGTCGGCCGGCATCTTGAAGCGGACGACCCACTGGTCGCCGCGCTCGATGCGCGCCCGCACCTCGTCGGCCGGCAGGGCGAGCGACGTGGCGAGCCGTTCGCGTACCGAGGCGTTGTAGGCGAAGGTCTCGCCGCGTTCCTCGTACTGCGCGCGCAGGGCGTTCAGCTCGTCGGCCGTGTCGAAGGCGTAGTAGGCCCAGCCCGCGTCGACGAGTTGCAGGGCGTATTTCAGGTAGATTTCGCGCCGTTCGCTCTGGCGGTAGGGGGCGTGGGGACCGCCTTGCCCGACGCCCTCGTCGATATGGATGCCGCACCATTCGAGCGACTCGATGATGTAGGCTTCGGCGCCCGGGACGAAGCGCTGCGAGTCGGTATCCTCGATGCGGAGGATCATCTTGCCGCCGTGGCGGCGTGCGAACAGATAGTTGTAGAGTGCCGTGCGGACACCGCCGATATGGAGCGGTCCCGTGGGGCTGGGGGCGAAACGCACCCGTACAGGTCTTGTCATTTCCGTGTATATAATTTAAATCCTTATACTCTCTTTTTTTCCGGTCGCGGGTCTCTCCCGCCGCCTGCTTTTCGGCGCGGGAGCGGCCGACCCGAATCGGAGTGCGGCGTTTTGCCCGGGTCTGCCCGAGCCGACGCTATTTCAGTTCGATCCGATGCCGGTCGTCGGCCTCGTTCGCCGCACGGCGGCGTGCGTAGGCTTCGTATTCGGGCGTATGCGGGAAGTCGCGTGCCGCGTGCCGTGCCTCCCGCAGCGGGGCGATGCTGCCGGCGACGATCGCACCGACGGTCAGTGCGACGGCCGTTCCCGCCGCGATCCACATCCGACCGTCGCCGGTCAGCGCGGCGGCGAGGGTCAGCGCGAAGCAACAGCGTTCCGTCCAGTGCGAAGTAGCGATGCGGAGAATCCGTTCCGAGAGGTTCATGGCGGCACTATTTGATCCGATACTCGATGCGCATCGTGATGCGGGCCTTCTTGTGACGGCTCGCGGTGTTGAACGATCCGCCGGCCGAGAACTCCTCGTTGGCGTTGGCGCCCGTGATCTGGAAGACGCCCATGCGCGCCGAGGCTACGGCGCCGATGCCCGTTCCGGCGTTCTGCGCGATCTTCTCGGCACGCGCCCGTGCGTCGGCCGAAGCGCGTTCGATGAGCGACAGCTTCACGTCGTCGAGTTTCGTATAGTAGTAGTCGGGCTGGCGCGCCTCGATCGATACGCCCTGCGCGATGAGCGCCGAGATTTCGCGCGAGACGTTCTCCACCAGATCGACGTCCGTCGATTCGATGCTGAACTCCTGCCGCAGCGAGTACCCCGTGAAACGTTGTCCGGCGTAGTTGCCGTTGGCGCTGTATACGGTTTGGTAGGTCTTGTCGACGTTGACGAAGTTCCATACGACCTGCTTCGCGTCGATCCCCTTCGCTGCGAGGTAGTCGCTGACCTTGCGCTTGCTCTGTTCGATCCGGCGGTAGCCGTCGGCCGCCTCTGCGGCCTCGGCCGTCAGCACGCCGCTCCATACGATCAGATCCGACTCGAACTCCGTTTCGCCCAGACCGGTTACGACCACCGTGTCCTGCGAGCGGTACTTGTAGGTGTAGGCGCGTCCCAGCAGATAGGCGCTCAGAATGATGGCGATGCCGATGATCGCATACTTGATGTGTTCCCTGTTCATGATGGCGAGATATTAGGTGTTTTATTTCGTGTCGGTTTCACGGCTGGCTCGCGGAAAGATTCCGATGCGCCGGCGGATTCCGTCCTTCCGTTTCGCGCGATCAGACGTTGAAGAGGAAGTGCATGATGTCGCCGTCCTGCACGACGTACTCCTTGCCCTCGATGCCGATCTTGCCCACGTCGCGGCACGCCTTTTCGGAGCCCAGCGTCACGTAGTCGTCGTACTTGATGACCTCGGCGCGGATGAAGCCGCGTTCGAAGTCGGTGTGGATGATGCCGGCCGTCTGCGGCGCCTTCATCCCCTTGCGGAACGTCCATGCGCGCGTCTCGTCGGCACCGGTGGTGAAGAACGTTTGAAGGTCGAGCAATTTGTAGGCCGATTTGATGAGCCGCGCCACGCCCGACTCCTGCAAGCCGATCTCTTCGAGGAACATCTGCCGCTCGTCGTACTCTTCCAGTTCGGCGATGTCGGCTTCGGTCGCTGCGGCGATCACCAGCATTTCTGCCCGTTCGTCGGCGATGGCGGCGCGCACCGCCTCGGTGTAGGCGTTGCCCGTCGCGGCGCTCTTTTCGTCGACGTTGCAGACGTACAACACGGGCTTGTCGGTCAGCAGGTTGAGGTCGGCGACCAGTTTGCGGTCCTCCTTGTCGAGTTCCACGGTGCGGGCCGAAAGCCCCTGTTCCAGCACCGCCTTGTACTGCAAGAGCAGCTCCACGGCGCGCTTGGCCTGCTTGTCGCCGCCCGAGGTGGCCTGCTTCTGGGTCTTGGAGAGCCGGTTCTCGACGGTTTCGAGATCCTTCAGCTGCAATTCGGTGTCGATGATGCCCTTGTCGCGCACGGGGTCTATCGAGCCGTCGACGTGGGTGATGTTGCCGTTGTCGAAGCACCGCAGGACGTGGATGATCGCATTCGTGTTGCGGATGTTGCCCAGAAATTTGTTGCCCAGACCTTCGCCCTTCGAGGCGCCCTTCACGAGGCCCGCGATGTCGACGATTTCGATCGTCGTCGGGACCACGCGCTTGGGGTTGTCGATCTCCGCGAGGCGGATCAGCCGCCGGTCGGGGACCGTGATCACGCCCACATTGGGCTCGATGGTGCAGAAAGGAAAGTTTGCCGCCTGTGCCTTTGCATTGGACAGACAGTTGAAAAGGGTCGATTTACCCACGTTCGGCAAGCCGACGATGCCGCATTGTAACGCCATTTATTCGTTTCGTTTATGTTGCTGTCAGACAAATTGCGCTTATCGTGAAACAAGCCCACAAAGATACGAATTTCTTTTCAATAATCGGAGACGCTCGCGGGTAAAAGCGGAAAGGGGGATGGTTTCCGGCTCTGGGCGCGGAAAAAAGCGCTTCTGTCCGTTCCGTTTATCCCTTGGCAAATAAAACCTCTTCGCCAATTGGCGAAGAGGTTTTATTTGCCGGCAGCAAGGCTGGCTATTCGGCCAGCGACCATTCGATCACGACCGGGAAGTGGTCCGAGGGGTATTTCCGGTTGTAACTGTTGTTGACGATGCGCCACGAAACGACCTTCGTGTCCTTCGGCGTGACGAAGACGTGGTCGATGCGCGACGCAGCGGCGGGAGGCGTCGAGATGTATTTGTAGCCGTTGTAGGTGGGCCAGTCTCCGTTGGTCTTGGACGGACAGCGGACGTAGCTGTCGGCAAGGATGCCTGATCCGGCGATCGTTTTGTAGGCTTCGGTGTTTTGGTTCGAATTGAAGTCACCCGTGCAAAAGGCCGGTTTGCCGCCTGCGATCTCCCGGACCTTGGCCACCAGCAGTTTGGCGCTCTCGGCGCGGGCCGTGGTCCACCAGTGCGGCGGCAAGGTCGGCCATGGCGGCATCGTCCAGCTCC
>OODG01002216.1_pt1 | contig 12099 bp, 16 predicted proteins | sample 1671621 | NCBI WGS metagenome assembly OODG01 (sample SAMN06348175, study PRJEB24527) | human gut metagenome | biome: human gut; feature: ankylosing spondylitis patient; material: feces | host: Homo sapiens | place: China | collected 2015-10 | reverse complement strand
CTTGCCGTTGTCCAGCGTGAGCGATATCTGGCGGGAAGAAAAGGCGTCTACGCTCTCCACCCCCGTCAAGGTTATCTTTTTCTGCTGTTCGATGAGCGCCGTCTGCTGCTTTGTTTCTTCCATAAAAAATATTCCCTCCGAGCATTTACTCTTCGGGAATATTGTATGATTTTGATTTCGTCTTTTATGCTTTCTTTTCGCGGGCGCGCGCCTTGGCGCGGAGCTCGCTGTCGAGGATACGCTTGCGAATACGGAGCGATACGGGCGTAACTTCCAAAAGTTCGTCGTCGTTGAGGAATTCGAGGCACTCTTCGAGGCTCATCTTTTTGGGAGAATTCAGCCGCATCGCGTCGTCGCTGCCCGAAGCGCGGGTATTCGTCATATGCTTTTTCTTGCAGACGTTTACGTTGATGTCGTCGGATTTGGGGGAAACACCCACGACCATCCCTTCATAGACTTGCGTGCCCGGATCGACGAACAGAACGCCTCTGTCCTGCGCGTTGAACAGCCCGTAAGAAACCGCCTCGCCCGTTTCAAACGCGACGAGCGAGCCGGTCAGACGGCGGGAGATCTCGCCCTTGACGGGCGCGTAACTGTCGAGCGTCGAGGCCATGATGCCCTCGCCTCGCGTGTCGGTCAAAAATTCGTTGCGATATCCGAACAGGCCGCGCGTCGGGACAAGGAACTCCAGCCGCATACGGCTGCCGATCGGGGTCATGGAGACGAGATCGCCCTTGCGCTGGGAGATTTTATCGATCACGGAGCCGACGGAATTTTCCGGTACATCCGCGATCATGCGCTCGATCGGCTCACAAAGCTTGCCGTCGATGGTCTTATTCAGAACGTGCGGCGTGGACACCTGGAACTCATAGCCCTCGCGGCGCATCGTCTCGATCAGGATAGACAGGTGCATCTCGCCGCGGCCTGCAACGTTAAAGGCATCGGTGCCCATCTCGGTCACGTGCAGGGAGACGTCCTTCAGAAGCTCTCTTTGCAGACGGTCGCGCAGGCTGCGGGATGTGACGTATTTGCCCTCGCGGCCCGCGAACGGAGAATCGTTGACGGAGAAGGTCATTTCGATGGTCGGGTCGGAGATCTTGACGAATGGCAGCGGCTCAACGGTCTCCAGATCGCAGAGCGTGCGGCCGATGGTGATATCCGAAATGCCGGAGAAGGCGACGATCTCACCGGCGGACGCCTGCTGGATGGGGCCTTCTCTTCGGTGACCGGCGGAGCGGCCGGGGCTGTTAGCACGGAAAGGCAGGCAAAGCTTATCAGAAGCAGCGTCAGCGCACGCAGCAGCGGCGCGCTGACGCGGATATGGACAAAATCGCCGATGACGGATCACCTCTTAAAACAGGTAAAAAACCACCTTATATTACACCATAAAGCACCGAGAATTTCAACAGAGAAATCAAAATTATTACATTTTGATTACAGCCCTTGTGCGTTGGGCAGAATCATGGTATACTGAAATCCGCTTTGAAGGAGAGGGGGCACTGTGCCGTGGAGAAAAAGGGAATCAAGATCGCGGCGCAGAACCGCAAGGCCTATCACAACTACTTCGTGGAGGACCGTCTCGAGGCCGGTATCGAACTGAAGGGGACGGAGGTCAAGTCCATCCGCGCGGGAACGCTCAACCTCAAGGACAGCTACTGCGTCGTGAAAAACGGCGAGGCCATGGTCTACTCCATGCACATCTCGCCCTACGACAAGGGCAACATCTTCAACCACGATCCCGACCGCCCCAAGAGGCTGCTGCTGCACAAGCGTGAGATCAACAAGCTCCATGCGCTCGTCAAGCAGGACGGCTACGCCCTCATCCCGCTCTCGGTCTATTTCAAGGACGCGCGCGTGAAGGTCGAGCTGGGCGTGTGCAAGGGCAAGAAGAACTACGACAAGCGCGAGGCATCCGCGCAGCGCGACGCAAAGCGCGAGATCGACCGCCACATGAAAAACTATCGCTGAAAAAGGAGAAGCGAAGCGATGAACGAAGAGAGAGAAAACGGCCGCTTTGACCCCGCCGATTTTATTCCGGCGGACGCGCAGCCGAAGGCTGCCGTGTCCTGCGAGCTCGAGGAGCCGCCGCGCGGCAGCGCCCTGACCGGCATCCTCGGCGCGCTGTTCGGCGCGCTCGTGGGCGCGGTCCCCTGGTTCCTGACGAGCACCTTTGCCGACTTCTTCGTCGGCTGGCTGGGCTTCCTGGTGGGCGTCGCAGCCTGCTGGGGCTACCGCCTGTTCAAGGGCCGCCGCTCCACACGCTTTGCCATGGCGACGGTGATCGTCTGCTCGCTCCTCGCGCTCTTTGCCGCGGAGATCGCCTCGTGGATGTACGTCCTCTGCTCCGATCCCGAATGGCAGGCGGACGCTGCGTGGTACGGCATCCCGGTCGCGCAGTTGGCGTGGGAATCCATTCTCATGCCGGAGAACTGGGGCATCATGGCGCCGTCCATGCTCATGGGCATGGTCATCGGCGTGCTGGGCGTGGTGTGCGTGAAGCAGAAGGTCCTCGCCTACACCGACCCGGAGCGCGCGGCGCAGATGGCCGCGCACACCGCGCAGAACGGGCTGACTTCCTCCGCCGCGCAGACGGCGCAGGCGAACGCCGCGGCGGGCTTTGCCGTGCCGCAGAGCTTCACCGTGCGGGATAAGAAGTGGGTCAGGGTGACGGTGCGTATCGTGGGTGTGCTGATCGCCGTTTTCTTTACCGCCCTGCTTGCCGGTGTGATCGGCAGCTCGATCGACGAGCCAGAGGGCTGGTCGCTTGCCGAGACGGTGGGCTTTTCCGCTTTCGCGCTCGTTTTTGCGGTGTTCGGCGTGTTCCTAATCTTTCTTGTCCGGCGCAGACTGGTGGTCGAGGGCGGCGTGTTCAGCTACCTGCCGACCTTCGGCAGGTCCCGCGCCTTCCGCCTGGCGGACATTGCGGGCATGACCATCGGGACGAACGGCCGCAGGCTGGTCGGACAGGATGGCCGGACGCTTGCCCGCTTTGAGGACAATCAGGAAAACAGCGCCATCCTATTGCAGTATCTCAGCGAGCACGGCGTCGGCCTGCTCGTGAAATAAAAAACCGAACGCGCCGCGGCGCGAGACAAGGAGAACGAATATGTCCCATCCCATTGTGACCATCGAGATGGAGAGCGGTGCGGTGATGACCGGCGAGCTGTATCCCGAGCTGGCCCCCAACACCGTCAACAACTTCATTGCGCTGGCAAACTCCGGCTTTTACGACGGCCTTATTTTCCACCGCGTCATCCCCGGCTTCATGATCCAGGGCGGCTGCCCGCAGGGCAACGGCATGGGCGGCCCGGGCTATGAGATCGACGGCGAATTTTCCGCTAACGGTCACAAGAACGACCTCAAGCACACGCTGGGCGTGCTGTCCATGGCGCGCACGATGGCGCCCAACAGCGCCGGCAGCCAGTTCTTCATCATGGTCGCGGATGCGCCGCACCTCGACGGGCAGTATACCGCGTTCGGCAAGATCACGGACAACGCGCAGGCCGCGGTGGACATCTCCCGCGTCAACCGCGATATGTTTACGGATAAGCCGAAGAAGCCGCAGACCATCAAGTCCATTCGCGTGGACACGCAGGGCGTGGAGTATCCCGCGCCGGAGAAGCACTAAGACATTTTTCATTTGCTTTCGCAGACCTAAAGAAGCAAGCATCCCGTTCGCGGTGTGAAGGGAACGCCGTTCACACCGCTCACACGGGGGCGTACCGGTTTCGACGGGGGTGTGGAGGCAGGATAAGCGGGCGGAGGCGCCTGGCCTCCATAAAACGGGCAACTTATAAATTAAAGAACAACAACACTGTTGCTGTCGCTGCCTAATTAAGGCAGCCGTCTGAACCGGAGCGGCCGCGGGCCGGGGAAGGCGTCGTGAACGCGGCGTCCGTGAGGCGGGAAAGAGTTGACCCGCCCACGCATCATGACTCTACTGAAGCGTAAGGTCTGTCAGGTGTCCTTACGCGGAGGGAATGCTTAGATCCTGACTGCGCCCGGAGAAAGTCCTGTTCAAGCGCTTTCGGACGCGGGTTCGACTCCCGCCGCCTCCACCAAAAATAAGGCCATCTGCCTTTGGCAGATGGCCTTATTTTTGGGCTTCGCTCGCGCGGCTCGCGTGACCCTGCTTTACTCGATGGCGTGCAGGAAGTCCTCCCAGGCGTTGTCCACGGCGTTACCCATGTGCTGCATGGTGCGGCCCACGCAGGTCTTCATGGACCTTTGCCGGGGTGAGACGGCCATGCCCACCGCTGCGCCGAGCACCATGCCGGCGCCGATACCGCACCAGAACGCGGTATTTTCCATTTCACTCACACTCCTTTTCGCACAGCGACAGTATGCCCCGTGTGCGGCAAAAAAGTCGGAAATCGCATTGCTAAAATCCGCCATTGCCGTTATAATATTCTTAAAATCAGACAAAAAGCGAGGAAGTCTCATGACCACCATCTATTTGATCCGGCACGCCGAGGCGGACGGCAATCTCTACCGCCGCGCGCACGGCTGGTACGACAGCGTGATCACCGACCGCGGCTACCGCCAGATCGCCGCGCTTGCAAAGCGCTTTGCCTCAACACGTTTTGACGCGGTGTATTCGAGCGACCGCCGCCGCACGATGACGACGGCGCTTTCCGTTTACAAAACACATGGCCTGCCGCTCGTGACCACGCCGCGCGTGCGTGAGATCGGCATCGGCGTGTGGGAGGATCATCCGTGGGCGGAGTTGGAGCGCACGGATGGTGAACAGCTGGAGCGCTTCAATACGGACGCCGCGCACTGGCACGTTGCGGGCGGCGAGTATCTGCCCGACGTGCGCGAGCGCATGATCGGCGCGCTGCGCGAGATCGCCGAGGCGCACCCGAACGGAACGGCCGCTGTCTTTTCACACGGCATGGCCATCCGACTGACGGTCGGCACGCTGCAGGGACTTTCGCTTCACGAGATCGACGGCACGGGCCACGCGGAGAACACCGCGGTGAGCCGCCTCGAATACGAGAACGGCGCGTTCCGCGTGGCGTACCGCGACGACGCGAGCCATCTGGAGAACGGGCTGCAGACGCTCAAGCGGCAGGCGTGGCTGAAGAATGCGCGCGGCTTCGAGGGCGGCATCTACTATGTGCCCTCCGGCGCAGAGGGACATTTTGATGTCTGCCGCGCGGGAGAGACCGTCGGTGCGGTGAGCGTGGACAAGTGTGAGAACGGCCTTGCGACCATTGGTGAATTCTGGCTGGAGAACGATGTGCAGGGGCTTGGCTTCGGGCAGCAGCTCGTCGGGCAGGCGCTTTCCTACGCCCGCGCGCACGGGTGCGAGCGGCTTTCGACCGGACGCATTGCCAAGGGCAACGCGCTCGGCCTGCGCTGCGCGCAGGAATGGGGCTTTACGCAGACCGGCGAGGGGGCGGACTGGCTCGAATTTCAGAAGAATTTTGAATACGATGAGGAATCCTGCTGGAAAAAATTGCAGGAAGTGATCGAAAAAGAGAAATAAAAAGGAAGGAGGAGAAAAGATGAACTGTCCGTACTGCGGTGGCGCGCTGGAAAAGGGGACGCTTCACAGCCGAGGGGGCGAGTATTTTCTGCCGGACGGCGCAAAGCTCCCGGCGTGGTTCACGCGCGAGAGCATGGAAAAGGTCGGCGCGGTCGGGCTGGCGTGGAACCCGGCTCTGACGCGGCGGGAATGGCCGGAGGCATACTGCTGCCGCCCGTGCCGCAGGCTCATTGTTCCCTTTCCGGAGGAAGAATAAAACGGGAAAAGCCCCCGCCTTGCAGAAGGCGGGAGCTTTTCGTTTGCCGAGGAAGCCATGCATCGCATGGCTTCCTTTTTGCTTTCAGAACGAAACGACCTCCTGCGCGGGCTTGGCGCAGGTGGTGATCTTGTCCACATACAGCACGGGGCCTTCGCCCTGATACGCTTCGATATACTCCTTGCGGACGGTGGCGGTGACCTCCACCCAGTCGCGGTTCTTGTACGCCTTGAGGTCCTTGCCCTTGGCGACCACGCCGACGAACTGGATGTCGTTTTCGCAGCAGGTCATCACGAAGCGGCCCGGGCAGTGGACGCCGGGGAACTTCTTGGAGTGACACATGAGGAGCTTCATGTGAACACGCTTGCCGTCCCAGCGGTCGAGGTGGTCCATCACGTCTACATACCACACGCCGTAATCGTCGTCGGGAATGTCGATGAGGTCGGGCGTCATATCGAACGGGCACTCGTTGCCGGTGAGGTAATCCTCGCTGTTGCCGTCGTTGTCCTCCAGATAGATGTCCGCGCGGCGGTTGACCATGCGGAGATTGCGGGCGCGGAGCGCCTCCTTCAGCTCGGGCGTGCAGCGGTTGAAGACCAGCATATCCGCGTTGGTGATCTTCTCCATCATGAGCTGGCCCATGTTCTTCACGAACAGCTCGAACATCGGCGCCTGCACGAAGGTCATGATCTGGTAGAGCACCCAGTTGGCGGGCAGCACGTCGCGGTAGAGCTTTTCCATCTGCCACATGCCGTTGTACTCGATGAGCACCTGTTTGGGACGGTACTTCTTCTCCAGCTCGCGGCAGAAGTCGGCGGTCAGCTCGTCCTCGTCGTCCACGGTGACGACGGTGACGTTGTCAAGCGCCTTTTTCTCGTACTCCTCCTCGCCCTCCTCGCAGCAGAGCAGGAGGGTCTTATCCTCGCGGGCGAAGCCGTCCTCCAGGATACCGTTGATAAAATTGGTCTTGCCGGCGTCGAGAAAGCCGGCGACCAGATAGACAGGAATATCCATGAATGTCCTTCCTTACAGACCGAAAAGCTCGGCGAGCTTGTCTTCCTTGAGCTCCGCGCCGATGACGCACAGGCGGCCCGTGTAGTCGGGATGGCCCGCGCGGACCTCGTGCTCCTCGGGAACGTAGTCAAATTCGAGCCAGCCGCCCTCGCCGTTCACGATGCCCTTGGCACGCAGGATGTGACCGTAGTCGCCGCTGTCGAGCTTCGTGAGGATGTCGTCGAGCGCTGCCTTGGAGTAGAGCTTGGGCGTTTCCTTGCCCCAGGAGGAGAACACGTCGTCGGCGTGGTGATGATGGTGATGGCACTCGCACGCGGGATCGTCGCACTCCTCGCCGTCGTGGTGATGGTGATGGTGCTCGTGGTCGTCGTGGTCATGCTCGTGATGATGCTCATGCTCGTCGTGGTCATCATCCTCGTCGTGGTCGTGATGATGCTCGTGCTCATGGTCGTGCTCGTCATGCTCATCGTGCTCGTGGTCATGATGGTGGTGCTCATGCTCGTGCTCGGCCTCCTCGAGCTCGTGCTCGCGGCGCATCTTTTCAAGCAGCTCGTCGCTCAGCGACACCTTTTCGATGGCGGAGAGGATGGTCTTGCCGTCCAGCTCGTCCCACGGAGTCGTAAGGATGGCAGCGTCGGGGTTCTTCTCGCGCAGCATCGCGGCGGCGGCCTCTAGCTTCTCCTGCGAGAGCTTCTGCGTGCGGGAGAGAATGATGGTGCCGGCGGCCTCGATCTGGTTGTTGTAGAACTCACCGAAGTTCTTCATATAGACCTTGACCTTGCTGGCGTCGGCGACGGTGACGTAGCTGTTGAGCTTGAGCTCCGGGCACTCGTCCACGGTGCGCTCGACCGCCACGATGACGTCGGAGAGCTTGCCCACGCCGCTCGGCTCGATGAGGATGCGGTCGGGGTGGAACTGCTCCACGACCTCGCGCAGCGCCTTGTTGAAATCGCCCACGAGCGAGCAGCAGATGCAGCCGGCGGACATCTCGGAGATCTCGATGCCGGACTCCTTGAGGAAGCCGCCGTCGATGTTGATCTCACCGAATTCATTTTCGATCAGCACGAGCTTTTCGCCCGCGTAGGCTTCGGCAATGAGCTTTTTGATGAGCGTCGTTTTGCCGGCGCCGAGAAAACCGGAGAAAATGTCAATTTTTGTCATGGTGGGATACGCTTCCTTTTTCTTGATTTTACTGAATTGCTATTATATGCCCGAGTTGTGAACGATTCAAGTCCCTCACGGGCAAAAAGCTCATTTTTTGCGCAAAAAATGAGCGATGCTACAGCTGCGGGACCGCGAGGCGGTGCGGCAGCATCACGCGGCCGAAGCAGGCGAGGCTGCGCGTGCCGGTGGAGGTGAGTACGACGTCGGCGTCGGCGCGGGCGCGGTTGAGGGAGAAAAGGTAGGTCATGCCCAGCGCATCGCGGTGGTACTGCTTGCAGAGCATTGCGCCGTCCACGCAGAAGATGCCTACGTCGCCGTCTGCGAGCGGGTCGCGGTTGACGTAGACCACACTCTTGTCGTGAATGTACGGCTCCATGGAGTCGCCCTGAATGCGCACGGCGAAGTCCGCGCCGCGCGGCACGCTCTCGTCCGCGGGGATATAGGTGAAGTCCTCGTCGAGCACCGGCGCGGCATAGCCCGCGGCGGCGGGGGAATTGTAGAGCGGGATCAGGCGCGGCTCGCGCTTGCCGCCGCGCTCCTCTGTCAGCTCGTCGCGGTAGTCGCACAGCGCGTCGGTCACGCTGCGCACGGTGTCGCGTCCGATGGGAGAGAGCGAGCGGTATTTTTCCAGCAGCGTGCGCTCAGCCCCGGAGAGATCGAAGCCGCCGCTGTGGTAGCTGCCGCAGAAGAGCTGGTTGGGGTCAGTGCGCAGCGCGTCGAACAACCGCAGCAGCACGTCCTCCTTGGGGAAGCTGACGCCGGTCTCGTAGTTGCCGACGGCGCTGGCGGAAACGCCGAGCTGCTCGGCCAGCGCCGCGCGCGTCAGGCCGCAGGCCTCGCGGCACGCCTTGAGTTGATCACGGAAGCTCATGGAAAGCACCTCCTATAAAGGGTTCGAGCAATTTCGACACCATCATAACGCAAAAGCTTGGTTCTGTCAAACATTTTAACAAGAAACTTGTAAATTTATTCTTGATATAACAAGCTTCTTGTGATATGGTAAGGATGCTCACAAGAAACTTGATAAAACAAAGCGGCGATTTCCATTAGCTTGTGATCGAGATGCTTTTCGGTGTGCTGTTCGGCGGGAAAGGATGGATGTGGAAAACCGTCGGAGGCTTCGGCAGGGAAGGTGGATCCGCCCGCCTTTCAAAAAGAAAATCGTCACGCCATAAGGCGTAACGATTTTCTTGGTGGGGGAAGGTGGATTCGAACCACCGAAGTCACTGACAACAGATTTACAGTCTGCCCCCTTTGGCCACTCGGGAATTCCCCCATATTCACTTGTGCGCTGAAGCGGAAGCTTGGAGCTGGTAGACGGACTCGAACCCCCGACCTGCTGATTACAAATCAGCTGCTCTACCAACTGAGCTATACCAGCACGATTAGCAGCGAATTGTATTCTAGCAGAAGGTCTCTCATTTGTCAACAGTTTATTTTATTTTTTGGGAGGAATTTTTTTGCGGTACATGAGAAAGGTCCACCGGGACCTCCAGCAGGCAGCTCCGGTGGAACAGTGCGCCTGCTGCGGCAGGGAACTTTACCCCGGCAATCCCTGCTGGCGCTTCTGGGGCAGGACCCTGTGCGAGGACTGCGCAGCTCCCTGGCTCCTCCGGGAACTGGCCCCCTACCGGGGCCGGGCAGGGGAGGTGGAACCATGACTCTGCTGCACATGGCGGCCAGCTACCGGCAAAGCGGCGATCTGATCCGGCTGCGGATCATCGCCCTGCGGGACGCAGCCAAGGCTTCTGACGATCCCGACGAGCGCAGCCGCCTGGAACAGCGTATCCGGGATCTGAACGCCCTCTACCGGGACACCCGTGAGATCGCCCTGGTACTGGAGCGATACTACGACAGGAGGTATCACAACAATGAGCGCTACACGCTCTGAAAGGGACCGGGACCCCAGCCGCGGCAAAGAGGTACTGGCAGACCTGGCTGCCTGGAACCGGGCAAACGGTGAGGACAACAGCGAGCAGCTCCAACGCCTGCGCCGGAACCTCCGCCGGGCCAGAAAAGCGGAGCTGACAGCCCGCCAGGCGGAAATGCTCCACATGTATTACGATCTGGGTCTTACCATGACCCAGGTGGCCCATGAGCTGGGAGTCAACAAGTCCTCCGTATCCCGGACCATCGCCCGTGGCCGGGAAAGGCTCAGACGGTGCTTGCAATACAGCTTTTAATCTGCTACACTTTTTCCGGCGGGGCAAAAAGCCCCTGGGAAAAGGAGATTTGAGGAAATGCTGAAATCCACCATGCGGTCCGGCTGGAGCCGTCTCATCCTGGCTGTACTGGGAAGTCTGATCTATGCTTTGGGCATCAATCTGTTTGTTACCCCTCTGGGCCTGTACACCGGCGGCCTTATGGGTATCTGTCAGCTGCTGCGAACGTTGATCCTGTCCGCCCTCCATGTCTCCAGCCTGCCCTTTGATCTGGCCGGTGTGGTCTTTTACGCTATCAATATTCCTCTCCTCGCCATTGCCTGGCGGTTTATGGGGCCCATCTTTTTCCGCAACACCGTGATCTGCGCCACCACCTACACTTTGTTTGTCAGTCTGGTGCCGGTGCCGGCCGCCCCCCTGGTGGATGACGTCCTCACCAGCTGCCTCCTGGGCGGCGTGATCTCCGGCGTGGGAACCGGTCTGGTGCTCACCTGCGGCTGCTCCGGCGGCGGACTGGACGCCCTGGGCCTGATCCTGTCCCGGAGAGGGTCCCGGCTCACTATCGGACAGGTGAATCTGGCATGCAATGCCACCCTGTTCCTGCTGTGCGGCCTGCTCTTTGATGTCTCCACCATGATCTACTCGATCCTCAACACCATCTTCCAGGCCATTGCCATCGACCGGGCCCACCAGCAGAGCGTCAATGTCCAGATGCTCATCTTTACCAAGGCGGAAAGCCCGGAACTGGACCACTTCATTCTGGACAACCTCCACCGCGGCATCACCCGCTGGGAGGGGAAGGGCGTCTACACCGGCGAGGATACCCACATCCTCTGCGTATGCCTGAACAAGTACCAGATCGAAGACCTCCAGCAGGAGCTCCTCAAAGCGGACCCCAAGGCCTTCTTCATCATCCAGGAGGGCGTCCATGTCAGCAACAACTTTGAGCGCCGGCTGAACTAATTTTTTCCATAACTTTGATCCGCCGCAAAATCAGGACTATTGACTTTATAACCCAATATCAATACAATTGAGGGAGAAATTCCATTGCCACTGATCTATCTTGGTTAAGGGGGAAGTCATGTTGGAAATATTTTCATTACCTACGCTCCTTATGTCCCTCAACGGTCTGGTTTCCGTGGTCCAGCTGATTTTGATGATCCTCGGCATCGCCTGCTGCATCAAATATCTGCGCAGCCGGTAACAAATCCTTGCCTGACTGGGAGGCAGCCCCTATTGGGGCTGCCCCTTTGCTTTTTCCCTCCCAGGTTCCCTTTTCCTTGCTATTTCCCCGGAAATGTGCTATATTTCCAGCAGGAGGGGAACTCCCCAGGAGGTGAGCCTATGAAACGTTTTCGTATAGACGGGACAGACGTGTTTTACCTTATCTGTATCATCCTGATCATCATCGGCTGTGTCTGCGCCGGGGAGTATGCCGTTCTGGGGCAACTGGCGCTTTTCGCGGCCATCAGCTTGGCGGTAATGCTTATTAGCCATCTGGTACGCAGGCACCGCAAAAGCGGACAGGCAGATCAGCAGGACTAACCGGCACTCACACAACAGCAAAAGTCCCCCGCCCGGAACCGGGCGGGGGACTTTTTTGTACGTTTGGGGAAGAGACGCTATCAGCAGGCGCCCAGCAGGGCATCCACCATGTTGGTGCGCTCCCAGGGCAGATCCAGATCGCTGCGACCAAAGTGGCCGTAAGCGGCGGTCTGCTCGTAGATGGGCCGGCGGAGGTCCAGGTGGGTGATGATCTTGCCGGGCCGCAGATCGAAGACCCGGGTGACGATCTCACTGAGCTTCTCATCGCTGATCTTGCCGGTGCCCTGGGTATCCACCAGCACACTCACCGGCTCGCTGACGCCGATGGCGTAGGCCAGCTCGATGTGGCAGCGCCGGGCAAGGCCGGAGGCCACGATGTTCTTGGCGATGTACCGGGCCATATAGGCGGCGGAACGGTCCACCTTGGTGGGGTCCTTGCCGGAGAAGCAGCCGCCGCCGTGGCTGGC
>OODG01002215.1_pt1 | contig 12103 bp, 9 predicted proteins | sample 1671621 | NCBI WGS metagenome assembly OODG01 (sample SAMN06348175, study PRJEB24527) | human gut metagenome | biome: human gut; feature: ankylosing spondylitis patient; material: feces | host: Homo sapiens | place: China | collected 2015-10 | reverse complement strand
CCTTTCAGAATACTGCATTGTCTTCAGTCCCAGATAATAACCGAAAATAGTAGCCAATTCCGTTGCATCATTTTTCTCCATCGAATTGACATTCAATACCCCTTCGTAGTTCAACAAGATGGCTACATCTTTGTACTTCGTCACATCGGCAGCGGTAAAATCTTCGACTTCCTTAGCTGTAATTCCCGGAATCGCTTCCTGACCTTTCTGAATGACGGTCGGAGGGACCGCTATGTAAGTAGAAGCCCCTGTCGACGTCCAATTGTCCGAATATTTTGCCACAAAGATATTCAGATAACGGTTCGGATCCCAAATCCTGCCGGGGGTATTGATGTATTGCTCGTAGGCGGTTTGGTTCATGTCCGAAGACAAGTTGATGACCTCTTTCCCTTTCTCTGCCAGTAAATTTCCATTTTGGTCGTACTCCGCCAGTTTGAAAACGATCTTTGCGTTTCCTCCGTTGGGATTTTTAGAAATCAAGCCATTAAAAATATTGTTCACCCGGTCTAATTTTTCCTGTAACTTTTCTACAGAGATAGAATAGGAAGGCCGGGCATTTGCCGGAGGCACCAGTAAATGGAAAATCACCGGATATACAATCTCCTGGTATTCGTTTGGATCAGGTAAATCCCGGCGTTTTATTTCCAAAACATTACTCTTTAAATCTCCCCCTTGAGCATAAAAACGCAACACATCCCAGTCTGTACGGGTAGTGGAAAAAACGTTGTTCTCGACTTTATTACCTTTTTCATCATACACGGCCAGATAACCTGCCGGTAATTCATCGCCGGGGATTTGATAAACCAGCGTATCCAGTACTTCTGTATAGGAAAGGCTGTCGCTGGTTTCATACTTTTTCATCACCTTGATTTCTTTTATTCCGTAAGCCATAATCCGGAAATTCATTTCTGCCTCACCGTCAGGTAATAAAGTTTCGTGATCGGCCATCAATTCGAGGATTTTAATATCGGCCGGTTTAACCGGATTCAAATATACATCGGCATCATCCGGCGTACATGCTCCGATCAGCATTCCTCCTAAAAGCGAAAAGAATATATTCTTGAATTTCATATCGTTCAAATTTAATTAGACACATGATTTAATTCCAACCCGGGTTCTGAGGGATCTTATTGTACACCAACTCACTTTCGATCGGAATTTTCAACGCATACCGATAATCGTTGCTTCCTAGTTTGTAAGTTTTCACCTGTTGTGATTTTTCATCTATTCCCTCGCGGCTAACCGCCATGTTCAGCCGTTTCATATCCAGCCAGCGCATATCGTATTCTCCGCAAAATTCCTTCCGGCGTTCTCTGATGATTTCATCCAGCACATCGTTGCCATTGTAAGTCGTAAAACCGGTAATTCTGGATTTTTTGAACGTCTCCAGCAATTCTTTGCCTTTCGGCCGGTTTAAGCGGGTATTGGCCTCGGCACAGATCAGATACATATCGGCTACCCGGAATAAAGTGATATAATCGGATAAAGTCCAGGTGACATATTCGAATTTCTGATACATTACCCCGTCCTCTTCAGATACATAGAAATACAGGTCGGGACGATAATCTCCGGGAGTATAGGTTTCCAATAAATCCGGTGCGACTACCTGGCCGGTACCATATTGCGGTATGCCCCAGAAGGCATAGCTGTTACCTCTGGGGGTAACATCCCATCCCAAAGTCAGTAAACAATGCGGATTCTTAATGACTCCTGCAACTCCGGGACGTATCACACTTTTCAATTCATCGGCTGTCTGAGCCAGCTGGTACCGCTGCACGATATAGTCCGAATGCTTTTCGGCTTCTTCCCAGTCCTTTTCTTCTTTTGCTGCCGATTCTGCTTTAAAAGTATATACCTGTGCCAGCAAAGCATGGATAATGTCTTTGTTATAGAAAACATTCCAGGTATCATTCGCCGTTTCATAATTCAACGCTTCGGTCAGATCACCGATAATCTGTTTGTATACCTCTTGCTGGGACAAACGTTTCGTACCGGCGATCACTTCCGGGTCCAGATTCAAAGGAATACCCAGTTCATTATTATCATAAAGGGCAAAAAGCTGTAATAACTTAAAAATATAAAAAGCCCGGATCGTTAAAGCTTCTCCTTTTATTTTTTCAAAATCGCTTTGCTCATAGGTCCCTAATAACTCACCCAGGCTTTTCATGACCGAATTCATATAGCCGATATGCAGGTAGAAATTATTCCAGATGGTTTCACTGAAAATACTACTTTTCCAATCCGTAGATTCATAATATTCTTTCTCGTATTTCCTCCCATAGCTATTTTCTATTGCTCTTCTCATATCCAGATCATCGGAATACATCGTAAAACTGGCTATTGCATCCCGGTTATAGGGAAAACGCATGGCGACTCCATTGAAATAAATAGGATAAGAATTTGAAGACGTCAATGAAAACAGATAAGACGACATCATCAATTTTACATCTTCCAAAGTACCGACAACGGTCTGATTTTTAGGTTTCAAGTCCAGATAATTCTGGCAACTACTCAGCAGGCAAACTGCTGTTGATAACATTAATATCAATCGTTTCATAATTCTTCGTATTAAATTCCAATATTCAAACTCAAAACATAACTTCTGGCACTCGGATAGCCGAAAGCACCCATATTTTCAGGGTCTAAGCCCCTGTATTTGGTTGAAGTAAACACGTTCTGAATGTTAAAGTTTATTCTCATCCGGGTCAGGCACAATTTCTTGCATATTTCCGGATCCATATTGTAGCCCAAGGATATGTTATTACATTTAAGATAATTTCCGCTTTCTACCTGTGAAGAGAAGAAATAATTGGAAGATGCATTACTATTAACTGTATAAGCAGGAATATTGGTAATATCTCCTACTTTTCTCCAACGGTACAATTCCTGGGCCAGCTGATTGTATTTGGCTGCACTCAATTGCACGCCGTGGGAAGACTCGAAAGATTTGATCTTATGCCCGGCCATAAAAGAAAACTGGGCAGACAAGCTAAAACGTCCCAGGTTGAACTGAGTGCCGAAGCCTCCGGAAATAGGAGGATAGGCTTCTCCCAGAAAACTGACGGCTTTGGTTGAAAACTCTGAATCCATATCGATCACATAACGGCCGTCTGCTATGAGATGTCCCATCGGATTTCCTGAGTCTTTGGCATCGATATAAGCCAGTGTATGGCCTGTTGCGGGGTCTACACCTGCAAATTTATAACCGTACCAGGCTTCTGTCGGCTGGCCTTTGACAAAATAGGCCTGAGAAGAATTATTTCTTGAAATGGATGATAATTCATCCACCGCTTGGTAATAGGTATCGGTTACCCGGTTTTTGTTCACGGCGATATTGAAAGAAGTCGACCAACGGAAAGTTTTGTAATTGATATTCACCGTACTTAAACTTACTTCCCAGCCTTTATTATTTAAGCTGGCTACATTGGCTTTAACTTCCTTACGTCCGGAGGATACTGCAATTTTCTTGCGGTCCAGCAAATCACGGGTTTCGTTGTTATAATAGTTTACCGTACCGTTGATACGATTCCGTAGCAAAGAAAAATCCAGGCCGATACTCCGGTCTTCTTTCCGCTGCCATTTGATAGAAGGGTTACCCGGGGTTATCCTACTGGGAATTTTGTCTCCGTTATACCGGTAAGAAGAAGAGCCGTATTTCAGGATGGTAAACGGATAAGCATTATGGTCTATACTTCCCGTAAAACCATAGGAACCACGGATGGAAAGAACATCGATCCAGGCAAAGCGTTTCATGAATTCTTCGTTGTGAAGGTTATATTTAAAACTGACATTCCAAAGCGGAGTGAAACGGTTGTCCTTGCCGATGATATCTACGCCGTCCCAACGATAGCTACCGCTGAGCACATAGCGGTCCTTATAACTATAAGAACCGGTCAGGAAGAAAGAGACACTGCGGTCCTGTTCTTCAGAAGTCGACATCAGGTTGGTCATCGACAATTTAGAAGCCAGAATGCCACTCAAATCCGGGAAACCGATCAATCCGTACATAGGATCGTATTCCGGGGAGTAATATCCGAAAGAACGACTCTTGGAATCCGACATTTCCTGTCCTACCACTGCCGTTACGAAATGCTCTTCTTTAAAATTACGGGCATATTCCAATTGGTTTCTCCAGGTGTAGCTCATATTTCTGGAGGTGTTTTCATCCAGAGAACCGTTATTCAGGTTATCGGTAATTTCCCTCTCGGGATAGATAGATTTGATCCAGGAGTTGTATTTGGATGAGAACGAGCCCGGGTTTAAAGCCGATCTGGAATGTGAACTGGTATTGGAAAAAGTTCCTGAAGTCGAAAACATCAGTTCTTCCAGGATTCTGTATTCCAGTTTCAGATTCACCTGATTGCTGATATAATGGGTTTTGGAAGTATTTTCATTCAAGTCTTTCAGTACATTGAAATCGTACATATATCCTTCTTTTACCTTACTCAGATCGGCATAATAAGAACGATCGTACTCATAATTTCCGTTTTCGTCGTAAGGCCGTTCGTACGGATTGGCAAAAGTGGCATATTCCAGGGGATCTACGATCGAAGCTGTCGTACGGTCATCCCGGATATTGGCATAAATATCCCCGTAAATACGTAAATGCTTGTTGAAATCATGAGTCAGTTTCAGAGAAGCTCCGAATTTGCTGTATTCATTATTCGGCATCACCCCCCCCTGATTCATATAATTCATTGAAAAATAGTATTGTGTCTTTTCAGATCCTCCCGACAGGCTGACAATATAATTCTGGGTATGGGCCAATTTAAAAATCTCGTCATACCAATTGGTATTGATCTTACTCAGGCGTTCCAGTTCTGCCTGTGCATCTGCCGGGGCAATCTTCCCCATATCGGCATCCCGTAACAAAGAAAAGATACGTCCATCGATGGATACATGCGGAAAATCATTATACAATCCGGTTTCGAACGCCACTTTTTCTTGGGTATTCATCATTTCGAGCTTACTCTTGGGAGCTTCGTCGAAAGAATAAGAGGCCTGAACATTGATATAACTCTGTCCGACGATCCCCCGTTTGGTCTTCACCACAATCACTCCGTTGGCTGCCCGGGAACCATAAATAGCCGTAGCTGCCGCATCTTTCAGGATGGTGATACTTTCGATATCATCCGGTGACAGATTACCGATACCACTGGTTAAAACGGTATTTTGTAAATCGGAAGCTCCCAGCCCTACCTCGGGCAGATCTCCCTGTAACGGCATTCCGTCGATAATCCAGATCGGGTCGGTATTTCCGGTCAACGAATTGATTCCCCGGATACGAATCTGAGCTTGTGCTCCCGGACGGCCCGTGATGCTCATGGTAGTCACGCCGGCCAATGTCCCTTTCAGTACATCCTCGATAGAAGTGAAACCTTTGTTGGCGATATCTTTGGCAGTAACCACTTCTACGGCTCCGGTCATTCTCGTTTTTTTGATTTCCTGGTAACCGGTGACCACCACTTCCTCCATTTCAGCGACGTCTTCTTCCATATCCACTTTCAGCAATGCCTGGCCGTTCCAGGTGATCTCTTTATTTTTCATGCCGATAAAAGAAAACACCAGATTGATATTCTCCTGAGCAGGAATTTTTAAGGAAAACTCTCCGTTTGCATCGGTGGAAACCCCGATTGTCGTTCCTTTCAATACGACAGAAACTCCCGGCAATACATTTCCCTTCATATCTCTCACCACTCCTTTCACCACAACGACCTCATTTTGTTCTGCCGATTCAGTTTTATTTTTGGTGATCAATATATATCTGTCTTTTATCGTATAGGAATAACGTTCGCCCAATATTTCTTTCAGAATTTCATCTAAAGTCCCTTGCTTTATCGACAAAGACACTTTTTCCTTGGCATTCAATATATTGGTGTTGTAAAAAAATTCCAATCGGCTTTGTTTACTGATTTGGTTGAAAATCGATTCGATCGTTCCTTCGGTAGCACTCAGTTTCAACTGAGTATTTTGGGAATAAGAGTCGCTTGCCCATACACTCGATGCTGAAATCAATATGACAAGCAATAGGTTTCGCATGTGCCTGAAAATTTTAATTCTACATGTTTTTTTCATACATTTGTTATTTAGTTTGTAAATGGCTACTGCCTGAAGTCTTGTATACTACAGCAGTAGGTGTTAACTATTATTATTCGGGCAGGGAGGGGGAAACTCCCTGCCTGTTTTATTTGTGCATCAGAACAATGGTTTTATTCTCGATCTCAAAGTTCACCTCTGTCACTTTTTGTATCAGCTCCAGGAGATATTCTACCGGGCGGTCGCGTTCTGCCGCTCCACTGAACCGTAATTCTTTTACAGAAGGATCTTCGAATCTGATCTGGCAATTGTACCAACGGTTCACTTTTTTCATAATATCTTCCAGTCTCATATCCCGGAATTTGAATTCGCCGTTGATCCAGGAAGTATAAATATCGGGATCACATTTTTCCATGTTCATACAAGCGGTCGATTTGGTATAAGACAATACATTTCCGGGTTCCATCCGGAGCTGTTTTTCAGCATGGTTACTCGATACCAGTACGCTGCCACTGACCAGAGTCGTCATGACACAATCATCGTTTCCGTAAGCAGAAACATTGAAAGAAGTTCCCAGAACCTGAACATCGATATCGAATGTACTGACTACAAAGGGTACAGCCGACTTGGCTACCTTGAAAAAGGCCTCTCCGTTCAGGCTTACCACCCTTTTGTCTTTTTTAAAGGTTACCGGATATTTTAGGGTAGAACCCGAATTCAGCCATACCTGAGTCCCATCGGACAGAATAACTCCATATTCTCCTCCCAGAGGTACGGTAATGGTATTGAAAGTTTCTTCCGGCATATCGTTTTGGGCCAGCGTATAATCTAATACAGGTTGTTTTCCTTGTTTGATAATCCGTCCGTTATTGTCTTTCAGGACTCTGATACTGCTATCCAACACCATTTTCGTTCCGTCGCCGAATACCAGTTCCGCTTGTCTGTAACCGGGGAATATTCCGGCAATTTCCTCTGCCGTCATTTCCTCTTGGGGCGTATCGGTGAGCGTAAAGAAATAACGGCCAAAGCTCAGCAACATCAGTAAGACGGCAGCAGTTGAAGCGACCGGCCACAAATACTTGCGAATTCCTTTTTTCTCCGGTCGGCCCGGGATAGGGTCTATCTTGTCGTGTATCTTTTGCAACAAAGTATTATAATTCAGATTCCCGTCTTCCTGCACTTGCTCCGAGTCTTCCTGCAATACCTCGTAAAAATCTTCCTTTCCTTTGTCCGACAAGAACCAGGAAACAAGTATATCCCGTTCTTCCGGCTCCAAAGATTCGTCATTCAATACATGTTTTATAACTTCTTTTAGTGTCATTTGTGGTTTGTTTTGTTATTTATACGAACAACTCCACAAACACACGTAGCCTACGGTGAAAAATTATTAATTTAAAAGAAAAGTAAAAAAGAGTAATACCTCACTTCACCGAGATCTTGTCTTAACTTTTTGTAAGCTTTATTGAGGTGAGCTTCTACCGTACGTTTCGATATCCCCAACAATTCGGCGATTTCGTCATTATTGAAACCTTTACATTTCAGCATCATTACTTCCCGTTGTTGTTCCGAAAGTTTATTTATACTATCGAACATTACTTCCTGAAGATTCTTTCTGAAAAGTTCGTTTTCAACCGCCAATTGTTCCTGAATCAACGATTGAAATTTTTGATAATAACGCTGTTCCACCAATTTTTTACGAAACATATCGTAAATCAGATTTTTGATATAAGTATTAAAATTCAACTCTACCTTGATTTTATCCCGGGTTTCCCACAATTTTATGAATGTCTCCTGTACAATCTCTTCTGCATCCTCCTGACGAACCAATCTAAGACAAAAATATCCCAATTGCGGAGCATACATTTTAAACAATCGGTCAAATGCCTCTCGTTCACCTGATTTAAATTGCTTTAATAATGTACACTCATCACTAACCATAAAAATCTGCTTTTGGAGGAACAAATATCGTTTTTTTTTAATTTTTCTCCTATATTCAATACCAATAAATGAAATGCAGCCTTTGTTTTTTGGGAATAATATATTACATTTGCTTCCGTATTTGAAATGTTTCTTCAGGGCAGGGTGTAAATCCCTACCGGCGGTGATAGTCCGCGACTCCCTTTGGGGACTGAGCCGGTGTAATTCCGGTACCGACGGTGATAGTCCGGATGAAAGAAGAGGCAGGACAGTCGTGTGTCGTTACTGTTATGATTCGTATATATGCCCTGAAGTCATTCAGGGCTTTTTTTATATGGAAACAAAGGATCGGGAATATATGAATCGTGCCAGGATATTGGCAGACAGAGGCCGGGGATGGGTGAATCCCAATCCGCTGGTGGGAGCGGTGATCGTCAAAGACGGCCGGATAATCGGTGAAGGTTGGCACGAACGTTATGGCGGCCTGCATGCTGAACGGAATGCTTTTAAGCAGTGTACCGAAGATCCGGCAGGGGCTACGCTCTATGTGACCCTGGAACCCTGTTGTCACTACGGCAAAACACCTCCTTGTACCGAGGCTGTTATTGAAAACAGGATTGCCCGTGTTGTCGTCGGGCTATTGGATCCGAATCCCTTGGTAGCCGGTAAAGGAATCGAAATGTTGAGGAAAGCCGGAATCGTCGTCGAGACTGGAGTGGAAGAAGAAAAGCTCCGGGAACAAAACCGGGTGTTTCTGAAATATATTACTACCCGTCGTCCTTGGATCGTGATGAAAACAGCCATGACCCTGGATGGGAAAATTGCAGCTTATACCGGTGATTCACACTGGGTGACCGGGGAGGAATCCCGGAAGAAAGTGCAAGAAATGCGTTCGGTGCTGATGGGAATTATGGTTGGTAGCGGTACGGTGAAAGCCGACGATCCACTGTTGAATTGCCGTTTGAAAGGCGAGGTCAGGCAACCTGTCCGGATTATTGTCGACAGTACAGCTGCAATTGCTACCGATAGTCAATTGGTGCGTACTGCCGATCGCTATCGCACATTAGTCGCTCATACCTCTCGGGCTGATGCCGGAAAATTAGTACAATTGCAACAGAAAGGCGTGGAAACAATTTTATGTCCCGGCTGTGACAACCGGGTCGATTTACAGGCATTGACAACTAAACTGGGCCAGGCCGGTATCGATTCGGTCTTGCTGGAAGGAGGCGGTGAATTGAACGAAGCTTTCTTGCGACAAGGACTGGTAGATGAGGTTTATGCTTTCATCGCCCCCAAACTGATCGGAGGTAAAGATGCCAAAACACCTGTCGAAGGAAAAGGTATCGCCTGGATGAAAGAGGCCATCGCTTTACAATCCGTTTCGATTGAAAAAGTAGGCGAGGATTTCCTTATAAAAGGTTTTCCCCAACCCAGTAACTCATCACCCAGTAACTCAATAACTCAGTAACTCAGTAACTCAATAACTCAGTAACTCAACAACTCATCAACTCAAACTATGTTTACAGGAATAATAGAAGAAATCGGAAAGATCAAATCGGTGAAACGAGGCAGCAAGAGTGTCGTCCTTGAGGTGGAGGCCCGGAAAGTATTGGCGGACACGCGGATTGGGGATAGCATAGCCACGAACGGGGTGTGTTTGACTGTTGTTGGTAAAGGGAATGACGGGTTTTCTGCCGATGTGATGCCTGAAACCATGAATCGGAGTAATTTGGGCTTATTGAAGCCGGGTGATCCTGTGAATCTCGAGCGGGCCTTGTGTCTGAACAGCCGTTTGGGTGGTCATTTGGTAGCCGGGCATGTAGACGGTACCGGAAAGATCGTGAGCAAACAACAGGATGAAAATGCCATTTGGCTCACGGTGGGGGCTGCTCCCGAAATCCTTCGTTATATTGTAGAAAAGGGCTCTGTGGCTATCGATGGGGTGAGCCTGACGATCGCTTATGCCGACGAGCAGGTTTTCAAAGTGTCCGTCATTCCGCATACTCAGGAAGAGACGACGCTGGTGAAAAAGGAGATAGGAGATGTGGTGAATTTAGAAAACGATATGATTGTCAAATATGTAGAGAAACTGATGGGACAAGGAAAACCGAAGGGGGGACTGACCTTGGATTTCCTGGTGGCCAATGGCTTTTAAGCCGGTTAGAATGATTTTGATTATAGATAGGATAAAAAATTAAGAATATGGAAGGATTTAAATTTAGTACGATCGAGGAAGCTGTTGCTGATCTGAGGGCCGGTAAAATGATTATTGCCGTGGACGATCCAATTTTATGGCTTCGTATGCCAAGGGATTGATTTGTATGCCGATGAGCAAAGCTTTGACGACAAAATTAGGGTTGGAACAGATGGTGGCCAACAATACCGACAATCACTGTACGGCATTTACCGTTTCGATCGACCATGTGGATACGACAACCGGTATTTCGGCATTGGAACGCTCTATGACGGCCATGAAGAGTGTAAAGGACGATGCCAAACCGTCCGATTTCCGGCGTCCGGGACATATGTTTCCTTTGGAGGCGAAAGCTGGCGGGGTACTCGAACGTATGGGACATACCGAAGCCACCGTCGACCTGATGCGTATTGCCCGGCTCAAAGAATGCGGCTTGTGTTGTGAAATTATGCGGGAAGACGGTACCATGATGAGGACACCCGAATTGAAAGAATTTGCCGTACGGCATGGTTTGAAGATGATTACTGTGGCCGACCTGATCACTTACCGTCGTCGGACAGAGATCCTGGTGGAAAGAGTGACTGAGGCTGAAATGCCTACTAAATACGGAATTTTCAAGGCTTATGGTTATGTCAACAAAATCAATGGAGAACATCACATTGCCCTTGTAAAAGGGGACATCGCTGACGGCGAACCGGTATTGTGCCGGGTACATTCCGAATGTCTCACCGGGGATGCTTTCGGTTCCTTGCGTTGTGACTGTGGCGAGCAGCTGGCGGAAGCTTTGCGCCGGATTGAGAAAAAAGGCCGGGGTGTATTGCTGTATATGCGTCAGGAAGGCCGGGGCATCGGACTGATCAATAAGTTGAAAGCCTATCATCTGCAGGACGGGGGAATGGATACGGTCGAGGCGAATCTGGCACTGGGATTTAAGGCTGATTTAAGAGAATACGGTACCGGTGCGGAAATTTTGGCCGACCTGGGAGTGAAAAAAATGATTCTTATGACAAATAATCCTTTGAAGATAAAAGGATTGGATGGATTCGGACTCGAAGTGGTCGGACGTGAACCGATCGAGATGACCTGTAATGAAAAGAACGAGTTCTATATGTACACCAAGTATAAAAAGATGGGACATATATTACATGTCAGAAATGACTGGAAAAAAGAAGAATAGAAATTGAAAATAGAGATTAAAAGTGTAAAAGTTATGAATTTACTGGAAGGAAAATTATTAGCAGAAGGACAACGGATCGGAGTGGTAGCTGCCCGTTTTAATGAGTTTATCACGGCTAAATTGGTTGGAGGAGCAAAGGATGCTTTTGTACGTCACGGTGGGGATGAAAATAAGCTGGATCTGGCTTGGGTACCGGGAGCATTCGAGATTCCTTTAGTAGCTAAAAAGATGGTAGAAAGCGGCAAATACGATGCTGTGGTTTGTCTGGGGGCAGTGATCCGGGGAGCTACGCCCCATTTCGATATGGTTGCTAATGAAGCGACCAAAGGTGTAGCCCATGTCGGATTGCAGACAGGGGTGCCGGTGATTTTCGGTATCCTGACGACCGATTCGATCGAACAGGCTGTCGAAAGAGCCGGAACGAAAGCCGGTAATAAAGGTTTCGATGCCATGACCACCGCAATCGAGATGATCAATTTATTGAAACAAATCTAATCTGTTTTATCGTTGAGAATTACAAAGTAATTCTCAACGATAAAACTTAGGCCAGCGCTTTTTTTATCGCCTCCAGTGCTTTTTCGTAGTTCGGTTCGTGGGTTACTTCCGGAACATATTCTACATAGTTCACTTTATTGTCTTTACCGATAACGACCACGCCTCGGGTTAAAAGTCGTAATTCTTCGATCAGGAACCCGTATTTTTTCCCGAAATCTGTTTCTTTATAGTCCGACAAGGTTATGACCCGGTCGATACCTTCGGCGGCACAGTAGCGGTGAAGG
>OODG01002214.1_pt1 | contig 12104 bp, 7 predicted proteins | sample 1671621 | NCBI WGS metagenome assembly OODG01 (sample SAMN06348175, study PRJEB24527) | human gut metagenome | biome: human gut; feature: ankylosing spondylitis patient; material: feces | host: Homo sapiens | place: China | collected 2015-10 | reverse complement strand
TGAATATTACCATGCGCGCCGACTATTTCCTGGGTTCTGTAACCAAAGGCACCGTCAACAACAATCTGTGGTCACTTCATCAATTGCAGACGAGATACTGGGTGGACAGCATGCTGCTGGCTTCCAACACCCACTACATGCGTTACGGACGCGGAAGCTATGAAGTGGAAGACAGCTTGTTCAAATTCCGTACACGCGAGCAAAACAGCAAAAAGCTGAACATGGAGAAATACATGGCAAAATTCTACAACGACCAGGCTTTTGCTCCGTTCATCATGCTGTTCGAGATGACAAACGAACTGTCATTGGACGAACTGAAGGAATTGCGCGGACAGTTGGACGAGAAACTCAACAACCACCCGTACACCAAAGAACTGGACGAAATCATCGCCAACAAAGAGTTCAAGGTGGGTGTAGAGGCTCCTGAATTTTCCATCAAAGGGATGGACGGCGAAGAAATCGAATTGAAAAACTATGCAGGCAAATATGTATTGCTCGACTTCTGGGCTTCTTGGTGCGGACCGTGCCGCAATGAAATGCCGAATGTTGTAAAACTGTACAAAGAGTGTAAAGGAAAAGATTTCGAAATCATCGGTATCTCTTTGGACCAGAAGCCGGAACCGTGGAAAAAGGCTGTGAAAGATCTGAAGATGACCTGGCCGCAGGCTTGCGACTTCCAGGTATGGTACGGGCCGATGGCACGCAAATACAACCTTTCTGCCGTACCCTACACCGTACTGATTAATCCGGAAGGAAAAATCGAAGCCCTGAACCTGCGCGGGGAAGAGTTGATCGACACCATCAAGACTGCATTGAAAAACAAGAAATAATCAAAAGATGAAAAAAATATTGGTTACCATGCTTGTATGCCTGCTATTTGCAGGTGTACAAGCTCAAAAAACAGCAAAAATCAGCGCTACAGCTGTAGGATACACCGGAAAAGTAGTGGATTTCGAATTCATCGACAATCCTGCCAACAACCAGCAATTCCCTTTCAAAGACAACCAATTGATGGAATTTGAAGTGGAATTGAAAGAACCCAGCCTGATGAAAGTAAACGCATGGTTGTGGATGATTGTATGCCCCGGAGACGAGATTGAAATGGCTATCCAATTTCAGGGAAAAAACTACAAGCACGTAGAATTCCAAGGAACTCCGTCGGCTGTTGCATTGAACTCTGCCATCCGTGACGGACGCATGGTGCGAATTAACGACCATTACAAGACCAACCCGTTGGCAGCTGTTGTAACACAGGTACCTGCCAAGACCTATTATGAAGCATGCTTGAGAAACTGGAAAAAAGAGCAGGAGATTTTAGAGGGAGTACGTGGAAAAGTAGATGAATTCGCATTCAACTATATCTATGCAGAACTGGAAGGGATGTACATGGACAATCTCGTAAAATATCCGTTTATCGTATCTGACGTAAACAAAAAACCGCTTCAGGAATGCACACCGGAAGGCTACTGGAGCATCTTGGACAACTACCAGATTAAAAGCGACAAAGCATCATTGAAAAGCTACGCATACATCGGATGGCTGATTGACTATCTGGAATACCAGGAAAGACGCGAGGCATACAAAGCCGGCAAAGAGGACAGTCCTGCCGGAAACATGGAAGAACTTTACAACAAGTTGGCAAAAGCTTACGAAGGAGATACCCGGGATGCCGTGCTTTATCTGTTCCTGTACAACGCTATCTCCGGCCAAAAGGATTTTGACGTAATCAAAAAACTGAGCAAGGATTATTTCAAAAAATACAACAAAGACAAGAGATTCAAGAAAGAATTGACTGAAATGCAAAAATAATGCTACTTAAAAATCTAACAATTATGCAGAAAAATCACTTAGTACACGGAGTGTTTGCCTGTCGTTTCCTGATGGTTGCTCTGTGCATGTTGCTTTTTACAGGCAGCCTGCATGCAGCCGGAGACGAAGACTACCAGCGGAAAAAGGTCTGGCATATTTGGATGCGTTGAAATAACCTTATATCATGACATTATGAGCAGCAGTTTTATTACAAATAAAGAAAAATTCTTATCAGACATCATCAATGGCATATTGCCTAAGACAAATGCGGTTGACATATTGGTTGGCTATTTCTATTTTTCCGGTTATGTACAGTTATCGGATAATCTGAAGAACAAACAAATAAGGATATTGGTAGGATTGGATGTCGATTTACAAATATCCGGTCATATTTGTGAGGTTGAGGCTATTCGAAAAAGATTAATCTCGCGGGGTGCTGTAAAAGAAGAATATTATGAACAGCTTGTAAAATTGATTAATGAGTCTGATTTTTTGGATACGGCTGAAAAACAAGAACAATTCAAAATGTTTTATGGGAAAGTTCTGGATGGCACACTTGAAATACGTAAAACACTTGAACCTTGTCACTCTAAGATGTATTTGTTCGCCTATAACGATTTAGTGAATGAGGGTGGAGAGTTACCAGGTGTCTTAATTACAGGATCAAGTAATCTGTCCTATCAAGGGTTGAAAGGACGCCTGGAGTTGAATGCCCGCTTCAATGACAAACAAGATTATGACGAGGGTAAAAGACTCTTCGATGAGCTGTGGGAGACTTCTGTAGTGATTGTGAGCAAGGACATTCTGGATGATTGGAATAATAAAGTGATGACTCGTATCTGGTACGATAAAATTTACTCACCTTATCTAATGTATATCAGAGTCCTTAAAGAATACTTCAATATCCCTACATCCAATAATATATTGACTCCGTATGATATAACCGAAGGGAAGTATTCAAATTTAAGGTATCAGACTGATGCCGTACAAATGGTTCTGAATGCGTTGAATAATCACAATGGAGCTATCATAGCCGATGTCGTCGGATTAGGCAAAAGTGTGATAGCTTCTACCATTGCACGTAATTTGAGATTATGGACTATAATTGTGTGTCCTCCGCATTTGTATAAGCAGTGGGAAGGTTATCGTGATGAATTCGGATTTACCGCTACCGTTTTCAGTGCGGGGAAAATTGAGGATGCAGTTTTATATTATCAAGAGTTGTCCAAAGAGGGGGAACAGTTCCTGATAATTATAGACGAGGCTCATCGTTTCCGCAACGAATATACACAGGATTATGCCTTGTTACATAATCTTTGTTCAGGAAATAAAGTGTTATTGCTTACGGCTACCCCTTTTAACAATCAACCGGCGGACATTTATGCGATGATCAAGTTGTTCCAGATACCGTCTTGTTCTACGCTTAAAACCGTTGAAAATCTAGGGGCATCATTTAAGGATTTAATGAGCAGGTATAAGACTTTGCGTGAGAAACAAAAGGCAGAAAAGATAACCGATGATGAGATTAAGGCAGAGGTTGATGACATAGCAAAAAAAATCCGCTCAATTATAAGTCCTTTGGTCATACGTCGTTCGCGGTTGGATTTGCAGGATATACCGGAATATGCCAATAATTTAAAGCAACAGAATATTCAGCTGGTATTACCGGATGATCCAGAAGAATTGGAATATGATTTGAGTGGGCTGAAAGAGTTGTACCTTTCTACTCTTGACAGAATTAGTAAATCAGAAGGAGGCAGTGACTCGGTTTATCGTTTTAAGGCAGCCCGCTATTCACCTGTCCTTTATATACGCGAAGAACTGAAAGACAAATTGGCAAAGGAACTTGAAGATAAGACCGGTGTCAAGTTCAATCTTCTGCTTGGCCGACAGACAAACATATCGAGCTTCATGCGCCATTTATTGGTCGCTCGTTTTGAGAGTTCGGTTGCGGCATTTCAGGCATCATTGGGATATATGATCCAATCCTCAGAGCATTTGCTTCGTTGGATAGAGAAGCGTCATAAGATTCCGGTATTTAAGAAAGGAAATCTGCCGGATGTCGAGGCTTTTTATGAGTCGGGTGGAGATGGAACGGAAGAGATTGAGGAACTTTTCGAGAAATATGAAGATCGAGGATTCTTTGAGATAGACATGAAATATGTGAAGGATGATTTCGTGACCGATGTTAAGGCTGATATCCAGTTGTTGAAGAATTTGCGTGTGCAGTGGTTTGGCAAAGACAATATGGTGAAATCTGACCCTAAGCTGGATTCGTTTATTGACATTGTTCGCAAACAGATGAAGAATGAGCCGAACAGAAAGTTGGTTGTATTCTCAGAATTTGCTGATACGGTGAATTACCTGGGCGAAGCTCTTGCGAATGCCGGACTTCCTGTGATGAAATATACTTCGGCGGATGCCACTTCGGCCAATAAAGACTGTATTCGCGCCAATTTCGATGCGGGACTAAAACCCATCTTGCAACGGAACGATTATCACATATTGGTGGCGACAGATGCCATATCCGAGGGATATAACTTGCATCGTGCCGGAGCGATTTTCAATTACGATATACCTTATAACCCGACTCGTGTCATTCAGCGTATAGGTCGTATTAATCGTATCAACAAAAAGGTGTTTGATAAACTATACATTTATAATTATTTTCCGACAGACGTAGGTGAAGCCGAGACCAGGACAAAGGAAATTTCTACGCTTAAGATGGTCATGATTCACGCCATTATGGGAGAGGATACAAAGGCTCTTACCAAGGAAGAAGATTTGCAAGCCTATTTTAAGGAACGTTACCGTAAGGAATTCGCCCGTAGTGAGGAAGCATCGTGGGATACTCCTTATCGTAAATTGCTAAACAGCCTGAAAGGTACCGATGCGTATGACCAGGCTATGGAGCTTCCACATCGTGCAAGGACTGCACGTAATATGAAGAAGCCAAGAAAAGGAGTATTGATGTTCGGGCGTAAAGGAGACGATTTTGTATTTAAGATAGGAGATACGATAAATAGTCCGGTAATGATTCCAGCCGAAGAGGCGATTTCGCTTTTTGATGCAGATAAAAGTGAACAACCTGTTGATTTCACTCGTGATTTCGATGCTGTGTATCAAAAGGTGAAAGCCTCTTTATTCAGCAGCGATGTAACAGAGCGAAATGAGAAAGAGTTGATAAATGCCTTGGCCAAAGTAAAAGTCTTGATGAAAAATCAGTTACTGCCTAAGGATTATTTGTCTGATTTGGTTCAGGTCATTAAGGCTGATGCATTGTCGGGATATGAGATAAGATTTATCAATCAATTAGTTCCCAAAGATGCCGCAAAATTGCCGTTGAGAATCTCCTCTGAATACTTGGCACGTATGATTAATAGCCAAAACAAGGTGGATGAAGGTGAAGAGACATTGATTTTAAGTGAAGAATTACAATAAAAAAAGACTCAAAATGGAATTTAACAGAATATATAATCGACAGGAGTTTGTCAACTTTCTACAAAACAGTTTTTTACCTGAGGATTTTATGTCATCTACAACTCCCGTGGAGTTTAGAACCAAAATGAAATATACTACCCAAGCTATAAAATTGGGTTCGTCAGATACTCTTGACCTGGTGGTGTACGAGGTAAAACACAATTCAAAGAATGATGCCCGTATTTCGCTTTCAAAAGAAGCGTTCCGCATGTTGGCCGACGAAATGGAAGACAGGGCCTTGGTAATCTTTGTTCCTGAAGATAATAACGATAACTATCGCTTTTCGCTTATTGAGATTACGCTCGAAGTGAAAGATGACTCGGCTCGTATCACACGGAATTATAGCAACCCACGCCGGTATAGTTATTTCCTCGGGAAAGGCATTGCCTATTACACCCCCAACAAGTACCTGAATGAAAAAGGCCGTGTTGTCAATGCAGAAGATTTGCGCAGTCGTTTCTCTGTCGAGGTGCTTACAAAGGAATTCTATCAGGAGTTGAGCGATTGGTATGCTTGGGCCATTAAAATCATACGTTTCCCCAATGACCTTAACGACAAGACGGATGATGATAAGTTTAACAATGAGAGTGCCATCCGCCTGATTACCCGCTTGATTTTTGTTTGGTTCCTGAAGCAACGCCACCTTGTGCCTGACGAGTTTTTTGACGAAAAATATATTGCAGACAATCTGATAGCGAGCTTTAATCCGCATGCAAAAGTTGATTTGTTTTATAAATCCGATGAAAGCAAGTATTACAAAGCCATCTTACAGAATCTCTTCTTTGCCATGCTCAATAGTCCTATTACGCCGGAAGGAAGTAAAGAGCTTTCAGAGAGGCATTTCAGAAAAGGCCGTGGGGATTATGATAACAACAAGCTGATGCGCTATGAGTACTATTTTAAGAACCCGCAGTTGTTTGTCGATTTAGCGAACAAGACGGTTCCGTTCTTGAACGGAGGACTGTTCGATTGTTTGGATGAGAAAGACAAGGATTTGTATTATGATGGCTTTAGTGACCGAGAAGCAGTGAAGAAAGCGTTGATAGTTCCTGATTATCTTTTCTTTGGCGAGGAGGTCGGCAAGAATATAGACCTGTCGGAATGGTACGGAGACAAGAAAAAGAAGAAAGTTTCAGCCCGAGGAATAATTGATATACTGAAACGTTACAATTTTACCGTAGAGGAAAATACACCATTCGACAAGGAGGTATCACTTGACCCGGAATTGTTGGGCAAAGTGTTCGAAAACCTGCTTGCATCCTACAATCCAGAGACGCAGACTACAGCCAGAAAACAGACCGGCTCGTTCTATACCCCTCGGGAGATTGTGCAATATATGGTGGACGAAAGTCTGGTTGCTCACCTCAAACGCACCGTGGGTGATGACCTTGAAACTCAATACCGTCAATTGATGCAATATACAGACGAGGTTGTTAACTTTACCGAAGAGCAGCGAAAACAAATCATGCAATCGCTCTATAACTGCAAAGTTCTTGACCCGGCCTGTGGTTCTGGAGCTTTCCCTATGGGTATGCTGCAACAGATGGTGCATATTCTTAGCCGTATTGACCCCGATAATACGCAATGGAAGGAGATGATGCTCAATAAGGCTATTGATGAAACATCGGATGCCTATCGCACGGCATCTTCTGATGAACGCCGGGAAATCATTGCGGACATCGAGCGTAGTTTTGATGAAAGTGTCAACCGCCCAGATTATGCCCGTAAACTCTATTTGATTGAAAATTGCATTTACGGTGTCGATATACAGCCTATCGCCATTCAGATTAGTAAGTTGCGCTTCTTTATTTCATTGGTCGTTGACCAGAAATCCAATGATAATCCTGTTGAAAACTTTGGCATTCGTCCGCTCCCGAACCTTGAAGCGAAATTTGTGGCAGCCAATACGTTGATAGGATTGGATAAGAAAGATGCATCTTTGTTTGATAGTGCGGAGATAAAGGCAAAAGAAAGTGAATTGAAGATTGCCAAGCACAAAATCTTCGGGGCAAAGACTGTACGCACCAAGCGTAAATATCGGCAGATTGTAAACGATTTGCGTCTGAAAATAGCTAATATGTTGGAAGATTGTGGTGCTGTGGGTAATGCTGAAGCTCAGCAATTGGCTGCTTGGGACATGTTCAACCAAAATGCCTCTTCACCATATTTCGATCCTGAATGGATGTTTAACGTAAAAGAGGGATTCGATATTGTGATTGGTAATCCGCCGTATATAAGTGCTATAGATTTGAAAAAATCGCTCGGTAATACAAATTACAAGTACTTAAAAAGTCTTTTCCAAACTTCAAAAGGTACGGTAGATATGTATGTTTATTTCTTTGAAAAAGGTCTAAACTTATTATGTGATGGTGGTACATTATCTTTTATAACTCCTAACAAATATCTTTCAGCCAATTACGGCAAAACGTTACGTGCTTACTTGATGACTAATGCAAAAATAACAACTGTGTTAGACGTTTCAAGGGATAGTGTTTTTGATGCTGATACATATCCAGTTGTTAGTATTATTCGCAAATCTTCTGATACTAAAACTTATGAGTTTATAGCTATTGACAAATATAAAATTGAGCATAAATTCAATTCTTCGCAACTATCTGAATTACCAGAAAACAATTGGGGGTTCATACTTAGCACCAAGTATAAATTAACCAAAAAAATTCTTCTTAAAAGTAAATCAATTTTAGATGTTTGTAAGATCAATGCAACATCTACTGCTTCTGAAGCAGACGAGTTTCACAATTCATTATATAATGATGAAAAAATAGGACTCAAACTTATCAATACAGGAACGATAGATCCGTATTGTAACTTTTGGGGAGCTCGCACTTTGACTGACAAAGGAGAACAGTATTTATACCCAATGCTACCCAATAATGCAAAAATATTAGGGATAAATCGATATAATCTTTATAATAGTCCCAAAATTATAATTGCAAAAATGTCACTCCGTCTTGAAGGCTTTTTTGACGAGAAAGGTGAATATGCATCAATCAATACCAATTGTCTGCATAGCATAAAAGTTAGTCCTTTAAAGTTAATGGGATGGATACATAGTAAATTATTTAATTATATATATGAGTGCTATTTCGAGGGATTGAGAATGTCTGGTAATTATTTGCCATTTACAGCACCTTATCTCTCATGTATGTGTGTACCAGTGAATATAAATTTTTTGGAAATAGATAATTTAGTCAGTTCTATATTCAATGCTAAACGTTTAGCAGTGGACACAGACATAACTGCATTAGAACAACAAATTGATTTGTTAATTTATCATCTTTATAATCTTACTTACGATGAAGTGTTAATAGTCGATCCTCAAACATCTATAACACGGGAACAATACGAATCATAAATATATGAGTAATCTTGATAAAGAAATAATTATCAGGAGATTGGCAATTATTAAGTACTTGTACAATCTCGGCGCGCAACAGTCAATGCAAGTTGATATGGTTGCAGGCTTTTCGATTCTGTCATTTCATGATTGTGCGGAGATGTTTCTTCTTTTGGTTGCGGAAAATAAAGGAATGAAAGGAGAAAATGTATTTATGGATTACTGGAACAAAATTCCAGAATTAACACTTAAGGAATCAATGCGCATTCTTAAGGAAAGGCGTGTTAACATAAAACATAAAGGATTATTCCCTTCTAAGAGTGATGTTGAAATAAGTCGTATAACTATGGCTGATTTTTTAAGTCAGAATACGAAAATACAATTTGGGCTGGATTTTTCATCAGTATCTGTATCATCTTTAATTTCATATAACGAAGTAAAAACATACATTGATGCGGCAGAAGAATATCTTGTAAAAAATGATCTCTACAATTGTATGGTGAATGCTAAAATAGCATTTATGGAATTGTTATCATCTTATGAAGATAGTAAAAGAGGAAAGTATCATATAAATAGCATAACTGATGTAGGCAGAAAAATAGGTAGCGAGTATCAAAAACTTATTGGACATGATGAAAAATTTGGCGAACGATGGTTTCGTGATGTTACGGAAACAACTAATCGGATACGTGAGATATTGAAAATTACTGCTCTTGGTATTGATTACCGAAAATATGCCTTTTTTGAATACATTACTCCAGAAACAAATGTTTATTGGGGCAATGGTGGTCGTGAATATCGTTCAATGCCAAAAGACTACTATGAAAGCAGATTCAATTTGCGAGCGAGTGATTGTCGATTTTGTATTGATTTCGTCATTGATAGTGCGCTGAAATTACAAGAGTTTGATTATGATATAAGTAATTTAATAAAATAGTTATGTCTTAAAATTTTGAGATTAGCAATCTTGGATGATATCAATTATAATCGAATAATTACTAAACATGGAATCAGAGATTAAGAAAGCATTTATATCCTATGCCTGGGATAATGAAGAACATAAAAATTGGGTGTTAAAACTCGCATCTGATTTACGACATCATGGAATTGATGCAATACTGGATCAATGGGATGCTAGGTTAGGTAACGATTTGTCATTCTTTATGGAGCAAGGGCTTACAACATCTCATTTTGTATTGTGCGTGTGTAGTGACAAATATATAGAGAAAGCTAATGGCGGAATAGGAGGGGCCGGATATGAAAAACGAATCTTAGCAGCAGAAATGATGGATAATGATGATAAACGATTTATTATTCCAGTAATCAAAAGAAATTTCCAAGTACGTAAACTTCCAACATTTCTTTCAGGATTAAAGTATGTAGATTTTGATAATGGTCAGTATTATGATAACTATCAAGAACTTCTAGAACGTATTTATGATGAGGATATAAAGAAAAAGCCGCCACTTGGGAGTAATCCGTTTATTTCATCAATAATATCAGACCAGATTACAACAAAACTTAGTATAGAACAAATAGAATTCCAAAACCCTGTTTTTGAAGGGAAAGCATCCTTTGACTATAAGAGGAATAGTGGTTCATATACTATAGGGGAAGGTGATTATATATTTGTTACTCATTGGAGTGAATGTGGGCATAATTCTATTCATTGTTATAGAGATTACATATATAGATTGGGATATAATCCTAATTATACTGAATTTCCGTCTCCTAACGAGTTTATTAATTTTGATTTTAGTTCACGGGCTAAGTCTGTTAACGTTGGGGAAATTGTGCTGTTGGAGAATCGCAATCATAAATTTGCTGCACTTAGAGTTACAAGAGTGGTGAGAAGAGATGAAGACATAAACCATTTGTTAGAATTTGAATACAAAATATATAAGGAAATAGAGAGTGAATGAGATTAGTACTCATAAAGATTATACACTATGTTAATAATTTAAATATGTCCAGATTAAGCAAACTATACGAAGCCATGGAAACCCTTCGCAAAGAAGGGCTTCCAGTAGATGAGAACCTTGAAAAGAAGGCCAATGAATTGGAAGAAAACATCATCAAGAAAGAAATTCTTCCGGTGTTGAGCAAGACTATTGAGCCAGCATTGCAGCCCGTAAAGCGGGAGTTGGTGTTGGTAGTGGATTATGTGCCCGGACAACCATTGAGCGTTCATTTGAGCCGTAAGCGTAATTTTGCAGCGGAATTAACCGATGCCAAGGAAATGGTGCTTGATCCGGAGGTAACTCATCGGAATCACCTCTCAAGTTCAGAGGGAAAGATAGAGCGAGGTCCGGCAAGAGATCTGTCTGTGGAATTTCCGGATGGAACTGTCATCTCTGAAAAGACTGCCGCAGAAACGCTGGTTGCGGTCGTGCAGAAAATCGGGGTTGCAAAAGTGCGCCAAGTGGTAGAAGAGTATAACTTGAAGTTTTGTAAAGTTCCAGTGATTTCAAATCGAAGGGATGCCAAATATGGCCGAAGCCAGCGGGATTTGGGTGGAGGATGGCTGCTAATAACTCACAGCAACAATCCAATGAAAAAGGCTTTCATAGAAAAAGTTTCCGAGGTCTTGCATCTTGGTATAAAGGTCATATTAAAGGATTAGGTTCAGGTATGCTGGCCGATTTTGGCGCAGTTGGCAACAAATAAATCCGTGATAGTATGGACGCAAAGCAGTGTATGATTGTAGATTTGGAGCGACGCGATGACAAGCGAATGTTCATCACCGAACAAGTCGCTTCGATAAGCGAGAACAAAAACGGCCTTTGGATGGTGCGGTTCTTGTCCTCGCCCCGTGTGTTTAATTATAATCACTCCAGACTGCTTTATCTCACGCATCCGGAAGCGATAGATATGGGTGAAAAGGGACTGTATGTCAGGAATAAGCATATAACAGATGTAAGCGAGTTGCTTCGCTTCACCGATGGCCGGCATACTTTTTACCGAGTGACTTATGCCAACGGTTATTCTGAAAACTTTGACGAAAATGATGTGTATGTAACCCGTACACCACTTGATAAAAATGGAGGTTCCACCTGGGATTATCTGCGGAAATTGGCCGCAGAAACGGGTCTGACCACCGAAGATGACGAGAATATTTTGTCCAAACAGTATGACTTGGTGGACTTGAAGCGCGGCAACGTGCCTTTGGCACAATATCTTGGCGACAAGACGAAGTTGGCAGTCTATCGTGAGCCTAAACAGGTATTTTTTCCTTTCGGTTGCAATGCAAGCCAAAAGGCTGCCGTGGAAGCTGCATTGATGCATCAGACAAGCATCATCCAAGGTCCTCCGGGTACAGGCAAGACACAGACCATTCTGAACATCATTGCCAATCTGTTGCTGGCAGACAAAACTGTGTTGGTGGTGTCGAACAATAATTCAGCCGTTGAGAATGTGGCGGAAAAACTTGCAGAGGAAAGTCTTGACTTTATCGTGG
>OODG01002211.1_pt1 | contig 12120 bp, 9 predicted proteins | sample 1671621 | NCBI WGS metagenome assembly OODG01 (sample SAMN06348175, study PRJEB24527) | human gut metagenome | biome: human gut; feature: ankylosing spondylitis patient; material: feces | host: Homo sapiens | place: China | collected 2015-10 | reverse complement strand
CATGGAAAGGTTGGTCATCAGCTCGGAAGAGCCGTTGATGCAGGCATCCCACAGCACGCGGCCGTAAAACTGTGTTCTGCACAGGTGCAGGCGGCTGGTATTGCCGTGGTCGATAAAGTAGAACACCGGCAGCACGCCGCCCACCAATTGGCTGATGAGGGTGGCAAGGGCAGCGCCCTCCACGCCCCAGTGCAGCATACCCACCATTACCACATCCAGCACCATGTTGGTGCAGCCTGCACCTACGGTGAACCAGAAGCCCAGAAGCGGCTTTTCGGCGGTGACGAAAAAGCTTTGGAACATATTTTGCAGCGCAAAGGGCGGCAGCGCCAGCATCAGGATGCGCCCGTAGCACACGGCGTAGTCCAGCAGCTCTCCCTTTGCGCCCAGCAGCACGGCGACCGGGCGCAGGAGCAGGATGCCCAGCACGGCCAGCACACTGACCGAGATGAGCGCTGCCAGCAGAAACATGGTAAAATAGCGGTCGGCTTTTTTCTGGTCGCCCTCGCCCAGCGTGATGCCTACGATGGCGCTGCCGCCGGTGCCCAGCATAAAGCCGACAGTGCCCAGCAGCTGCGGCAGCGGCATGATGAGGTTGACCGCTGCAAAAGCCGTTTTGCCCACAAAGTTGGAAACACACAGGCCGTCCACGATGCCGTAGACGGAGGTGAACAGCATGGTGCCGATGCAGGGCAGCACGAACCGCAGCAGGCGGGAATAGGTAAAGTGGTCGGACAATTGGATGGCTTTCTTTGGCATAACTCCTCCTTTTTTGAACTCTGCACATACAAAAAGGCCGGATAAGAACCACCGCTCCGGTGCGTTCCCTCTTCTGCTGCGGCACTACGGTGCCCACAGCCTCCGGGAAGCGCGAACGATGACATCTTATCCGGCCCTTCAATTACGTTGAAACAGCCCTCCGATGAGCGAAAAACAGTATAGCAAAGTTTATTTTTGATGTCAAGCCCTGCTTTGCATCATTCTGCCGCAAGGCGGACAAAGGGCGCGATGGCGTTGGCGTCGCCGTGGCGGACGATGGAGTAGGTGATATCGCAGTAGGGCTGGATGGCGGTACTCTTTTCCACGGTGGAGATGAGCAGCACCTGCAATTGCAGGCGGCGGAACAGTTCCATCATGGGGCGGATGCGGTCGCTGGTCATCTTGCTGAACGCTTCGTCCAGCAGCACCAAACGGATGCTGTTCTCGCTCTTCTGGTAAATTTGCAGAAGGCTGGCGCAGATGGCCACATAGAAGGGTGCCTGATTTTCGCCGCCGGAGGAATCGCGGCTGACGCGGGACAGATACGCCTGCTGCCCGGTGACCTGATTGGTCACCTTGATATCGTAGTCCAGATAGGTGCGGTAGTCCACATAGTCCGAAAGGGTGGCACCGGCAGCGGTGCGTCCCTCCTGCCGGGCGCGGGTGTTCTCGTCTACGTCTGCCATGATTTTTTCCATCAGCTCGTCCACCTGACGCTCGTAGGCGGGGTCGGCGGTGGCGGCAAGGTTATCCAGAGAATCGCCCTCGGTCATCTGCTGGTTGCCCTTGTCCACGATGACCTGATAGAACGCCGCCAGCTGCGGGTCGCGGCTGGGCTCCAGCTCAAAGCGGTAGACCTCCTCGCCGTAGGTCAGCTGCTCCATGACCTTGTTCAGCTCCCGGAACTGCCGCCGGGCGTTGAAGATATCGTCCTTCATGCGGAACAGGATATCTTTGCGGAAGCGGTCCTTGCAGTCCCGCTGCGCCTGCTCCAGACGGGCGGCGTAGCGCTCCAGGTCGATGCGCACAAGGCTCTCATGCTGGGCGCGGTACTGTTCCAGCCCGGCAAGCCCCAGAGGATAATCGCAGACATAGCGCTGGTTATAGGCTCTCTGTGCCGGTTCAAGGGTGCTGTTCAGGTAGACGGTCAGCGCATCGTCCAGCTTGGCCTGTGCCTTTTCGGCGGCCTGCGCGGCGGCGCGGGGAGATTTGTCCGGCCCGGTCAGCGCCTGCTGACGGCTGCGGGAGAGCGGCTCCACCAGCGGGTGGGCGGCAAAAAAGCTCTCGGCGGCCTGTGCGCTCTTTTCGGCGGTGTCCACCGCCTTTTGCTGCTCCGCTTCGCAGGATGTAATTTGCTTTTCGCACACGCGCAGGTCGCCGCCGGTCTGCTCCACGGCAGTGCGGGCGGCCTCCCATGCGGCCTCGCGCACCTCTTCCTCTTTATACAGCTGCTGCAAAAGCGGGTTCTCGCGGCACTCGGCCAGCTTTGCGGCCTGCTTGTCCACCGCCGCGCGGGCGGCGGTCAGAGCGGCGCGGGCGTCCCACAAGGCGGCAAGTTCTTCCAGCGTGGTGCCGCGCAAAAGGGTCTGGTACTGGCTGTATGCGGCTTTCAGGTTCTGCTCCGCCTGTGCGGCGGCGCGCACCTCTTCAGCAAGGGCGTTCATCTCCCCTGCCAGTGCCCCGGCGCGGGCGCGGCGGGCTTCCAGACCGATATAGCGCTGCGGGGTGCGCAGACGCTCCAACCGGAAGGGATGGTGGCGCAGAAGGTCCCGGGTGGCGCTGTCGGGATAGTTTTCCAGCGTGTCGGGGGTGTCGCAGCAGACGATGCGGCGCAGGATGGTGTCGGCGTACTGCGCGGCCAGCGGGTTTTCGCTGGTGACCTGTGCCGCCAGACTGTCGGCAGGAGCAGTGTCGGCGCGGCGGTTGGCCTTGCGCAGACCCGGGGTGTCCAGCAGACTGATGGGGCCTACTTTCTCTTTCAGCGCCACAAAAGCGCTCTTTGCGGCGGCGTAGTGGGCGGGCGGCACAAGGATATCGAACCGGCGGTCGCCCAGACAGGCTTCTACGCAGTCCTGCCAGCTCTCATCCTCCACGTTCAGCAGCTCACAGAAGATGCGGGCGTCCGGCTCCATGCCCCGGCTCTTCAGTTCGGCATTCACGGCGTCCCGCACCCGGGTGGCGGCGTCCCCGTGGGGGTACACCCACTTGCCGCCGGATACGGCATCCAGCTCGGCGCGCTTTTCGGTCTGCTGCCGCTGCAGGGCGGCGGTGTGCTGCCGGGCGGCAAAATAGGCTTCTTCCAGCGGCTTTTCCTGTGCGGTCAGCCAGTCGGTCAGGGCGGGCAGGGTGTCGGGGGTCAGGTCTGCCAGCTTCTGCCCGGCGGCAAAGCCGCTGCGGCGCAGCACTGCCAGCAGGTTGCCGGTCTTTTCGGCGGCCTTTTCGGCGGTGTCGGCGCGGCGGGCGGCGGCATCCAGTGCGGTCTGCCGGTGTGCCAGCTCCTCGTTGAGGGCATCCAGTGCGCGCCCCTCACCGCTGGCACCGGCGGCGCTGTGGGCGGTCAGGTAGGCGCGGCGGGCTTCCGCTTCGGCGGTCTTGGCCTCGGCGTAGCGGGTGCGCAGTGTTTCCTGCTGGCGGCGTCCGGCGTCTACCCGCTCCTGCCAGACGGCCTTTTCCCCGGCATCGGCAGCAGCCCGCGCCAGCAGGGCGGCACCCCGGTTCACAAGGGCTTCGGTCTGCTTTTCGGTGGCTTCGCGACCGAAGCGGACGATCTCATCCAGCGCGTCGGCGCGGGTCTGGGCTTCTGCCAGCACGGCGTGCAGGTTTTCCAGTTCCAAGCGGTCGCCCTGCAAGGCTTCCAAGTCCAGCTCCGGCTGGGGCAGGATGTACTGGTACAGAAACTCCCGGAAGTTCGGGATCTCGTCCATGCTGGTGCCCATCTGGAACACCTCGTTGAACTTTTTGCCCAGCGGGCTGGCTGCGCGTCCGATGCCCAGTGCGCGGCAGATGCGGTCACGCGCCTCGCTGGGGCTGCGGGTGTAGGAAAGCCGCCCCTCGGCGGGCTTGAAGTCCTCCTTGGCGCTGGGCGCACCGGTGCGCGGGTCGATAAAGGGCAGCTGTTCCAGCGTGATGCCGTCCTCGGAGATATACCATGTCTGGTCGCCGGGGTGCAGCTCCTGCATGGGGCCTTCGGACTCCACCCGCACCGCGATGACAAAGCTGGTGTGCTTGACGCTGTCCCAGAACTCCGCCCCGATATACGCCACGGTATGCCCCGGGCGGCGGTAGGCGTTTTCGCCGCGCTGCTTGGCGTGGACAGAGCCCTGCAGGGTGCGGCCGCTTTTCTTATTGCCCAGCGCATTGAAATTGCGGTTGGTGGTCAGGCAGTAGCGAATGGCGTCCAGAATGGTGGTCTTGCCCACGGCGTTCACGCCGATCATATAGGTCAGGCGGGCGCAGTCGAAGGTGGTATTTTCAAAGTTGTGCCAGTTGATAAGTTTCAGGCGTTTGAGTTCGATCATGCTTCACCCTCCCCTGCTTCGGTGTCTGCGCCCTCCGGGCGCTCGTACAGGCCAAGCTCGGTGCGGGTGCGGGCGCTCTCGGCGGCGGCATCCGCAAGGTCGGCATCCGGCAGCGCCAGCAGCACCGTGGGAAATACCTCGATGCGGCTGTCCAGCCCGGAGAGCCGTCCCACCGGACGCGCCAGATTGTACCGGCGCAGGGTGCGCATGAGCCTTTCCAGCGTTTGCTGATCCAGCTTGCGGGGCAGGTTCATCTTTTGCAATTCGGCCTGTACTTCTTCTACGGTCACCAGCACCTCGTCTGCGCTGGCGGCAAGGCTTTCCCGCTTTTGCAGGTACAAAAGCCGCAGCACCAGCAGCAAAATGCTTTCGTACTTGAGCAGCCGTGCCTGACTGCCCTCGTGCTCGTTGACCAGCGCCGCCGCCTGCATGGGCGCGGGGTACAAAAGCACCGCGTAGCCCAGCGGTTTGAACACCGCCCGCACCTCGTTGAGGTGATCCTGAATATACAGATATTTTGCCCGCTGTTCCTCTACGCAGCCCAGCACGAAGCAGTGGTTGAGCAGATAGTTTGCGGTCTCCTCCAGCAGATCAATGGTTGCCATCCGTGTTTACCTCCTTGCGGCGGGTCAGGACAAAATCCTGAAACCGGAAGCCGCCGCGCTCCACCCAGTTTCCGGTCATGGTGATATCATACTCCCGGTGCGGCGACTGGGAATAGGTGTGCAGGCCGATGATGCCTGTAAAATCGTTCGGGTATTCCTCCACAAGGGTGGAGGCGTTCACCTGCCCGCGGGCAGCCAGTGCCTGCCGCGCCAGCAGCGCCACGTTTTCCTCGGTGACGGCAAGGCGGGCGTAGTCCAGCAGCAGCTGCTGCTCCTGCCGCAGCCGGTCGGGGTCAAGGGGCTCGGTGCGCACCGGAGCAAGAGGTGCTTCGGTGCGGGGCGCGGCGGGGGGATACAGCGGCTTTGTGCCGAACACTGCCGCCGGGTACAGGTGCAGCCGCGCTGCCACCGGGCCGTCGTCCACTTCAAACAGCTGCTCCGGGCTGCGGATGTCCTCCGCATAGCGGCGCAGCAGGGCGGTGACGCTGCCCTGCGCCGAGCGGTCGCTGAGCAGCAGGAATTGTGCCCGCTGCACCGCCCGCTTGCGGTAGCGGATGTGGCTGGCGTCAATTTCCTTCATCAGGGTGCTCATCTCCTCCAGCGCATCCCGCTGCTGCTGGATAAGGGCACGCACCCGGGGCGCCGCCTCGCCGGGAGCGCAGCGCTCCACCCGGGCGTAATCCAGCGCTAAGCGCGGCAGTTGGTTCTGCTCGCAGTCGTCCAGTTCTTCTTCCAGATAGGCGCGATAATTGAACAGGTTATCGCTGGTTTTAAAGCGATGGTACGCCGCCGCCACAACTTTTTCTTCGTACTGATCGAACAGCTCCAGCACCTCCTGCGGGGTACGGTTATGGGTCAGGCGGTCGATATAATGCCCGATGGAAGCGTTGAGGGCGCGCAGGGACTTGTTCAAAGTTTCAAGGTCTGCCGCCACCTCCCGCAGCACGTTCTCGTAGGGGCTTTTTTCCTGTCCGATGCTGCCCAGCAGCTGCCACGCCTTATACAGCTTGCCGGTGTAGGTGACCACCCGGGGGTTCAGTATTTCTTCCAGCGCGTCCAGCAGCGGGGTGACCTCCGGCATAAAGGCAAGGGTCGGCTCGCTCTCATAACTGCCGGGCTGCTCCTCCAGCCAGCCGGTGCGGCGCAGACGCAGCAAAAAGCCCACCGCCAGCGTGTGAGGGTCGCGGGTGGGCTGCTCGTCCTCATCGCCCGCGCCGTCGGCATCCAGCGCCAGCGGCTTTGCCAGCGCGGCAAAATAATCCTCGGCGCGGGAGACGGCCTCGGCGCGGGAAATGCTGTAATCTGCCGTATGGCGGCACTCCTCCCAGAGCAGCAGCAAAAGCTCTGCATAAAACGCCCGGTTAGGCCCCGCCAGCGGGCGGAACAGCCGTGGGCTGACCAGTTCAAACAGCTGCATGGAAACGTCCTTTCTGTGTAAGTTCGATACCCTTTTATTGTACCACAGCGGGCGGGGTTTGTCACAAAAAGGCGAAAAAAAGCCCGCCGGGCAAGGCGGGACGATTTGGAATGCGCGCCGCGTGCGCTTTGCGCATAAACAGCGGAAGAATTATTTTAAATTTGCAATGCCGGAAAATCTGCGGATTTTCCGGCATTGCCTTTTCACGGGGAGGGATTCAGGGCGAAAAAAAGCCCCGGGGAGCGGGGTGCTCCTCGGGGCGGGATGCAATTACTGTGCAGCGGTGTTGGTCAGCTCAAAGCCGATGGCAACATAGGTCTTGCCGCCGATGGTCTTTGCGCCGACACCCAGCGCGGTAAGCTCCAGCGTTATGCCGTGTTTCTCTGCGCCGCCACGCTCATCCTTCACGGTGTTGAGCAGGGCTTGAACATTGAGCCGGTTCGCCGTGATGGTTTGCGCGGCTGCGGCCTCGTAGAAAAGCGGCACAAAGGCATCCGGCTTGCTGCTTTTTGTATCAAAGCAGAGCTGCACCTGCCGCACCACGGTCTTTTCGTCGCCTTCTGTTTTGCAGCGTGCAATGCTGGTCAGGCTGTCTGCGCCATGTTTCTCCTCGATGTGCTCGATGGCCAGCCTCTTGATGTCGGCATCGTTTTCAAAGCTCGTCCCGAATGTATTATTCAGCGCTTTCTGATAGGCTCTTTCCACCTTGGGATCAAACTCCGGGTTGCCGGGGTCGCTGTCGCTGCAGGCGGTGAACAGTGCCAGTGCCATGATACCGGCCAGCAGAACAGCCGCAAGACGCTTTAACTTTTTCATGCAATGCTCCTTTTATAAAATGCAGGGGGCCCATGCGGATGCACAGGGGTATTCTGCTTTCATTTTACAGCAGCGCGGCAGGGTTCGTCAATGGCAAGTGTGCCTGTTTTTTGCCGGGATTTTTGGGCAGAGCGCAAAAAAGCCCCGGAGGGCGGGTGCTCTCCGGGGAAACATTGTGTGATCACTTCTTGTTGGGGTTCTTGACCTTGAACGCAATTGCCATGTAGCTCTGCTTGGTCTTGGGGTCGCTCTTAACAACAACGCCAATGTCCGTCCAAGTGCCGTCCTGGTTAATGTTGACATCCGCATCGGTCTTGACCTTCTTCGAGATCTCATCCAGAATAACACCCAGCAACGTGTCATTATAGGAGAAGTTCGCCGCTACGAGAACCGTCAGATACTCTTTGTCCTTACCCTTTACTTTGCCGTCAAGAACGAATCTATAGCCACCGATACCGCCAGATACAGTGAGTTTTTCGTCCAAGAACTTTTCTGCTTCATCTTTCAATTCTTTGTTATTAGCTACGCTGGTGCTGTACTTGCTCAGAACCTTAGCCTCGGCATCCTTATCCTCTTTCAGATTGCTGCCGGTGTTGCCGCCACCGGTACAGGCGGTGAGCATCACCATAGCCATTGCGCCTGCAAGCAGCAGAGCGACGATCTTTGACAGTTTCTTCATAGGGGTATCCCTCCAATCAGCGTTTTTTGTGGATATGTTTCTTTTTTCTCGAAAGGCTTTCGCAACCATCGTTGCCTTTCTGCCCTGATTATATCCGACAGGCGACGGTTTTGTCAATCGGGAATATCGCTAAACTTCCCGAAACAGTTTCGTGAAAATGGATGAAAACAGGTCGAGTTTGTTGCAGTTCTGGTATATTCCGGAATAAAGTCTGTCTACAATTCACAGAATCATCTTTTCCCTGCCCCGGCGGCGCAGTTTTTCCGGGTGCGGGAGCACTTAAATTTGGATATATGTTGTGCTAAGGCGTTAGCTCCCTCAGACGCGGCTTGCGCCGCGCCAGCTCCCTCTGGGAGGGTTTTCCCATTATTTTGCCTTTTTACACATTTTCACCACGTTTTAGTGGTAAAATCATGTCCAGATTGAAACGAACTTGGAGGAAGTACCCATGCAACACTGTCCCGCCCGCGCGGCACAGCGGCTGGCGGCGGCAGTTCTGGCGCTGGTTTTGCTGCTGTGCGCCTTTTTGCCCCATGCCCACGCCGCTGAACTGAAAGAGAAAAACGGCATCCGGCTGCTCAGCTTCGACACCAGCCACATTCTTTCCATCGGCAACCAGACCTCCGGCAAGTGCAGCCTGTACGCACTGCGCTATGCCCGCACCATTCTGGACGGCAAGGTGTGCTCCGGCAGCGGGATGTGGTCGAACGGGGCGGTGTGGTCCGCAGCGGGCTACACCGGGTACTCCGGCACCCGCGCCGAGTGCCTGAAAAAGCTGTACAGCGAACTTTCTGCCGGACGTCCGGTGATCGTGCACCTGAAAAACACCACAGTCAGCGGGGTAAAGCGCCACACGAACCGCACCTCTACTTATGAATACCACCTGACTTCCTCCGGCTGGAGCGAGGTGAACTACCCCCACATTGCCACCAGCAGCACCTACGGCCACTGGGTGTGCGTGGCGGGCATCTCCCCCTCCGCCGACCCGGAAAACCTGACCGAGAGCGACTTCTACGCCCTCGACCCCGCCCGGGTAACAGCAAACGGACGGCTTGCCGTCACCCGCCTGCTGGATCATACCCTGTGGGTGGAAAACTCCCCCCTCAAGGTGCTGGGGTAAAAATATAATATGATAAAACAGAGCGCCTGACACCGCAGTGTCAGGCGCTCTGTTTCTATTCAGTTCCTTAATATCCCTTCACCGAGAAGCCGCGCTCCCACGGGTCGGGCGGGATATTCTTGCTGCGGATGCCGGTAATTTGGATATAGTCGCTTTTCTGGATCATGGCAAACAGGGACATGAACTTATCCGGGTCGCCCTGTACCTCCAGCGTCACGCTGCCGTCATCCTCGTTCTGCACCCAGCCGGTCAGGTCAAGGGTCTGCGCGGCATACCGCGCCCGGTAGCGGAAGCCCACTCCCTGCACCTGCCCGGTGATGGTGTAGCGCCGCCGCACTGTGCCTTCCGGCAGAACGGGCGGGGTGCGGTCCTTTTTGGAAAGAAAATCAAACATTTTGCCCTCCGTGTGCTTTTCTGGAAAGCCTACCCCTTCCGTAATCGCTGACGCGATGCCACCTTCCCCAAGGGGACGGCTTCAGCGGCGGTGGGAAACTTTGCGACATTGCCAAAAGGCGCCCCCTTGGGGGAGCTGTCACCGCAGGTGACTGAGGGGGTTGTCCCCTTCTTTACAGCTCCTGATAGGCGGTCATCAGGGCGGGGATGAACTGCTTTTTGCGGCTCACCACGCCCGGCAGCGTCCAGCTGGCATCGGCGGCGGGCTGGGTGTTAAACCCCTCTACCAGCACCTCGGCGGCGTAGCGTCCGTTGCAGATGACCACGCTCTCCTCCTTGGGCACGTCGGTCAGCAGCATATAGATATCTTCCACGTTCTGCTTGTTGCGTGCTTCCTCGAGATACGGCTTCAGCAGCGCCTCGGCGGCGGTCAGGTTCTTGCGGGTCATATAGCTGCCCTGCGCCACGCCAAAGCGGATATCGCCGCACATGAACACCTTGAAGTCCTGCAAAAAGACCTCTTCGGCGGTCTTGCCGTCCAGCTTTTCGCCGGCTTCAAACATTTCGTTGGCAAACTCGTTGATGTCCACCCCGGCAATTTTCGCCAGACGGTTGGCGGCGTTCACGTCGATGGGGGTACAGGTGGGGCTGCGGAACACCAGCGTATCCGAAAGGATGGCAGCCAGCAGCAGACCGGCGATCTTTTGCGGGATGGTCACGCCGTTTTCATCGTACATCTGGGTGACGATGGTGGCGGTGCAGCCCACCGGCTGGTTGCGGAAGTACACCGGGCCGCTGGTCTCCAGACTGCCGATGCGGTGGTGGTCGATGATCTCCAGAATCTCGGCCTGGTCGAAGCCCTCCACCGCCTGTGTGGCCTCGTTGTGGTCCACCAGAATGATGCGGCGCTTGCGCAGGTTGATGATGTTGCGGCGGCTGATCATACCGCAGTACTTGCCGTCTGCATCCAGAATGGGGAAATACCGGTGACGCACCTTTGCCATCACGCGGGTGACGTCTGCCACCGGGGTGACGAGGGTGAATTTCATGATATCGTCCCGGGTCATGTAATAGGAGATGGGTGCACACTGGCTGATGAGCTTTGCCGCCGCATAGGTATCGCAGGGGGCGCTCATAATGGCTACGCCGGTCTCGGCGGCGATATGCTGGATGGTGCGGCCCACCTTTGCGCCGTTGCAGATGATGATGAGAGAAGCTTCCTTCTCGATGGCGCAGAGCTGGCTTTCGTAGCGGTTGGTCAGGATGACGATATCACCCTTTTCCATGCTGCTTTCCAGCATTTCCGGGGTGGCGGTGCCAATGCGGATGTGGCCGGTGGTGCACTCTGCGTCCTCGCTGCCCACCACCATGGTAGCGCCCAGCGTTTCCAGAATATTGCGGTAGCTGGTGCGGCTCTTGGCAAGGATGCCGGTGTCGAACAGGTCCATGTTGGCGGTGGCGATATCCTTCACCGTGATGACACCCTGCAATTCGTCCTCCTCGCTGGTCACGGGGAGGGTGTCGATCTTCTGGTCGCGCATGATCTCCCACGCCTTGCGCAGGCTGGTGGAGCCGGGGATGCCGGGCACCTGCCGGTAATCCACATCCCGAATTTTAGGGTTGACGTCGGTGCACATCCGGGGCGGCGTGACCCCGAACTTTTTCAGCACAAATTCCGTTTCCTGATTCATCTTGCCCGCACGCCGGGCCTCGCAGACCAGATCGCTGGTCTTGTTTTTCAGCTCTGCATAGGCAATGGCAGAGCAGATGGAGTCGGTGTCCGGGTTGCGATGCCCGATGACAACGACCTTATGCGCAGTTTGCTGCATACTGTACCCCCTTATGGGTCCTCAACTTCTTATCATATATCTTATCATTTACCAAAACAGCGCCCCTCTCCTGCACAGCGGGGCGGCTGCAACCTTATTTTAACACAACTGTGCCCATGGGTAAAGGGCACGAAACGCGGCGGGCTGTTGCTTTTTGACACTTTCTTGTATACAACCTCTTGCATTTCGACAGCTTCCGCTGTATGATAGAAGCATTCGAGCTTTTTTGTCATTTGCAACGGAGGACAGCATGAAATCGTCCAAATTCACATCCACTCCCCTGTTTCCACGGCAGGCGCTGGTGGCGCTGCTGCTGCCGCTGATCGCGGAGCAGGCGTTAAGCGTGACCATTGGTCTGGCGGACACTTTGATGGTGTCCTCGGTGGGCGAAGCCGCCGTGTCCGGCGTGAGCCTTGTGGACAGCTTCAACACCCTGATGATCCAGATCATGAGCGCACTGGCCACCGGCGGCGCGGTGGTCACCAGCCAGTACATCGGCCATCAGGAGCCGAAAAATGCCAAGGCGGCGGCTGCGCAGATTTTATTCGTGCTGTCCAGTTTCAGTGTGCTGGTGGCGGCGGTGGTCATCGGCGGGCGGCACGCCATCCTGCGGGGCATCTTCGGCTCCATTGACGCGGACGTGATGCACTACGCCGAGACCTACTTTCTGCTTTCGGCGCTGAGCTACCCCTTCATTGGCCTGTACAACGCCGGTGCGGCGCTGTTCCGGGCGCAGGGCAACAGCAAGATCAGTATGCTGTCCAGTCTGGTGATGAACGTGGTGAACATCGGCGGCAACGCGGTGCTGATCTACGGCTTCGGCATGGGGGTCATGGGCGCGGCGCTGGCAAGCCTTGTGTCCCGCGCCATTGCCTGCGCAGTGGTGCTGTATCTGCTGCAAAAGCCGGGCTGCGCCCTGCGAGTGGACAGCCTGCGGGCGATGGCTCCGAACGGCGGGCTGATCCGGCGCATCCTGCGGGTGGG
>OODG01002202.1_pt1 | contig 12149 bp, 14 predicted proteins | sample 1671621 | NCBI WGS metagenome assembly OODG01 (sample SAMN06348175, study PRJEB24527) | human gut metagenome | biome: human gut; feature: ankylosing spondylitis patient; material: feces | host: Homo sapiens | place: China | collected 2015-10 | reverse complement strand
TCCTCTTCAATGTTTCCGGCACCAAGACGATCGACGATCTCGGTCTCGACGCCACAGGGTGGGGCTGGAGGAGCTGCCCCGGAACTCCCGCACCCGCAGGGTGGTGCCGGTGGAGAAGGGCATGGAGTCGCTCTCGTTCAGGTTGTAGGTCATCATGCGGTTTTCAAACGAGTCGTAGACAAATACTTTGGGCATGCTGATTCTCTCCTTTCGTTACTTGGCGCAGTTTGCGCAGGACGCGGGGATGGGCGGGTTGAGCAGTTCGTAGATGCGCTGCCAGGTCTCCTCGTCCACCACGCCGGTGACCGGCAGGCCCAGGCCCTCCTGGAACAGGCGCACCGCCTGGTCGGTGGTTTCGCCGAACACGCCGTCCACCGGCACGAATTCCGCCGCGCAGTAGAGCACCGCCACCTGGTTCATCCAAAGCTGCAGCTGCATCACCGCGTTGCCCGCGCTGCCCAGCTTCATCACATAGCCGGGATACTCCGGGCCTGCGGCCTCGGCGATCTGCTCGCTGCCCGCCGCCGCCAGGCTGAAGAAGGTGGCGGTAAGGGCGTTCCAGGTGGTCTCGTCCGCCGTGCCGGTGACCGGCAGGTTGAACTCGCGCTGGAAGCTCTCCAGCGAGTCCCTGGTCTTGGAGCCGAACACCCCGTCGATGCCGCCGGGAGACTGGACCTCATCGTAGAAGTAGCCGATGTACTCCAGCAAAAACTGCATCCAGGCCACGTCGCTGCCCATGGCGCCCTGGGCCAGCGCGAAGCCCGGCCAGGGCATCGTTGCTCCGCCTTCGTAAAGGTAACGAAGCTTAAACTTTCTTTTTTCCATATGATAATTTGTTAATAGGTTTATATGTTTTCTTTGTACCCCTTTTGCCGTTTTTTGTCAAGTTTCGGAAAAACTCTTTTTTCCCCACTTTTTCCAACCCCGAAAAACGAAAAAGCGAAAGCCCCGCTCTGGCACGGGGCTTTCCTTTCGGATTTTCGGCTAAATGCGCCGCTCGGCCTTCCTCTTGGCCTTAAGGAAAAACAGCACGCCGACGGGAATGCTCAGGGCATAAAGCCCGGTCGAAACGCTCAAGACCAGCCACGGCGAACTGATGATCATGGTGGCAAACAAAACCACCACGATAATCAGCGGCACCACCAGATAAGTGGGCACTTTCATATGCTTGGTCGAAACCGTCGGAATCCGGCTGACCATCAGCATTGCCACCACGCACATCACCACGCAGCAGAACCAGTCGCTGCGCAGAAAGGTCGCTTCGGGAAACTCAAAGCTCAGCATAATCGGCAAAATTCCGAGCGCCGCCGCAGCCGGAGCCGGCACGCCGACAAAAAAGTTCTGCCAGTAAACCGGTTGCGGCTCATCTTCCAGCATGGTGTTGAAACGCGCCAGACGCATCGCCATGCAGATGGCAAACAGCAGACAGAAAAACCAGCCGAATTTCGGAAAGCTGGACAACGTCCACTGATACATCAAAATGGCCGGCGCCACCCCGAAACTGACGAAGTCGGAAAGCGAATCCAGTTCGGCGCCGAATTTGGTCGATCCTTTGAGCATGCGCGCCACGCGACCGTCCAGCATGTCAAAAAGGGCAGCCAGAAAAATGCAGACGATGGCTTTTCCCCACAGTCCCATAATCGCATAACGCATGGAAGTGACGCCGGCGCACAAAGCCAGCGTGGTGACGATATTGGGGGCGATTTTGCGAAAAGGCAGCGAAGTCAGTTTCTGCTGCAGCAGATTGTTGTTGAGTTTTTCCATTATCTGATCACTCCCTTAAGCGCGGCGGCAGACGACGAAAGATTGGCGATCACGGTTTCGCCGGCGGTCATGATCTGACCGACGCAGACCTGCGGTTCAACGCCTGCCGGCAGATAAACGTCCAGCCGCGAACCGAAACGGATCAGACCGAAACGCTCGCCGGCCTTGTATTTGTCTCCGGGTTTGGCAAAACACAGAATACGGCGGGCAATCAGCCCCGCAATCTGAACAAAAACGATTTCTTTGCCGGAGACCGTCTTCATCGCCAGCAGCTGGCGCTCGTTGTCCTTGCTGGCCTTGTCAAGCGTCGCGTTCAAAAACTTGCCCGGCACGTAAACGGCCTTGGTTATGGTACCTTCGGCCGGCGCCCGGTTGACATGTACGTTAAACACGCTCATAAACACGCTGACGCGGGTAAATTCTTCGCCCCCCATATCCAGCTCTTCCGGAGCTTTCACTTTGGTAATCATTTGTACGATGCCGTCGGCGGGAGAAACCACGACGTCCTTAATTTCCGGCGTAACCCGTTCCGGATCGCGGAAAAAATAATAGCACCAGACGGTACAAACAAGCCCGATAACACCGAGCGGTTCCCAGATCATTGCCAATAACGCTGTTATTGCCGCAAAAATACCGAAAAACTTCCACCCCTCTTTGTTAATGTTGGGCAGAACGTAACGGCGCCAGGAAATATCAACAGTTTTCATCAGTTATCCTTTCTTTTCGTTCAAAAGCTTCCGGCATGCCGAAACGCTGTTTCCGCCGCATGCCTTACCGATTAACAAAACACATTTTTTCCACGGTTACAAGTTTTTAATCGGATTAGTCCAGACGAAAAGGCAAAAATTTTCCGGTCCGCAAGTTTACGGTTGCATTTTTGTCTTTTTATCTGTATAAGGGGAATAGATTTTGCGCTTGTGGCGGAACTGGTAGACGCTGCAGACTTAAAATCTGTTGGCCGCAAGGCCGTGCCGGTTCGATTCCGGCCTAGCGCACCACCTTATAAACCGCCGCTTTCGGCGGCTTTTTTGTTGCGTTCTCCGCAACCCCCGTTTTCAGCGTTTTTCAAACGGTAAATTCCGACAAAGCTGCCGGACTTTTGAACACGTTTTTTAAGAATTCGATAAAATCATCCGCCTGTTCGGGGGTAACGTTTTTATTTTCATGTTTTTCCGGAGGAGAAAAATCATAATCGACAGAAGTCGGCGAATATTTGAAATTACCCAAATAAGGCGCTTTTCCGCTTAAATAATCGTAAACGCTCATGCCTTTGGAATCTTTCAGATTGATATCCGCGCCTTTTTCCGCCAGGTACTTTGCAATTTCCAGATTTCCTTCCTGTACGGCATACATCAGGGCCGTGCGTTCGCCGTTTACAAGACAAATGTTCTCCCAGCAGCCCGCATCTTCCGAATATCCCTTATTCGTTTGCACGTTTATATCCGCTCCGGCCTCAAGCAAAATTTTCACACTTTCCGCAAACCCGTATTGAGCCGCGTACATCAAAGCGGTTTTGCCGAAAGCATTTCCCGCGTCAACATCCGTGTTCAGACCGAAGCAGCTCAGTTTTTCCTCATTATACGGACAGGTTTCAATCAGCATTTTCAAAACATCGGGACGATGAACGCTGACCATTAAAATTTCATCCGCCTGATGAGGCGTTTCCGGTTCCGCAAATTCTTCCCCTTTTAATTTCTTGTCCTCAATCCATGCTTTTATTTCTTCCGCGGGAACTCCGGAAAGGATTTTATAGCGCAGGGTTTCCCTGTTTACCGGAAAACTTGCCGCCGCCCGGGGAATCATCACATAACGGGCATATTGCCGGGCTTTGCCTTCATCAACCTTAAAAGTTTTTACATAATGCCGCGTCAGCTTGTCGACCGCTTTGTCAAACCCGATACCGTGATTGACAACTTCCGAAAAATATTTGTAATTGGGATATGATTCCATCGCCCAGGCTTCAAGCGGCAAGGCTTGCAAATATTCTTTCTCGCCATAACTTCGTTCAAAATTCCAATCGGGATCATAATGACTGACTATATTCTTATATACATCTCCGGCCATATACACATAGCGTATCGAACCGGGATTATCCAATTCCAGTTCCCGCTGAATATAATTCCGATACTCTTCAACATCATCGGGAAAATCGTATTGCGGATACTGGCCGCAGTTGGAAATATCCAGCGTTTCGGCGCCGTGTCCGCCGCCGGCGCTGTCCAAAACGGCCGTTAAATGGAGTTTTTGAGCCGTCGGGCAGGGAACCACGATTTTCCACGAAACATAAAGCATATCGCCGCTCACATTCCCCCAAACGCTGAAAAATTTGGAAAAGTTTAAAGCGCCGATTTCTATCAGACAGCTCAAATCTTTGTAGCATTTTAAATAATCGTCTTTGATCAGCCCTTCGTATTGCCCCTGATATATTCCGTAAAAAGGGGAATCGGGAACAAGCTTTTTATATTGCGCAACCACGTCCGTATGCAGCCGGCGGGCAATTTGTTCAAATTCGGGAGTATTTACTTTTTGCGGTTCGTAAATGCTGAGCAGTATCAGATATTCCATTGCGGCAAAGCGGTTTTTGTCCGCCAGTTTTTTTAAATCTGCCAAAGCCTGCCCGGGGTTGTCTTTTACGGATTTTACAATCTCTTCGTACCGTTTATCCGCATTTTGCCCGGTTTCCCGTGTTTCTTTGCACATAAGAGAAAGAGGAAATAACAGACATACCAAAACAATCAAACAATGTTTCATTCGCTCTCCCGTTAAACGTCTGCACAAATAATATTTAATCCGGATTTATTTTTCCTTAACCCCGTCCGGCCGGCATACGGCCATACGCACCGCCTTCCCCGAAAAGAAGGAATCCTTGCCGCAGCGTCAATCGTCCGGAGTTATCGTCAAACTGTTGAAAATCAGGCCGAACTTGCGGTTTTCCTGTCCGAAGCCGAGACTTTTCGGCGAAACGGCGCCGTCAATTTTAAAAATCAGATTAACCGGATATTCGCTGCTCAGATATTTTCGGGCAATCTTGATCCTGGTCTTCGGCATCTTGCGCCCGTACTGAAAATTCCATTCGTCGATTTTCCTGTCGTCAAGATACACTTCCGCAAAAACGTTTTCATTCTTCTTGTTGACATAGGGATCAATTTCAAAATCAAGCCAAACGGAAGAATAAACCTGCGGCAGCCTGAACGACATCCGCACCGTGTTGCCCGTGCTCCATATGCCGCGGTCGTCAAACCGGACAAACCCCAGCACCTTAAAATTACGGTTTTGGCCGTTAAAGCGGTATGTACGGAAATAATTTGTCGTTTCCGTTATCGGTTTGTGGAGAAAAGCCCTCTCTTCGTCGATTGAAAAACTGCGCGCGCTCAGCAGATAATAGTCGGCGTAATATTTGCAAATGCCCGGACTGAGCATGCAATAGGTTACGCCGTAATAAACCAAAGCAATAAATACCACCAGCATTATTTTGAATTTCAGCATTTTTTCTTCTGCCCCGCTTATGTCGCTTTCGGTTTCATTATACCGAAAGCCCGGCACGATACCAAGCGGGAAATCGCCGGCGGCGGCGAAATTCACAATTCTGTAACTATTCGGACGGGTCGTCGTCTTTTTCCGGCGCGCTGCCTTTCAGGTTGTCAAGAAACTGCGCTTCCATTTTCAGATATTGGCTGAGCAGCCACTTCGACCGCGAAATGAGCGCCACCGAAGCGACCAGCAAAATCAGCGTCACTTTCTGGTTTTCCGTCAGAAACTGATGCACGACGGTGACGATGAAAAAGGCGACGACCAGCAAACGAAAACTGGTCAGCACGATCAGCGGCAGCCGGTTGGCTTTTTTGCTCCGCCAAAGCTGATAATAGATTTTCGCCGCCTGCGCATTGGAAACGAAAAAGCTTTTCAGGCTCTCGGCATTTTCCCCCAGCAGATTGTCAATCAGCGAACTTTTGTCTTCCGCCGGCCGGGGGCGGGACGCCGGGCGTTCTTCCGCGGCAGCGGCCGATTCTTCTTCCCGGGTTTCGAGAAACTTCCGCCGCCGGCGCGCAGGCAGAAAATCGGCAAAAGAACGGATAAACGACGGCAGCACGATTTCCCATCCGATCAAAGCCTTCAAAAAAGGGGAAACCAGAACAAAAGCAATCATCGTCATAACGATTCGCCCCGTCAGACCGGGCAGCGCCATCCGTACGTAAGGACGGACGAATTGGGTGCAAAAACCGATAATCGCAAACAATATGATCGAAAACAAAATGATCCGCACGGCATAATTTTTAAACAAAACGCTCCACAGGCGCTCTTCCGACCTGCTCGGTGCCCGGGCTGCCGAAGCCTTGTTGATGTAGCGGCTCCAGGAAGCGGGAAGTTTGCGTTCGATCAGCCTGTAAACCGGCCCGGCCGAACGGATCATCACCGGGGTAAGGAAAGTCGTGATGACGGAAACCGCCACGATCACCGGATAGACCTGTCCGTCCAACACCCCGAGACTCATGCCCAGAGCGGCAATGATGAAAGCAAACTCGCCGACCTGCGCCAGCGAAAACGCGCATTCCGTCGAAGTGCGCAGGGACTGCCCCGAAATAACGAACCCGAAACAGGAAAAGACGACCTTGCCGACAACCACGATCAGGGTAACGACCGCAATCGGCCCGGCATAGGTGACGAACATGGCCGGATCAACCATCATCCCGACCGAAACGAAAAAGACCGCGCCGAAAAAATCCTTCAGCGGCCGAACCACGTTTTCGATTCGCATAATCAACCCGGTTTCGGAAAGCACCGACCCCATCAGAAAGGCGCCGAGAGCAGAAGAAAACCCCGAAGCCGTCGCCAGCCAAACCATGCCGAAACACATGCCGACCGTGATCAGAAGCAGCATTTCGTCATTTAAAAACGAAGTCAGCTTTTTCAAAACCGTCGGCACGATATAAATGCCGATGACAAAACACAAAATCAGAAAGGAGAGCAGCTTGAACGTGCTCAGGGCAAGCTCGCCGCCGTTGATGCTCTGCCCGAGCGCCACCATCGGCAGCAGCACCAGCAGCAAAATGCCGACCAGGTCCTCAATCACCAAAACGCCGAACACCAGATCGGTAAACTTCTGCTTTTTGATGTTGAGATCGTCAAAGGCCTTGATAATGATGGTAGTTGAAGACATTGAAATCATTGAGCCGAGAAAAAAGCTGTCCGTCGTCGACCAGCCGAGCAAAAGACCGGTATAATATCCGAGAAAAAGCATAAACAAAATGTTGGCGTTGGCCGTAATCATTGCCGACTTGCCGACGTTGAGCATTTTTTTGAAGCTGAACTCCAGCCCCAGGCCGAAAAGCAGGAAAATCACCCCGATATCCGCCCACAAACTCAGATTTTCCCGGTCGCTGACCGTCGGCAGCAAGTCAAAGTACGGCCCCGCGAAAATGCCGGCCAGCACATACCCCAGCACAATCGGCTGCTTCAGCTTTTTGCAAATCAGCGTGGTAATGCCGGCATAAATGGTAATCAGCGTCAGGTCAATAATCAGGGCATGAATGGTATGCATCGTTTTTTCCCGCAAAAATAAATCCTTGGAGAGAATATGCGGTGTTTTTTAATTTTGAGTTAAACCGCATAAAAAAACCCCCTCCGGAAGGGGACTTTTTTGATTGCCGAAACTCAGCGGCTCAGAGAATCTTTCACCATCTTCTGCTGCGCGGCGGACAAGGAAACGGAATTGTTCCTGCCGGACTTTTCAAAGTTCTCCTTCTCGTATTTCCGGGTAAAGTCCTGAGCATGCTCATACATGCCCTTGATCTTGTTGTCCAGCATCTTTTCATCCGCCTTTTCGCCGGTTTTCGCGTATTTTTCCGCAAGTTTGTGAATACGCCCGCTTTCCTGCGCCAGCTTCAGCATTTTGCGATAGCTCTTCATCGCCTTTCCGGCGGCCTTTCTGGCCGACTTGTCGACGTTTTTGACGTCGCGGTTGATTTTGGCCCGGACAATCGGATCGTTCTGATCTTCCCGGCCGTAATTTGCCAGCACGCTTTCCATGCCGGAAGTCGTCTGCACCACCCCGTCCAGCGCCGGCAGCATTTCTTCTCCCAGCAGTTTGGACATTTCCACTTCCGTCGCGCCGACCGCCAGATCAAGCTTGGTTTCATAATCCAGCTCCTGCTTGCCGTAGCCGGCATCCTCGCATTCTCCGAGCAGGTCGTTGCAAATGTCGTAATGTTCGTCATCACAGGTTTTTCTGGCATCCTCATAATCATAGGGAACGTCTTCTTCCTCTCCGACCCTGATCTCCGGCGCCGGCGGTTCGGCGGCCGGAATGTTGATCCCCGCCGGCCGGTCGTCAACAACCGGAGCGGGAGCCTCGGGCATGCTCTGCGGCGTCGCGCCCAGCCCCGGCCATTCGGCCGTCGGCGTATTGTCAGGCGCCGGCTGCGGAGCATTTTGCGTCACCGGCTCGACTTTGCGGTCAAAATCCGGCTGCGCCATTACCTTGCCGTTGCCCAGTTCCATCACCACCGCCGCCGCACCCACCGCCAACACGCCGCGCAGCGCGTTGAGCTGTGCCCGAACCTGCTTTATTCTCTGCTGTTCCTCAAGAGAACGTTTGCTTTTTTTCTCAGCCATTTTCATACCCCAAACTTTTTTTATTGCAAATTATACCATATGGTTCAGCGAATTGCCACAAATTCTTTGACATGCCCGTCGGGATCGCACCACATGGTCAGAAATTCGTCGGCAATCACCAGCCGTACCTGGTCGTAATAGGGATCATAAAGCAAAATCCGGTGTTCTTCGGTGTCTTCCGGATCGCGGACGGCAAAATAACCGAGCACGACGACCCAATGGGCGTAATTGTACATGCATTCCGCCATTATGTAATACTTTTCCGCCAGCAGTTTTGCCAGAAGCGGCAGCCCGATCTCCTCCGGCCGAAAGTTCTTGTGCGTTTTGACGGTTCTGGCCGGCGACAGCATTCCCTTGGCCAGAAATTCGTCCGTATAATGAGGCCCGGGCACAAGACCGAACTTTTCGATAAATTCGTTTTCGGAAGGAACCTCCGCGGTCCGCCCCGACAACAGGGTGCGGATGCAGGCAACGCTGCAGGTCCAATCCCGTTCCTGACGAAAAAGGCGCGGCGGCGTATTGGACACGGAAACGAACGCCGACGGTTCCTCGTAAGTAAAATATTCTTTCATGCGCTTCATTGTTCAAACCTCTGACTTTGTTAAAACGCTGTCAGCTTAGCAGAAAAAAAAGACAAACGAAAGTTTTTTTTGACAAAAAAGGAAGAAAGCTCAGGACGGCTTATGGCAGGCGGCGCGCAGCCTGGCCTGCCGCTTGCGGTATTCGCTGAAAATATAAAGATTGCGGGCAATGGCAATGCCGCGGAGAACCAGCCGGCGCTCGTCGTCGTGGATCGTTTCTTCCAGATACCGGAAATACTCCTCCAGCTCCTGAACATTATTGAATGTAACCGACATTGTCTTTCTCCGTAACCGTTCCATTAATACATACCATAGCACGAAAAACGACCGCCGGTTGTTATAGTTTTGTGACAAAAAAGCCGGAAAGGGGAAACGCCGCCGGCAAAAATAAAACGCCCCCCTGTTCACTTTGCAATTGCACATTATTATTATTTGGTTTAGTTATGGAAAACAATATCAACTTTATCTGACAGGAAAATTTTACAATGGCAAAAATCACTTGGAAACCGGGAACGATGGAATATCCTCTGCCGCCGGTTATGGTCAGCTGCGGGAGCATGGAAAAACCCAACGTCATGACCGCCGCCTGGACCGGCATCGTCAGCAGCGACCCGGCAATGACTTATGTTTCGATCCGCCCTTCCCGCTACTCGCACGAGCTGATTAAGGAAAGCGGCGAATTCGTGATCAACCTGACCACCCTGCCGCTGGTGACCGCCGCCGACTTCTGCGGCGTCAAATCCGGCCGCGACACCGACAAATTCAAGGAAATGAATCTGACGCCCGGCGCCTGCTCGCAGGTTTCCTGCCCGCAGATTATGGAAAGCCCGGTTTCAATCGAGTGCAAAGTGGTCAGCGTCACCAACTACGGCAGTCACGACATGTTCCTGGCGGAAATTGTCGCCGTCAACGTCGACGACAAATATCTTGACCAGGACGGCAAACTGTGGCTGGAAAAAGCCGGACTGATCGCCTATTCGCACAATTACTACTACACCCTCGGCCGCAACGTCGGCTTTTTCGGCTTCTCCGTCTGCCGCAGCGCGCTCAAAGCCCGCGAAAAGATGAAAAACGTGGTGGTTGAGGTCAAAGAACCGAAAATTGCCAAAACGGAAAAGGACAGCAAATTCACCCGCAAAAAATGGACCCCGAAACCGGAAAACCCCCGCGGACGGGAAGGAAAGTTCAACGGCCGAGAGAAGTTCGAGCGCTCCCGCAGAATGCGTTTCGACGACAATGAAAACCCGGCCGGAACCCCGCGCAAACCGGGCAGAAAATTCGGTTTTGACAAAAACTCCGCCCCGCGCAAAAAATTCGACGACAGATTCGAAAACGGCAGTTCGGAACGGCAAACGGGAACCGGCAGACACGAAGGCGGCTTCAACCGCCGGCCGCGTCATCCGATGAACAAACCGCGCGGTTAATCTGTTCTGAAAACAAGCGTCAAGACAAAAGGCACCGAAGCTCAACCGGTGCCTTTTTATATGCCGCTTTTGACCGCTGCACGCGGCTGAAAACCCGTCGGCAGTTCAACCTCCGGCAACCGTCAGACGACACCGGCGGCAACTTTTCCCCTTCGGCAATTTTCCGCTGCACGCGGCCGAAAACCCGCTGACAGTTCTACTTCCGGCAACCGTCAGACAACACCGGCGGCAACTTTTCCCCTTCGGCAATTCTCCGCCGGTCATTTCCGCCGCCGTTTTTCACGGTACCGTTCCCGATGCGCCCGCTTCTCTCAATCAGTTCGATTTTGAGCTCTTTGCCGTAAAACTCAAGCAGATGACGGTAGTATTCCCATTTGCGTACGCTGCCTATCTCCATGTTGTCAATCACGTACCAGGGAATCCCGGTCTTGGTTGCCACCGTTTTTAATTGCAGAAAACGGTCACAACGGTATTTGTGCAGCTCTTGTCCGATTATTTTTTTGATTTTGTTGTTAAACATAGTTTGAAACTCCCTTGATTTTGTTTATCGCTTTAGTGGGAGTGATAGCGGTCACTAAAATTAAATTATGCTGGTCCATTTGCTTTTTATCGATCAAATGGATAGGAACCTTGGCAATATACCTGCCATAATTTTGTACTTCCTCACGAGGGATACCTAACGTTGTCGCAACTTCCTTAATTTTACGCAAGTCTGTTTCTCTTGCTATCTCAATGTCCGATTTCATGTGCTTTATGTAAGTTTATATAGTTTGAACAAAGTAAATCTAATTTATTATAATAACAAAATGATACGGAACAAGGTTTTCCCCCTTTATGGAATAATAAGATTGTGTTATTTTGATATTTTTGTGCGAAGATGGCGATGATCTTGCTTTTTGTGATAGCTGTTAGGCTTGAAATTAAACTTTTTGTAAAGTGAACTTTGCAAAAATCATACGTTTTGCTTGTCGCACTCTTAAAGAATTATAAAATAGTCTTTAAAATTATCCATCTATGATAATTTGATTAATTTTGTGGTGTCGCAACGATAAAAAGAAAGATAAAATGATTTGAGTGTGATAAATTGAAACAGATAAGAGATTAATAACATTAGCAATATAATATGTAAATTTAAGGTTATGTCAACAGTAAGATTTAGTCAGGTTACATTTGCTACTAAATCGTGGGTAGCAGAAGCATGGGAAAAGATGGTAGTGGAATTGTTTAGCGGCCGTGTCGTAGCGGAAGTCAAACAATTGGATGAAGTATGTGAATCAAAGTGGGAAGTAGAATTGAAGAAGCTTCAAAACGAGGTTCATTCTTTATGTCATCATGCGATCCATCAATTGCTCCCGATAGCCGGCTCTTATCAACAGGCATTACTGGATGACGTTGCCCAAGCCTATACGGTATACGCTCCGGAAGAAGCAGAGTCTATCTTCAACTGGGGAAACCAAGCGATCGAGGATATCAAAGGACATGTATCGGGTATTCGCTACAACGCTTGTAAAATGCGTGAGGCGAACCGTAAAGTAAGCGAGTTGGAAGATATGCACGCAAAAGCGATCATGTATCATAATTCAGTGAAACCTTATATGGATACACTTCGTTTCCATATCGATCAGCTTAAGCATATATTGCATGTAGCGTAATAAGATGGGCTGTCCGGGTTTGGTTACTCTCCGGGCAGCCTTCTTCTTTTAGCGAGGTTGGATAATCAGTAGGGAGAAATAGGGGAAATCCTTGGAATGTATAGTGGTGATATCAG
>OODG01002200.1_pt1 | contig 12154 bp, 8 predicted proteins | sample 1671621 | NCBI WGS metagenome assembly OODG01 (sample SAMN06348175, study PRJEB24527) | human gut metagenome | biome: human gut; feature: ankylosing spondylitis patient; material: feces | host: Homo sapiens | place: China | collected 2015-10 | reverse complement strand
CGCTGGACAACTGCATGGTAGACCTCGAATTTATGAACAAGATGGGGGACAAGGGGCTGCTGGAGCGTCTGCACTTTGTGCTGGAGCACGATTTCAAGCGTCTCGACTACACCGAAGGCATCGAGATTCTGAAGGCTTCGGGCCGCAAGTTCGAATTCCCCTGCGACTGGGGCTGCGACCTGCAATCCGAGCACGAGCGCTACCTCGTGGAGGAGCACTTCAAGCGTCCGGTCATCCTGATCAACTACCCCAAGGACATCAAGGCCTTCTACATGAAGCAGAACGACGACGGCAAGACGGTGCGCGCCATGGACGTATTGTTCCCGGGAATTGGCGAAATCATCGGCGGTTCGGAGCGAGAGGCCGATTATGGCAAACTTCATGCAAGAGTCGCCGAATTGGGCATGAACGAGAAGGAACTCTGGTGGTATCTCGATACCCGCCGCTGGGGTTCGGCGCCGCACTCGGGCTTCGGCCTGGGCTTCGACCGCCTGCTGCTTTTCGTGACGGGCATGACCAACATCCGTGACGTGCAGCCGTTCCCGCGGACGCCCCAGCACGCCGACTTCTAACGAAAGCCGTCCGAGTGCGGCGCCTTCCGGCCTTCCCTCGCCGTCCGCGACAGCCACATACTTGAGTGTGCTCCTGCCGCGCCCGACTTCCCGAAACCCGGAATCTGTCCGCCCTGAACGACTTTCGAAAACCCTAAAACCCGATAAATGAAGAGACCAAATTCGGAATGCTGAACAATTCTTAATTTGGACCCAATATGGCTATTAATCAGAAACAGGTACTTTCGCTTCAGCAGAAGCTCTCTCCGCAGCAGATACAGATGATCAAGCTGCTGGAACTGCCCGCCGTGCAGCTCGAACAGCGCATCAAACAGGAGATCGAAGACAATATCGTGCTGGAAGAGGAGGAGCGTTCGGCCGAGGACGAGGAGCAGCCTCCCCAGCAGATCTCCTTCGACGAATACCTCCGGGAGGACGACACGCCGTCGTACAAGAGCCGCATCAATAACTTTTCGAAGGACGACAAGCAGCGTCCGGTCTATCTGACCGAAGGACGGTCGTTGCAGGAATATCTCGTCGAGCAACTGGGCTACCGCAATCTTCCGGAGCGCGACTTGCGGCTGGCGGTCTACCTGATCGGCAGCATCGACGAGGACGGCTACCTGCGCCGCGACCTGGAGTCCGTGGCCGACGACATCGCCTTCACGATGGGGCTTGAAACGACGGCCGAGGAGCTGGAACGCCTGCTCGGAATCATTCACGAACTGGAGCCGGCGGGCATCGGCGCGCGCGACCTGCGCGAATGCCTGCTGTTGCAGATGGCGCAGATGCCGGTCAACACCCGTCCGCGGCGGCTGGCCAGGAAGATTCTGACCAGCTATTTCGACGAGTTCGTCAAGAAGCACTACGAGAAACTGATGGCGCGGCTGCAAATATCCGAGGACGATTTCCGCGACGCGATCGCCGAGATCCGCCACCTGTCGCCCAAGCCCGGCAACCTCTACGCCGAGGGCGGCACGGACACCACGCCCTATATCATTCCGGATTTCATCCTCGACTACCAGGACGGGCGGTTCAACCTCTCGCTGAACTCCTACAACGTTCCCGAGGTGCGCGTCAACCGCCGCTATATGGAGATGATCCGCGAAATGGTGGGTTCGGACGGGCGGGTCAGGGAGAAGGACAAGGAGGCCATTCAGTTCGTGAAGAACAAGATCGACTCGGCGAAGTGGTTCATCTCGGCCATCAAGCAGCGGCACGACACGCTGATGCGCACGATGCAGACCATCCTGGACTACCAGCAGGAGTATTTCAAGGACGGCGACAAGTCGAAACTCCGGCCGATGATCCTCAAGGACATCGCCGACCGCACGGGGCTGGACGTGTCGACCATCTCGCGCGTGGTGAACAGCAAGTACGTGCAGACGCAGTTCGGGATCATCCTCCTCAAATCGCTCTTCTCGGAGGCCATGCAGACCGATTCGGGCGAGGAGGTGTCGAGCTACGAGATCAAGAACATCTTGCAGCAGTGCATCGACGAGGAGGACAAGCGGCGTCCGCTGACCGACGAGACGCTGATGGACATCCTCAATTCGAAGGGCTACCGCATCGCCCGGCGCACCGTGGCCAAATACCGTGAGATGCTGGGAATACCGGTGGCAAGGCTTCGGAAACAGATATAGCCCGCTTAAGAAGCGGGATTTAAGGGCGGCAGGCTTTCGGATATCGGATTCGGGTCTGCGCTGCCTGCCTTGAAAAACGTTTTTTAAGCGGGCGGGTCATTGCGGGCGAATGCAATGAGCGTGGCAATCCGATGGATAGTCGGGAGGTCCCGACATGATCCGCAGATCGCCGCGTCGGACTGAAAGTCCTCCTCGCAATGACGCCCGTCTGAACGGCGGGCATTAAAGAATTGGAAATGAACTATAAAAAAATCGCTACCGGCATATCCTGGGTCCTGCATCCGTTCCTGCTGCCCGTCTACCTGATGGCGGTGCTGCTGACGATGACCGCCTTTTCGCACTATCCTCCCAATGTGAAGTTCTATTTGCTGTGGGTGGTGGCGCTCTACGCGATCGTCATTCCGCTGCTGTCGCTCGGCGTGCTGCGCTCGCTGGGCCGCATTTCGGACTACCGGATCGACGACCGCAGGGAACGCTTCCTGCCGCTGCTCGTCGGGGCCGTCTGCTACGTGCTGTGCGCCATCACCATCGCGAAGATTCCTTCGGCGATTTTCCTGCGTAAATTCATGGTCGCCGCGGCCTGCTGCGAGGTGCTGTGTCTCGTGGTGTCGTTCTACTGGAAGATCAGCCTTCACCTGACGGGCATGGGGGCCGTCGTGGCGTTGCTGGTGGTGATGAATGTCGTGGGCGTGGGCAACATGCTCGTTCCCCTCATGGTCGCCATCCTCTGCGCCGGGGCGCTCGCGTCGGCGCGCCTCTACCTCGGATGCCACAACGGCTGGCAGGTGCTGGCCGGATTCTGCGGCGGTTTCGCCGTGTCCGTCCTCGCGGTGCTTTTTCTGTAAATCGTCCCGAAAAAATGAAAACCGGCCGGAAACTGTTTCCGGCCGGTTTTTCGTAGTTGTACTGCCTGTTAGACGCAGCCCTGGGCGAGCATGGCGTTGGCGACCTTCATGAAGCCGCCGATGTTGGCGCCCACGACGTAGTTGATGTAACCGTCGGACTGGGTTCCGTAGCGCACGCAAACCGCGTGGATGTTCTGCATGATGGACTTCAGCTTCGCGTCGACCTCCTCGGGCGACCAGGTGAGGCGTATCGAGTTCTGGGTCATTTCGAGTCCCGAGGTGGCGACGCCGCCGGCGTTGGCCGCCTTGCCCGGAGCGTAGAGCAGCTTGTGCTGCTGGAAAATCCGGATGGCGTCGGGCGTCGAGGGCATGTTGGCGCCTTCGGCGACGCACATGCAGCCGTTGTCGACCAGCGCCTGCGCCTCGTCGCCGTTCAGCTCGTTCTGCGTGGCGCACGGCATGGCGATGTCGCACTTCACGCCCCACGGACGTTCGCCGGGGTAGTAGGTTGCCGACGGATATTTTTCCGCGTACTCCTTGATACGGCCGCGGAAGATGTTCTTCAGCTCCATGACGTATTCCAGTTTCTCGGGGCTGATGCCTTCGGGATCGTGGATGTAGCCCGACGAATCGGAGAGCGTCACCACCTTGGCGCCCAGTTCGGTGGCCTTCTGGCAGGCGTACTGGGCGACGTTGCCCGAGCCGGAGATGCAGACGGTCTTCCCTTTGAACGAGTCGTTGCGCGTGGCGAGCATCTCCTGCGCGAAGTAGCAGGTTCCGTAGCCCGTGGCCTCGGGGCGCAGCGGGCTGCCGCCCCAGTCGCGGCCCTTGCCGGTGAGCGTGCCGGTGAATTCGTCGCGCAGACGCTTGTACTGGCCGAACATGAAGCCGATTTCGCGGCCGCCGACGCCGATGTCGCCCGCCGGAACGTCGGTGTCCTGTCCGATGTGACGTTGCAGCTCGGTCATAAACGACTGGCAGAATTTCATCACCTCATTGTCCGACTTGCCTTTCGGGTTGAAGTCCGAACCGCCCTTGCCGCCGCCCATCGGGAGCGTCGTGAGGCTGTTCTTGAAGGTCTGCTCGAAAGCCAGGAACTTGAGGATCGAGAGGTTCACCGAGGGGTGGAAGCGGATACCGCCCTTGTAGGGGCCGATGGCGCTGTTCATCTGGATGCGGTAGCCGCGGTTGATTTCGATTTCGCCTTTGTCGTTGAGCCACGGCACGCGGAAAATAATCACGCGCTCGGGTTCGGCAATGCGTTCCAGCACCTTCATTTTTTGCAGGATCGGGCTGGTCACGATGTGCGGGGCCAGCGATTCGGCCACCTCGCGGACGGCCTGATGGAATTCCGGCTCTCCGGGATTGCGTGCAATCAGCCGGGCCATGAAGTCTTCGACGTACTGTTGGGCTTGTTCGTTCATAAGCGATTCGATTTTGAGGGGGTTTGTATTTGTTTCTCGCCCCTAAAAATAGAACATTTATCGGAGTTTTGCAACTTATTTAAGAATTTCGTAAAATATTTTATTTATCCGCTCCCCGAATTTGCTTACTGTCTGCGAGAAGGTTGGACTTCGGGAATGAAAATCCGTAACGAAAAATGACGGATTTGCAGTAAATCCGTCATCGAAATTTTTTCAAATTTTTTTCGGCTTTTCCCGCCGGGAAGCCCGTATTATTTCGAAAAGGCGAAGCCGACGTAGACGTTCTTGTATTTCGACAGCAGCGTCGTGGCCGTCGAAAAATAGGAGACTTTGCTGCCGAGCGCCGTGACGACCTCGACGAGTCTGGTGACCGGGAAGACCAGCACCAGTTCCTGCCCGCTGATGTAGGCGTGGCCGGGAACCGAACCCAGGTTGAGCTTGCCCTTGGCGAAATGGAGCGTCACGACGTGTGTCGGGGCGTCGTATTCGTAGGTTCCCGAGAGGGTGTGGGAGCCGAGCGTGGCGGTGAAGGCGTCGTCGTCCTTGCCGAAGGTGAACGTTCCGGCGCCGGGGCGGATGCCCGCCTTGGCATAGGCCTTTTCGAGCTGTTTGACGACGGCGGTTTCGAGCGCCGCGCCCCCGACCTCCGAAGCGATGTCGCCTCCTTCGAACTTGACGCCCGGACCCGTGTAGTTCCACGTTCCGGCAAGAGCATATTGGGTCAGCTTGCCGTCGGTGGCTTTGTCGGCGGCCGCCGTGGCGGCTTTTTTCAGGGCCTCTTTCCAGTCCTGCGCCGAGGAGGTCGTGCCGCCGAGCAGGAGCAGGGATGCTGTGAATAACAGGAGTTTCTTCATTGGGTCTATGTTATAACGTGTCGAGTTCGCGCAGCCATGCCGCTGCCGAGGCGTCGGAGGGCATGCGCCAGTCGCCGCGGGGCGAGAGCGTCACCGAGCCGACTTTCGGGCCGTCGGGCATGGCCGAACGTTTGAATTGCTGGGTGAAGAAACGGCGGACGAAGACCGTGAGCCACCGAAGAATCGCGGCGCGGTCGTAACTCCCGTCGAAGGCCTGTTCGGCCAGCAGTAGGATTTTCGCCGGACCGTAACCCGCGCGGAGGAAGTTGTAGAGGAAGAAGTCGTGGAGTTCGTAAGGCCCCACGAGGTCCTCGGTCTTCTGGGCGATTTTGCCGTTGTCGTCGGCCGGGAGCAGTTCGGGGCTGACGGGCGTGTCGATGATGTCGAGCAGCGTGGCGCGCGTCGCGGCGTCCTGTTCCGTCGCGGCGGCCCACTTCACGAGGTGGCGCACCAGCGTCTTGGGAACCGAGGCGTTGACGCCGTACATCGACATCTGGTCGCCGTTGTAGGTCGCCCAGCCCAGCGCCAGTTCCGACAGGTCGCCCGTGCCGATGACCAGTCCGCCCTCCATGTTGGCCACGTCCATCAGGATTTGCGTGCGTTCGCGCGCCTGGGCGTTTTCGTAGGCCGCGCCCCGGCAGCCGGGGTCGAGGCCTATATCCTGAAAATGCTGCGTGCAGGCGTCGCGGATCGGGATTTCGCGGATCGTCACGCCCAGTCCGCGCATCAGCTCCAGCGCATTGTTGTAGGTGCGGTCGGTGGTCCCGAATCCGGGCATCGTGATGCCGATGATGCCCGCGCGGTCGAGGTGCAGGAAATCGAAGGTCCGGGCCGTCACGAGCAGTGCGAGCGTCGAGTCCAGGCCGCCCGAAATCCCGACGACGGCCTTTTCGGAGCGGGTGTGAACCATCCGCTGCGCAAGTCCGTGCGACTGTATCCGGAAAATCTCCTCGCAGCGTTCGCTGCGGTCGGCTTCGTCCTTGGGTACGAACGGCATCGGGTCGATGTCGCGGTCGAGCGCCACGCCGCGAAGCCCCTCGGGAATCTCCATTTCGATCACGGTGTTCTCCGTGGCCCCTTCGTTCGCGCGGAACGAGGTGTTGCGGCGGCGTTCGAACTCCAGCCGCTCGATGTCCACGTCGGCGACGACCAGCTGTTCGTCGGGCGAGAAGCGCGCGGCTTCGCGCAGAATGCAGCCGTTTTCGGCGATGACGGCGTTGCCGGCGAACACGAGGTCGGTGGTCGATTCGCCGAAGCCCGCCGAGCAGTAGACATAGGCCGCAATCGCGCGTCCCGACTGCTGGGCCACCAACTGCCGCAGGTAGGCGTGTTTGCCGACCGATTCGGGCGATGCCGAGAGGTTGAAGATCACCTTCGCGCCGTTGAGCGCCAGCTGCGACGAGGGCGGTGCGGCGGTCCAGAGGTCCTCGCAGATCTCGATGCCGAACTCCGCGCCGTTGACTTCGAACGTGAGGTCGGCGCCGAAGTCGGCCTGCTGCCCCGCGACGGCGATATGCTCGTCGGAAATCCCGGCGCCCGACGCGAACCAGCGGTTTTCGTAGAACTCCCCGTAGTCGGGGATATAGGTTTTGGGAACCACGCCCAGCACTTTGCCTTGCGTGAAGACCACGGCGCAGTTGTAGAGCGTCGACCCGTGGCGCAGGGGAGCGCCTGCGATCAGCGTGAGGGGGAGTTTGCGCGTGGCGCGCACCAGGCGTTCCAGCGCCTCGTCGGCCGCGTCGAGCAGCGTCTGCTGCAACAGGAGGTCGCCGCAGGTGTAGGCCGTGACGCCCAGTTCGGGGAACGCCACGATCTCGACGCCCCGCCGGGCGGCCTCCTCGGCCATCGCCGCCATCCGTTCGGTGTTGTAGTCGCAGTCGGCGACCCGCACGTGCGGAACGGCCGCCGCCACCTTGAGAAAACCGAAATTGTCCATAGACTTCGTGATTTTTAATTGTTCTTCGGGCTATTCAGACCAAAGAACCGCCAGATTCAGGATCACCTGCTGGGCCTTGCGCATCGTCGTGAGCGAACAGTATTCGAACTTGCCGTGGAAATTCATGCCTCCGGTGAAGAGGTTGGGGCACGGCAGGCCCATGAACGAGAGGCGCGCGCCGTCCGTGCCGCCGCGAATGGGCCGCACGAGGGGTTTCACGCCGGCCATCTCCATCGCTTTCAGAGCCTTGTCGATCACCTGCGGGTGCGGCTCGACCATCTTGCGCATGTTGTAGTACTGATCCTTGAGCGTGAGGGTCACGACCTGGTCGCCGTATTTCTTTTTCAGCAGGTCGACTGCGGCCCACATGAAGACCTTTTTCTGCTCGAACTTCTCGGCGTCGTGGTCGCGGATGATGTAACTGACCGAAGCGTTCTCGACCGTGCCGTTCAGCCCTACGCAGTGGTAGAATCCCTCGTAACCCTCGGTGAACTGCGGACGCTGCGAGGCGGGCAGCAACCCCTGAAGTTCGCACGCCACGTCGATGGCATTGGCCATTTTTTCACGGAAGGCGAGATGCAGATGCCTTGTGTGATTGTGAATGAGAATTTCGTGAGAAGTTTTTTCCCGGATAAATCGGTTATCAACAAGGAAATTCAGATTGAAGGTAACACGTATAGGATTACCGGTGTGGTGGCAGATGTTTCCTATTTTGCTCCACAGGGAAGGGCTTCTTTATGGGTTCCTGAGAAGTTTAGTAAAAATGAATCAAATGATTGGGTGGAAACTTATATTCTTTATCCGGAAAATATGAAGGCGGAAACAATGGTTCGAAGTGTAACTAATGCCTATCAATTTTTTGTTAAGACATATTATAATATAGATAAGAGTGTCTCCGTGAAGCAGATTAGCACGGAGAAACAGTTTATTCGGAAAATGTACGGGGGTGATTTATTTCTCTCCGGGGTGGGGGTGATGATTTTTATACTTTTGGTCGTACCCGTTTTGAATATTGTTTTGTTGAGTATGGCCAATACAAGTGTACAAACAAGAGAAATAGGGCTTAAACGTGCGTTAGGCGCTAGTAAAAGAACGTCTTTTTTATTTATTCTGGTAGAAAATCTTTTACTGGTTATTACGGGTACTGTTTTGGGTATTCTGTTGACGGTTCCCGTGTGTCGCGGAATTGACTGGATCGTGTTTTCGAACAGTATCGAGGGGCAGATGATGTTATTACCGAGATTGAATTGGACCATTATTTTCATCAGTGTATTGCCTTTGGCTTTGTTGTTTTCTTTCCTGTCGGGGGGAATTCCCGCATATTTGACAGTGAAACGTCCTATTATAGATATGTTGAAAGGAGGTATGAAATGATGAAACATATTTTCACGTTGTTTTTAAATCAAAAAAGGAGATATGGGGGAATGCTTGCGGAGCAGATGCTTGTGTTTTTTGTATTACTATTTTGTTTTGTTGTTGTCGGAGAGAAGATTGCTCAATATTTTTCACCGGGGATATTGAATACGAAGAATACGGTTAAATGTATGCTACTTCCCGTTTCACCCTCGGAATATCTTTCGTCTTCGGAATTGCAGCAAAAAATGGATCGTGTTGTTGAAAAGGTTCGAAAATCTTCTATGGTGATTGCTTTTGGAAAAAGTAAATGGTTGGTTCCTTATACCTGTCCCGAAGAGATGTACTTGAGTGATTCTATCCAAATAGGAACGAGAAAGATTCATGTTTTTTTGAAATTTGCGGATAACTATATGAATCAAGTTTTTCAATTACAAATGGAAGAGGGAGAGTGGTTGACGGATGAACTGTTGGAGGATGGAAGCTGCCCGGCTGTGATAACCAGTCAGTTGATGCAGGAACTTGGTTGGTCACGAGGGATCGGTAAGAGAATACATTATAAAGGAACCGTGTTTACGATTGTAGGCATAGTGACGGGAATTAAGCAGGAGCCATTAAAGGCTTCTCGGCCTACGATGATCGTACCCAATCGTATACAACCGGATCAGTGGTTTGAATATATGGTTCGTGTAAAAGAGGGTGAGACGGATAATTTTCGGAATTTGATGAACAAAGAATTTAATCTGATGATGGGAGAGGAGCCTGTAAGATTGTCTTTTGGAAATATCGAAAAGTGGAAACTGAATGATATGCGAGATGTTTTTATTACCTTACTTGGTATAGGGATTCCGACGATTTTTCTTTTTTTATTCGCATTCATCGGGACTTTTGGATTGTTCTGGCTTTATTCTTCCAAACGGCGGAAAGAGTTTGCCTTGCGAATTGTGGTTGGTTCCACGCCCCGAGGGTTATATCGTTTTGTGGTAAGCGAGAGCTTGTTGCTTTCGGTGTTGGCGTTGCTGCCGGGGATGGTTTTATTTTGTTTTGTTTATCCGTTCGACCCGGTTCATTTGTCGGCGTTAGGGTGTGCTTGCTTGGTGATGATTTTGTTCTCGGTGTTTAGTGCTTGGTGGCCGGCTTATAAAGTGGCACGGGTGAATCCCGTGGAGGCGATGCGAGAGGAATAATAAATAAAGAGATTATGGATAAATGGAAGAATTATTTAAGATCAGCGTTGTGTAGTATCAAACATAATAAAGTGTACGCTTTGTTTTGCGTGGTTGGTATGTTTGGCTTGTTTATGCAGAATTCGGAAAGCATATGGAAAGGATAAGGATATATTTCAAACCAATCTGGTATAATATCGTACGTCATAAGGCGTATGCCGGGTTTTGCGTGTTCGGGACGATGCTGACATTCGTGTTTATCACAATATTATTGCAAATTGTTCATGTCGTACGTGGGAATATGCCCCCGGCTTTTCATGCCGAGAGAATCATAGAGGTTCCTACTTATATATTAGATGAAAGGGGGAATAATTTTACGGACCGATGGAACCGAAAAGATGTACAATTATTAATGGGACAATTGAAGGGATACGAGAATTATACCTGTTATCATGATGAAGCGGGTAATATTCGTACTAACGGTCAGTTTGGCATGAGCATGGCTGTCTATACGGATTACAATTATTGGAACGTGTTTCAGTTTGATTTCGTGCAAGGGCGTCCTTTTACAGAGCAGGAGGCACGTGATCGGTGGGTAGTTGTGAACGAAGGGATTGCAAAAACGTACTTTACAAAAGAGAACGTGATTGGAGAAAAGTTATATTTTCAAGGGAACGAGTATCAGATTATCGGGGTGGTTGCTAATGTTTCATTATTTGCACAGGATGGTAATCTTTCCTTGTGGCTTCCCGAACATTTTGACCGGGGGGTATCGGGTAATGATTGGGTGAATACTTTTATCTTGTTCCCGGAAGAGGCAGATATGGAAAACGCTAAAAAGATGGTGACTCATGCCGTAAATCGTGTTGCAGAGATGAAACACGTGAATGTTAATAACTTGGCTGAGCCTATACGTACGGTACAGGAAGTTCGATCCGAGTTCTTGGGAGGTGATTTTTGGGTGATAGGCGTGTTGGGGGTGATCTTGTTGTTGCTGGCAATTCCGATATTGAATATTATTCTTTTAAGTTCGGCAAATACAAATATACAGGTTGCTGAAATTGGTATAAAACGGGCGTTGGGGGCAAAACAGAATTTAGTTTTCTTTGAAATATTAGTGGAGAATGTCATATTGGTAATTGGGGGAACGTTGTTGGGTATTATTTTGTTTGTTCCCTTGTGTCAATTTTTCGATAAATTACTTTTTGAAAACATGATTCTTGGGGCTCAGACTATTTTGGCGGATATGAATCTCGGTGTGATCTTTGGAGAGGTTCTGCCTTTATCTCTGTTATTTTCTATTATTTCCGGTGGCCTACCGGCCTATTGGGTTGTGAAATACCCGATAACGGATATGTTGAAAGGAGGCGTGAAATGATTGTTCATATTTTTACTTTATTTTGGAATCAAAAAAGGAAATACGGGGGGATGTTTGTGGAGCAAGTTGTGGTTTTTATCGTTTTGTTGTTTTGTTTCGTGAATTCGGGCAAAACTTTATCTCGATATTATACCCCTGGAATGTTGGATACGGAAAATGTATTATGCTTTGGAACGGAGAGTAAATTGGATGGGGATTCACTTACACCGGAAGAAACGGAAAAGATGATGAGTGGTTTGTGCGAGAGGTTGAGAAAATATTCTGTTGTGGAGGCAGTTAGTGAATGTGCATTTTTTGTTCCCTATGTTCGCCCGGAAGGAATGAACCCGAAAGATTCTTTGGGATACGGGGAAAAGAGAATACAAATTTACGTGAAGGGTGCAGATGAGTATACGGCGGAATTGTTTAAAATCGAGATGGAGGAAGGAGAATGGTTGTCAAACGAGATGTTAGAAAATGGGACATATCCAGCTGTCATTACCCGTCAGTTGTCAGAGCAGTTTGGCTGGCATGAAATACTTGGAAGGTGTATTTCTCTTAACGGGAGAGTGTATACGATAGTTGGGGTGATTGCCGGATTGAAACAGGAGGCTCGTGAAGAGTCTCGTCCGGTACTGATTTTACCTTATGAGGAGAGTGGGTATGCGGGATGGCCGGAATTTGTGGTTCGGGTACAGGAAGGTAAACAGGACACTTTCAGTAAATTGTTGGATAGTGAGTTTGCTCGTTTATTTATGGGCACAAATCAAGAGATTGGTTTGTTTTCTTTGGAAAGTTTGAAAGTTACCACGATGTTGAGTGATATTGTAAATATGGGAGCAATGATTATTCCCGTGTTGTTTCTACTAGTATTTACGTTTATTGGGACTTTTGGATTATTTTGGCTTTATTCTTCCAAGCGGCGGAAAGAGTTTGCCTTGCGAATTGTGGTAGGGGCTACGCCTCGAGAGTTATATCGTTTTGTGGTAAGCGAGAGCTTGTTGCTTTCGGTGTTGGCGTTGCTG
>OODG01002197.1_pt1 | contig 12164 bp, 9 predicted proteins | sample 1671621 | NCBI WGS metagenome assembly OODG01 (sample SAMN06348175, study PRJEB24527) | human gut metagenome | biome: human gut; feature: ankylosing spondylitis patient; material: feces | host: Homo sapiens | place: China | collected 2015-10 | reverse complement strand
AGCCCTCTGCGCCGCAGACCCTGCCCTTGCCCCGGCGGCAGCGGGGCTTGGCTGTGCCACGGCAGCGGCGGCGGTGCTGGCGCCCGGACGGCGGGTGGAGACCCTTGCCGCCTACGCGGGCGGGTGTGTATCCGGGGTGCTCTGCGTGCAGCCGCCCGGAAACGCTTTTGGGCTGCTGTTCAGCGCCTGCGGCGGCATGGCGGTGGTCTGCCTGCTGCCCGGCGGTTGGCTTGCCCCGGCGGCAGACATCTCACAGAGCGGAGAGAGCGCCCCCGCGCCCGCCCGCAGTGCGGCGGCATCTACCCGGCTGGAAGCCGTGGCGCAGAGCCTTTCCTCACTGGCGGAGACGGTGAACGCGGTCTACGAGGGCTTGCCCCGGCGGCGGGAAGGTTTCCGCTGGGTCATAGACAATGTACATGATACTCTTTGTTTTAACTGCGGGCGGCGGGAGACCTGCTGGAAGCAGGAATACACTGCCACCATGGCGGGCATGGAAGCGCTGCGTCCGCTGCTGGAAGGCAGCGGCAGCGTGGAGACCGCGCAATTGCCTGGGCAATTGTCCCGCTGCATCCACCCGGCGGCGCTGTGCGCGGCGGCGGGGCGCAGCTTTGCGCTGTACCGCAGCCGCAAGGAAGCGCGCATCCATTCCGAAGCCATGCGCACCGCCCTGACCGAGCAGTACAGCGCCGTAGCTGAAGCACTTGGGGTGCTCAGCGAGCAGCTGGGACGCCCCGGCGACCCGGAACCCTATAAATCCAGCCGGGTGGCGGAGTTCTTTACCGGGCTGGGTGCGCCGCCGCAGGAGTGCGCCGTCACGCTGGACGACCTTGGGCGCACCCATGCCGCCGTCACGCTGCCGCGCACCCGGTTCACCCCGCAGGAGCTGGCGGCGCTGGCGGGGGAGGTGGGGCATATCTGCCGCCGCACGCTGGAAGTGCCGCAGGTGCTCTCCTGCAAGGGTATGACCACCCTGCTGTTCAGCGAAAGACCGGCGCTGCGGGCGGTGTTCGGGGCGGCAAGCGCTGCCGCCCGGGGTGAGGTATCCGGCGATGCGGTGCAGCAGTTTTGCAGCCCTACGGCGGCGCAGATGATCCTATGTGACGGCATGGGTACCGGACGCCCGGCGGCGGTGGACGGCAATCTGGCGGCAGAGCTGACCGCCCGGCTGCTCAAGGCGGGCTTTACCGCCGAGCTGGCGGCGCGGCTGGTGAACGTGGCGCTGGCGCTGAAAAGCGAGGACGAGAGCGGCGCAACGCTGGACCTCATCAGCGTGGACTTATACACCGGCACGGCGCGGCTGTTCAAGGCCGGAGCCGCCCCGGGGTTTCTGGTGCACGGCGGGCGGGTGCGGGCTGTGGGCGAAGCTACCCTGCCCATGGGGGTGCTGGGCGGGGTGAACGGGCAGAGCCGGGTGGTGCACCTGACCGCCGGGGACTACGCGGTGCTGGTATCGGACGGCTTACTGGTGGATGGCGCGGGCTGGGTGGCGAAGCAGGTGGAGCTTTCGGCGGCGGCGGGAGACGCACCGGAAAAGCTGGCCGAGACGCTGGTACAGACCGCCCGCATCCGCGCACAAAAGACCGGCCGCCCGGACGATATCACCGCCGCCGTGCTTCGGCTGGAAAAGAGCAGATAACGGCGGCAGAGTTTCCGTTGCAATTTTCAGGAAGGAGGGGTATACTGGAAGCATATTTTTTTGCCCGGCAGTGCCGGGCGCAGGAGGCGGCTTATGCTTACCATCAACGTTGCACCTGACGGCAGCGGACAGTTTACCACCATTTCCGAGGCGGTGCTGGCGGTGCCCTACGACTGCCCCGCGGTCATCCGTATCGCGCCGGGCATTTACCGGGAAAAACTGGTTTGTGAGAAAAAGGATATCACCCTTGCGGGCGCAGGCATGGATGCCACCCGGCTGGTATGGAACGATGGCGGCAAGCTGCCGCACCCGGACGGGCGCCCCACCCACACCTTCCGCAGCTATACCGCCTTTTTCAGCGGCGAAAAGCTGCGGGTGGAGGATATGACCATCGAGAACGACGCAGGCCCCGGCGCAAAGGCCGGGCAGGCCATCGCAGCCTATGTGGACAGCGCCCGGGCGGCGTTTGACCGTGTGCGGCTGCTGGGCAATCAGGATACTTTGTTCTGCGCCCCTCTGCCGGAGAAAGAGCGGGAGAAGGACGGCTTTCTGGGCCCGCGCGGGCTGGCACCCCGCCGGGCAAGCGCGCAGTATTACCACGCCTGCGAGATCGCCGGGGACATTGATTTTATCTTTGGCGGGGCAGACGCCCTGTTTGAGCACTGCACCCTGCGCACGGTGGATAACGGCCTTGCGCACAGCTGGGTCACCGCACCTTCCGGCGCGGCGGCTGGGCTGGGCTTTGTGTTCTGGGACTGCGATTTTGTCTCGGACTGCCCGGCGGGCAGCGTGTATCTGGGCAGACCGTGGCGGCCTACCGGCAAAACGGCGGTGCTGGACTGCCGCCTTGGGTCGCACATTGCGCCGGAGGGCTTTGCCGGCTGGAACGACCGCACCGACACGGCGCTGGCCGGCTTTGCCGAGGCAGGCAGCACCGGCGCAGGCGCAGGAGAGCGCCCCGGGTGGGTGCAGGCGCTTTCGGCTGCCGAGGCCGCCGCGCTGCTGCGCACTGCCCGGCAGAAGTGCCGCATGGAGACTACGGAAAGGATAACGGAATGAAAAAATTACCCAATGCAGTAAAATGGCTCATCATTCTGGTGGTGCTGGGTGCCATGGGCGCGATGATGTGGGCGGTGAACGACCGTGCTTCCCGGGTGGAGATGCCCGCCCCGGACAACACCTTTGGCATTTACCATACAGCAGAGAGCGGAACATAATAAAAGCACCGGCAGCTTCCCGATTGGAAAATCAGGAAAACTGCCGGTGCTTTTTCTGTATCACAGGGGGTGCTCACTTGCCCTCAAAGTCGTCCACATAGGGCAGGTCGCTCATAACGAACCAGAAGGTGGTGCCTTTGCCTACGGTGCTTTGTACGCCAAAGCGGAAGCTGTGCTGCTGGAAGATGGCTTTGGTGATAGAAAGCCCCAGACCGGTGCCCTGCTTGCCCGCGTCCGAGCGGGAGCGGTAGTACCGGTCAAAGATATAGGGCAAATCGGCGGCGGCAATGCCCGGGCCGTGATCCTCCACCTCTACCCGCACGCCCTCAGAGCAGCGGAAGGCGCGCAGGATAAAAATGCCGTCCTGGCCGATGTGGTGCATGGCGTTGCCCAGCAAATTGTGCAGCGCGCGCTGCATCATGTCCGGGTCGGCGTAGACCGGCAGCTCCTCCTCCGGCAGTTCCAGCTGCAGCTGCCAGCCGTTCTGGGCGCAGATGGCGTCGTAGCGCTCGCTCACCTCGTCGCACAGCTGCCCCATGTCAAAGTGCACCCGCTCGCACTTATAGGTGCCGCTGGTCACCTTGCTCAGCTCCATCACGCTGGAGACCAGCGCGGTCAGGCGGTCGGCCTCGTCCACGATGATGTTCATCTGCTCGTCCCGGTGGGCTTTATCGTCGCCGGTCAGGTCGCGCACCGTCTCGGCGTAGCCCTTGATGAGGGTCAGCGGGGTGCGCAGGTCGTGGGAGACGTTGGCCAGCAGATCGCGCTGCATCTGCACCGCGTGCTGCACCTCCTCGGCCATGTGGTTAAAGTCCCGGGCAAGGTCGCCCAGCTCGTCGTTGCGGCGGTTGTCCACCTGCACGGCGTAGTTGCCCAGCGCCATCTGCCGTGCGGCGCTGGAAAGCTGGCGCAGCGGTTTTGTGAACCACTCGCTGAACAGCCACGCCGCCGACATGGCAAAGCCGAAGATCAGCGCCGCCGCCAGCGGCAGCAGGGTGCTGAGCACCTTGCCGGCCTCGGTAACGTGCACAAGGCTGGTGGTCACCAGCACGGTATAGCTGCCGTCAGAGGTCGTTCTGCCCACCATCAGCTCCACCGTGCCCGAGGGCGTGGGCGGGTTGATCTTCCGCACCACTGTGCCGCCGCTCTCCCGGCAGAGCTGCCGCATGGCGCGGGCCGTGGTGTAGGCGGTCTGTTCATCGGCAGTGTCGGTGGGGCGGGTGCGGTGAAGGTTGCAGTAGGAGAGGTTCTCCACCTTGAAGATCTGCCGCAGCGTGACATCGGAGATATCCACGCAGAAGCTGCTCATGCCGCCGTTTTCGTAGATCTCGCTGCTGAGCTGGTTGAAAAACTGGCTGTTGACATAGAGCTGACTGCCGAACCCCCAATAAGAGAGGGTCTGGCCGTCGGCAATGGCATCGTCCAGCCGCTCCACGATGCTGTCGGCCTGATTGGTAAGCTGGGCCTCGATGTGTTTGGTGTACAAGGGCTCCAGCAGCTGGGTGGACAGCAGCCAGAACAACCCCAGCAGAAACAGGCAGATGAAGCACAAAAACCACATCAGCTGCCCGCGGATGCCAAGGGTATGCCGTGCTTTGGTGGTTTGCCGCATGCTCCGCACGCTCCTTCAGTCAACGGGCGGCATCGGGGTCGAACTTATAGCCGATGCCCCATACCGTAGCAATGTAGCTGCGGCATTTGCCCAGATGGCCGCGCAGCATCTTTACATGGGTGTCCACGGTGCGGTCCTCGCCGAAGTAGTCGTAGTTCCACACCTTCTGCAGGATCTTTTCCCGGCTCAGGGCAATGCCCTTGTTGGAGGCCAGAAATACCAGCAGATCAAACTCCTTGGGGGTCAGGGCGACTTCCTCGCCGGACACCCGCACGGTATGGCTGGCGGTGTCGATGGTCAATTCGCCAAAGGTCATGGTATCGGCGGCCTCGGTGGGGCGGGGCATGGTGCGGTTCAGCACTGCGCGCACCCGCGCCACAAGCTCCCGGGGGGAGAAGGGCTTTACCACATAGTCGTCCGCGCCGCTTTCCAGCCCGGCAAGCTTATCGTATTCCTCGCCCCGGGCGGTCAGGATGATGACCGGGGTGTTGATGTGGCGGGCGCGCATCTCCCGCAGGCAGGTCATGCCGTCCATAAAGGGCATCATCAGGTCTAAGATCACCAAGTCAAACCCGCCGCCGGACAGCTGTGCCAGCGCCGCAGAGCCGTCCCCGGCTTCCTCGCAGATGTAACCGGCATATTGCAGATGCTCGTGGATCAGCTCCCGGATGCGGGGCTCATCATCAACGATCAGGATCTTTGCCATAAAACAGGACTCCTCCTATCATAGTTCAATATACAACTCTATTCTAAAGCAAGAATTGGAAAAAGCTGTGAATTTTAAGTGAATGGTTTGGAAAAACAAAACCGTCTGCACCCAGTATACCACACCGGGCGGCGGGGCGGCAATCTTTTTGCGGGAATACGCGGCAAAATGCGCTGGGGAAACTTGACAAGAAAACAGGGCCTTTTGTAAAATAAGGTCGTAAAGACTGGGAAATTTGCGGAGAAAAAGAAGGAACAGGCATGAGCATCCCCAAGATCATCCACTACTGCTGGTTCGGCGGCGGGCCCATCAGCCCGGAGAGCCGGAAATGTATCGAAAGCTGGAAAAAATACTGCCCGGATTACAAGATCATCGAATGGAACGAGCAGAACTTTGAGATCAGCCAAAACCGCTACGCACAGCAGGCCTACGAGGCAAAAAAATATGCCTTTGTATCGGACTATGTGCGGCTGGCGGTGCTGTACCGGTACGGCGGCATCTATCTGGACACGGACGTGGAACTGGTGCGCCCGCTGGATGAACTGCTGGAGCACAAGGGCTTTATCGGCATGGAGCACAGTGCGCCCTCGCCCTACGGCCGCACGCTGCTGGTGAATACCGGCTCCGGCGTGGGCGCAGAGCCGGGCTGCGAGATGATCGGCAAAATGCTGGCGGCCTACCGCAATGCCGCCTTTGTTCAGGAGACCGGCGAGCCGGATCTGCGCACCTGCACCCAGCGGGATACCCCGCTGTTTACCAAGGCCGGTTTGCAGCAGAAAAACGAGCAGCAGGAGCTGGACGGCTTTCTGGTGCTGCCCACCGACTGCTTTTCCCCCTTTGATTATGTGACCGAGCGGATGCACCGGACACCGCGCACCTTCGGCATCCACTATTACAGTGGCAGCTGGCAAAGCGGCAACAAGGTAAACCGCTGGTGCAAGCGCTTCAAGTGCACCAAAGTCGGGCGCTGGTGTATGTGGCTGCGGCAGTGTTCGCCCCGCTGGCTGCGGGAAAAACGGCGCAGCCTGCATAACCGCTGCCGCCTGCAATGGAAAAAATGGTTCGGCTGCCGGGGACTGCAATTTGGCCGCTGCATCCTGCTGGACAGGGAACTCCGGCTGCGGCTGAACAGCGGCTCCCGGGTGACGCTGGGCGACCGGGTGGAGAGCGACGGGCGGATGTCCATCACCACCGGATATTCCAGCCAGCTGAACATTGGCAGCGGGGTCTACTTCAACGATGGCGCGGTCATCAGCTGCCTTGGAAAGATAACCATCGGCGATAACACCCTTTTCGGCCCCGGGGTGAAGATCTTTGATAACAACCACCGCTTCAGCCGGGAGGAGGGTGTCAGCCGGGAATGCACGGCGGGCTGCATCACTGTGGGGCGCAGCTGCTGGATCGCCTCGGACGTGGTGCTGCTCAAAGGTGCAAACATCGGCGACAACTGCGTCATCGGCGCGGGCTGCGTTATCCGGGGCAAAGTGCCCGCCGGTTCCCTCGTGACCCGCAGCGGGGAGCAGACCACCCGGCCAATCGAGACAAGATAAGGCATCCCCTCTCGTAAAGATGTGTTCATCGCGGCCCGCAGGCCGCGATGAACACTCAAATTTAAAAAAATCATTCCGCTGCGCATGGCCAGAGCAACGCGGAGGCTATTTAAAATCGTTGTTCTTAGAAGAACTGTTGCACGATGCTGTGCGGCAGTTCTTTTTTGTCCCGCTTGCCCTTTTTGCGCAGGAATGCTATACTTTAGCGATAAAGGACAGTGCGCTGTCCGCAGGTTTTTCAGAGATAAGGATAAGCGCTTATGCGAATCGGACTGATCGAATTTTTGCTCATACTGGCCATTGCGTCCCTCACGGTTGGGCCGCGGGTGGCTTTGTTCGTGGACCGGTGGATGCGCCGTGCCAACCGCGCCAACGCCATGGCGGCGCGCCGCCGGGCAGAGTATGCCGCCCAGATGGCCGCAGAACGGGACGCCATGCTCAAGCGGTTCCGCACCGCCAGCACCGTGTTCGGGGTGGGCATCCTGCTGGTGCTGGTGTACGCGCTGGGCTTCCGCCCCATCGACACCCCGCCGCAGATCTATAAAGCCCCCGACCTCCGGCAGGAGACGAGCGCGATGCAGACGGCCGTTTCCACCGACCGCAAGACCCAGCTGGAGCTGGGGGAGTATCAGGGCGTGGACTGCATCCGCGCCAAGGACGGCCTGTTATATGCCGCTGCGTGGAACGGTGCTGCATTGAAAAAGCGCACCAGCGATCTTGTGCGCACCGATGGCGGGCACGCTGCCGCCATCCTGAGCGTGGAGGGCGAGCTGACCGGCTTTGCCTTTGATGCCGCCGGGGATGTGTGGCTGACCCAGCTGACCACCGCCGGGGGCACCTTGTGCCGCGCTAAGCACGACAGCTGGGGCGCAGCGGTGGAACAGGTGGTCACCCAGTTGGACGGTGCGCCGCTGGGGGCGGTATCTGCCGTGGAGGTAAGCCCGGCGGGTAAGGTGTACTTTGCTGTGGCAGCGGCGGCAGGCGCGGAGAACGGGCTGGAAAGCGCCCTGCGCACCGAGCTGCTGGCGCACACCGCCACCGGCTGCGTGTATGTGTACGACCCCGCCGCCCGCACAGTGGAAAAGGTGCTGGGCGGGGTGGCAGGTGCTGCCGGTCTGGCGCTCAGCCCGGACGGCAGCACCCTGTATGTCTCCGACCTTGGCAGCCGCTGCATTTGGGCGGTGGACGCCGCTGCCCGGGAGCTGACCGCCGGGGGACGGGGCTGCACCGCTGCCTTTGCCGGTCTGCCGGGCTATCCCGGAGCGCTGGCTGCGGACACGGACGGCACGCTGTACATCAGCTACCGCTGGGCGCGCAGCAGCTGGCTGGAAAAGAACGCAGACAGCACCCTGCTGCGGGGCATCGCCCTGAGGGCGGGGCAGAATACGCAGGAGCGGCTGTTCCGGTGCACCGCAGACGCCCCCTGCGCCGAGGCGGTGAGCCTTGCCACCGGGGCTTGGGAGCAGACCTTTACCGGCCTTGCACAGGACAGCTGCGCGGCGGTGTGTCCGGTGGAAAGTAAAGTATATTTCGGTGCGGCAGGGGCAGACAGCCTGCTGGCTGCAAACCGATAAGTGAGGTGTTTTTTGTATGACCGAAGCATTTGCAAAACAGATCGAGACCGAGGCACGGCAGGCAATGACCGAGCTGGTGGCTGCGGCAAAGCTGAAAAAGGGAGATGTGCTCGTGGTGGGCTGCTCCTCCAGTGAGATGGTGGGCGGTCACATCGGCAAGGATTCCAGCATAGAGGCTGCCCAGGCACTGTACGCGGGCGCTGCGCCGGTGCTGGCGGAAAAAGGCATCTGGCTGGCAGCGCAGTGCTGCGAGCACCTGAACCGCGCCCTTATCCTTGAGCGGGAAGCCGCAGAGAAGTACGGCTGGGAGGAAGTGTGCGTCGTGCCCCGTCCCCATGCGGGCGGCAGCTGGGCCACTACCTGCTGGAAAAACTTCAAAGACCCGGTGGCGGTGGAGGAGATCCGCGCCAACGCGGGCATGGATATCGGCGGCACCCTGATCGGGATGCATCTGAAGCGGGTGGCGGTGCCGGTGCGGCTGAGCCTTAATAAGATCGGCGAAGCAAACATTCTGTGTGCCTACACCCGCCCGAAGCTGATCGGCGGCGAGCGTGCCCGCTATACCGAGGAGGACTGAGCCAGATGGCAGAAAAAACGTTGGAAGAAATGCGGCAGGCCGTGGCCGAGATCCGGGAAAAGATGGCAGCCGCTGCCCGGGAAGCCGGGCGCGACCCGGCAGCGGTGCAGCTGTGCGCCGCTTGCAAGACCCGCACGGCACAGACCATTGCCGCCAGTGCCGCCCTGCCCATTGACGTGTTTGGCGAAAACCATGTGCAGGAGCTGTGCGCAAACTACGATGCCGGAGCTTACTGCGGCAAGCCCAGCCATTTTATCGGCCATTTGCAGACCAATAAGATCAAAAAGGTGCTGGGGCGGGCAAGCCTGATCCAGAGCGTGGACAGTGAGCATCTGCTGCTGGCCATCGAGAAGGAAGCCGCCAAGGCCGGCATCGTGCAGGACATTTTGCTGGAAGTGAATATCGGCGGGGAAGAGAGCAAGACCGGTGCCGCGCCGGAATTGCTCTGGCCGCTGCTGGATACCGCCGCTGCACAACAGCATATCCGGGTCAAGGGTCTGATGGCCATCCCGCCCGTAAACGATGACGATGCCCAGAACCGCCGCTATCTGGCGCAGGTGTATCAGCTGTTCGTCCGGGCAGGAGAGCGCGGCTACCACAACGTGGAGATGCAGACCCTTTCCATGGGCATGAGCGGCGATTTTGAGAACGCTATCCGCGAGGGCGCTACCCTTGTGCGCATCGGCACCGCCATCTACGGCGCGCGGGATTACAGCAAAAAGTAACGATAAAAACGGAGGAACCATGCCGAAAACTAAGACCAACGACCCCGGGGCGCACCACGCAAGCAGCGGTGCGCTGATCCGGCGTTTTCTGCCGTATCTGGCAAACTATAAGATGGTGCTGTGCCTTGATTTGTTCTGCGCAGCACTGACGACCCTGTGCGATATCGTGCTGCCCAAGATCATGAGCACCATCACCAACTCCGCCATGGGGGTGGGCATCACCCTGACGGCGGGCATCGTGCTGAAGCTGGCGGCGCTCTACTTTGTGCTGCGCATTATCGACGGCGCAGCCAGCTACTATATGTCCAGCATCGGTCATATCATGGGTGTGCATATTGAAACGGATATGCGCCGGGATGCCTTTGACCATCTTTTGCAGCTGGATCACACCTACTACAACAACACTAAGGTGGGCACCATCATGGGGCGCATCACGAACGACCTGTTCGATGTGACCGAGTTCGCCCACCACTGCCCGGAGGAGTTTTTCATCGCGGGCATCAAGATCGTGGCGTCCTTTGTCATTTTGTGCCGCGCCAGCATCCCGCTGACCTTGGCAGTGTTTGCCTGTGTGCCGCTGATGGGCGTGGTGTCGGTGTACCTGAACGGTCGTCTGCGGGCGCGGTTTCGTCAGCAGCGCGTCCAGATCGGCGAGCTGAACTCCACCATCGAGGACAGCCTGCTGGGACAGGGCGTGGTCAAGGCTTTTGCCGCCGAGGACGAGGAGCGGGAAAAATTCGCCAGGGGCAACCGCGCCTTTGAGCAGATCAAGACCCTTGGCTACTACGCCATGGGTGCCTTCAACACCTCCACCCGCCTGTTTGACGGGTTGATGTATCTGGTGGTCATTCTGGCGGGCGGCCTGTCGCTGGTATACGGTAAGATCACCGCCGGTGACATGGTGGCGTATATGCTCTACGTCACCACCCTCATCGCCACCATCCGCCGCATCGTGGAGTTTGCCGAGCAGTTCCAGCGCGGCATGACCGGCATCGAGCGCTTTGCCGAGATCATGGACACCCCGGTGGCCATCAAGGACGCACCGGACGCAGTGCCTCTGCAGCCCGGCCCCGGCGAGATCCGGTTCGAGAAGGTGTGCTTTGAGTACCCGGACGACCACAACAAGGTGCTGCACGACGTCAGTCTGGACATCCGCGCCGGGGAGCGTCTGGCGCTGGTGGGAGCCTCCGGCGGCGGCAAAACCACCCTGTGCAACCTGATCCCCCGCTTTTACGAGGTGACCAGTGGCCGCATCCTCATTGACGGGCAGGATATCCGCCGGGTCACCCTGAAGAGCCTGCGGCAGGATATCGGCATCGTGCAGCAGGACGTGTACCTGTTCAGCGGCACGGTGGCGCAGAACATCGCCTATGGCAAGCCCGGCGCTACCCGGCAGGAGATCGAGGCCGCCGCCCGTCTGGCGGGCGCGGAAAAGTTCATCCTTGCGCTGAAGGACGGCTACGACACCTATGTGGGCGAGCGCGGCGTCAAGCTGTCCGGCGGACAGAAGCAGCGCATCGCCATTGCCCGGGTATTCCTGAAGAACCCGCCCATCCTGATTCTGGACGAGGCCACCAGCGCACTGGACAACGAGAGCGAGATCCTTGTGGGGCAGAGCCTTGAAAAGCTGGCCCACGGCCGCACCACCCTGACCATCGCCCACCGCTTGACCACCATCAAGGACTACGACCGTATCCTTGTGCTGGGCGAGGAGGGCATCGTGGAAGAGGGTACCCATGCCCAGCTGCTGGAAAAGCAGGGCGTCTACTACCGCCTGTGGAACCAGCTGCCCGCAGAGGATGGGGAATAAAAGCGCCTGAAATACAAAAAAGACACCCGAAAGGGTGTCTTTTTTGTATGGGCCAGGCAGGACTTGAACCCGCGACCAAGCGGTTATGAGAACGTCGCTAATTTTGAAATCCCATTTTTCTTGTGGAATCTTGTGACTATCTCATAATTCTGAAAAAACGCCTTTGTGTACTTTGACGTAACTTTTGGTGTCTTTTCGTGTCTAAAATGGCTCTTTGTACCCAGAACCGTACCCAAGAATTTTTGGGTACGAAACTCGACACTTACTGTTACCATTTTACCATGCCCATAAAAAAAGCCTGAACATCCTGTGTGTGTGTCGTTCTTCATAAGGGTACATCATTTCTGCCGTAAAAGCAATATCTATTTTTACATGGCTCACTTTCAAAAGAAGGTGAGCTTTTTCTTTTGCAGAAATCGAGAGGAGGTTTTCCACATGAACACACCCATACAGTTGAAAATCCGAGGCCACACCAAATGATGCTGGACTACTTCTACGGGCAGTCGGGCGAATTGTTCTCCTACTTCCGCATCCCGAAAGCACTGTTCCAAGACCACCGCTTCCAGAAGCTCTCCACCGATGCCCGGACGCTGTACGGCATCTTACTGGACCGCATGAGCCTGTCGGTCAAGAACGGCTGGCTGGACGAGCAAGGCCGGGTGTATATCATCTACACCGTCCGGGAAGTGCAGGAATCCCTCTGCTGCGCCGAACACAAGGCGGTCAAGTTGTTCCGAGAACTGGAGCAGCTCGACCT
>OODG01002191.1_pt1 | contig 12173 bp, 9 predicted proteins | sample 1671621 | NCBI WGS metagenome assembly OODG01 (sample SAMN06348175, study PRJEB24527) | human gut metagenome | biome: human gut; feature: ankylosing spondylitis patient; material: feces | host: Homo sapiens | place: China | collected 2015-10 | reverse complement strand
GGTATATGCGGTACGATGGGCAGGTCTTTATCAGCTTTTCGGGCGGTAAAGACTCCACCGTGCTGCTTGATCTGGCACGGCGGGTCTACCCTGATATTCCTGCTGTGTATGTTGACACGGGGTTGGAATACCCCGAACTGCGCGATTTCGTAAAAACGAAGGACAATGTTATTTGGCTTCGCCCGCGCTATCCGTTCACTCAGATTCTTGAGAAGTACGGCTATCCGATCATCTCCAAAGAGATCTCGGATGTTATCAATGGCGCAAGAAAGGGACAACCTTATCGTCTGGCGAGAATCAATGGAGAACTGCTGGACAAGAACGGAAAGAAGTCGATCTACAACTGCGAGAATTACAAATACCTTCTGGACGCTCCCTTCAAGATTTCGGCAAGATGTTGTTACCACATGAAAAAAGCGCCATTGAACAAATTTGAAAGGCAGTCCGGGCGGCACCCGATTACGGGTGTCCTGGCCTGCGAAAGCAAGCTGCGGGAGCAATCCTGGATCAAGTTTGGCTGCAACGGCTTCGAGCGCCAGCGGCCTCTCAGCCAGCCCCTTGCGTTCTGGCTGGAAGAAGATATTTTGCGGTATCTGAAAATGACCGGCATTCCCTATGCCCCCATCTATGGGGACATTGTTGAAAGCCGCAAGAAAAACGGCACCCCGATTCTGAAAACCACCGGTGTTTCCAGATCGGGGTGTATGTATTGTATGTACGGCGTTCATCTGGAGCATGAGCCGAACCGATTTCAGCTTATGCAGGTGACGCATCCCCAACAGTATGATTACTGCATCAATAAATTGGGGTGCGGCACTGTGCTGGACTACATTGGGGTGCCTTACCGCAATCAACAGTTGGAGGTGGATCATTGTTAGGTTCTAAGAAAAAAGAAGAAGCGTTTCCCGTCAATGAAGCGCTGTTAAATGTCATTACCCCGATGGGGCTGGAAATCAAGCGAAACAGTTTGGTCATCGGTGAAAATCTGGGTAAGGTGTACGGCGCCGTCCGCTATCCGCAGAAGGTGGATATGGGGTGGCTTTCCAAGATCACCAACATCCCCAGCACCATTGTTTCGGTGGGGATTACCCCCATTGACAATGGTTCGCTCATTTCCGCAATCTCCAAAAGCATTGTCCAACAGCGCGGCGCCGCTGACAGTGCCAAAGACCCGCTGACCCGGCAGCGCGCCGAGAAAGCCGCCGAGGACGGCGAGAAAATCATGCAGCAGATCGACCAAGAGGGCGAAACGGTTGCCATGATGTCGCTGACCGTGATGCCGATTGCACAGGATGAGGTCAACTTCACAAAGGTCTGCCGCCGTGTGGAGAGCGCCTTCAACATCCAGAAGTGCAAGGTGCGCACCCTCGCCAATCTCCAAAAGGAAGGGTTCCAGAGCATTTCTCCCACCTATCCGGCCAACTCCACGGTGGACAGTATTGTGTCCCGCATTATTCCCATGAGTACCTTTGTGGGCGGGTTCCCGTTTGCCAGCTCCGGTTACAACGATGGTCGGGGCTATTATTTTGCAAAGGACAGCAACGGCGGCCTGGAGTATCTGACTGATGCTGATGGCGTTATCTACGTCAAGACCACCACTCCTACTGTCGCTGACTATGCTGTGACTGTCACTGGTAAGAAGGATATTCTGTTCTATGTGACCAAGGTTGACGCTGCTCCCATGTATGCTGCTTCCGCTAAGGCTTTCACCGATTTCGGTTACAAGTGCGGTCAGGTCGTGAACAACGACAACAGCAAGTACTATGAGATCACCACTGGTGCTGATGCTGGCAAGGTCTATAAGGCTACCGACAACGGTACCCTTAGTGTTCTGGTTGATGGCAAGCTGGTTAAGCTGGACAACACTGCTGCTGCTGTAAAGGAGCACAATTGGAGCGTTTCTGCTTCCAAGGTTGAGAATGGCAAGGTCATTCCTACCGAGGCTGTCTGCGGTATCTGCGGTTCCAAGTCCACTGCTATCTACGAGACTGGCAAGGCTCCCGCTGGTTCCAAGGTTGAGACTCTGAATGGTGTCACCGGCTATGTTGTCGTTCCTAACGGCACTTCCACCACTCCCAGCACTGGCACCACCACCAAGCCCTCCCCCAAGACCTTTGACGCTGGTATTGCTATGTACGTCGGTATGGCTCTGACCTCCGTCGCCGGCTCCGCCCTCGTCATCGGCAAGAAAAAGGAGTTCTAATTAAACGCAAAAAAGAGAAGCACCCTACCGGGTGCTTCTTTTTTTGCGCTTAATTATTCCTCCCCCTGGCGGGGGTGGAGTGATTAAAGAGCGTTTTCCCGCTGAGTCTTTCTTTTTTACGCTAAATTATCTCTGGCCTAACGGCCAGAGATAATTTAGCCCCTTCCGAGCTTGAATAACAAAAAGGCACCCCTACGGGGTGCCTTTTGGGGGCCGTCGGGGACGCCGGCCCCTACGAGGGAAACGGGCCGTACCCCAAGGGCACTTGCTGCGCGGCGTGGGCATCCGCCCTACAGGGGTACGTGATTTTCCTGCTTTTTATGTTGTGTGCGGCGGGGAAAAGTGGTATAATACCGACAGAAATCAACACAAACGAGGAGGTCTTGTGATGAGATTGCTGTTCAAGGGCGGTACCGTGGTCACCGGCAAGGGCCCCCGCCGGGCCGATATCCTGGTGGAGGGCGAGAAGATCCTCGATGTCTGCCGCGACATTCCCGCCATCGGCGCGCAGGTGGTGGACGTGACCGGGATGCTGCTGTTCCCCGGTTTCATCGATGCCCACACCCACTTCGATCTGGACGTGTGCAACACCACCACGGCGGATGACTTCGCCAGTGGCTCCCGGGCGGCGCTGCGGGGCGGCACCACCACCATCATCGACTTTGCCTGCCCCAACAAGGGCGAAACGCTGCACGACGGCCTGCGGCTCTGGCACGAGAAGGCCGACGGCAAGTGCGCCTGCGACTACGGCTTCCACATGACCATCGACGACTGGAACGAGACCATCGAGCGCGAGATCGACGATATGTACGCCGAGGGTATCTCCTCTTTCAAGATGTACATGACCTACCCGGCCATGATGATCGGTGACGAGGCCATGTACAAGGCGCTGAAAAAGCTGAAAGAAAAGGGCGGCATCTGCGGCGTCCACTGCGAGAACGCCGGGGTCATCGACGCGCTGATCGCCGAAAAGAAGGCCGCCGGCGAGAACGGCGTCCACTGCCATCCGGAGACCCGGCCCGACATCATGGAGGCCGAGGCCGTGGGCCGTCTGCTCCGCATCGCCGAGCAGGTGGACATCCCCGTGGTCATCGTCCACACCACCAACATCGAGGCGCTGGACGAGATCGCCAACGCCCGCTGGCGGGGCCAGAAGGTCTTTGTGGAGACGTGCCCCCAGTATCTGGTATTGGATGACAGCGTGTATTATAACGAGGACTGGCTGCAGGCAGCCAAATACGTCTGCTCGCCTCCTATTCGGAAACCGGCTGACCGTGAGGCCCTGTGGCGCGCCATCCGCCGGGGTGAGGTGCAGACCGTGTCCACCGACCACTGCAGCTTCACCACGCAGCAGAAGCTGGCGGGCCGCGACGATTTCACCGCTATTCCCGGCGGCATCCCCGGCGTGGAGACCCGCGGCGAGCTGATCTACACCTTCGGCGTGGCCAAGAAGAAGATCGGTCTGGGCGCCATGTGCCGTGTGCTGGCAGAGAACCCCGCCAAGCTGTATGGCCTGTTCCCGCGCAAAGGCGTGCTGGCCCCCGGCTCCGACGCCGATATCGTGGTGTACGACCCCAACGCCGACCACGTCATCCGCGCCGAGGACATGGTGGGCGCGGCGGACTACAACCCCTATGAGGGTGTGGTCACCAAGGGCTCCATCCGCCAGGTGTGGCTCCGCGGCAAGCCCGCGGTGTCCTCGGGCAAGGTGCTGGCCGGGCCGGACGGCAAATACCTGCCCCGGGGCAAGTGCCAGCTGTAAGGAGACGAGGCCATGTTGGACAAGACATTGGGCTATATCCTCTGCTGCCAGTCCCCGGCGCTGTTTCTGGCCGCGCTGGCGCTGCTGGTGGCGTATCTGGCCGGGCGCAAGCACAAGGTCCGGGCCTTCTTCCGCCTGCTGCTGTGCATTTTGTGTGCCGCCGGCGGCGTGGCGCTGTATTTCCTGGGAATCTACAAGGAGTATTTCACCATCCGGGACTTTTTCCTGATTCGTACTGCGGGCTGGGTCGGCCTGGCCATCGCGGCGTTCTTCGTGCTGCTGGCACTGGTGCGGGCGTTCTTCGCTGCCGCTGATGCCCGCCGCGAGCAGAAGGCCGCCATCCGCGAGGAGAACGAGCGCCTGGCCCGTGAGGCCCAAGAGGCCGCTGAAGCCACACAGGTGGAGCCGGACCCGCAGGTCCCCGCTGCGCCCGAGGCTTCCCCGCAGGAGCCGCTACCCCAAGCGGCGTTGGAGCCCGCTGCCGATTCCACCGTCGAGACTCCGGTGCCAGAAAGTGAGCAGCCGCAGGGCTAAGTTGACAATAATACAAGTTATGGTAAACCCATCGGCCGCATTTTTGTGCGGCCGATGGGTTTTTTGTAGACAAAGCAAGGCGCCCGGGGACGGATATCCGTCTCCCAGGCGCTTCCCCTCCTGTCGCGCGGGGCCTGCACCTCGCGCCCCCTACGTTGTTTTATGGTAGCACTCTATGATTGTAGTTTCAAGAAAATCGGCGATTTCTTAACGCAGTTTTAACGGAACGCTAACAGGGGTGCGAAAAATCCCTCCCCCTGGGGGAAGGTTTTTGCCCATTTTCATGGGCTTTATCGTCATTCTGCACAACAATTCCCCTTAAATTTCTGCCTATTGCGAATTGAATTGTTCGGTGACCGGTGATAAATTTAGGTTGGTATTTACCGAAAAGTGGTGAAACGGAGGGGTTTTTAAGATGAAACGATGGTTTTCCGGGCTTTTAGCGGCGGTTATGGTACTGCTTTTGCTGCCGGCGTCTGCCAGCGGCGAGGATCCGAAGTACTACGTCTCTCTGGGCAGCACAGCAACATCTGCCGAAGTAAATAAACCAGTGTCAGTGGCGCTGTTCATGCATCAGGAGCCGGGGGATCTGACCTACAACACTTTCTTTTTTCAGTTCTCCTATGACGCGGAAAAGCTTGATTTCGCAAACGCAGCCATCGGCAACAGCAGTGAAACTCCCGCCATTATCAACGACAACTCTGACGCTGGATTGCTGACCATAGGCGGCTACGGAGAAGTGCGCTCCGACCGCTTTATCACGCTGAATTTCACCGTAAAGGCTGCCGGTGAAGCCACTGTGAAATTGGTCAAGGCACAGATGGACGTCCGCGCCAACGCGGCAAAGGACGCCCAAACTGCCAGTGTACCGGCCGGCCAAAGCGACACGGTGACGATCCTGTGTGGCGGCTTCCCTGTTGAGCTTCCAAAATGTGCCACCGGTGCCGCTTATGTGACAGCAAACGGCGACTACACCTTCACCGCCGATCCCGGCTATAACTACGACTTTTCGGCCACTGTGGATAATGAAAAAGTTGACATCTTCAACAACGGCGACGACAGCTACACGATCAAACATGTCACCGGCAAGCTGGTCATCAAAGCCAACAGCGCACCCACTGTCAAAACATACGCGGTGACCGTCACGGGCGACGGCTCCGGCGATGTCAACGCCCCCACTTCCGCAACGCATGGGCAGAATTATACCTTTACGGTCACGCAGGCGGCCAACTACGACTATGCGGTGGCCGTAACGGTAAACGGCCTGCCGGTGACGTGCACTGTCAGCAACAGCGGCAGCAACGCCTATACCTACACGATCCCGGCAAAGTCCGTCACCGGCCCGGTGGTCATTACGGTGAAGAAAACTCTTCCATCCGGTACGACTATGATCACCTTCAACGGCAATGGTGCCAGCGATGAATGGCAAAAGGGTGTATCGCAAGTAATAAGTAATGGATCCGACTTTGACTTTTACACCAATCAACATGATGGCTTTGATTACAGTATTAGTGCGGCTGGACAAAGTGGCATCATTCCCGTTTCCGAGACAGGCAAGACCGGGGAAATCGGTGTAAAATACACCATTTCTGGTCAATATATTACCGGTGGCATTATCACGATAACGATCAACAAAGCACAGCACTTTGATTGGAACGTAATCGTTTCCCCTTATGTGAATACTGACGGATCCACCATTTGGCTGATTACTGCCTCCCCTAATCCGAAGCCCGAGGAGACCAAGTCCCTCTATTACGGGGGGAAATCTATGTTTTGGTCAGAGAAATACAAATCTTACGCCTGGCTGTTGCTGAGCAGCAAATCGCAGGATACTGTGAAGGCTGATGCAGAAGCCGCCATCACTATCAAAGAAAACGCCGTCACATCTATCGAATACAGCGGCGACGTCAATGGCACGGGCCATATCGACATCAACGACGCCCAGTATATCTACGACCTATATAACGCCAAGCATTCCGCACTTGACATGGAGAAGTTCCTCCGCTGCGATGTCAACGGCAACCGCGAAGTAAGCGTCGATGACGTTCAGGCTGTTGTCAGCCTGCTGCTGCGCTGATAAGTCAAAAGAGAAGCGCCCTTCAGGCGCTTCTCTTTTTCAGGCCGGTCAAAAAGCTTGCGAAAGCCGTTATGCAAGGCTCTGCGGCGAAAGCCGCGGGGCTTTCTGTCAGGACTCCATGTGTTTGCCCAAAAAGGACGCCACGGTCTGGGCAAGCTTACACTCCGTCTCCCCCGCCGGCTTGCCGTCGGGAGAGAGAAAGAGCACCGCGCCCAGCACGTCGCCGCCGCAGAGAATAGGTGCCGCCACAGCGGCCCGGAACTGCTCGTTCTCATCGCTGATGACCACACCCTCGCCGCAGTAGAGGCCACGCTGGTCCATGACCTGCTCCAGCGCAGGGGAGACAGGCTTGCCCAGCAGTTCCTTCTTCCCCGCCCCGGCGATGGCGATGACCGCATCGCGGTCGGTAACAGCGGCGGAAAAGTCCGTGCTGCGGCTGAGGGTATCGCAGAACTGTGCGGCGAACTCCTCCAACCCGCCGATAAGGGAATACTTCTTGAAAATAACCTCGCCGTCGCGGGTGGTGTAGATCTCCAACGGGTCGCCGTCATTGATAACATTGGCACGAAAGACCTTGTCCGGACGCATTTTTGCGCTCTGGACGATGGTAATGGTTGAGATATCTCCCGTGCCGTCAGGAAAATTTACGGTGTCCCCCTGACGGGCCATGGCGGCAACGAAGTCCTCCTCATGCGGCAGCTCTCCGCAGCGGAGCAGACAGTCAATGTCGGCTTTCAGCCGAATTTCCAGATGATCCTCATAGACCTTGATTTTCTCAATGATAAGCTGTAGATCCTTGCGGTCAAGATGTTCCTTGCTCAGCAGGTCATCAAAGACCTCCATGGCGGTTTTCGCCGCACGGTTCACCTGAATAATTGTGTTGCGTTTGTCCGCCGCCATTTGCAGCTGATTCTGCAAGCCGTTGATGCGCTGGATCAGGTCATGCTCCAGCTCGTCGTAGGTCTCCTCCAAAATGGCCTCCTGCTCCGGGTGCCGCGCCATATCCCGGATACGCTGGCGCTTGGTGGCTTTCAGTTCCTCCTGCGCGTCCAGCAACAGGGTTTCCAGATTCTTTGCAGTGCGTTCCGTTTCACTTATGTCCTTCTGCTCGTGGGCAAGGTCGGCGTTGAGACGCTCCAGCATATTGGCGGAGTTGTCCTTTACCTTTTTGAGATACAGCTTCATCAACTCGTCCAGTTTGTCCACCCGGATGTGGTGACTGGTGCAGCCGGACAGTCCCCGGCGGTGATAGGTTCCACAGGTGTAGGCGGGGCGCAGATCCCGGCGGCTCATAGCAAACATGGGACTGCCGCAGTCACCGCACTCCAGAAAACCTGAATACACATTGTCATTGATTTTCTTCCCACGGTAGTGGTTGGTAGAGCGCTGTTCCCGCAGGGCGCGGACGGTGGCAAAGGTGCGGTAGTCGATGATGGCCTGATGGTGGTGTTCAATGACGATGTGTTCCAACTCATCCCGCTTGACATCCTTACCGTTGATTTTGGCACGGGTGTACTTGCCCTGCCGCAGGGTTCCGATGTAAAAATCATTGTCCAGAATACCCTGCACCGTGACAATAGCCCAGTCCTTTTTCGCCGTGCGGCGGGATTCCTCCCCCTCCGCCTCTTTGCGAAGCTGCTCTGACATCCGAGGGGTGGGCACACCAGTATCTGTCAGGTGGTTGGCGATTTTCTTATATCCCCAGCCGTCCAGATAGAGCCGGAAGATTTCTCGCACGATCTCCGCCTCCGTGGGGACGATCTCAAACTGCTTTTGTTTGTTGAGAATGTAGCCATAGGGCGCGGCGCAAAGCCACGCGCCGTCTGCCTGACGGCGACGGATGACGGACTTTACCTTCTTGCTGGTGTCCGTCACCGGCATTTCGTTGATAAGAAACTGAAATTGAATTTTCAGCCAGTCATCGTCGTTTGGGAAGTCAATGTTGTCCCCGATGGAGATGATACGCACGCCGGCGTCCCGCAGATCCTCCAGTTCCACCAGCCCGCGGGAATTGCGGCGGGAGAAACGGGAAAAGTCTTTGACAATAAGAATGTCGTACTTGTGGCTCATCAGCCCTCGCCGCATTTCCTGATAACCCTCCCGCTGCTCGAAGGTATAGCCGGAGCGGTCACGATCCTCGTAGAAGGTCAGCGTGCTGTCGGGGAAGCGGTGCTTCACGAAATCTTCGATGATAGCCTTTTGGTTCTCAATGGATACATTGTCGCGGTCCAGTTCCTCGTCCACCGAAATGCGCGCGTAGCCCGCTATGGCAAAGCGTTCGATCATAGCTTGTCACCTTTCAGATATGCAGCGATCTGCCGGTCAAATTCGGAGATGTATTCGGCGTCCTGCTTTTTGCGGAATTCTTCGTAAATAGTACCTACTTTTTTCACTGCCGTCTCGTGGGAGATGCGGCCCTTGCCCTCCAGCACCTTGCGGCGGTTGTTGGTGAGGAACCGGTCTGTCTCCTCCAGCCAGTCCTGCATACTCATGAGTTGCTCGCCCTCCGCCATCAACTCGGCGTAGTCGATGAACATGGTCACAAGACGATTCAAACGGCTCAATTCTTTTTCGTTCAGGTAGTTTTTGGCCACCAGCGTGTCGCTTTTCAGAATTTTTCCGTCCGGCGCGCCCTTCCAGTTAGTCAGACCCATGGTGGGACTGTCCAGGGTAGCTCGTTCGGAAATCAGTTCCGCCGCTGTCTTACCGGTGACAGCAAAGTGGAGCTTGTTCTGCACGAAGGCGTAGAACGCTTTCGTGGTCTCGCTGTTTTTATCATAGTCGTAGCTGCACTGCTCAAACACATCGGCAATTTTCTGGTAAGCCCGGCGCTCGCTGGCCCGGATCTCCCGGATGCGCTCCAGCAGTTCATCAAAGTAATCTTTGCCAAATGGCCGACCATTCTTCATCAGTTCATCGTTGAGGACAAAGCCCTTCTGGATGTACTCTTTCAGGGTCTTGGTGGCCCATTGGCGGAAGTGGGTGGCCTTTTTGGAGTTCACCCGGTAGCCTACGGCGATGATGGTGTCAAGATTGTAATGGTCAATGCCGCGCCGCACTTCGCGGCTGCCCTCCTTGCGAACTACCGAGAATTTCTCGGTAGTTGCCGCCTGCTCCAATTCACCGTCCGCATAGATATTTTTCAAGTGCAGAGAGATGTTGTCGGCGGAGCAGTCGAACAATTCTGCCATGCCGCTCTGTGTCAGCCAAAAGGTTTCGTCCTTGAACACCACGCTGACGAACTGCTTGTCAGCACCGTTGTCGTACAGTAGAATTTCACTGTGTTGTGGAAGGAATCCACTCATAGGCGCACCGCCTTTCTATCAAGATTGTTTTGCCTGTTGATTTAATTTTGTAGATAATATTGTATCACGGGTTTTTTATAAAAGCAACCGCAAATCGCATTTCGTTTCACCGGTTTGACTAAGCGGTATCGGTCAGTACCGATACCGCTTGTACTTTTTATTCCATCACCGGTGCCTGCTGTTTCGCTTCCAACTCTGCCGCACGGTTTCGATTGTAGAGCAGGAGCTGATGGGTCTGCTCATACAGATCTTCCGTGCCGGACTGAAAGACTGCCACGGTGTATTTTTTGCCGTTGTATTCCTGATAGATTGGACGGAGCTGTTCACGCAAAGCGGCATCTGCCTGTTCCGAATGGCTGAGCCATATCTCTACGATCTTACGGTCATCATTGACATTGATCTCCAAACGCATCACGCTCCTTTTCCAATAGTTTCCTCTGCTTTTAAGACTTTATACCTGATGTCTGCCGTCATAGCCCTCCCATCGTTTGCTCATGCTGTCGCTTTTTCTGTTCTTCCCGTGCAACCTGTTCATCCAATTTTTCTTTCACAGCCATAGCCGCGCCCGCGGCGAAGCCGATCACCGCGCCGAAGTTTTCGGCGGCGATTTTCGCCTCTATGCGCCGCCGCTTTTCCTCGGCATCCTCATCTTCATCCAGTAGTGTCCCTGCGGCAGCCAGCCCAGCCGCAGCGGGGATCAGAGGAACAGGCCGCGGATCGCCGCCGCGCCATACCAACCCGCCAGTGCCGCCGTGCCAAGGATCAGCACCAGCATGATCCACTTGAGGGCCACCAGCAGGCTGAAGTCCGGGAGCCAGTCGATCCACTTGGAGGAATACCTCTCGCTCAGGTTCCCAACCCGTTCCAGCAGTCTGTTCATCTCTGTCAGCGATCTCTGCATCTCCGTGAGCGACTTCTGCACCGGCGTCAGGTCGATGTACGGCTTCAGCTCCGGCAGGGTCTTCCGAATTTCCTCCAGCTCCCAGTTTATTCCGTCTGCCTGCTCCGCCAGCTTGTTCATAGCCTGCGGCAGATCGCACTGGATCACAATGGGCTGCATCGTCTGCGCTGTTTGCTGCGGCGCACTGTTCGGCTGATTCATCCGCTTCAATTCCTCCATCGGTTTCCGCTGCTCGATGGAATTTTCTTTGAACGAGTTTTGCCCGTATTCTGAATTCATGTTCCATGGCCTCCTTGCAATACTTTTCTTCGTGTAGTTTGTTGTCGCGGCACTTCATGCCGTCCGGCGTGGTGTAAGTGATGTATTTGCGGCTGCTCTCCCAGCGGGCAGCGTAGCCCTCGGATGCCATCAGAGAAACGAAAGCGTCCTTGCCGGCGGCGTATTTCATGCACTCGTCGATGGTGTTCATGAGCCGCAGCTTCCAGCTTTGTCCCTTCAGAGCCGTGTGGTATTCCGCGCCGCCCATGCCGCGGGCCTGCTGCGTTGGCGCATCAAAGGCAGGAAGACCCATTTCCTGACAGATCATGTCATTGCGCCGCATCAGCTCCTGCAGTTGTTCCTTCGCCATGTGCAGCTTCTTGCCGGTCTCAAAGTTGACGGAGTTGATGACGCAGTGGGAGTGGATGTGCTCGCGGTCTACATGGGTGCAGACCAGCACCTCGCAGCCGTCAAAGTATTCTGCCAGCCGCCGCGCGGCTTCGTGAGCCTGCCGGGGATCGACCGCCGCGCCTTTCGGAAAGCTCTGCACCATGTGGTAGAACATCACGCCGCCGTCCTTGTGGTAGAGCAGCTTGGTGTTCAGGAAATCGTCGTAGACGCTCTGCGGCTGGCAATTGACGCCGCTGACGAGCGGCTCGCCCTCCCATGCGGATTTCTTTTCCTGCATGACGTAGAGCATCACGCCGCGCATGGCGGCGCGGGACTGTGTTCCTTTTTTGTAGTTTACGAAATGTACGATGGCCATACGGCTCACCGACCTTCCATGACTGACCGCAACGCGGCGCTGACCTCGGACAGTTCCTGCGCGGCCTTGTCGAGTCCGATGACCTGCACCTTGCCCATGTTGGCAAGGACGGTGAGGCGGTTGATGTTGCTGCCGATGCCCTTGAGCTGGCGGAGCAACTCCTTCTGCTCGTCGACGACCACAACCTGCTTTCCCAGACAGCAGGCGGTGACGTAGTCGCTCATGGACATGTGGGCCTTCGCCGCCAGCGCCCTGATCTTCTCACGGTCGGTGGATGCCATGCGCGTGCTGAATTTAATATCTTTTTTCATATTTTTCTCCAATCGTAGCTAAAAGTGGGTCCGGGCTTCCGCCCGGAATTTGGGTG
>OODG01002182.1_pt1 | contig 12207 bp, 8 predicted proteins | sample 1671621 | NCBI WGS metagenome assembly OODG01 (sample SAMN06348175, study PRJEB24527) | human gut metagenome | biome: human gut; feature: ankylosing spondylitis patient; material: feces | host: Homo sapiens | place: China | collected 2015-10 | reverse complement strand
CGGACGTGAACTTACGATCGATGAGCTGGGCTTTTTCTTCGACCGCGACGTGCTGAATATTGGTGGCATTAAATACAGGAGTCGATGCGGTTTGATTTCTGTAATAGTTTGTACCAGCCGCTCCGCCTAAGTAATATGCTGCTTGAGCGTTCCATCCTCCTGTGAACTCGGTGTATTGGTTTCCGCTGTTATACAGCCATTCTGGAGCGTGTTTCCACACTTGTGTGCCATTGCATGATACTGTACTACAATTTGTCCCATTATAATTTACATTGCTACTTACAGGGATGTTAGTACCGTTAAAACTTAAAGCCATTAATACTTCACATCCTTACGAGTAACTAATGCTAAGATTTGTACCAGATAGACTCATTGAAATGTTACTCGCCCTAGCAGAGTCAGCTTGGTCGGCATGAACACAAGCGTAATACTTTTTTGCCCCACCATAACTCCCTGTCCCATTATAACCAAGCCACCAAGCATAATGGGTATTATTATTGTCACTAATACCATACCCTTTAATATTTCCAGTTACACCAGTAGCATTTGTTGCTGTTGTAGCATTAGTGGCATTTGTCGCTGTTGTAGCATTATCAGCTGATGTGGCGCTTGCAGCTTTACCTGCAACTATTGTACCGTCCTCAATATCCGATATGGCTGAAATCAGAGCTTCAGTTGTAGCGGCACCAATAGAAGCAGGTGTAATATTAATCGTTCTCGCTGTTGAGCCATTAAATGTTGGTTGAGCAGCCCCATTAAGTTGAATTGTGAGTGCCTGTGATGTTTTAGCAGCCGTTGGAGCAATAGCAGCTGAGTTGAAAGAATCTGTTACAATAGAGCCATCAAGAACAGTATTTGCTATACCAGCAGTAGTTGCGTAGTCGGAGTTTTTAGCCGTCTGTACAAGCTTACCACTAGCATCCAACGTAGCAAAACCATTAGCAATTCCTATGCCTCGTCCACTTGTCACAAGAGTATTTTGCCCTGAAATCATAACAACGTGATTAGCAGCGCCGTCAATTCGTATATTAGTAGCACTAGAAGAACCAAGCATAATGAACTGTGTACCATCATAAATACAAAGGACGGGATTATTTTTCACAAAATCATTATCAGCGGCATTTACTAATAGCCCAGACGTATTATATTTCATAACACTCTTTGTAGTAGAGCCATTGATATTGATTGTTACTGTTCCAACATTATTTCTGTCAAGCGATAATGCGATAAGTTGGTTTGTCTTATATCCAGGATAGTTCGTAACAGAAGCAGTATAAAAGTTGTCCGTAGAATATACAGCATTAACCGTAAACGCCGATGGAGAAGCCTCAAGAGAAGCAATAGCGTCGGTATGCTGTTTTAAGGCTGTGTCAATTTTATAGAAGTTGCTTGTAGTTTGACTACCAGCAATAGCTACACGAAAATCTAAGAATCTTACATCCGTATCTGATGAAGAATACGTTGTAAGATTATAGTTAGGAGTATTAGCCATTATCTCCCTCCTTTGTTATTGTGTTTTGAAATCTAACGTTCCAAGAGTGTCATTGTCTATTTCGCCCAAAGTTAGCGGGTCTAATTCGCCAAGAAGTCTAAATCTTCCAACTAATGCGGACGCTATTATTTTAACCGTACTTGACGAATTAAAGTCTAACTTGACAAGTCCAAGCGATTGTGCTATAATATTAGTAGCTACAATTATAAGTATTTTTTCACTCTCTATGGATTTTGGTATAGCCAAAATTCTAAATCTTATCGGGGCGACTATATTGCTCATTATCATATGAAGCTTCATACGAGTATCTGTTATTGTAAACAATGACTGTATTTTTAAAGTCACGTTCGATTTCAAATGCGCCATGATTAATCCAATAAGTTCAATTGTGTTTGTATTATTAAAGATTAAAGTTGCCAGTCTTGGAAATGTATCAGCCACTATCTTAAAAACACGTTTAGGAGTAGCGAATATTTTAAAGGCTCTCACTTAATCGCCCCGCCTTTCATGTATTAGACGAGCTGAATTTTCATAGAATTAATAGCAAACAATAAGATTGTAGCAGTTTGCACAGTTCTAGGATTCGTCAAAGCGTCGTAATACAAAATATTTCCGCCGCCAATTGTACCAGAATCCGCAATGAATACATGTGTAATTGTTCCCCAAGCAGTTGTGCTTTCTGGGAACTCAAACTGTGTATTATTTTGGACAATGCCACCAGACGACGTTGTAAAATTAGTCTTGTTGTTTGTAACAGCAACTCTAGCATATCCGCCGCCAGCGGGTTCAGTTGCTCCGCCACCATTAGCGTTAATTGCTGTTGTTGAAAGTCCGAGATAGTATGTACCACTCGGAGTAAATGACGTTCCGCCAAATAAAAAATCGTTCAGCTTATTAGCCTGATATGTAGTAATAGCCAAAGAAATCACTCCTTATGTTGTTGGCCTAATCTTTGGAATAAATGTAATAACGCCCTGTTGAAAAGCGTATTCTTCTCCAGAATAATCTATAAGTACAGGCTGTTGTATATATTTCCCTGAAAGGTTCTGTGTATGAGCACTGCCAAGTTTTACAACAACACCATTACCGCTAAATATATCACAGGGCAAATCTAAAACGGCGACATCTGGTTGTCCAACACGACACAATCTCCATCTCGCTGTTGAACTTTCTAAATTGAATGGTGTGCCATCCGAGTAATAATAGTAAAATTCAAGAGTTTCAGATGTACCGGCAATCATTGCAAATTCGCCAAGCTGATTTACCTCGTAGCAAAATATGCCATTAGCCATCAGTATTCCCTTCTTCCTGTTTTACAGGTTGATAGTTTTCGCATTCTACGAATAATTCTTCGATAACATTCATAACGCCAGCTACAATAGCACAGTTTGTTTTACCACTAACTTGAATAGTATTCAAGGCATTATAAATAGATTGTAATTTTTCTTTCATTTTTCCGTTTACTCCTTTTATATAGTCAATAAAATTGAAATTTCAAGGTAGAACTGCTAGTTGGACGAATGAGCGGTTCGTAATAGGCAAGAAAACAGCGGTTTTGCGCTATGTTAGCAGTGTTTCTAATGGGGTGCCAACCTATTCTGAGATAACTTATATGACTGATGTTATATATAGGACATCTCCAACTTGGTTTATAGCTGGATAACACCAAATTATCCGACAATAATCCATGCTGATGGAAATTTACTGAGCGATGCAATAGTAGATATAGATGCTCGACTAACAGTTTTTGTATCAAAATTTACACCAGTAACGACCGAAACAGTAGATGTAGTTACATCACTTACATATCCATAGTTTCTCCAAGAAGCTGGACGTCCTTGAAATTTCAAATTTGTGAGGTCAAGATTAGCAATTGTGGCGTTTGTAGCATTTAACTGTTGAATTGTAGCCGCATTTGCCGCAAGCGTATGTACGTTAGCAAGCTCAACATTCATTTCATCAACAAATGCCTTGGTAGCATATAGAGTATCTAGCTTTGCCGACGTTACAGCGCCATCTTGAATATTGCCCGTTTTAATTTGGTCGCCAAGATTTGAAGCGTAAATTCTGCCGTTAAATGTGGCTGATGTTGGTGTCCACGAAAGCAAACTAAGTTTACCGTATCCATTTGAGCCAATGTAGTCACCATTAGCAGAGTTATATAATCTATCTGAACCAATTTGCCATCCGCCAATTGTACCGCTATTAGCAGTAATTTTACCATTAATAACGAGGTTGCCTTGAGCATCAACATAAAATTGATTAGCCCAAGCAGCGCTTGTGTTCGCCCTTGTTTGTATACTAATGCCTTGTGTCGGGTTTAGTTGTATTTGACTTAACCCGTTATTAGAAACAATAGTAAAACTAGCGTTATTCAATACAGCACCATTGCTATCCAATGTAAAGTTGTTGTTGTCATTTGATATAATAAGCTGATTACCAGCAATGATTTTACCAACTAAAGCATCGCCAGCAACACCAAAAATCTTTTGTCCGTTTAAGTCTATTTCACCTAGAGCAAGTCGTACAGTTTGCCAGTTATCTGACGTAAAAGCAAGAGTGTTGGATGTAAGCCATACTTGGTTTGGATTGTATGTGCCATTATCCATCATGGTACGTCCACGCAATCCGTTCTGATTTATCAATATCTCTTGATTTGTAGCATTGATAACATTATTCTTTGAAGTGTCTAAGGCGGAGTTAATAAAGTCACTAACAGCGTTATTCATTCCACTATTGACATATTCTCCCCACTTAGCGCCGTCAAATTTAACGCTTGAACCAGCCTTAATAGCATCACCGAACAAATCTCTGAAAGTATATTCGCCATTATCAAGCTTATATCTATTGCCGAATACAAGAGAAAAATTCGTTGGGTCATCAAGCTGTACATTCAATTCAAGTAATACTGGCTTGACATACACAGCTTCGTCTTTCTCTATGTTAATAATACATCCAAGTTCCAACTGTTGACTAAATTTTTCAAAGTCCTTTAAGAATAAAAAGTTTACACTTTCAACTGTGAACTCAAAACGTGGCTGTGATACTCTTTCAAGTACATATTTGCCCTGATTATACAGAGATTGTGCCATATCTTGGATTTCACTATTCGTCATTTCTGATGTTATAGTAAAACTTTCATTTTGATATGTATTCTCAACCATATAGGTTTTGAGTTCTTCGTACTGTTCTTCCGTGAAGAATTTAGAGAAAGCCAACGATTCATTAATTGCTTTTAAATCGGAATTTATAACTTCAAGCTGTGTCTTTAAATTATTTATATGATTTTCTTGTGCTGTTACGGCTGCGTTAGCGGCATTAAGCTCATTAACCTTAGCTGTATATTCGGGAGTATTCTTCAAATCTCCCTCTATCATAACCTTTACAACGCCCTCAATAGCGTCTCTGTCAGTCTTTAAGTCTACTAAAGTAGAATTGGCTGTTACTATCTCGGTGTTTTTATCTTTGTATTGAGTTAAAAGGTTGGAATATCTTGTTTGCTGTGCTGCTATTGCGGCCTCCCAGGCTTTAATAGCATTGATTAAGGCTTGGTCCATCCATTCTGTTGTGGCAAAATAACTAAAATCATAGATTGTGTTTGTGCCCAATGGATTTACAGCCGATATACCAAGATTATTACCGCCATATACGCTTAAAGCCGTAACAATTTCATCTGATTTTTCATTAATGTCAATATTTTGAATCAGATTATTGTAACTTAGTATAATATCAGTATTCTTTACTAGATTTTTTAATGTATATGCCGAAACTGTCCTAGCAAAAGAGTCAAACATAAATACGCATTCATAAGACGTTTCGACATCATTCATTAAAAATTCATATACTGTACTATCCGGTATCTCAAAAGTCCTATAAACATTCCATAAGTCAGGGTCTATCTGCCCAATTGTCCAGTTGGATGTTGACAGAATCTTGCCCATAAGTGTGTTGTCTACGTTAATAGGGTCATAGAACTTATACGTACCATCAAATATGTTTATTTTTTTAAACGCAAGTTCCGTTTCTAAAGAATATGCTGTTACAGTCTTTTGTTTGACAATACCATCATCTGTTTCATCAACAGTTGTGATTAGAAAATACCCAATATCATCAATCAAAATAAGTTTTTTGCTCTTTATTCTGTCATAATATGGGAATATTTCTCCATCTGTCATATATGGAATAGTGATGTGGAACTCTGACATTTCATTAAATCTCAAAGACAGTTCCTGTTGATATCCTTGATTCAAGAAACAGATTTGTTGTTTATTCGGATTACACAATCTGATTACATAATCTTCATGTTCTCCGAAATAATTAAACTTTTGTAACATTATATCCTCCTTTCCGTTTTTATCCGCTTACTTTCCTTGCGTTTTGATAACTTATTGTTATGCTTTCAATTGAACCAAGAACTTGAAATGTATTCATACCGGGCACAAGTCTTGGTAGAGTGCCAGTCATATTACCAACACGCAATAATCCTGTGCTTGATGTGATTATATATTTATTAGAATCAATTGTCAATGTTTCGCTTGGACTTAACCCCACAAATGAACAACCTTTATTCCCATCGGTTTTGTTTATCAATTCAAACGAATTAAAATTGCTCCCAATTTTAACAGTAAAAATAGGGAACATATAGTAGTTGTCGTCCGAAATATTATTAAAATCGAACGTTCCTTCAACTAAAAACGGCCCAAATGATTCTGTTTTGGGGTATTCCCAAGCCCATGGCGCATCACACACCACGTCACACTTAAATGTATAAGCATAGTTGCCAACAGTAGTGACTGTTGGATTGTTTAGTATACAATTAAAGTATACCGATTCCATGTCGCACTGCATTATTTGAAGCTTTTTATATGAATTGTGTCCAAACAACCATCTTTGAATAATTTGCTGTTGAACAGCATCGACTGGTTTTAAACTAGCGAAGCTCAAACTAAATGTGAGAACTGGCGTTTGTTGAACACCGAAGAAATACGGCTTTGGTTTTCTGTATATCTCCTGTGTATACGGCTCTACCGAATTGGAGCCGACGTTCTCTAGAACGCCAGCTCCACTCTCGCTAATTAAAAACAGGCCGTAAGTTTCACTTGGGATATCATCAAATATAAATGAACGTGCCCAAAATGCCATTAACTCACCACCTTAAATTGAAACAGTATTCGTGTTTCGTTTATATCCGCCTTGGAACATTGCCTTGTTAAGACGTTTAAATACATCATTTGATATGCGCTCAATGTCAGGAACAACTGAAGAATCAAGATTGCCCTGTACGTTAATATTAAGGAGATTATCAAACGTTGCTCCGCCATATGTAGAAGTCTTTGAAACAATATCAGGAAGAATGTTGTTCATAAATCTATCTTGCTGCGCCCTGGTAACAAAAGCTTCACCTTTAAGAGCTTTTACAAATTCTTCATTACCTTTAAGATTACCAACAAATCCAGCATCAAGCCCGGTATGATATGGTTTAACAGCATATACTAAATTTCTCTTGATACCATTTACATACTTTTCCCAATAATAGTTTTGAGGGTCAGGAATATATCCCCATGTTCTTTGTGCGTCAGTCAAGCTCATTGAGCCACCAACTGGTTTATTCGTGCCAGTATGAAATATTCTGTATTTGGTGTCAATTGGAGATGAGCCACTCGGTCTCATTGCCCCCATACCAACCCCAGTATTTGTGTTAGGAGGTGCAATGGTTTGTGGCGTGTAACTAAGCCCGCCACCACCACTTGCCGCCGCCAGTCGGCTTGCTGCGGAGGCCGCCTCATCAAGAGCAGATTTATATGTGTTGACAGCGCCTGTGGCTTTGTTCCATAAATCAATGATATTCTGGTCTATTGAATCCCCATACGCTCTGTTATATTGAATTAGAGCATTAAGAGTCTCCTCACTATGCTCTTGAAGAAGTCTAATAGCTTCAGCAGTTATTTCACCAGTCTTAGAAAGATAATCGTCAATTTCATCAATTTGATTATTGATGTATTCTTCAAATCTACGTTCTTCTCTGTCTAAGGCGTCTTTTTGCTGGTCAATAGAATAATCGTGTTGATAATCTTCAAGTTCACGCTTGGCTTCGGCAAGTTCTTCTTCGAGTTCAAGACGTTTCTTTGTGCCCTCAGCACTCGTATCAAACTGAAGTTCAGCAATTTGTGATTCAAGAGTAGAGACAGTTTTGTTCTTTTCTTCTAACTCACGCTTATGATTATACTCGTCGTCCTGTAAGTCAAGTAAGTCTTTCTGGGCATCAATAACCTTTTTATAACCCTCAAGCTGCTCTTTAAGCGCTTCTTTTTCAAGCTCTTTTTTCTTCTTGAGCATCTTGATTGTTATTTGCAACAAGTCATCATACGCTTTTTCGGCTTCGCTTTGTTGCTTAGATGCAGAACCACTAGATTTTGCTGCGTCTTTGGCGGCAGAACTTATTTGTTTATATCCGTCAAGCCTTAATTTTATTGATTCATCATATACACTATTAAGTCCCTGAATAGCATCGTTATAAGAGTTTACAACATTCTTCAAAGCATTAAGTTCTGAAGTGGGCAGAAGTGAACCACCATCTGGTTTCAATGCCCCATTAGCGGCCTTAATAACGTTGTCCATCGTCAATGCCTGTGATTTATAGAACTGTGCCCACATTGACGAAACTCTTTGAAGTAAATCGGTTTCTATCTTTTCTTTTGACTGAGCATATGTGCCATGATTGCCAATATCAATACCGTAATCAGCGGCAAATTGTTGCATTAAAGCCGAATCCATTGTAGACAACAAACTATAATAGTTTTGTTGCATTTTCAATTTGTTTATGATATTAGCATAGGCATTTGCTTCATCGTCCTGATAGGCCAACTGTAATTCCGACAACACATCTTCTGTTGAAGCAAGTCCAAGAAGATAGTTTGTTACTTCATCATTGAGTGCTGGATATCTTGAAACAAGAGCATCAAGAGTTTCAATTGAAATAATTCCAGTGTTTGCTACTTCTTCGTTTACAGATATTAAGTTGTCATAAGCGGATTGTAAGCCAGAAACCTCCGATGTAATACGTCCTAGCGTATCGTCGGTTTCGCCAAGCTCATTAGCAACATTGCCCATTGATTCTGACAGAGCTTCTGCTGTGATTCCAGCTTTCTCCATCATTTCAGCAAGCTGTTTATCGGTTTCAGTCAGCTCTAAGCCATAAGTGTTCGCTTCAGATATACGCTTGATGTGTTCAAGAAATACTTGACTTAACTCTTGTTGTCTCTCTTGTAATGCCTCGTATTCTTCAAGAGACTTTCCATTTGAGTTATTAAGTTGGTCTGTGACTTCCTTATATTCCTCAATATCGCCAGTAAGTTCCTCGATAGCTACGTTGTATTCAACAACCGGAGCTTTGTTTGGAATTGGCAGGCCCAATTCGTTGACAGGGTTTTGAGACGACATAAATGCTGCCTCTTTGGCTCTCGCCCAGAACCCTTCGCCGCCACGCTCAACATCTTTTGCTGCTGAATTATAGGTGTTCTGCCTATCACGTTTTTCACGCGCCTGAAGAACGCCTTCTTCTGCCTTTAATACTTCTAAATACTCTTTTTCAGCTTCTGTAAGTTGCTCAACTTCAGCTTTTTGTTCAAGAGCGTTTCGTTTATCACTTACTTCTTGAAGCTTAGACTGTGTTTCCGCAAGTATATCTTCGTATTCTTCTGTTGTCGTTATTAAGGCGTCAAACGCAGCAACAATAGCTGTGATTCCGGCTAATACAATTGCTACTTTGACAAACGGTGAAGCCCAAAGAGCAGCCCCAGCATTTTTAATAGTGGCACCAAGAGTAGCGGTTTTGTCTTTGAAAGATACGAATATATCTTTAAGCTGTGTTGCGGTGCCACTGCCACTCTTAGCTACCTTGACAAAGAATCTCATAGCTCCCGATAGCTTGTCAGTCTCTTTGGCTATGTTAATTGCGCTTTTAAGTTTTAAGAAAATAGCAACAGTAGCCAAAACAGCCGAATTGACTCCACCAAGTTTATCTATAAGCCAAGATATTCCCTCTACAAGCTGTGTTATTGCTTTAATAACGAAGTTGATTACGTTTACAATTTCTTCGCTATACAACAAGTCCTCAACAGCGGCTTTTAACTTGTTCAGGTTCGCTTCGATGCTTTCGAGATAAATCGACATCTTGTCCATAGCCATGCCTTCGGAGTTCATGGCCGTGGCAGACAATGTAACCGCTCTATCCCAATTTTCCATTAACGTTAAGAACGTCTCGCGCTGACGTGTACCAGCGACACTTGTGGAAACCCAGTTTTGTTCTACACTATCAAGGTCTTCCCATTTTTCGGCAAGTTCACTAATAACATCGTACATGTTGCGGAACTCGCCACTAGAATCTCTAAGCTTTATATTAAGTCCGTTAAACACTTGTTCAACGTCGTTAAGAGGCTCGCCTAGGTCATCTGTCATTTTACCAGCGGCAACGTTGGTAAGACGAGAGAAGATTGTTTTGAAACTGTTGCCAACTACACTAGCGCTACGTCTCGAAGCCTCCGAGACAGCGCCAACCATGCCAAGAAGTTGTTCAAACCCAACACCATTAACACGAGCCATGTTAGCGGTACTTTGGAGGGCAACAGCAAGTTCTTCAACGGAAGTAGCTGCAGCCAAGTCAACCGCCGACATAGCGTCAACAACATGCATTGCTTCATTTGCTTCTTTTTTGTACCCGTTAAGTGTAGAAGTAAGAAGCTCTGTCGCCTGTGAAGATTCAATAGCGCCAACTTTTGACAGAATCATTGAAGATTCAAGAAGCTGGTTTGTTTCGGCTACGCTCTTGCCTTGCCTCAGCCATTCAGCCGCTCCATTGGCAACTTCAGTAGTGGTTGCCCCAAGCTCTTTGGCCATTTGGCTATATTGATGTGCTAATTCAGCCGTTTGTTCAGCGCTTTCACCAGTAACCATCTGAACATCAGTCATGGCCTTATTCAAATCTACGATAGTCTGATACGCTTCTTTAGCACCATCCACCAGCAAATCTACTGCCCTATCGGCCAAAGCCGCTGGCCCAATATAATTATCAAAAGCATCTTTTAAAGCTTCTCCAAAAGTTTTCGATGTTCTAATACCATCGTCCATCTCTTTGTTAAGCTTATCTATCGCTAAAGCACATTCTCTTTCAGCCTCTGCTCGTTTTTCAGCCGCAGTTGCCGCCGCATTGGAAGTGTTAAACGACTGCTGCATCAAATCAAGCCGTCGTTCTAATTTACTAATTTCTTCTTTGAGAGAATTTATATATTTCTCAGTTGATTGATTTACTTCGTCGTTACTCGAATCGACTTTTTTGTTTGTCGCGGCAAGTTCAAGCTTATATTTGTTTATTTTTTTTAGAACTCTAGAATATGCCTCTAACTGCTCGTTGTCATACTTCTCACCAGAGCGGGCGCTATACCCCTTGGCATTTATAGAAGAGCTTTCAATTCCCTCTCTGGCTTTCTGTTTTAATTCCTCAGTAGCATGAGTGGCATCTTCAATAGCACGAATTTGCTTTCTATACATGTCAACTTGTGCTTGAAGTGATTGTATCGTTTCGTTGCCACTGTGATAAGCTTGCGCTTTTTCAAGGTTTGTCTCTGCTACAATAAGTCTATTAAGAGAATCTTCCAGATTGTCGGCAAGCTTCTTTTGTTCAATAGCATCTTGTTCGAGCTTTGCTGTTCCGAGCCTACCGCTTAGTCTGTTAAGTCCTCTATCTTCACCAATGTTATATCCAAGTGTAGCAAGAGTCTCTTTCGTTGACTTAATTTCTGCCTCTATCTCTGAAAGAGATTTTTCCCACTGTTTTTGATATGTGGCCGCGCCAACCTTAGCCGCAGCGTTTATGTTTTCCTGCGTTTCAATAGCGGTTCTATATAAAGACTTTAGTTTTTTCTCAACAGTATCAATAGACTGTTCATAGTCCATTGATACGACAGGTTTTGACCATTGTCCGCGTGATGATTCGCGTTGAGAGATATCGTACTTGATGCCACCCTGTGTAAAGCTAGACGTGAGGGTTCTTAACTTAGTAGCTTCGTCAATTGTAACCTTTAGGTTTTTCTGGAACTCTTTTAATGTTGTATTGTCAAATTGAGGAACAATTTTAAGTCCAGCGCTCTTAAATATTGTTTGTATTCTCTCTATATCTTTTTTGGCTCCGCTTTCATCTATCCTAGAACCAAAAAGAATATCAATGCGTTTTGCCACTATCTCTCACCCCTTTATCTGTCTAGTTTTACAGATATTATATTTTCAAGCATATCAAAATCTGGGACTTCTCTATCTATCCCGTTTAATGCTGATTCTACTTCCTCTATTGTTGTTTCAATCATATGAACAGGTTCACGCTCATATATAATATGACTAAGATTTTTACCGCCATACAACGTGAACCCTCGTTCTTCAAAACCCTCTATCAGTTCTCCAATATATGGCTCTCCGTCCCAAGTAGAATGTTTACCCCATTCCGTTTTTGTTGGCGGATATGGGGTAATTCTATCCAAGTCAAATCCAACTTCGGCTTCAAACCCGTCTATTGTCTTTCTAGTTGGACTGCCACCATTAAAACCTGGGCCTACAATGGAGTTTAGCATTTCCATTGTTCTGTTATACATTTTGGGTTTATAATCTTTATAAACCAATTCTGCTGTGTTCTTTTTTAGCCTTTTAGCAGTGTCTCTAGCAATAGA
>OODG01002178.1_pt1 | contig 12222 bp, 6 predicted proteins | sample 1671621 | NCBI WGS metagenome assembly OODG01 (sample SAMN06348175, study PRJEB24527) | human gut metagenome | biome: human gut; feature: ankylosing spondylitis patient; material: feces | host: Homo sapiens | place: China | collected 2015-10 | reverse complement strand
GTGGTCCGAGGCGTCGACGCCGTCGACCTGCTGGTCGCTGCGCGAAACCACTGTGCAGTTCTGTACGCCGAAGTGTCCGATCGGGGCATACAGTATGTAGTCGATCTTGCGGGTGGGATTCTCCGACGGGAAAGTGTATTGGTCGATCGTTCCGACATTGGTCAGGAACGCGGTCATCGTGGCGATGACGTTCGAACTGGGAATGGCGTTGAGGTCGCCCGCAAGGATGAGGTCTCCGTCCAGTTCCGTGTCGCGGATACGGCGGATCTCATTGGCCTGCACCAGGCGGCTCGCATCGCCCGAAAGATGATCGAGGTGCGTCGAGGCGACATAGAGGTCTTTGCCGTCGATCTCGACGCGGATGACGCACAGCGAACGGTCCTCGCCCGGTTGCGAAGCGGCGCAGGGGAGCCGGTAACTGCGGGTCTCTATAATCGGGTGTTTCGACAGCACGGCGTCGCCGTATTCGCCTCCGTCGCGGTCGATGGCTTTCGAGAAGTGCCACTCCATACCGAGTTTGGCTGCCAGGTCGCGGGCCTGGTGTACGTCTTTTCCCGTGCGGTTGGTGAAGACATCCACCTCGTTGAGGGTTACGAAGTCGGGGTCCTGCCGGCGGATTACCTCGGCCAGCGCGTCCAGATCGGCTGCATTGGCGGGGCTTGTGGCGCGTGCGCCGTAGATGTTGTAGGTCATTATGCGGATGATCCTGCCTTTGGGTGGAATGACTGCCTTGTCTCCGTGCTCGTCGTTGTAATTGTCGTCGTTGGTGCATGAAACGACAATCAGGAGCAGCGCCCACAGACATATAGTCTTTTTCATAGTCTTTTGTTTGGTTTAAAAATTTGTTAGTCGGATCAGAATGCCCATACTTCGGCGATGCAGGTCTGGTAGAGGTCGGCCTGCGTGGCGGTGACGAAGATACGGAAATAGCGTCCCGTTGCCTTGTGGTCGAGGTATACCGTGTTCTCGATCCGGTTTTCGACGGTAAAGGTCCCTGCATGGGTCCAGTTTTGGTTGTCGTCGCTCACGTCGATGTTGAAGATACGCGGGTTGCCGCTGCTCTTGGGAACGTCGGAGCCTTCTTTGTCAGACCGTCCGCGGATCGTGAGTCCGTGCAGTTCCTTGGGTGCGCCCATGTCGACGGCGATCCAGTGCGGCGGGCCGGGTTTGGCGTTGCGCCACTGCGTACCCCAATAGGTGTTGTTTTCGCCGTCGATGATCGAAACGGCCAATCCGCGGTTGGGGTAGGTTGATGTCGCTTCAGCCTCCTGCGTCGAGAACCCGGCGATCGACCAGCCGCTCCTGTCGTATCTCGGGAACGGATTTTCGGTGTAGTAGCCGTTGATGCGCAGGTAAGCCGTCTGCAACGATTCGTTGACGGCCAGGTCGGGTGTCACATTCTCGATCCGTACCGGCAGCAGGAAGACGCCCACGCCGTCGAACGCCTGGCTGTTGATGGCGATCCGGATGGGCGAGGAGATGTATTTCCCGTTAGGAATCACGGCTTCGAGGTTCTCGATCGTGTAGCTTCCATCAAGCATCATCGGGTAGCTGCTCTGGTGCTTCTGATTGTAGGTATCCACCAGTTCGGGGGCGACGCGAAATTTGACCGTCACATCGCATCCCGGGTTGCGGATTCCGCTCAGGTTGGCGTAGACCATGAGCGACGTGTCGCGTTCGAGCGGGAATGAGAGTGTGTTCTTGGAGGCGTCGTCGACGGCGTTGACCGTGTAAATACGCGTATAGTTCTCGGGGTTGTCCACGTTCAGGTCGTCCTGAATCGGGTTTTCGCAGGCTGCGAAGAGCGTTCCGCAGCAGAGGACAGCCAGGTATTTCGTAAGTTTCATAGTCGTTATTCGTTTTTACGGTTACCATCCGGGATTCTGGACGATCTGCGGATCGCGGTTGATTTCGGACTGGGGAATGGGGAAAAGGTAGAACTCGGGCCGGAACACGCGGGTTTCGAATACGGTTTTCTCGTAGAACGCCTCGTCGGTGAAGCTGTTGCCTGCGTCGACGTTCATGCCGTAGAAGGGTCCTCCGTCGGTCTGGTCGGCGATCAGCCAGCGGCGGGTGTCGAAATAGCGCAGTTGCTCGAAGCAGAGTTCGATGCGGCGTTCCAGCCGGATCTGCTCGCGCATTTGACTCTGGTTGAGATCGCTTTGGACCGGTCCCAGGCCGCCGCGCTCGCGGATTTTGTTCAGGTAGGTTTCGATGTCCGCATTCCCGGGATCGTATTCGTTGAGCGCCTCGACGTAGTTGAGCAGTATCTCGGCGTAACGCATGATGACGAAGGGACGCTTGATGTAGTTGCCGTTCTTGGGATTGGACGAGGGCGAAACGTTTTTGATAGCGATGTATCCCGAACGCGGGAAGTCCCACGTGCCTTTCTTTCCCGATCCTCCGGTGTAGTAGAGCTGGATGCGGGTTTTCTGATCGCCGATCCAGTAGGCGCCGTTGAAGCAGATGTTGACGTAGAAACGCGGTTCACGATTGACGAACATGTTGCGCGTACCGGCGGGAGCGAATACCCAGCCCGATTTGGGGTCGGAGTAGTTCGCCTTCGAATAGCCGCTCTCCTTGTCCGGGGTAATGGCCGTGCCGTCTTTCATGCGGAAAGCGTCGACCAGTTGCTGGGTCGCCCCCATGCTTTCATAGCCGCTGAACTGCCGGGGAGAAGCCGACCGTTCCCAATGTTTGAGGTAGTTGCTGATGCGGACCATCATCACCTCGCTGTTCCAGTTCTCCAGGAAAACGTTGCGGCAGGACAGGTAAGGGTCGAGCGTTCCGTCGGTGTGGTACTCCTTGTAGAGGTCGAAAATTCCCAGGTCGATGACATCTTTTGCAGCCTGGGCGGCCTTGTTCCACTTTTCGGGGTCTTTTCGGGTCGAAAAAAGGTGTTTGCCGTCCGTGTTGACCACGTTGGCGTAGGCCGGGTTGCCGTTGAACTGGTCGCTGGCGGCCAGCAGCAGTACGCGGCTTTTGAGTCCCATGCACATGGCCAGTGTCGCCCGGCCGTAATCCTTGTCGGCCTGTACGGTGAAGTGCAGCGGCAGGCGGTTGTTGTCGATCATGTCGTCCAGTTCGCCGACGATGTAATCCACGCACTCGTCGTAGGAACTGCGCGGCAGGTTCATCTTCACATCGTCGCGGTCGAGGTCGCCCGGAAGGACTTCGTCGCCCAGCAGTACACACGGACCGTACTGGCGCAGCAGGCAGTAATAGAACCAGGCACGCAGGAAGCGGGCTTCGTTCTTGTATTGTTCGACGACGATCGGGCCGCGCGTAGGATCGTCGAGCATCTCCTGGTTCGAGCCGATGTGCTGGATGAAGTAGGTTGCCGAGCGGATGCCCCGGTAGTAGTGCGACCAGTACTCGTAGTAGTTCGACGATGCGCTCCAGTTGCCGAGGTTCATCTTGAAGGAGTTGTAATCCTCGCGGTCGTAGGTAACGTCCAGGTCGTCCGAACACGGGTCCCAGGGCACGCCGTCGGTGCGGTGCGACTCGTCGCGGATGTAGCTGTAAACGGTAGCCAGGTATTTCTCGGAGTAGGAGGTGCGCTGGAATACCTGCTCGATGGTGATCCGGTCGTCGGGAACCTGGTCGAAGAAGTCGTCGTTGCAGGCGGTCAGGATGCCGAGGGCGGCCAGTAAAGTGAGTATTGTTTTAAGTTTCATAGCTTGTCGGGGATTTTAGAAGTTGAAATTGATACCCAGGCTGACGGAACCGATGTTGGGGTATTTTGCGCCGCGGCCGTCGCCCAGTTCCACGTCCCACAGTTTGAATTTGCTGAATGTAAGCAGATTGACGCCCTGTATGAAGATGCGCGCATTGTTGATGTGGATGCGTTTCATCCAGCGGTCGGGGAGCGTATAGGAGAGTTCGATGTTTTTCAGACGCAGGTAGCTGGTATTTTTGAGCCACCACGTGCTGGCTTCGTAGTTCATGTTCATGTTGCCGATCGAGAGGCGCGGGTAGAAGACATCCTGGCGGGGATTGGCCTCGGTCCAACGGTCGGTGATGTTGCTCAGCAGGTTGCCGCGGCTCGATCCCTGTGCGAAAGGCAGTACGCCTTCGCCGCTGAGGATCGCGTCGACGTGTGCGGCGCCCTGGAACATGGCCGACAGCGAGAGGCCTTTCCAGCCTACGGAGAATCCGAAGCCGTAGACGATTTCGGGGACACTTCCCCAGCCGATGGGCACTTTGTCATATTCGTCGATTTTGCCGTCGCCGTTGATGTCCTTGTAGCGGATGTCGCCCGGGCGCGTGTCGCCGACCTGTACAGGCGCTGCGGCGATCTCCTCCGGACTTTCGAAGAGTCCCAGTGCGATGAGCCCGAACCGCTGGTCGACCTTGTTGCCGATGGTTTTTTGCCAGGGATAGGCCACGGTGCTGTCGTCTTCGAGGACCTTGTTTCGGTTGAACGAGTAGTTACCCATGACGCTCAACGACCAGTCCCGCCACGAATTGGCATAGCTGACCGACATTTCGATACCTTTGTTCTCGACTTTGCCGATGTTGCCGTAGGGGTTGTTGATCATACCGAAATAGGACGGAATGCTTGTGCGGCGCAGGTAAATGCCTTTGCGCGACTCTTTGAAGGCGTCGAATTGCAGGTTGAACTTGTTGTTCAGCAGGCGCATGTCCAGTCCGATGTTGGTTTTGTCGGCGATCTCCCACGTTACGTCGACGGCATATTCGTCGATGGCCGTAGTCCCGTAGGTCTGGTCCATGTTCTTGCCGAACTGGTAACTGGTGTCGTTGGTGTCCTTGACCGTAGCCAGGTAGGCGAAACGGCGTCCGCTGATCTGGCTGTTGCCGACACGACCCCATGTGCCGCGCAGTTTGAGGTACTGGATCACCTCTGTGGCGCCTCTGAAGAAGGGTTCGTTGCTGATTACCCAGCCAAGTCCGACCGACGGAAAGAAGCCGTAACGGTTTTTCGGGGCGAAGTTCTCCGAACCGTTGTATCCGAAGTTGAACTCCCCGAAATAACGGTCGTCGAACGAGTAGGTGAAACGTCCTGCCAGGCCGCGGAAACGGTAGGGCAGCGCCTCTTCGACGTTGGTGGCTTTGGTATTGATTTCGTCGCTCTGGTTAAAGAGCATCATGCCCGATACGGTGTGTCTGCCGAAAGTGTTGCGGTAGTTGACTGCGGCTTCCAGATAGATGGCGCGGTTACCCTTTGCACTGAGGCTGTAGGCCAGGTTCTCGGTTCCCTGGCGGGTTTGCTCGTAGAGCAGGTTGCCGTTGGCGTCGCGTCCTGTGGCGTGGTAGGTGTTCGGGGTTTTGGTGAAACGGTTGCTCGTGTAGTTGTAGGTGTCGAACGAGAACATGCCTGAAACCGAGAGCCCTTTGTAAATCTGCTGCGTGATGCGCAGGTTCGAATAAACCTGGCTGCGCCACTGGTTGGCATAGCCCGTTGCGCCGAGCTGTGCCACGGGGTTTATATCGCCGCCCGAGAAGGCGCCGAGCTTGCCGTCGGGGTAGAGCGGCGCGATATAGGTCGGAGGTGTGAAATAGGCCGATTCGAAGATGCTTGCCTGCGAAGATGCCGGATAGTTGGCGTTGGCCAGGTAGCCCTGGATGCCCAGTTTGATTTCGGTGGTGCGGAACGGGTTGAGCGTGAGGTTCGAGGTGACGTTGTAACGGCGGTAGAAGGTGTTCGAGTTGTAGTCGGCCAGCTTCGTGTCCTTGTACATGCCGTTCTCGTCGTAGTAGGCCAGGCCGATGTAGTAGACCGCCTTGTCGGAACCGCCCTGCACGTTGACGTTGGCCGAGCGGTTGCGGCTGAAGTTACGCAGGATCTGTTTCATCCAGTCTACGTCGGGATAGAGATAGGGGTCTTCCCCGCGGCGGGTCTTATCAATGATCTCCTGGCTGTATAGTTTGCCGCCGCCGCGGGTGAGCGACGCTTCGTTCGACATCTCCATGTAAGTCGCGCCGTCGGCGAAATCGGTGATCTTGGTCGGTTTGGTGAGGCCTTCGGTATAGCGTACGCTGAATTTGGGGCGTCCTTTCAGGCCGCTTTTGGTATTGATGATAATGACGCCGTTGGCGCCGCGAACGCCGTAAACAGCAGTTGCAGAGGCGTCCTTCAGGATCGAGAAACTCTCGATGTCTTCGGGGTCGACGTTGGAGAACGAGCGGGGAACGCCGTCGACGAGCGTCAGAGGGGCGCTCATGCTGGCTGTCAGCGTTGAGATGCCGCGGATGTAGATGTTCGCGTCGTCGAAGCCCGGTTCACTGGTTCGCTGTACCGAGACCAGACCCGATACGCGGCCCGCAAGGCCTTGTGTGAGGTTGGCGACGGGAACTTTCAGTTCCTTGGTCGCTATGGTCTGCTGCGAGCCGATGACGCTGATCTTTTTCTGCACGCCGTAGCCCACCACCTCCACGGCGTCGAGGATGGCGTCGTTTTGCAGCATAACCACGTCGACGATTTCCTGCCCTGCGACCGAAACGTCCTGCGATTTGTAACCTACATAGCTGAATTCCAGTACTTCGTCGGGATAAACGTCGAGCAGGTATTTGCCGTTGATGTCGGTGGCTGTACCGATGTTCGGACGGGCCTTGATGCGGATCGTGACGCCGATGAGCGGATCGTTGTTCTGGTCCCTGATGACGCCTGTGATGCGTGTGATCTTCCGGGGTGTAGCTGCGGCCGCAGCTACGGAGCGTCCGATGACGATCTGCCTTCCCGAGAGTTTCCAGGTGTTGTCGGTTCCGGCGAACAACTGTTTCAGGACAGCCGAAATGGGCTGATTCGTTACTTTCAGGGTGACTTTGCGGTGGATGTCCAAGATGTTGTCGTAGTAAACGAAGATGTAGTCGCTTTGGCGTTCGATCAGTGTGAGGACCTCCTTGATGGGGCGGTTCTGTACGTTGAGCGTGATGGTTTTCGCCGCCTCTGCCGTTTGTGCACTGACGGGCCGGATGAACCCGATTGTTGCCAGCAAAAACAGGAATGTTATCCGGAATAGGTGGAATAATCCCCCATTATCGGCCTTAAAAAGACCGATTTTACCATTTTTGTTGTACATTTGTAAAGATTTGAAGTTTAAAAGGCTATTTTAGATTTTCAATCGCTCCGGATGTCGTTGAGGGACGACATCCGGTCTTTTTTTGGAGGGATACGGGCTGTTACATAGGCAGGTCAGTTTGGGTTGTTGGTAGTCGGGTTATAGTCGATTCGGAAATTCCCGGATCCGGAGATTTGCAGGTTGATAGGGGCTGTTGCGCTCAAGATTTTCAGCACTTCGGCCGGATCGTCTTTGAGTTCGAGTTTGCCCGAGAGCGTCAGCGCTTCGGCTTCGGGCGTACACTCGATCCGACAATTGTAGTAGCGGGAAAGGCGTTCGAGGATGTTCGACAGCGGGTCGTTGTCGAAGGGCAGGTATCCGTGAATCCAACTGATGTAGCTTTCGGCTTCCACTTCGCGGACCTCCAGCGATTCCGAGGTGTCGAGGATGGCTTGTTGGCCGGGAACGATGCGAATTCCGCGGTCGGATCGTCCGGCAGGGGCTACGCTGACGGAGCCGGAGAGCAGGACGACCTCCTGCGTGCGATCGCGGCCGTAGGAGGATATGTAGAATTTGGTTCCCAAAACGCAGACATCCATTTTGCCTGTGTGTACCGAGAAAGGCCGTTCGGCATCGTGCGCCACTTCCATGTAGATTTCGCCTTCGACGTATATTTCGCGCTTCTGCTTTTCGAATACGACGGGGTAGACCAGCCGTGATCCGGCGTTGATCCAGACGCGGGTTCCGTCGGCGAGCGTCAGCGTCGTCTGCTTGCCGTAGGGAACGACCAGCTGGTTGAACGTCGCAGCCTCTTTTTTGGGAATGGTTTTTTCGGCGTTGTTGATCCGGATGGCGGTCGAATCGTAACGGATTGTCGATTTTTGGGTTTCGAGCAGGAGGGTTTTCTGCTCGGACAGCACCAGTTGCACCTCTTTCTGGGTGAATACGGGGGTGTCGGCCTGCCGGATAAACATTTCGATGTCCGGGACGGTCGACGGTTGCAGTCGGTAGTAACCGACAACGGCCAGCATGACGCAGGCTGCCGCTGCGATGCCGATGCCCAGACGGCGCAGTTGCGGCCGCAGGAAAGACCGGGGTCTGGATGCTTCGGCAATCCGGGCCATGACGTTTTCGAGGGCTTGCCCGGTGTTGAACCGGGTTTCCGCAAGGCGGGCGTTTCCCCAGGCTTTGTAAGCCCGGAGAAAGGCGTCGCGGTTGGCTTCGGATGCTTCGAGCCACTCCTGCAGTTCCCGGCGTTCCGTGTCGGTGAGGGGTGTGCCGTCCAGTTGGCGGGTTATCAGATCTTCGATGATATGTTCGGGTCTCTTCATTCTATCTATATCACGGATGAAAGCGCTGAAACCCTACCTCCTCCGGTGTTTTTTTTCGGACCGCCAGGGTAAACAAAAAGCAGAACCGGTGAGGCTCTGCTTTTTGCGGGTTGCGAAAATAGGCATTGTCAATAGACCCACTCGAAATTGTCGACGTAGAGTATGTTCGACTTGCAGCCTGCCATGAAGTCGCCGTAGGCGCTCGTCGAGCAGGAGATCACGATCTGGTACAATCCGGAGGGTTTGGCCTTCGTGTCGTAGAAGTTGAGCGGAAGCTGTACGTCGATCATCTTGCCGCCGGTCGAACTTTGGTCGATGAAAAGCGAGCCGTAGGCGATGATCGGTCCCTCGTCGACCGAAGTGGTCTCTTCCGGATCCCAGGTCCCGGTGGGGGCTTCCGTGCCCGATCCGACCTCGCGGCGGGTGTTCCAGTCCACGATGGCGACCATGATGCGGGCCTTGTCCCGGTCTCCTTCGTGAATCGGGGCGCCGAAATTCTTGTCGATGTCGGCAATGCCGATATGTTCCGCATAGTATTGCAGTTTCAGCGCCTTGGGGCGGGCTTTCCAGGCGTAAGGCTGGCCGAACGACACGACACCCCGGGTCAAGACGTCCTTCTGGAACAGCCCCGAGAAGAGGTTGCCCGAAGCGAGGACTCCCACGGCGGACGTAGCCTGGAGTTTGGCGCGCGTGCCTCCGTCGAAGGAGGCCTGCGTGCAGAGTCCCCTGGTGAAGGTGTTGTTGCCGCTGCCCCAGAACTCTGCGGTCTTGTTGTTCTGGGTCCAGCAGCTCAGCGAGCTGTCCTCCAGGTCGCCGTTGGGAATCGTGTTGCCCGCGGGGGCCGCATATTCCATCAGCTGGATCTGCTCGCCCCCGACTGTCAGGCGGAATTCGTAGGTGTGCCCTGCGAAGAGACCCTTGTCCGGCACGAAGTTGTAGACGGCAAGCCCGTAGGGGTTGGTCGACGAGCTCCATTCGGGCGCGAGCGTTGCCGTCAGGATGCCGGCCTCGTAGCTGCTCTCCGCCATTCTCTGCCACTCCGTGGCGCCCTTGATCCGGTATTCCAGCGCGGCGCCGGCCGCATACTCCTCGGCGGAGACGAGTGCGGTGGCCGTGGCCGTATTGTTCCACAGGTCGGTTGCCCGGAGGGCGACCTTCACATTGGTAGGCTCCACGTAAAGCAGCCACCGTTCGGTGATTCCGTGGCAGGTGACGTCTACGAAACGCACCGATTCGAAGCTGCTGCCCGAAAGCTCTTCGAGCGAGGGCGAATAGGTCGTGATGTCGGCGGGGCCGAGTTTGAGTTCCGTGACCTCGATATGTGCCAGATCGGTGTCGCTGGGGACGAGGACCCGGGCGATGCGGTTTTTCTCCTCGATCTCCGTGGCGCCGATCTGCCCCGTCACGCTGAAACGGCGCTCGATGGTCTGTGTGGCGCGGATCGTCCATTCGTAATCCTGGTAGAGCGAAAGCGTGGTGTAGATCGGCGAGCGCAGGCCTTTCACCCAGAATTCTCCCATGTGGGAAACGTCGAATACACCCACAGCATTACAAACGGTGAGGTGTTCATCAATGATACCGGAATATTCTATCGGCATATTATATCCCGCAAACTCATGCATCTTAGCACCCAGCGAGATATGTTTTTCTGTAAACGGAGTGGTTTTCATGTCTTAAGGTATTAAATTATTTTATAGCAACAAGTTCGGCAATCTTCACAATGACCTTCATCGCTTTCTCCATATTCTGGATAGGAACGAATTCATATCGTCCATGGAAGTTCAGACCACCTGCAAAGATATTGGGGCAAGGCAAACCTTTGAAAGAAAGCTGTGCGCCATCCGTACCACCACGGATAGGTTTCACATTCGGTTTCACACCTACAGCCTCCATTGCGGCAAAAGCCGTATCAATGATATGCATTACCGGTTCAATCTTCTCACGCATATTATAGTATTGGTCACGGAGTTCAAGCGGTGCCGTACCTTCACCATATTCGGCATTGATTTCACTGACAAAGCGTTCTATTTTCTTCTTGCGGCTCTCGAAACGTGCACGGTCATGATCACGGATAATATAGGCTACTGTAGTCTGCTCTACATCGCCGTTGAAACTGATGAGATGGTAGAAGCCTTCGTAACCTTCAGTATGTTCGGGTGTTTCATGAGCAGGTAACATCGCACAGAAACGGTTGGCCACACGAATTGAATTAACCATCTTATTCTTGGCATAACCCGGATGTACATTGCGACCTTTGAAGGTGATTTTGGCAGATGCCGCATTGAAGTTTTCAAACTCCAACTCTCCTACTTCACCGCCATCCATTGTGTAAGCCCAGTCGCAACCGAACTTCTCCACATCGAATTTATGTGCGCCCAATCCTATTTCCTCATCCGGATTGAAACCAATACGAATCTTGCCATGCTTGATTTCAGGATGTTCTTTCAGGTACACTATCGCAGAAACGATTTCGGCAATACCTGCTTTATCATCTGCTCCCAATAATGTCTTACCATTGGTAACGATCAGGTCTTCCCCTTTATGATCCAACAGTTCGGGGAACTGAGACGGAGAAAGAACTACATTCTCTTCTGCACAGAGCACGATGTCCGAACCGTCATAGTTTTGAACAATACGGGGAGACACATCTTTGCCACTCATATCGGGACTGGTGTCCATGTGGGCGATAAAACCAATAGTAGGTACCGGCTTATCGATATTTGCCGGAAGTGTGGCAAACAAATAGCCATGCTCATCCAGCGTTATGTCTTCCAAACCTAAAGACTCTAATTCTTCTTTCAGATATTTGGCAAATACCATTTGCCCCGGAGTACTTGGAGTCACCTCTGTCTCTTCACTGGACTGGGTGTCGAAGCTTACATACTTCAAAAAACGTTCTACTAAAGCCATAATATTTACGATTTAATAATTTTCAATTTACGATTAAGAATATGAACTACCAATTATCTATCAACAGTAGTCAATAGTTCTGCCGTAAAGGTAGAAAAAGGGGCGTGAACTGCCAAGTAATTCACGCCCCTTTTTACAAAATGTTAGTATTTAGAGTTACTTAAAAGCAACTACTTCCATCAAAACAATGTGTACAAACCTTACATTTCGGCAATCCGATGGACTCAATGAGAGTTTCCAGGGTATTAAACTTCAAAGTTGTAAGGCCAAAGCGTTCGGCAATAATGCTGACCATCTTCTCATATTCCGGAGAACCGGTAGTGGCATATTTCTCCAGGTTCTTGTCTGCATCTCCCTCCAGTTCTTCTATAATGCGACGTGTAATCAGTTCCAACGGGCTCTTGGATGCCGTGAAACCTACAAACGGACAAGCATAAATCAACGGCGGACAAGCAATGCGGATATGCACTTCTTTGGCACCATATTCATATAGCACCTTCACATTATCCCGAAGTTGCGTACCCCGTACTATGGAGTCGTCACAGAACAATAAGCGCTTACCTTCCAGCATGGCACGGTTCGGTATCAGTTTCATCTTTGCCACCAATGAGCGCATCTCCTGCTTACTGGGAGTGAAGCTGCGCGGCCATGTCGGTGTATATTTAGAAATAGCACGGTGATAAGGAACTCCTTTTCCTTCGGCATATCCTAAAGCCATGCCCACACCGGAATCAGGAATACCGCAAGCACAATCGACTTCAGAATCATCGTTCTGCCCCATCTTCAAGCCACTGGTAAAACGCACTTCCTCTACATTGCGACCTTCATAGCAGGAAGTGGGAAAACCGTAATATACCCACAGGAAAGAACAAATCTGCATCTTTTCCTCCGGCTTCCGCAGTTGTTCCACTCCATCGGCAGTCATACGAACGATCTCTCCCGGACCGAGATAGCGGTCT